>Ga0164313_10000219_pt1 | contig 42788 bp, 34 predicted proteins | sample GuaBasSedimGuay4_FD_113735 | JGI IMG/M metagenome (GOLD analysis project Ga0164313, IMG submission 113735) | Subseafloor sediment microbial communities from Guaymas Basin, Gulf of California, Mexico - Guay4, Core 4569-4, 0-3 cm | ecosystem: Environmental > Aquatic > Marine > Hydrothermal vents...
CCCATGAGGCACGTCTTGCTGAGCAGGTTCATTTCAGATGGTTCCGTGACGAGCGACGGGTCGGGGCCCCGCCTGTCGTCGGTTGAGCGTGTCCATGGACGCCGGCCAACCCTGGCCGTCGCCCCCTTCCTCTCGAGATCCGGCCCCCCCGGGACCAGACTCGGTCCGCCCGCCCAGGCTGATCTCGCCTGGCCCTCGCCTCCCCCGGGGATGACGAGCGCTGTGCGATCAGCCTGGACGCATGGACGTGAGCCCATATCGGGCCCGGGGTCCCACGAGTGAAGCGCTCGTCCGAAAAACATGCCGGACGGCCAATACGTGCGCGGACGGCGTCTGAGCCCTCGATCGGGGGGGCAAGCGGGCTATGCTCGGCGCATGTTCTTCAATCGCTGGCGGGCTCGTAGGGCCCTCGTCTCCCGGACTCCGCCCACCACGCTGTCGGACGCGCCCGACCCGGCGCTGACCCGGGCAGTGACCGAGCTGAGCGAGGCGCTGGACACGCCCTTCTCGCTGGGCGACCCCATCTGGCACCAGCGCTGGGAGGGCCAGCGGCAGCTCGTGGCTCTGGACGCCACGGCGCGCTCGGTGAGCGATGTGCGCCAACGCCTGGCGCGCACCGTGCACGAGCTGGCCCTGCGTCACATGGCCGCCCCAGGTCGGCGCCTGCTGGCCGTGGTGCGCTGCGCGCCCGAAGGCGGTGAGGGTCTGGCCGGCTGGCACGCGCGCCTGTGGCAGGACCAGGGCGAGGTGGGCGTGGACGACTGGCGCGCCGCGCGGCGCAGCGTGGCGGTGCTGCTGCAGGGCCCCGACGGCGAGCATGAGCTGTTTGGCGGCGACCGCCAGCTGCGCGAGGCGCTGGCCGCGTGGCAGGGCTAAAGTCTACCCATGCCTCTGACGCCCTCCCTGCTTGTCGCGCTGCTGCTGAGCCTGGCCCGGCCGGCGGCACCTGACGACCCGGCCGCGCTGCAGCTCTCCAACCCGCGGCATGTGCGCGCGCTGTATCTGGACGCCCTCGGGCGCACGCCGGACAGCGACGAGGGCGCGCTGGCGGCGTCCGCCCGGCCCTCCATGCTGGTGCCCTTGCTGATCTCCGACGTCGAGTTCTGGCAGCACTGGTACGAGGACGAGCTGCAGTACTTCCTGTTGTTGGACAACTTCCGCCCGGCCGACGCGCCCCCCGGCGAGGGCCTGCCTGAGCGCCTGGCCGCCGGCAGCCTGGGCGTGCTGGATGCCGTGCGCACGCTCACCGCGGGCTCGGCCTTCCACCGCGCCAACCCCGGCAACGACACCTTCGTGAGCGTGGTCTTCGAGCAGCTGCTGGGGCTGGTGGTGCAGAGGCACACCGCCCAGCTCGAGTCCGGCAAGAAGATGTACGACGGCAAGCGCAGCAGCCTGTGGGGCACCATAGGCAACAGCCAGTTCGACGTGGTGACCATCGCCTGCTCCCAGCCGGAGTTCGCGGAGGTCTTCGTGGCGCGGCAGTACCAGCGCGTGGTGGGGTTGCCGGCTGCACCCAAGCAGGTGCGCGCCTGGGCCCGGCGCCTGGAGCAGGATCAGCAGGCCTTCAACGAGCTGGTGGGCGAGTGGCTGCTGCTGCCCGCCTACGCCGAGCGCCTGTCCTCGCTGCGCCGCAAGACCGACCGCCAGTTCCTGCGCGGGCTGATGGTCGACCTGACCGGGCGCCTGCCGGACCACGAGACCCTGAGCCGCGCCCGCACCGCCCTGGCGGCCGTGGCCGACGCCGGCCCGCTGCGCTCGGTCATCGCGCGCGTGCTGCTGGGCAGCCACGGCGCCGGCCTGCCCAGCCGCGGTGAGGTCGAGGCCTCACGCCTGGTGCAGCAGCTCTACCTGCGCTTCCTGGGCCGCGTCCCCGGCCCCGACGAGCGCGACGCCATGATCGTCCTGTACCAGCAGTGCGACTGCGAACCGGAGATTCTGGCCCGCGCGCTGATGACGCACTGGGAGTACCAGTACTACTGAGCGGCGGCTGAGAGCGGGCTGCAACTCGCATCCAGCCTCGCCGGGTATGATGGCCACCCGGCGCCCCGGCCGGCCCGATCTGACGGGAGTTCTGTGATGACCAACCCCTCCCAGCGCCGTGCGCGGCGCTCCGTGCCACGGCGTGAGCTGCTGCGCGGTGGCGCGGCCCTGGCTGGCGCGGCCCTGCTTGGCGGCCCGCTGGCCGCCGCCAAGCCGTGGCTGCTGAACGCTCCCTTGGCCGCGGCGCGCAAGACCAAGCGCGTGGTGCTGGTGGTGTTCGGAGGCGGCGTGCGCACGCGCGAGACGCTGCTCTCGGAGAACACGCCCAACCTGCGCCGTATCGCCGACGCGGGCGTGCTCTATCCGCGCACCGCGGTGCGCAACAACGGGCACTACGGCGCGGCGGTCTCCATCTTCTCGGGCAGCTTTGAGGTCTTTGGCATCCGTGAGCAGGCGCGGCCGCAGACGCCGACGCTGTTCGAGATCATCCGCAAGCAGACCGGGTTGTCGGCCTCCGACGTGTGGCTGTCCACCGCGGGCGGCGATCAGGAGACCAACTACGCCTACAGCTCGGCCAGCGGCTACGGCGCCGCCTACGGCGCCAACCTGATCGGCGCCGAGGGCATCTTCAACGCCGAGTTCAAGCAGCTGGTGGTGGGCCAGGGCGGACTGCGCGGCGTGGACGCCGAGGCCGAGCAGACCCTGGGCGGCATGCGCGCGGCGGTGGACACGCCGCTGCCCGTGCTGGGCGACGACGGCCTGGGCAACGACCCCGCGGCCAGCGCGCGCATCGAGCAGTACATCCTGGAGGAGCTGCGCGGCAGCGCCAGCTCGATCACGGGGCTGGGCGCCAACGACGCCAAGGCCATGCTGGTGGCGCGCAACCTGATGGGCATCTTCAAGCCGCGTCTGATGGCCGTGACCCTGCGCGCGCCGGACGTGGCCCACGGCAGCTTCAACGACTACGTCACCGTCATCCGTCGCAACGACGAGGAGCTGGGGCGGCTGTTCGACGCCATCACCGGCGACCCGGAGCTGTCCGAGAGCACGGCGCTGTTCGTGCTGCCGGAGTTTGGCCGCGACCGCGACTTCAACCAGCGCCGCGGGCTCGATCACGGCGACTCCAGCAAGGAGCTCAACGAGGTGGCCACGGTGGCCTGGGGCCCCGACTTCCGCAGCGGCAAGGTGCACGACCGCGAGGTGCGCTCGATCGACGTGGCGCCCACCATCGTGTCGCTCTTCGGCGGTCGCATGGGGCCCCGCACAGGCACCACACTGCCCGGCCTGTTCGCCTGAGCACGCCGCGGGGCGTCGCCGCGCTGCTGCTGGTCGTGCTGGTCCTGTCGGGGGCCGCGTCAGGCCAGGACGCAAGCAGGCAGGCCGCGCCGGGTCCGGTCACGTCGGCCCAGATCGCGCTGGCTCCGGCGGCGCACGCTGCTGCGCACGCCTCCGAGCCCGAGGGCTGTCTGGGCTGTCACGAGGGCATCGAGGACATGCACCCCTGGCAGCAGCTGTCGTGCACCGAGTGCCACGGCGGCGACGCCCGCTCCAGCATCAAGGACAACGCGCACGTGCAGCCGCGGGTGGGTTGGCCCGAGGACGAACGCGTGCGCAGCCGCAGCTTCGAGCTGGCCTACGCGCGCTTCCGCAACCCCTCCGACCTGCGGGTCATGGAGCAGACCTGCGGCGCCTGCCATGAGAGCCTGGTGGAGCACCTGGAGAAGAGCCTGCACGGCACCACCTCCGGGCACCTCAACGACAGCCTGTACGAGAACGGCGTCAACCCCACGCGCCAGGCGGTGTACGCCGTGTTTGCCGTGCAGGACGACGAGGTGAAGAGCGAGCAGGGCCTCAGCCGGCTGCGCTCGGTGGGCGATTTGCGGCCTCCGGGTCGAGGGGGCCACAGCCCGCTGGCGCCGCACGCGGCCGACCTGCCGCGCAAGGCCTGCAACCAGTGCCACTTGTACAGCGAGGGCGTGGGCCGGGCCGGGCGCCTGGGTCAGGACGGGCTCTACCGCGGCGAGGGTTGCGCGGCCTGTCACGTGGTCTATTCCGAGAGCGGGCTCTCCGTCAGCGCGGACCCCTCGGCCGAGCGCTTCGAGCCGGGCCACCCGCGGCAGCACCGCATGGTCACCGCGCCGCCCACCGGCACCTGCGTGCACTGCCACGCGGGCGACGCCTCCATCGGCAACAGCTTCCGCGGGCTGGCGCAGCTCTACCCCAACATGCCCGCCGGCCCCGACGTGCCTGGCACCACCGACCGCCTGATCGCCGGGCAGTTCTTCTTGCAGGACGAGCGCCGCCTGCCGCCGGACCTGCACCACGCCGCGGGCCTGCACTGCGTGGACTGTCACGGCGTGCAGGATGTCATGGGCGACGGCGACATCTACGGCGCCATGGAGCACGGCGTGGGCATCGAGTGCAGCTCCTGCCACGGCACGTTCGACGCCGTGACCAACCTGCGGGACGAGCGCGGGCGCCGGCTCGCCAACCTGGAGCGCAAGGGCGAGCTGTTCGTGCTGCGCAGCAAGGTCACGGGCAAAGCCCACCGCGTCAAACAGGCGCTGCACGTGGTCGAGCCCGGGCACCCCGACTACAACCCGCGCGCCGCGAGGGCCATGACCGGCGAGCACGGGCGCCTGGAGTGCTACGCCTGTCACTCGGGCTGGAACCCCAACTTCTTCGGCTTTCACTTCGACCGTAACGAGGCCTTCTCACAGCTCGACACCACCAGCGGGCAGCGCACCACCGGCACGGTCTCGACCCAGGAGCGCGTGTTCGCCTCGCTGCGGCAGTTCGTGCTGGGGCTCAACAGCGAGGGCATGTTCGCGCCCTACATGGTGGGCTTCTCGACCATGGGTACGGTGCACGCGGCGGACGGCACGCTGAGTCTCGACCAGGGCCTGCCGCGCACGGCCGAGGGGCGCTCGGGCATGAGCATGATCCACCACCAGACGCACACCACCCAGCCGGTGGCGCGCAGCTGCGTGGAGTGTCATCGCAGCCCGGCCACCTGGGGCCTGGGTTCGGGCGGCGACACGGGCGGCAGCTTCGCGCTCACGCGCGGGCTGGCGCTGGCGGTGGGGGAGCGCGGTGTGGCGACCTTGCTTCTGGAGCGCGAGGACCCGGCGCGCTCGGTGTTCATGGCGCGCCTGCCCATCGGCGGCGCCATGCGCGCGGTGCTGGACGCCGACCCTGTGACCGGCCGCGCCTCCACGGCCTTCGTGGCCATCGAGGCGGCCGGCGTCATGCTGGTCGACCTGACCAACCCGGCCTTCCCGGCTCCGCGCGCCTTCGTGGCCGCCGGCGACGTGCGCGATCTCGCGCTGCGCGGCGACACGCTGCTGATCGCCAACGGCGAGGGCGGCCTGCGCTTGGTGGACGTGTCGGACCGGGACGCGCCGCGGCTGCTGGCCGACCTGGCCACCACCGAGGCGCGCGGGCTGGACGTGCAGTGGCCGCGGGCCTACGTGGCGGACGGACCGGGTGGGCTGCTGGTGGTGGACGTGTCGGCGCCCACACGCCCGCGCGTGGTCGGGCACCTGCGCCTGCTGCCGTTCACGGACGAGCGGCCCGATGACGCCAGCGACGTGGCGACCCTGTTTCAGTACGGGCGCCCCGAGGGCCCCGACGCCCGCAGCGAGGCGCGCCTGCTGGGTGTGGTGGCCAACGGAGCCGACGGGCTGGTGCTGGTGGACCTGACCGAGCCCGAGCGGCCACGCCGGGGGCTGCGCGTGGGCGGCGTCTACGGCGGCGGCTACCAGCCGCGCAGCGTGCAGCTCGTGAGCCGCTACGAGTTGGGCGACACCACCGGCGTGACGCCCACCAGCGAGCGCGACCTGGCCTACGTCACCAGCGTCAACGCCGAGGGCAACGGTCGCATGCTGATCCTGGACGTGACCGACTGGGCCAAGCCGGTCCGGGCGGACGCGCAGGGTTCGCGCGTCAGCGTGCCGGGCGTGGGCCCCGCGCTGCTGAGCCGCGTCTTCAACCCTCCCCAGCTCGTGAGCCGGCTGCTGATTCCCGGCCAGGCGGGCCTGACGGTGGCCGACGTGACCGACAGCGAGCAGCCCCGGGTGACCACGCGGCTGCCGGCCCTGGGCCCGCTGCGCCACGTGGCCGTGGAGGCGTTTGCGTTCGATCGCATGCTGGATGAGTCGGGCCGGCGGCTCAAGGACATCAGCCACGCGGGCAGCCGCTTCCTGACGCCGGAGGAGATCCATCGCGTGCTGACCGTCCCCAGCGACGTGGTCGCGCGCGCCACCGGTGCGGGTGACCAGGGCGCGCAGCGCCAGGCTGTCGCCGCGCGCTTCGGGGACGCGTCCGTGCCCGGCGGCGACCTCGAAGCGTCGCTGCCGCGCCTGCCCACCCAGCCCGACCCGGAGGGCGAGACCGCGCGGCTGCTGCGCCTGGGCTTCTCCATCGGGCCGGCCGAGCCGCTGGCGCGCATGCTGCGGCACATCGACCCCAGGGAGTACGACAAGAACAACGACCGCGCCCTCTCGCACGGGGAGTTCGAGCGCCTGCTGTTCGAGCTGCTGGACGCCAACAGCGACGGCCGGCTCGACCTGCTCGAGTGGCCGCGCCATCCGGACGAGGACCCCTCGCGCCTCGACCGCAACCGGGACGAGGTCGTGACCCGGGCCGAGATGGCGGTCTCCAAGCAGACCTTCGCGCTGCTGGACCTCGACGGCGACGGCGAGATCAGCGCGCGCGAGTGGCCCTTCGAGATCCTGGAGGACGTGCTGCCCACGCTGACCTACACCTCCCCGGAGGCCCTGCGCGAGGTGATCTCGAGGCTGGGCTGGGCCAACCAGCAGCCGCTGGTCTACGAGCGCCTGGCCGGCGACTTCCGCGTCAAGCACTACGACGTGCCCGACGAGCGGCTGCAGCGGCTGGTGGATCAGGCCCGCGGCAACCCGCTGATCGACCTCGCCGGCCAGACCTCGGTGGGGGGCTTCATCATGCGCTGGGACGTGGACCGCGACGGCAGGGTCGACGCGAGCGAGTACGAACCCCTGGCCCGTCTGGCCGACCGCATCGATCTCACGGGCGATGGCTACGTCGACCAGAAGGATCTGCCGTCAGGTCGCCGGCGCAAGTAGGGTCGCGCCCCATGGCCCGCCCCGCTCCGTTGGTTCTGCACGACGACGACTGCCTGCTGGCCCTGGCCAAGCCGGGGGGCATGCCGAGCGTGCCCGATGATTCCGGCGACCGCTCGCTGCTGGACTGGGGGCGACGGCATGCCGCTGTCGAGCTGCACGTGGTGCACCGCATCGATCGGCCGGTGTCGGGCGTGGTGGTGTTTGCCAAGCACGCCGACGCGGCCGCCGCGCTCTCGCTGGCCCTGCGGCGACACAAGCTGGGCAAGACCTACTGGGCCGTGGCCGAGGGCATCCCGGCCAAGCCACAGGGTCTGCTGGTGCAGCACCTGCGCAAGGATGAGCGCCGCAACCTGGTGCGCTCGGTCTCCGAAGGCGACGCGGGCGCCAAGCGCGCCGTGACCCGCTGGCGCGTGCTGCACACCCTGGGCGAGCGGGCGCTCTTGGAGCTGTGCCCCGAGACCGGCCGCAGCCACCAGCTGCGCGTGGCCTGCGCGCGCCTGGGCTGCCCGCTGGTGGGCGACGTGAAGTACGGCGCCAGCCGCCTGATCGCCGACCGCACCATCGGCCTGCACGCGCGCGGCCTGAGCCTGACCCATCCCGACACGCGCGCGGCCCTGCGGCTGGAGGGGCCCCTGCCGGAGGCCAAACTCTGGAATCTGGCGCGGCGCTGGCTGGCGTCGTCGGAAGGCGTCCAGCCATGACTGGCGGGCGTCCCGGCGGGTGGCTCGCGGCGTTGGCCCTGGCGGCGTTGATCGCCGTGGTGTGGTCGCTGGAGCCGGGCGGCTCTCCCGAAGGCGACGGCGCGCCCGTGCTGACGACACCGGCGAGCGAGCCGCGGCCGACGCCGCTGCCTGATCAGCTGGGGCACGGCCAGAACGAGGCGCTGCTGCCGGAGCGGGCCGAGCAGCCCGACGACGCGGTGGCCAGGGCGGGCCAGCCGCAGCTCCCGGCCCAGCTGTTCAGCGACGGCGCGCGCCGGCGCCGCGTGGGTCCGATCGACGTGAGCGTGCTGGTGGTGGGGCGCTCGGGGCGACCCGTCGCCGACGCCCAGGTGCAGCTGTTCGACGAGGCGGGCCAGCGTCGCCTGGGCGGCGCCGCGCGCACCGACAGCGCGGGGCGCTGCGAGCTGGCACTGCCCGACGACGGCGTCCGGCTGCACGCCTGGCACAGCCACTGGGGCTCGTCGGGCCTGCTCGCGCTGGAGACCCTGATCGACGCCAGCCCGGACGCCAGCCCGGACGCCAGCACAGAAGCAGACACGCACGCCCGCAGCGACGCCAAGCCGCAGCGCGTCGAGGCCGTGCTGCTGCTGCGCCCGCTGACCGGGCTCGACGTGCTGGTGCTGGCCCACGACGGCTCGCCGGCGGCCGGGGCGGAGCTGCTGCTGCGCCCATCCGGCGGCTCCATGCTGCTGCTGCCTGGAGCGCCGCAGCGCACCGACGGCACCGGCCACGCCCGCCTGGAGCTGCTCTCCGGCGTGCCGCTGCTGCTCAGCGCCCGCAGCGGGTCCCAGCTCTCCGAGCCCGAGCTGGTGTGGCTCGAGCCCGACGAGCCCGACGAGCCCGACGAACCCGACGAACCCGACGAACCCGACGAGCCCGACGAGCCCGACGAGCTGACCCTGCACCTGCCCGGCCCCTGGGTCGTGCGTGGCGTAGTGCTCGACAGCGCCGGCGAGCCCGTCCCCGGCGCCGACGTCACGCTCTGGCGCGCGCTGCCGGGCGGCGACCTCGACCGCGGCGTGTACCCGCGGGGCAAGCCGCTGCGCGACGATGTCACCAGTCTCGAGGACGGCTCCTTCGTGTTCCGGCCGCGGTCCGAGGGCGCCTTCCTGGTGCAGGCATCGGGGGCGGCGCACGCGCCGGGTGAGGTGCACGAGGTGCTGCTGCTGCCGCACCAGCCCGGTGCGCGACTCGAGCTGCTGCTGCCGGAGCAGGCCTTCATCTCGGGCCTGCTGGTGGATGGCGAGGGTCAGCCGCTGGAGGGCGTGCGCGTGCACGCGCGCCCGGCGCACCACTTCGACCTGGGCGCCCAGGCCTACGGCCCCACGCTCTTCAGCCGCCTGGGGCAGGGTCAGGAGCTCACGGCGACGGACGGCAGCTTCCGCGTGGGCGGGCTGCATCCGCGCGGCACCTACATCGTCTGGTGTCGTCCGGACCAGCGTGAGCGTGATCGCAAGCTGGTGCGCGTCGACGTGCCCGCAGGCAGCACGGGCCTGCGCCTGGTAGCCAGCGAGCAGGCCCTGGCCCGCGGCGTGCTCGAGTCGCTCGTGATCCAGGAGGGCAGCGGCTTGCCGCTGGACAAGATCAGCGCCACGCTGGTGATCGAGCTGGACGGCCGCGTGCTCGACACCAAGCGCCCGGTGCTGCGCGGCGCCGGCGGCCTGCTGCGCATCGAGGGTCTGGCCCCGGGCTTCCGCTACGCGCTGCGGGTCGACGCGCCCGGGTGTGGCGCGCTGGAGCTGCCGTGGTTCAGCGCCCGCGCCGGCGTCCAGCGCATGGACGCCACGCTGCCCCCGCCCTGCGAGCTGCTGCTGCGGGTCACCGACGAGGGCGGCCGGGCGTTGAGAGGTGTGCAGGTCTCGATCACGCTGGACACGAGCTTCCCGGTGGCCGACGCGATCCGACGGCTCAGCACGGACGCGGCAGGGGCCCTGCGCGTGGACGACCTGGACCCCGGCACGTACGCGCTGCTGGCCCGCGGCGCGGGCCTGACCGGCGGCGCCAACGTCACGCTCCACCCGGGCGCCACGCGCTCCCTCGATCTCATGCTGCATCGCTGAACCGCCCGCCGCGCTCGCGATCCCGGCCCGCCGTCACCCGCGCGCCGCGCACGCGGCCCGCGCCCCCCTGGCTACACTGAGCGCCATGTTCCCGCACCGCCTCTGCCGCCGCGTCACGTCGCCGTCGAGGGCGAGCTGATGCGCATGCTGGGCTGGTGCTGCGCGGGTCTGGCCGCTCTGCTGGTGCTCTTCACCCTGGCCGTGGCCCTCTCGGGCGAGGACGGCGATCTGCGCGGCGCGGTGGACGGCGCGCTCGGTGAGGCGGTCATGAGCGAGCTGCCGCCGCCGCGCGGGGAGCGCCTGCTGCTGCTGAGCGAGCCCTTCGCAGTTTCTGTCGATCTCTGTGCGCCCGACCATCGCCTCGCCTCATCCTACCGCTTCAGTCGCGGCTTTCTGTCGTTCGAGCTGGGCGTGCTGAACCAGCCCCTGCCGCAAGCGTTTCATTTCCTGCTGAGCGACTGGAAGGGCGAGCTGCAGCTGGTCGACGGCTGGTCGACGACCTTCGTCGACGTGCGCGTGATGCGCTACGCCGGGCTGCTGTCCTCGTCCACCTGGGATGAGAGCATGGCCGCCATGCGCCAGGCGGGGGCCGAGGCCCTGGCCGACGCCTTCGGCCTGAGCATCGAGCGCGCCAGCGTCGAGCGGGAGCTGGCCGTGCTGGTAGCGGGCCCGCGCTTCGTCGAGCTGACGCGCCCGTCCGAGGGGCAGCCCACGACCCGCATGGCCGTCAGCGGCGACGGGGTGCTTGAGGTGTCCGGCTTGCCACGCGAGGCGCTGGCGCAGCAGCTGCGCAAGTTGCTCGATGTGCAGGACGTGCGGTTGCCCGACGACGACGGGAGCCCGTGCAGCGTCTCGCTGAGCTGGGAGGCCGGCAACACCGAGGCGTTACTCGCAGCGCTGGAGCAGCAGTTCGACCTCGTGCTGACCACGGAGCCTGGCGAAGTGGAGCAGTACCGCATCACCGGGCCCGAAGGTCCCGGGGGAGGCTGAGCCGGCGGCGGTGCCGTGCCGCTCCCGCCGGGCGTGGCGAGTCGGCGGCCCCCAATGCCTGCGCACCCTCGGCTCGCGCCGCTCTTGCTAGGCTGGCTCGTTCCGCCGGCCGCCCCTCGTGACCGCTCTCTGCTCCTGCCCAACCGGCCGGCGAGAGCCTGGAGACTCCCCATGCTTCGCCCCGTCCTCGCCCTGTCGCTCGTCGCTTGCCTGGTCAGCTCCTCGTGGGCCCAGGACCGTCTGCCGGTGCCACCCAAGAGTCCCCACGTGCAGCACGCATGGAGCCTGGGCATCACCGAGATCAGCGTCGATTTCCACGCGCCGTCTGTTCGCGGGCGCGAGATCTGGGGCGTCAAGGTGCCCTACGACGTGGTCTGGCGCGCGGGCGCCAACGCCAACACCGTGCTCACGTTTGAGCACGATGTCAGCTTGGAGGGCCAGCCCGTGCCCGCCGGCAGCTACGGCCTGCACATGCTGCCCGGCGCCGAGCGCTTCACCATCATCCTGAGCAAGAACACCGAGGGCTGGGGCAGCTACGGCTACACCCAGGAGCAGGACCTGCTGCGCGCCGAGGTCACGCCGCGTGAGGCGGCTTCGCGCGAGCGCCTCGACTACCTGCTCGACGACGTGAGCGACAGCGGCGGCACCCTGGCCCTGCACTGGGGCCAGGTCTACGTGCCCATGCAGGTCGAGGTCGACCTGGCCGCGGTGGTGCTGGCGCCCGTGCGCGAGCTGGCGGCCAGCGGCGGGGAGGGCCCGGGCTGGCAGTACTGGTTCCAGGCCGCGGACTACGGCCGCGACCACGGCGTCCTCGCCAGCGAGGGCCTGGCTTGGATCGAGCGCTCGATCGAGCACGCCACGACCTTCACCAACCTCTGGTCACGCAGCGAGCTGCTGGCCGATCTGGAGCGGGTCGAAGAGGCCGGCGCGGCGCGCGAGCAGGCGCTGGAGCTGGTGACGGTCGATGAGCTCTCGAGCCTCGGCAGTCGCTACGCGGACCGCGGCGACCTGCAGTCCGCCGGCTCCATCTACGACATGGTCATGCAGATGGGCTCGCCCAACTGGTGGGACTACACGCGCATAGCCACCGTGCGCGAGCGCCTCGGTGACGTCGATGGCGCCAAGGCGGCGCTGGAGCAGGCGCTCACGCGCAACCCGGACCCGGTGGCGCGGGCCGAGATCGAGGCCAGCTTGGCGCACCTGTCTGAGGGCAGCACTGGCTGAGGGCGCGTGCGCGCTGCGCTGGCGGGACTGGGGCCCAGGGCGAGTTTGGCGTCAGCCGTGCTGGACGTCCGCCGCGCTCGGCGCCGGTCGCGCGCCGAGTCAGTAGCCGCCGGCGTCGCTCACCGCGCGCTGCAGCCAGGCCTTGGCCCAGGCCCACTGGCGGTCGACGCCGGAGCCCGAGGTCTGCAGCGCCGCGGCGGTCTCGGTCACGGTCAGCCCCGCGAACACCCGCAGCATGACCACCCGCGCGGCCTCCGGGCTCACCTGCTCGAGGCGCTGCAGCGCCTCGTCCAGTGCCAGGATGTGCTCGGGCTTCTCGCTCGACACGAGCTGCGACTCGTCGAGCTCGACGCGCTGCCGACCGCCACCGCGCTTGAGGCTGGTGGAGGCCCGGGCGCGGTCCACCAGGATGTCGCGCATGGCGCGCGCTGCGGCCGAGAAGAAGTGCCGGCGGTTCTCCCAGCGCGGTGAGCGCGCGCCCATGAGGCGTAGCCAGGCCTCGTGCACCAAGGCGGTGGGCTGCAGCGTGCGTTCGGCTCCGCTGCGGGCCAGACGCTGGGCCGCGACGTTGCGAAGCTCGGCGTACACCAGGGTCAGCAGTTCGGAGGCGGCGTCGTTGGAGCCCTCGTGGGCCTGATCCAGCAGTTGCGTGAGGCGATGGTCGGATGCAGAAGGCATGGGCCCGGGCTCGATGCAGCTGTGTTTCGTCCTTCGCGCCGGTGTCCCGGCTGTCTTCGGCGGCCATGATCGCGCAGCGGGGCGCCCGGGGCCAGCCTGGCCTGCGGGTCAGGTGCAGCCCGCTTGCTCACGCAGGCAGGACGCGAGCGAATCTCCCTGAGCGGCGCCTTGGCGGGAATCCCGGGGAAAGTTGACGTGATCCCGGGCTGCTTCACGGCTGTCCTTCCAAGGTCGTACTCCACCCGGAGGCGGCTTGGCGAGGCGGCCGGCTCGATCCTCTCTCCACGGTTCTTGCTGCCACCTAGCGACTCCCTCCCCCCCTTCGGGTGGCAGGCGTGCCGACCGGTGAGCCCCCCTGGGGCCTCTGCCATCGGTCAGGCGAGCCATCCACCGTTGTGCTGCCCCCCGGCACAGAGGCGGACAGGGCCGGCGCCTCGCCAGCATTCCGCGCCGCACGAGGGTCGCGCGCGCACTCCGTTCCGCGCGCTGCAATCCGCGCGCTGCAATCCGCGCGCTGCCCGAACGCCACGCGATGTTGACGCGCCGGGACAGCTGCGCGACCTGCCGTGTCCGCGCAGCGCGCACTCGCCAGCAGATGACCGTGCGGTCAGCCGGAACCATGTTTCTGCGCGTGTGGGGTATGCGCCCGATGGTGCAGGCGCCGCCGCCCGTCTAGCGTAGTGCTTGTCCGGTGTGGGGGCCCTCTCCCGACTCCGGTCTTAACAACTCGATTGACTGCGGCCTGAGCCATGCTCTCCGGTGTCGCCGCCGCGCTTGTCCGAGCGAGGCGGCACGGTTTGCCGGGTTCGTATCTGCCCTGATCCTCCTCCGGTGCCTGACAGCTCGGTTGGCACGGTCTCATGGTCGCAAGCCGGCATGGTGCGGGGGGTCTGGGTTCCCTACCCCCCCCCAGTGGAATCCGCCCCCGCACCTGCCATTTCTTCCCGCGCGGCCGAGCATGAGCTGCGTACGCGCCGGGACCTGCGGGCGCTGGGCGGCTTCAGGCTTCGGCCAGGCCTTCGCGGATGGCGAAGCGCGCCAGCTCCACGCGGTCATGAATGTCGAGCTTGGCCATCAGGTTCTCGGCGTGCCGGCTGACCGTCTTGACGCTCAGGTCCAGCAGCGTCGCGATCTCCTTCTTGGACAGGCCGCGGGACAGCTGACGCAGCACCTCCAGCTCGCGCAGCGTGAGCAGCGACGAGCGCGAGGCCGAGCCCCCCGTGAGGTGCAGCCCGTCGGTGTCCACCACCAGCCGGGCCTGGATCTTGGGTGAGAAGTAGGCCACGTCGGCCGCCGCCGAGCGCACGGCCTGGATCACCACGCTCGGGCGCTCGTCCTTGGTGACGTAGCCGGTGGCGTGGGCCTCCAGGGCGCTCTCGATGTAGCGGTCGTTGGAGAACGCGCTCAGAAACACCACGCGCGCCTGGGGCTGGCGACTGCGGATGCTGCGCGCCGCGTCAAAGCACGAGGTGCCGGGCATGTCGATGTCGAGCAGCACCACGTCGGGCCGCAGCTCATCCAGCAGCTCCAGCGCGTCCTCGGCCCCACTGGCCGTGCCCAGGACTTTGAGCCCCGGCTCCGTGGCCAGTCGGTCGGCCAAGCTCTCCCGGAGCAGGGCGTGGTCGTCCACCAGCAGCACGCCGATGACGTCGCTCATGGCGAGGCCCCGGCGCCCGCGCGCACCCGATCCACCACCGAGGACAGCTCGGCGGCGCGGAAGGGCTTGGTGAGCAGGGCGGTGCGGGCATCCAGCAGGGGCAGCAGATCGTCGCCCGTGGAGCCGGTGACGAACACCACCGGCAGGCCGGGCAGGCTCCGTCGCAGGTCGGACAGCAGCCGCACGCCGCTGTCGTCGGGCAGGTTGGCGTCCAGCAGGGCCAGCACCAGCTCGTCTGCGTTGGACGCCACGACCGCGCGGGCCTCCGCCGCGCAGGCGCAGGCCCGCACCTGGCAGCCGCGGCTCAGCAACATGGCCGAGAGCACCTGCCTGACCTGACGGTCGTCTTCGACCACCAGCGCCAGACCGCCGTCGCAGGGGGGCACGCCCGTGTGCGCCTCGGCTGGTGTGGCGGCGCAGACGTTGGCGGGGCCCAGCAGCGCCGCGGTGAGCTGGTTGGCTCGCTCCAGGGCTTCGTCCATGGCCTCGCCGGCGCGCTGCAGCCTGGGGTTGTCGGGCAGCTCCATCAGCATGCGCTCGACCTGGACCCCCATGACCGTGAGCAGGTTGCACAGGTCGTGGGCCACATCCTGCACGGGGCGGTGGGGATGGCGTGGCTGCTCTGACGACGACATGGAACTCCCCCTCTGATGACGCAGCTCTGAGATTACCATGAGCGTCTTGCCCGCAGTCTGCCCAAGGAGTGTTCCCATGCTCGCTCGCCCATCGCTGTCCGGGTCGTCGCTGTCGAGGTCGTCTCTGCTGCGAGCTGCGAGGTCACGCGCGTCGCGAAGTCCGAGGTCGACGCGGTCACTGGCTGTGCTGATGGTGGGTCTGCTGGCGCTGGGCAGCGCTTGCGCCGCCGACGAGGCGCAGCGCTCCGGCGCGCTGCGGGAGCCGGCTGAGGTGCGCGACCCGGCCTGCGACCCGGTCTACGCCGAGGCCTTCGACGCGTGGCGTCACGAGCGCGAGTCCGGGCTGCGAGACCCCGAGGGCTACCTGGGCCTGGCCGGTCTGTATTGGCTCGCGTCCGGCAGCAACGTCGTGGGCTGCGACCCGGGCTCCGATGTGGTCTTGCCCGAGGGGCGTGGGCCGGGCCGGGTGGGCGTCATCAGCCTGAGCGAAGGCCGCGCCGTACTCACGGTGGAGCCCGGCGTGTACGTCACGCACAACGGCCGTCCGGTGACCGAGATGGAGCTGTCCTTCAACAGCGCCACCCCTTGCCGGGTGGGGCAGCTGTCCTTCCACCTGATCGAGCGCGGCGTGCGCGTGGGCCTGCGCTTGCGCGACCCGCAGAGTCCGGTGCTGGCCGCCTACGACGGCACCGAGGTCTGGCCGCCGCGCGACGCGTGGCGCGTGCCGGCGCGCTATGTGCCCAGCACCATCCCGCGCATCGTGAACATCCCCAACGTGCTGGGCAGCTCCTACCAGGAGCCCGAGCTGGGGAGGCTCGAGTTCGAGTTGGACGGCGCGCGGCACACGCTGGTGGTCACCGGCAGCGGCGCCGAGAGCCTGTTCGTCATCTTCGGTGACGAGAGCAACGGCCGCGGCAGCTACTCGGGCGGACGCTTCCTGCGTGTGCCCCCCGCGGACGACCTGGGAAGCACCCTGATCGACTTCAACCGCGCCTACAATCCGCCCTGCGCGTACAGCCCGTTCACCACCTGTCCGCTGCCTCCCGAGGGCAACCTGCTGCCCTTTGCGGTGACGGCCGGCGAGCGCGCCTGGGAGCACTGAGCACACCACGGGGCCGCCGGGGCGTGCGGCGCCGTGTCCGTCAGAGCAGCAGCGCCAGGCCGCCGATGGCCACCGCGGCCACCACCAGGCTCATCAGCGCGCCGACCTTCAGGAAGTCGCGCAGCCTGTAGCCGCCGGGCGCCAGCACCATCAGGTGACACTGGTTGGAGTAGGGCATGAGGAAGGCGCAGCCGCAGCCGTAGGCCACCGCCAGCAGGGGCGTGGTGACGGGCAGTCCCAGGGTGGCACCGACGGCGGTGGCCACCGGCGCGAGGATCACGGCGGCGGCGGCGTTGCTGCTGGCCATGGTCACCGTAGCGGCCGCAGCGAACAGACAGGCCAGGGCGGCGGGCTCGCCCAGGCCCGCCGTGAGCCACAGCAAGCCGTGGGCGGCATGTGTGGCCACGCCGTGCACGGCCAGCGCGTGACCCAGGGGCAGGGTGCCCACCACCAGCGCCAGCACGCGCCAGTCGATGGCGCGCGCCGCCTCCTTGGCGCTGACGCAGCCGCTGAGCACCGTCAGCAGCGCGGCCAGCAGGGCGCTGATGGCCAGGGGCGCCAGGTCCAGCACCGGCGGCAGCAGCGCCAGCGCCAGCAGGGCCAGGGCGAGCGGCGCCTTGCGTACGTCGCGCCCGCCGTCGTCGCCGGAGAGCACCACGAAGTCCGGGCTCTCGCGCAGGCGCCGGACGGCGCTGGCCGATCCGGTCACCAGCAGCGTGTCGCCCATCTCCAGGGGCGTGGTGGAGATGCCCGCCGCCAGCTTGTCGTCGCCGCGCCAGACGGTCAGCACCGACACGCGGTACTGCCGCCGGAAGCCCACCTCGTGCAGGGTCTTGCCCACCGCCGCCGAGTGCGGCCCCACCAGCACCTCAGCCAGCCGGATGCCCTGGTCGAGCACGGCCTCCACATGGTGTGCGCCCGTGAGGCCGATGCGCGTCTGCTGCTCCTCCGCCAGCTGCCAGAGGTTCTCGGTCTCGCCCTCCATGTAGAGGTCGTCACCGACCTGCAGCACGAGGTCGCTGGTGGGCACGTGCCAGTGCAGGCCGAGTCCGGCGCGGCGACCGATCAGCACCACTACCACGTCGTAGCGATCCGCCAGGCGCAGCTCGAACATGGCCTTGCCCGCCAGCAGGCTGCCCTCTTCGACGCGCAGTCGGGTGAGATTCTCGGCCAGGCCGTACTCGTGCGCCAGACGCCCGGGCAGGCCGCCGCGGGTGAAGCGCTCGCGGGTGGGAGCGCGGGGCAGCAGCCTGCGACCGGGTCCGGCCAGGGTCAGCGCGCCCACCAACGCGATGGGCAGGCCCACCACGGCAAAGTCGAACATGTGGAAGCCGCTGCCCGTGGTGGCGCGCAGGTGCTCGCTCAACAGCAGGTTGGGGGCCGTCGCGATCAGCGTCAGGTTGCCGCCCAGCACGGCCGCGAACGAGGTGGGCAGCATCAGTCGCGAGACCGGCACGCTCGAGCGCTGCGCCAGGGCCACGATGCCCGGCAGCATGACCGCCACGGCCGCGGCGTTGGGCATGAACGCGCTCATGAGCACCACGGCCAGGCAGACCACGAGCACCAGCCGGCCCTCGCTCCCGGCTCCCATGCGCTCCACACGGCGCGCCAGCAGCTCGGCCACGCCGCTCTCCTGCAGCGCGGCGCCCAGTACGAACACGGCCGCCAGCGCGATCACCGCCTGGTTGCCGAAGCCGGACAGGGCCACCTCGGCGTCCGGCACCGTCCCCGTCAGGAACAGCGCCAGAGGAATGGCGATGGCCGTGGCCTCCAGCGGCAGGCGTCGGCTGATGAACAGCGCCGCCGCCGCGACGAGGATGGCGAGGGCGATCCAGCCGTGGAGTGTCACGCTGGCCAGCCTACAGCGCGGCCACCCGGCGCTCCAGCTCACTGCGGCGCCTGAGCAGGGCGGTTGCCAGGGCCAGCTGGTTGCGCGCCCGTCGCAGGTTGTGCCCGGGGGCCGGGATACGGAAGTAGCGGTCCCCGTCCAGGTGGTCGGCCAGGAAGCGCAGGCCCTGTTCGAAGGTGATCAGCAGGCCGGCGAAGACCAGGTGCTCGCGCTCGGGCCGGGTCAGCGCGTCGCCGAACTCATGCAACCAGCCTGCGGTGGCGGCGTCGAACAGCGGCAAATCGACGTCCACGCCCGCGTCCGCCGTGCGGTCCTCGCCCGCGCTGCTGGTCATGGAACGCAGCAGGTCGCCCGCGTCGTGCAGGGCCGAGCCGGGCATGACCGTGTCGAGGTCGATCACGCACAGGCCCTCGCCGGTGGTCACATCGAACAGCACGTTGGCGGGCTTGGCGTCGTTGTGCACGGCGCGCTCGGGCAGCTCGCCCGCGGCCGCCAGTGCCGGCAGGACCTGGGCCAGTTCCGCGTGCTCGCGGCAGAAGGCCAGCTCGGTACGGCAGCCCCCGGCGCGCCCGGCCGCATCTTGCTCGGCGGCGCGCTCCAGCTGCTCCAGGCGCCAGGCCGTGTCGTGAAAGCGCGGGATGGTGAGCGCCAGGCTCGAGGCGTCGAAGTCATGCAGCCGGCGCGCGAAGGCCCCGTAGGCCGCGGCCGCCGCCCGGGCCTGATCGGGGCCCGACACGCTGGTGACGGACTCGGTGCCCTCGATGAATTGGAACAGTCGCCACCACTGGCCCTGCTCGTCTCGCAGGCAGGCCGCGCCGCTGGCGGGCGGCACCAGGGTCAGCACGCGCCGCGAGCTGTCCAGCGCGCCCTCGGCCACCAACGCCCGGCGCAGGTGGCAGCTCACGGCCTCGATGTTGCGCATGACCGCCGGCGGGTCGGAGAACACGTGGGCGTTCATGGTCTGCAGTAGGAAGCGCCGGCGCTGCAGGCCCGCCAGCACCTCGACCTTGAAGCTGTCGTGGATGTGCCCGCCGGCCTGATGCGCGGCCGCCACCACGCGCCCGGGCACCGCGAAGCGCGCCACCACGTCGCTCAGCAGCGCGAGGTCGAGGGACTCGCCCCTCACGGCACCACGACCACGCCTTCGCTGGCGGTGCGCAAGGCGTAGAGCTGGGACAGGCGCCGGGTCATGGGGCCGCTGTGGTCGCTCCCGATCGGGCGCCCGTCGATACACGTGACCGCGGCCAGCTCGCCCATGGTGCCGGTGCAGAAGACCTCGTCGGCGCGGTAGAACTCCGCCAGCGAGAGGTCGCGCACTTCGCAGGGGATGTCGTGCGCGGCGCACAGCTCCAGTACGGTGGCGCGGGTGATGCCCTCAGGGCAGCCCACGCAGCGTGGCGTGAGCAGCCCGCCGTTCGACACGGCAAACAGATGCGTGGCGTTGGTCTCGGCCACGCAGCCGGCCTGGTCCAGCACGATGGCGTCGTCGGCCCCCGCCGCGTTGGCCTCCAGCTTGGCCAGGATCGACGGCAGCAGGTTGTTGTGGTGGATCTTGGGGTCCAGCACGTCCGGCCCGGGCCGGCGCACGGAGCTGGTCATGAGCGTGAGCCCGCGCTTGTCGTAGACCGGCGCCTTCCACTCGGCCAGCACGATCAGGGTGGGGCCCATGCTGTTGAGCCGCGGGTCCATGCCCGAGGTGAGCTTCTCGCCGCGCGACAGGGTCAGGCGCAGGTGCACGCCGTCGCGCATGCCGTTGGCCTCCAGCGTCATGCGGATCTGTTCCAGCAGCTCGTCGCGGGTGGGGATCTGCGTGAAGGCCAGGGCCAGGGCCGAGTGACGCAGGCGCGCCAGGTGCTCGTCCAGCTTGAAGATGCGTCCGTCGTACAGGCGCAGGCCCTCCCACACGCCGTCGCCGCCCTGGGCCAGCGAGTCAAAGGGCGAGATGCGCGCCTGGTCGCGGTGGAACAGTTCCCCGTTCACGTTGACCAGCAGGTCGCGGTTGCGTTCGTCGAAGGTCTGCAGCATGGCAGCGGCTCAGGCGGTCAGGCGATGGGCGGCCAGGTGTTCGTACAGCGGCAGGCAGCGCCGGTGCAGGGCGGTCAGGTGTGGATTGAGCGCGGGCTGGCGCGGCCGCGGGCTGGCAAAGCAGGTGGAGGCCGCCACCGCGTCGTACCACGCCGGCGCCCAGACGCCGTCCGTGGCGTGGATGCCGGGCTCCCAGCGCAGCATGGCGGGGTCCCAGGCGATGTCCAACCGCGCGCACAGCGCCGCCAGCAGGCCGGGCGGGTCCGCCAGCAGCTCGGCGCCGTCCAGCACGGCAGGCGAGGTCCCGGCGGTGCGCAGCTCGTCAAACAACGCCACCTGCTGGGGCAGCCCGGTGTCCGCGAGCTCTGGCTCGGGCGTCACGCGCACCAGCGACGCCAGCATCTCGTCCGGCCGCCGGATCAGGAAGGCGTGGCTCAAGCCTCCCAGCCACTGCCGGCCGACGCCGTCCAGCAGGTGGTGCGCCATGTGCTTCTGATAGAAGACCGCGCGGCCGTGGGGCACCGGGCCCGTGAGCTGCTCGGCCACGGCGCGCCAGTCGCTGGGCTGCGACTCCATGACCTGCTGCGCCAAGGGGTGGGCCAGGCCCGTCTGCGCCAGGTAGTGCGCGTACAGAGGCTCGTCACAGACGGCTGTGTCCGCGCGGCTGGCGAAGCTGCGCATGAGCGCCGTGGAGACGTTGCGCGGACCGGACCACATGGCGACGCGGACAGGATCAGTCATGGCGCGGGGCGGGCTCGCACGAGGGTCCCGCAGGGTCACGCCGGCGAGCGCCCGGGTCAATCACCGAAGCTGGTGGCGAGCTGTCGCGCCGCGCGGATCAGCGGGTGTTCGAGGGGCACCTTGCGTTGCTTGTTGGCGGGCTCGCTCAGGTCGATGTCCACGGCGTCGAAGCCGTGCCGGGCCACCATGCGTCCGCTGCGTCCCTCCACCAACAGCTGGCAGGCGCGCGCGCCGAACTCCGTGGCCAGCACCCGGTCTGCGGCGATGGGGGGGCCGCCGCGCTGCACGTGCCCCAGCACCACGTGGCGCGCCACCACGCCCAGGCGCTGCTCCACCTCCAGCGCCACCTGCTGCGCCAGGCCGCCGAGCCGGATGGGGTCGGGCGAGTCCTCCACGCGCCGCGCCACAACCTGATCGCCGCCCAGGGGGGCGGCGCCCTCGGATACGCAGATCACCGTGAAGCGCTTGCCCCGCGCGCGACGTCGCTCGATGGCGTCGCAGATGCTCTGCCACGAGAACGGGATCTCGGGCAGCAGGATCACGTCGGAGCCGCTGGCCACGCCGCTGTGCAGCGCCAACCAGCCCGCGTTGCGGCCCATGACCTCCACGGCGATGACGCGGTGGTGGCTGGCCGCCGTGGTGTGCACCCGGTCGAGGGCGTCGGTGGCGGTGGCCGCCGCGGTCAGGAAGCCAAACGTGAGATCGGTGCCCCAGACGTCGTTGTCGATGGTCTTGGGCACGCCCACGCAGCTCACGCCGGCCTCAACGAAGGGCTGCGCCAGGGACATGGTGCCGTCGCCCCCGATGAGCACCAGGGCCTCGGCGCCCCAGTCGTCCAGGTGGCCCAGGCAGCGCTCGGTCACGTCCGCGTAGAGCGGCTCGCCGGCGGCGTCGATGCCCGTGCGCCAGTGGGTGGGGTCGGCGGTGTTGCTGCTGCCCAGGATGGTGCCGCCGTCGGTGAGGATGTTGGAGACGTCGGCGTCATCCAGCGGGCGGGCGCGCCCCTCGATCAGACCCAGGTAGCCGTCCTCGATGCCCAGCACCTCGATCTCGTGGCTGAGAGCGGTCTTGGTCACGGCGCGGATCACGGCGTTGAGGCCGGGGCAGTCGCCGCCGCCGGTGAGTACGCCGATGCGTCGGGGCTTGGTCATGGGTCAGGTCTCGCTCGTGGGGGTGGGCACCTATGCCGTCCCGTCTCGCTCGCCCACCGCGGGGGCCGTGAGCCGGAAACCCTGGCCGCGCACGCTCTCGATGCAGGGCGGGCCCAGCTTGTCGAGCTTGCGGCGCAGGCGGCCCATCTGCACGTCAATCAGGTTGGTGCCGGGGTCGAAGTCCACGTTCCAGATCTGCGCCAGCAGGGTCTGGCGGGACACCACGGCGCCCTTGGCCCGGGCCAGCACGGTCAGCAGCTCGAACTCCCGGGGCGAGAGCTCCACCGCGCCGTCCCCCCGAAAGGCCCGCTGGCGGCCCAGATCGACGCGCACGTCGCCGTACTCGATCAGCGTGTTGTCCTGGCGCCGGAGCACGGCCGCGATCCGGGCCCGCAACTCCTCGAGGGCAAAAGGCTTGACCAGCCAGTCGTCGGCGCCGGCGGCCAAGCCCTCGACCTTCTCGGCCACGGCGCCTCGAGCGGTGACGAACACCACCGGCACCCGGGCGCCCTGCTGGCGCAGCTCGGCGAGCAGGGCCAGGCCGCTGGTGCCGGGCATGCTCACGTCCAGGACCACCAGGTCGAAGTGGCCCCTGGGCAGGTCCGCCAGGGTCTGCCGGGCCGCGTCAGCGCTCTCGGCGCAGGTCACGCTGGCCTCATCGGAACTCAGCCCGCGCTCCAGCAGCCGGCGGTACTCCGGGTCGTCATCTACGATGAGGAAGCGCATGCGGTCTCGCGGGCCGCCAGCGGCCCGCCCCTCGAAATCAGCTCCCGTGACCTTCAGCCCACTAACCAGACTGTCATGTTCAGGGAGTACGAACCAGGGCTAGTGTTGCTGTGAGCCCAGTCGCGGGTGGCCATTCTTCCCGGAGGCCGCCCGGAGCAGACAGCTGGGCTCAGGAATGACATCAGAGGTGCAGGGCTGGCCGGCGCAGTGCCCTTCCCGATCGGGAAGCGAGCACGCGCGCGCGGTACTCTTCCCTTCTTCCCCAGTTCTCTTCCGCACGACTGGTCCTGCCCCTCTCTTTCTGCGCCGGTGCGACGGCACGGAGATGAGCTTCCATTTCGAGCCCGGTGACAGCTTCTGTCCGCCGGGCTCGTTCTCTTTCCGGCCGGGGGCGGGCTGAGGCCAGGGCCCGGCGGGGGCGGGAGGCGTTCCGACAGCGGACGCGGGGCAGCGGCTCACGGGCTGGCGGGGGGCTCGACCCGAGCGTCCACCAGAGCCGCCAGCCGCCCGACCGCGGCGGCGATGTCGCGCAAGGACTCGCGTTGCCCGTCGAGTCGGTCGGCTTCCAGCAGCTCCGCGTGGCCGCGCACCAGGCCCAGGGGGCCGCGCAGATCGTGGGCCAGCTGAGCCCGGTCCGCCCGGGCGGCGCGCTCGGCGGCGGCGTCCAGCAGCACGGCGTCCACCTCGCCCGCGGCCAGGCGCGCGCGGGCCGAGGCCTCGTCGACGCAGGGCAGCAACGTGAGGCCGGCCCCGGACAGGGCGGCCAGCAGCGCTGGGTCGGCGTGCTCCGGGCTGCGGGCGCCGTCGGGGGCGCGGTCCGCATCCGCGCGGGGCACGACGATGGCGACACGCATCAGGGCGGCTCCTGGCGGGAGGGGCAAGGCTCGAGTGCATGGTGGCGGCTGGGGTGCCCGGGGCGCAATCTCCGGCCGCGAAGCTCGCCAGCGCCGGCCGGGGTATGCTTCGTCGGCCCCACACGACGGGGTGTCTTCGGCGCGGTCTCGCGCTCAATCTGGCCCCCGCAGTGAGCCCCGCATCGAGCGCATGCACGACTCCGTGAACAGACCTCCGGGGGCGGGCGGCGGCATCACGCTGGTGCTGGGCGGCGGCGGCTTCAAGGGCATGGCCCATGTGGGCGTGCTGCTGGCGCTAGAGCAGGAGCAAGTGCCCATCGCGGGCATCGTGGGCACCAGCGCCGGGGCCTTGATGGGCGCGTCCTACGCCCAGGTCGGTAGCGCCGAGGAGCTACGCGAGCTGGTGCTGGCGTTCGTGCATAGCGACGGCTTTCAGAGCAAGGGCTTCGTGGGCTTCGGCGGCGCGCCGTCCAGCGCGCCGTCGTTCATGTCGCGCCTGCTCACCGGGCTCAAACGCCAGGTGGCGCTGGAGCGCATGTTCCGCCGCAGCTCGGCCTTCGGTGGAGCGGCCCTGCGCTATGTGGTGCACGGCCTCGTGCCCGCGGGCAAGATCGAAGACCTGCGCCTGCCCCTGTCCATCGCCGCGGTGGACATCGACAGCGGCGAGGAGGTGCTGATGATCGAGGGCGAGCTGCACTCGGCCGTGCTGGCCAGCTCGTCCGTGCCGGGCTTCTTCCCGCCCGTGGTGCGGGACGGCCGCCAGCTGGTGGACGCCGGCATCGTGAACAACCTGCCCACCCGGGCGGCCCGCGGACTGGGCACCACGCGGCTGGTGGCCGTGGACCTCTCCGCTGGCATGCTCGAGCAAGCGGACAGCGGTCCTTCGGTGGGCATGGACCTGCTGCTGCGGGCCCAGGACATCTCGACCTTCCACGCCAACCGCCGGGCGGGCGACCTGGCCGATGTGGTCGTGTGCCCGGATCTGAGCGGGCGCGACTGGCTCGACCCGTCCGACCCCAGCCACGTCATCGCCGCCGGCGAGCAGGCCACGCTGGCGGCCATGCCCCAGATCCGGGAATTGCTGGGCTCGGCCACCTGGAGCGGCTGACCGGCCGCAGGGGGGCACGGGCTCCTGCCAGCCGGTCCGCTGGCCACGTCTTGCGCGTCGCCCTCTTCCTGTGAGACGCTGTGGCGCCTTTTTCCCGCGGAAAAGCGGCTCGTCAGAGCACGGCCATGGTCTCTCCACTGCACGTTGTCGTCCTGGCCGCCGGGGAGGGTTCCCGCATGGGAGCCGGTCTGCCCAAGGTGCTGCGCCCGCTCTGGGGCCGGCCCTCGGTGAAGTGGCCCCTGCTGGCGGCCCAGAGCCTGGGCCCCGAGCGTCTGGTGGTGGTCGCCGGCGGCCGCGGAGAAGAGCCCCTGCGAGCGGCCCTGTCCGAGCATGACGGGCTGACCGTGGTGCGTCAGGTGGATCCGCGCGGCACGGGCCACGCGGTGCTGGCCGCGCGCCCCGCCCTGGAGGGCGCCCGCGGTGACCTGCTGGTGCTGTACGGCGATGGCCCGCTGGTGACCTCGGAGCTGCTGGCGGCGCTGGTCAGCAGCCACCGGCAGAGCGGCGCCGATCTGACTCTGCTGTCGGTGCAGCTGGCCGAGCCCACGGGTTACGGCCGGATTCTGCGCGACGCCGACGGCGCCATGACGGGCATCGTCGAAGAAAAGGACGCCACGCCCGAGCAGCGCCAGCTGACGGAGGTGAACGCAGGCCTCTGGATCTTCGACCTGGCCAAGGGGCTGGAGCGCTTGGCCAGCGTGGGCAGCGACAACGCCGCCGGCGAGATCTACCTGACCGACCTGGTGCAGCAGACCGTGGCCGCCGGGGGAGAGGTGGCGGCCCTGGCCTGGGATCGCCCCGAGGACGTGCTGGGCTTCAACAACCACGCTGAGCTGGCCCGGGCGCGCTCCATCCTCCGACGCCGCATCCTGGACGCCCACTTGGCCGCCGGGGTCGAGATCGTCGATCCAGACAGCACCTTCGTGGATGCTGACGTCGAGCTGGCGCCCGGCGCCACGATCCAGCCCTGCACCGTCATCGAGGGCCGCGTGCGCGTGGCCGCCGGCTGCTCGGTGGGCCCCTTCGCGCGGCTGCGCAACGGCACCCGCTTGGATGCGGGCGCCAAGGTGGGCAACTTCACCGAGACCAAGCAGGCCCACCTGGGACCCGGCGTGAAGGCCGGCCACCTCAGCTACCTGGGCGACACCGTGGTGGGAGCGGGCACGAACATCGGCGCGGGGACCATCACCGCCAACTACGATGGCCACGCCAAGCACAAGACGGTCATCGGCGTCGGGGCCTTCATCGGCAGCGGCACGGTGCTCGTGGCTCCCACGCATGTGGGCGATGGCGCCTTGACCGGGGCGGGCTCCGTCGTGACGCGTGACAGCTCCCTACCTGACGGCTCGGTCTGGGTGGGAGTGCCCGCCCGGCAGCTGCAGCAGCTGGCGGACAAGACGAGCAAGCGCGCACGACCGGAGACGTCCTGATGCTCAGCAGCTACAGCGGACTTGCCCTGCTCTCCGGGACGGCGCACCCCGCGCTGGCCGGGGACATCTCGTCCGTGCTCGAGCACCCGCTCTGCCAGGCTGACGTGGGGCGCTTCCCCGACGGCGAGGTGAACATCAAGCTGAGCGAGGACGTGCGCGGCAAGGACGTCTTCATCATTCAGCCCACCTGCCCCCCGGTGAACGAGAACCTGGTGGAGCTGCTGGCCCTGATCGACTGCTGCAAGCGCAGCTCGGTGGGGCGCATCACGGCGGTCATGCCGTACTTCGGCTACGCCCGCAAGGATCGCAAGGACGAGGGCCGCGTGCCCATCACCGCCAAGCTGGTGGCGGACTGCCTGGTGACGGCGGGCGTCGATCGCGTCATCGCCATGGACCTGCACGCGCCGCAGATCCAGGGCTTCTTCAACGTGCCGGTGGATCACCTCTACGCCAAGCCGGTCTTCAGGGATCGCTTCAAGCACCTGGACCGCGAGACCACCGTGGTGGTGGCGCCGGACGCTGGCGGCATCAAGATGGCGCGGGCCTACGCCACCATGCTGGGCATGACCTTCGCCATCATCGACAAGCGCCGCATGGGCCCCGACGAGGTGGTCTCCGAGCACCTCATCGGCGATGTGGACGGCAAGGACGTGATCATCGTGGACGACCTGATCGCCACGGCCGGCACCATCGTCGACGCCGCCCGCCGCTGCCGCGAGCACGGCGCCAAGGGCGTCACTCTGGCCGCCACCCACGGCGTCTTCGCCGGTCCGGCGCTCGACCGCCTCGCGGTGGCCGAGGTCGATTGTGTCATCGTCACCGACTCCGTGCGCCCCCTCGCCAACTACCCCGATTCGATCGAGCTGCTGTCGGTCGCGCCCCTGCTGGCCGAAGCCATCCATCGCATCCACGTCTGCCGTTCCGTGAGCTCGCTGTTCGTCGACTGACGACCTCGCGCGCCCCTACAGGATTACAGGACCATGAGCACTCTCACGACCCTCGAGACCCAGGCCCGCCCGGGCGTTGGTTCCCGCGCTTCCCGCAAGGCCCGTAACGACGGTTTCGTGCCCGTCAACATCTACGGCCACGGGCAGTCCAACGCGTCCCTTACGATCAAGACCCACGATCTGGTCATGGCGCTGAACACCACGGCCCAGATCTTCACCCTCACGGTGGACGGCAAGGACGAGTCCTGCCTGGTGCGCGAGGTGCAGTACGACACCTACGGTCAGTACGTGCTGCACGTCGACTTCACGCGCATCGACATGAGCGAGGAGGTCCACGTGGACGTCCAGCTCGAGTTCCGCGGACACCCCGTGGGTGTGGCCGAGGGCGGCCAGCAGGTCACGCACCACGCGTCCCTGGCGGTCGTCTGCCGCGCTGACGCCATCCCCGAGACGGTCCTGCTGGACATCGCCGCGATCGAGATCGGGTCCGTGCTCCACGCCGGCGAGATCGAGATGCCCGCGGGTGTCAAGCTCGACGAGTCCAAGATGGGTGTGGACGAGCCGATCATCGGCGTGGCCGCGCCGAAGGCCGAGGAGCCAGAGGTCGAGGAGGAGGCCGAGGCCGAGGGCGAAGGCGAAGGCGCCGAGGGCGAGGCTGGCGGCGAGAGCGGCGACGCGAAGGCCAGCGACGGCGGCAAGGGCAAGGGCGAGGGCTGAGCCCGTGCCCAGCCCGAGGACCCGTCTGGTCCTCGGGCTGGGCAATCCCGGCTCGGAGTACGACGGCACCCGGCACAACGTCGGCTGGGCGGTCCTGGACCGCCTGGCCGACGGCCTCGGCGCGGCGTTTGCCCAGCGCGGACGGGCCCAGGTGGCCCGGGCCCAGCTGCCCGGGCCCCGCGAGCAGCCCGTGACGGTGCTGCTGGCCAAGCCAACCACCTTCATGAACCGCTCCGGTCGGGCGGCCCGCGATCTGCTGGCCGACCTGGACGGCCCGGTGGATCTGCTGGTGATCTGCGACGACTTCCACCTGCCCCTGGGGCGCCTGCGGGCCCGCTCCAAGGGCTCGGCAGGGGGCCAGAACGGCCTGGCCGACGTGATCGCCATGACGGATCGGGACGTGCCACGGCTGCGGGTGGGCATCGGCGATCCGGGCCGGGTGCCGGCCGAGGAGTACGTCCTGCGGCCCTTCAAGCGCGGCGAGCAGAAGCAGGTGGAGGAGCTGCTGGTGCAGGCCGCGGAGGCCCTGTCCGAGTGGCTCGTACACGGCGACATGGCCCGGCTGCAGCAGGCGGTCAACCCCTCCTGAGCCGCGCTCGGGCCCCTGTCCCAGCCCGCTCCGGGGCCACCGTCGGCGCCGCTCGCCTTGCGCGCCAGGGGGAGCTGATGTACGGTCTCCGGCTTCCCATCCCCCGGTCAATCGGCCCGGTTCGGGACCCCACACGGACTCATCAGGCGCTGCGGCGGCTGGCTGATCCGCCGCGAGGGGCCCGCTCCAGATCGGCTGGCCCGCCCGGGTGGGCGGCAGCTCCGGCACGACGCCGTGGCGCCGCGCCGCCCCCAGACCAAGGGAGACCGCAGTGAAGCACTACGAAGGCATGTTCATCCTCCACAACCGCGACCTGACGTCCTCGTCTGCGTCGGAGGAGGAGGGTGAGGAGAAGGTCACGCCGCCCACCCCCGAGGAGGTCGTCAATGGCCTGATCGAGAAGGTCGGCGGCACGGTCGAGCACACGCTGCTCTGGGCCAACCGCAAGCTGAGCTACTCCATCAAGGGCAATCAGACCGGCACCTATGTGCTGTGCTGGTTCAGCTGTGAGCACACCGTGCCCGCCGAGCTGGACCGCGAGGTGAGCCTGTCGGACCGCCTGCTGCGCCACATGCTCATCGCCGTGCCCGGGGTGCCGGAGGAGTCCGAGCTGCCCGGCCCGCTCAACGAGCCCACCGGTCGGCGCAGCCGCGCAGACCTCGACATGCCCATCGAGACCCCTGACGGCGAGAAGCCGCTCAAGGTCTGGGACATGCTCGACTACAAGAACCCGCAGATCCTGCGTCGCATGATCTCCGCGCAGGGCAAGCTGTTCTCGCGCGTGCGGACCAATCTCGAGGGCAAGAACCAGCGCCGCCTGCGGCGCGAGGTGTTCCGCGCCCGCAACATGGCCCTGCTGCCCTTCGTCGGCCGCTGAGCGGCAGGAGAGAGACACCATGAAACTGCTGCTGCTCGAATCAGTCGATGGCCTGGGACGGCCCGGCGACCAAGTGGACGTGAAGCCTGGCTTCGCGCGGAACTACCTCGTGCCCCAGGGCAAGGCCGTGCGCGTCAGCCCCGACACGCTGCGCATGCTCGGTCGCCTGCAGGAGAAGGCCGAGGCCGAAGAGCGCGCCCTGGTCTCCAGCATGCAAGAGCTGGCCGCCAAGGTGGACGGGTTCGCTGTCAAGGTGAACGCCCGCGCCACCGAGGAGGGCCACCTCTTCGGATCGGTCACCGAGAAGGACGTGCACGCCGCCATGGCGGCCGCCGGTTGGACGGAGCTGACCGTCCGGCAGGTGCGCATGCACGGCCACCTCAAGGAGGCCGGTGAGCACGAGGTCGAACTGCACCTGTTCGGTGAGATCGAGGCCAAGGTCATGGTCACGATCGTCCCGGTGGACTCGGATGGCTACGCCGTCGAACTCGAAGAGTTCGAGGACGATGACGAGGGCGGCGAGGCAGGCGAGGGCGATGCCTCCACGGGCAACGCCGCGACCGAGACCCCGGCCGACGGCAGCAGCCCCGAGGCCGCGGCCACTGTCGACGCCTGAGCCTTCCTCCCGGACGCGTCTGCTTGTGCTCGGGCGCGTCTCGGGGGGCGAGGCTGCTAGACTGGGCGCGCGCGCACCCTGGCGGTCGGGGAGCGCTCCTCCGTAAGGGTTGGGACGCGTCGCGATTCTCGTCGCGGTCGTGGTCGAGTCCTGACGGCTCACACGCAGTCACGCCCCGCGCGGGGTGACTGCCCGGCGGGCGGGTGTGCAGATGGACGCGAGCGAAATCCCGGATCGGCTCCCACCGCAGAACCTGGACGCAGAGCAGTGCGTGCTGGGGGCCATGCTGTTGCACCGCGAGGCCATCGGCGAGGTGCTGCTGCACCTCACGCCGGAGGACTTCTACTCGCCCATTCACGGCGAGGTCTTCAGCGTCCTGTCGGAGCTGTATGACGACAACCGCCCGGTCGACCTGCTGCTGGCGGTGGAGGAGCTGAAGAGCCGCGGCTCGCTCGAGAAGGTCGGCGGCGTGCCCGTGCTGGCCGCGCTGATGGAGACCGTGCACTCGGCGGCCAACGCCGAGGCCTACGCCAAGCTGGTGCGCGCGGCGTCGGAGAAGCGCCGACTGGTGGTGGCGGCCACCGAGATCCTGACCCAGTGCTACCGCGTCGACGGCGCGCCGGTCGAAGAGCTGGTGGAGAAGGCCGAGCAGGCCGTGTTCGAGGTCTCGCGCGGGCGCTCGTCCCAGGACATCGCCAGCATGAAGGACCTGGTGAAGACCGCCGTGGAGCGCATCGACAAGCTCCAGGATCAGGACAACGACGTCACCAGCGGCCTCTCGACGCATTACTCCGACCTCGACCGCATGCTGGACGGCTTGGCGCCGGGCTCGCTGTACGTGCTGGCCGGGCGCCCCTCCATGGGCAAGAGCAGCTTCGCCACCAGCGTGCTCTCCAACATCTGCATCCGCGACGGCAAGCCCGCCATGCTGTTCACGCTGGAGGTGCCGGCCGAGAAGATCGCCGAGAACATGCTCTGCTCCAACGCGGCCGTGGAGGTGCAGCGCCTGCTGCGCGGGCAGCTCTCCAACGACGAGTACGCGCGCGTGCCGGTGGCGGCCGGCAAGCTCAGCAAGGCGCCGCTGTTTGTCGACGACACGCCGGCCATCTCGCTCACGCGTCTGCGCTCGCTGTCGCGTCGCATGGCCACCCGGCTGGAGGGTCGGGGCGAGGAGCTCGGCCTGATCGTGGTGGACTACCTGCAGCTGATGACGCTGGGCGGTCCGGCGGAGAGCCGGCAGATCGAGATCTCGCGTCTGTCGGCCGGCCTCAAGCAGCTGGCCCGCGAGCTGATGGTGCCGGTCATCGCGCTGAGCCAGCTGAATCGCGCCGTGGAGGCGCGCCAGGACAAGCGCCCGCTCATGGGCGACCTGCGTGAGTCGGGCTCCATCGAGCAGGACGCCGACGCGATCCTGCTCGTGTTCCGCAAGGAGTACTACTTTCCGGACGACGTGGCGGCCAAGGGCAAGGCAGAGATCATCGTGGCCAAGAATCGTAACGGCCCCACGGGCGTGGCCGAGCTGAACTTCCACGCCGCCTGGATGCGCTTCGAGAACGCGCACCATTTTCCCGAGTCCGCGGCGCCCAGCGTGCCGTCTTTCTGAGCGCCAGCCCCTGCCCATGAGCGCCGAGCCAGGTCGCGCGCCGAGACGCCCGCCGCACAGCCCCCGCACGTCGCGGCCAGGCCTGCGTCTGCGCGGCCTGCGTCTGCGGAGCCCGAGCCTGCGGAGCCTGAGCCTGAGCCTGAGCCTGAGCCTGAGCCTGAGCCTGCCGAGCCTGCGTCTGCTGGCGCTGACCCTGGCGCTGCTGGGCTCCGGCGCGGCCGCGGCCCAGGACGGCGAGATCATCCGCGACGTCGTGATCGACGGCCGCGCCGACGTCGATCTCGGGCTGCTCGAGGCCAACCTGCGCACCCGCGCCGGGCAGCCCTATAACCGCAGCTACGTCGACGAGGACATCCGCTGGATGCACGACACCCACGGCATCCTGGTGGAGGAGGTCTTCATCGACCCGGGCTTCGTGGTGCGCTTCCGGCTGCAGCGCATCGGGCAGTACGCCTGGGTGCGGCTGGAGGGCAACGACCGCTTCAGCGAGTCGACCCTGCGCGGCGTGGCGCGCCTGCGCGAGGAGCAGCCCGCCTCGCCCGATCAGGTCACCAAGGCGCGCATGCTGATCGCCGAGCACTACCGCGGCCGCGGCCACGCCTTCGTGCAGGTGGATGTGCAGAAGGCCGTGGATGAGATCGGACGACAGGGCGCGCGCATCCTGATCTTCGAGGGCCCCGAGGTCGAGACCACCGACGTCTTCATCGAGGGCTTGACCGCGCTCCAGGTGGACGACGCCATCGACATCATGCGCTCGCCCCCGGGCTTCTGGTCCTGGCTGGTGGGCAAGGACTACGTGGCCGCCAACGTCGACCGCGACATCGTGCTGCTGGAGGCCTTCGTGCGCGGTGAGGGCTTCCTCGACGCCGAGGTCAGCGTCGCGCCCCTGGCCTGGAACGAAGACCGCGACGAGCTCGAGCTCACGTTCCTGGTGGAAGAGGGCGAGCGCTACCGCGTGGGCGACATGCTGGTGGAGGGCAACGTGGCCATCGACGCCGGCGAGCTGCTGAAGGACGCGGCGCTACAGCCAGGCGGCTACTACCGCAGCCACGACCGCAGCCGCGTGATCCGGGGCATGCGCGGCGCCTACGGCGACATCGGCTACCTCGACGCCCAGGTCCGGGTGGAGGAGGTCTACTCGCTCGACGAGCCCCGGGTCGATCTCAATCTGGTTCTGGAGGAGGGCGTGCAGAAGCGCGTGCGCGACGTGATCGTGCGCGGCAACGTCAACACGCGCGACGGCGTCGTGCGGCGCTACCTGACGGTCTACCCCGGCGACGTGGCCGACCTGCGCGAGATCCGTTACAGCGAGGACGCGCTGGTGGCGCTGGACTACTTCAGCGACCTGGCGGGCACGCCCAAGGTGCGCGTGACCACCGAGGCCACCAGCGACCCGGGCCTGGTGGACGTGGTGGTGGACGTGGACGACGCCAGCTCCGGCCTGTTCAGCTTCGTGGTGGGCGCGGCCAGTGACGACGGCCTCTTCGGCGGCATCACGATCGACAAGCGCAACTTCGACATCAACCGCAGGGCCAGCACCTGGGGCCGCTTCTTCACGGAGTTCTTCGGGTCGGGCGAGGCCTACCACGGCGGCGGCCAGCGCCTGTTCATGGAGCTGGTGCCGGGCACCGAGGTCTCGACCTTCGACATCACCTTCCAGGACCCGTGGCTGGACGAGACGCGCGAGGATCCCTGGGGCCTGACGGTGCAGGCCTACAAGCGCCGCCGCTTCTTCGACGAATACGACCAGGACACCGACGGCGGGGCGGTGCTGCTGGACCATCGCTTCAGCCGCGAGGCGTCCATCTCGTTCGGGCCGCGCATCGAGCGCGTCGAGATCAGCGACGTGGACGACGTGCGTCGCGACTCGGTCACGGGTGAGCAGACGCAGTTCGCGCAGGCCGAGGGCATCCACATGCGTCATGTGCTCGAGGCCGGCTGGACGTATCGCGACGTGGACAGCCTGTCCGAGCCCACGGACGGCTTCATCACGCGCGTGCGGCTCGAGAGCGTGGGCGGCCCGCTGGGTGGCGACGTGGACGTGGCCAAGCTCGAGTTCGGCAACGAGTGGTTCGTGCCCATGGGAGAAGACAGCGACGGGCACATGCGCGTCTTCCACCCGCGCATCAACATCGGCCTGCTGCAGGAGACCTCCAGCGAAGACCAGCCCTTCTTCGAGAACTTCTTCGTGGGCGGCGCGTCGGGCCCCTTCGCCGTGCGCGGCTTCGACTTCCAGGGCATCGGCCCCAAGGAGGGCATGGCCACCTCGGGCGCGATCCCCGGGGGCGGCCAGGTCCTGGTCGACACCGACGGAGAGCCCGTGGGCGGTGAGCTGGCATTGGCCGGCTCGCTGGAGGCCGTGTTCCCGCTGGTGGCTGAGTACAACCCCTTCCGCGATCGGGACGAGATCACCGTCAAGGGCGTGACCTTCATCGACTACGGCAACCTGCGCGAGAACGCCAAGGTCAGCGAACTGTTCGATGAGATGCGCGTCTCGGCCGGCGTCGGCGTGCGGCTGCGGCTGCCGGCGTTGGGCGGCGTGACCCTGGCGCTCGACTGGGCCAACGCCCTGCGCAAGGAAGATTCGGACGACACCCGTCCGCTCTCATTCGAGCTCTCGCGACGCTTCTGAAGCGACCCTTCCCTCGCGGGCCCGGGGCGCGGATGATGACCCGGCCCGCCCGCCCTGCCGCGGCTGGCGCGCTCCCGGATCGGGGTAGGCCCCTCATGAAGCTCGAGCTGACCGTCGCCGAAGTGGCCGCCCTGATCGACGGTCGCGTCGAGGGTGCGGGCGAGCGCCGGCTGGCTGCCCTGCGCGCTCCCGAGCGTGCGGGCCCCGAAGACCTGGTGGTGCTGTTCCGCGCGGCCGCCGAGGGCTGCGCGGCCGGCTGCCTGGTGCTGGGCCCTGACGATCCCGCCACGGCCAACGCGTCCCGCAGCCTGATCCGCGTGGCCCGGCCCGAGGCGGCCTTGGACATCTTGGCCGCCCGCGGGCAGCCCCCGGCCCCGGCCCCCGGCCGCCATCCCAGCGCCGTGGTGGCAGATGACGCCCGGGTGGCGCCGGACGCCAGTCTGGGGCCCCACAGCGTGGTGGCCGCCGGGGCGCAGGTGGGGCCGCGCTCGCGCCTCGGGCCCGGAGCCGTGCTGGGAGCCGGCGCGGTGCTGGGCGCCGACTGCGACCTGCGCGCCCACGCCGTGGTGGAGCACGGCTGCGTGCTGGGCGATCGGGTGGTGCTGCACGCCGGCGCGGTGGTGGGCGCCGACGGCTTCGGATACCGCCAGGACGACGGCCGCCTGCTGAAGAGCCCCCAGGTGGGCGCGGTGCGGGTGGGGGACGACGTCGAGCTCGGCGCGGGCGCCACCATCGACCGCGGGCGCCTGGAGGACACCGTCATCGGCGCCGGCTGCAAGCTCGACAACCAGGTGCACGTGGCCCACAACTGCCAGCTGGGCGAGGGCTGCGCCCTGGCCGCGCAGGTGGGCCTCTCGGGGGGCGTGAGCGTGGGCGCGGGGGTGCTCATGGGCGGCAGGTCCGGCGTCGCCGACGGCCTCAGCGTCGGCGCGGGCGCCGTGCTCGGCGGCGGCGCCGTGGCGTTCCAGGACGTGCCGGCGGGGGCCTACCTGCTGGGCTACCCGGCCCGCGATCACCGCGCCTTCAAGCGAGAGGTGTTGAGCCTGAGGCGCCTACCTGATCTGATCGCCCGCCTACGGAGTGAGGCGCGTGGCACGTAATCAACGCAGCATCAAGACCAGCTTCAGCATGGAGGGCGTGGGCCTGCACGGCGGCCAGCCGGTGTCGGTCGACCTGCGCCCGGCCAAGCCCGACACGGGCGTGGTTTTCGTGCGCTCCGACGTGGTGGACAGCGACCCCATCCCGGCCCAGCTCTCGGCCCTGGTCAAGGGGCAGCGCCGTACGGTGCTGCGCCGGGGGCCAGCCGAGGTGCACACTGTCGAGCACCTGCTGGCCTGCCTGCTGGCCCTGGGTATCGACAACCTCGAGGTCGAGCTCGACGGCCCCGAGCTGCCCGGTCTGGATGGCTCGGCCGAACCCTGGATGGCGGCCCTGGCCAGCGCCGGGCTCAGCGAGCAGAAGGCCTCGCGTCGGACCTTCACGGTGGAGCGTCCGCTCTGCGTGCAGGAGGACGGCGCCGTGATCAACGTCGTGCCTCGCGGCGAGCCCGGCCTGAGCCTGGCCTACACGCTCGACTACCGCGAGCGCGGGCTGGCGCCCCAGATGGCCGAGATCACCCTGCCCGGCGGCGACTTCGCCACGCAGATCGCGCCGGCGCGCACGTTTGTGTTCGCCTCCGAGGTCGAGGCCCTGCGCGAGGCGGGCCTGGGTGCCGGAGCCGACGAGACCAACACCATCGTGCTCGACGGCGCGCAGCCGCTGCACGGCGAGCTGCGCTTCCCCGACGAACCTGCGCGCCACAAGCTGCTCGACCTCATGGGCGACCTGTTCCTGCTGGGCGCCGACGTGCAGGGCTCCATCCTGGCCACGCGCAGCGGGCACAAGTCGCACCACGCCCTGGTGCGCTGCCTGGCCGAGGCCATGGAGCACGAGGAGACCCATGGCCGGCTGGTGCGTGGCACGAGCATGGACATCCAGGAGATCACGGAGCTGCTGCCGCACCGCTATCCGTTTCTGCTGGTGGACCGGGTGCTCGAGCTGGAGGGCTACAAGCGCGCGGTGGGCATCAAGAACGTGAGCGTCAACGAGCCCTTCTTTCAAGGGCACTTCCCGGGGCAGCCGATCATGCCCGGCGTGCTCATCCTGGAGGCCCTGGCCCAGCTCTCGGGCACGCTGCTGCTGCGGCGCATGGAGTACACCGGCAAGCTGCCGGTGCTCTGGGCCATCGACAAGGTCAAGCTACGCCGGGCGGTGGTGCCTGGCGATCAGCTGCGTCTCGAAGTGGAGGCCACCAAGGTGCGCGACACGATGGGCCGGGTGGAGTGCCTGGCCAAGGTCAACGAACATGTAGTGGCGGAGGCCCAGATGGTCTTCACCCTGGTGGACGCCGGATGAACATCCATCCCAGTGCCGTGGTCGATGCCGCCGCCGAGCTGGCCGACGACGTGGTGGTGGGTCCGCTCACCGTCATCGAGGCCGGCGTCAAGGTCGGCGCTGGCAGCAAGATCGGTCCCGGCTGCTACCTGGCCACGGGCAGCACCCTGGGCGAGCGCAACCTGCTGACGGCCTCCGTCACCGTGGGCACACCTCCCCAGGACCTGAGCTACCAGGGTTGCGAGAGTCAGATCGTGATCGGGGACGACAACGTCTTCCGCGAGTTCGTGTCGCTGCACCGCGGCACACCCAAGGAAGACAACCTGACGCGCATCGGTGACCACAACTTCATCATGGTGGGCAGCCATGTCGGGCACGACTGCGTGCTGGGAAGCCACATCACCCTCACCAACTGCGTGCACATCGCCGGACACTGCCACCTGGGGGACCGCGTGGTCATGGCGGGCTACGCGGGCCTGGCGCAGTTCACGTCGGTGGGGCGCATGGCCTACATCGGCGCCAAGTCGCGCGTGGTGCAGGACGTGCCGCCCTTCGTCAAGATCTCCGGAGACCCGGCCGAGGTGCGCATGGTCAACGAGGTCGGCATGCAGCGCGGCGGCATCCCGCGCGAGGAGATCGACGAGGTCAAGCACGTGTACCGCGCCATCTTCCGCACTGGGCGCAGCGTGAGCGAAGAGGCCCACGCGCTGATCAACGACGGCTCCGCCATGGTGCGTGAGCTGGCTGAGTTCCTGTTGCGCAAGGAGGCCGGACGTTTCGGCCGCTATCGGGAGTCGCTGCGTGGGCACTAGTCGACAGGCAGGTGAGGCAGCGGGCAGCAGCGCGGGCGCCGTGCGCTGCGCGGTGATCGGCGTGGGGCACCTGGGCAGGCACCACGCGCGCCTGCTGGGCGGGCTGCCGGGAGCCGAGCTGGTGGCGCTGGTGGACTCCGACGCCGAGCGCGCCGCGGCCGTGGCCGAGCCGCTGGGAGTGCCCGTGCTGAGCAGCGCCGAGCAGCTGCCCGACGACGTGGCCGCCGTGTCGGTGGCGGTGCCCACCTCGGCTCACCAGGCCGTGGTCGAGCCCCTGCTACGGCGCGGCATGCACGTGCTGGTCGAGAAGCCCATGGCGGCCACGCTGGATCAGGCCCGCTCCATGGAGGCCCTGGCCCGCGAGCGCGGTCTGGTGCTGCACGTCGGCCACGTCGAGCGCTTCAACCCGGCCCTGGCGGCCTTCCGCGACCTGGACGCCCGCCCGCGCTTCATCGAGGCCCACCGGCTGGCGCCCTTCAACTACCGCACGCTCGACACCTCGGTGGTCATGGACCTCATGATCCACGACATCGACATCGTGCTGAGCCTGGCGCGCGCGCCCCTGGCCAGCGTGGACGCCGTGGGCAGCCGCGTGCTGGGCGAGCACGTCGACATCGCCTCGGCGCGCCTGACGTTCGAGGACGGCTGCGTGGCCAACCTCACCGCCAGCCGCGTGTCCTTCGAGCCCATGCGCAAGACGCGCGTGTTCGCCGACGAGGCCTTCGTCTCCATGGACCTCGGCAGCCGCAAGGCCTTCGTGGTGCGCAAGGAGCCCGGCTTCGACCTGGGCTCGCTGGACGCCACCGCCATGGCCACGGTGGAGCCCAAGGACACCTTCCGCGAGTTCGTGTCCCAGGGCCTGCTCGCCCTGGACGAGTACGACCTCGACAGCCCGGACGCCAACCCCCTGCGCGACGAGCTGGCCGCCTTCGTGGCCGAAGTGGCCGGAGGGCCGAGCGGCGCGGGCGTGGACGGCAAGGCGGGCCTGGCGGCCATGGAGCTGGCGGCGGCGGTGAGCGAGTCCATGGCCGCCCACCGCTGGACCGACGGCTGATGTCGTTCCCCGCGTTGCCCGAGAGCGCCGGGCTCGAGACCGAGGTGGCCGCGCGCTGGGACGCCCACGACGTGCCCGCGCGCACCCTGCGTCAGCACGAGGGGCGGCCGCGCTTCGTGTTCTTCGAGGGGCCGCCCACGGCCAACGGGCGCCCGGCCCTGCACCACGTCTTCTCGCGCACGCTGAAGGACACCGTCTGTCGCTACCGGCACATGACGGGTCGTCACGTGCCGCGCAAGGCGGGCTGGGACACGCAGGGCCTGCCGGTCGAGATCGAGGTGCAGAAGCGCGCCGGCATCACCGGCCGTGAGCAGATCGAGGCCATGGGCATCGCCGAGTTCAACCGGCTCTGCCGCGACTCGGTCTTCACCTACCGCGAAGACTGGGAGAAGCTCTCGCGCCGCATGGGCTACTGGCTCGACTACGAGCGGCCCTACGTCACCTGCGACCGCGACTACATCCAGAGCTGCTGGGCCATCCTCTCGCGTTTTCACGCCGAGGGTCTGCTGGTCAAGGACTTCAAGATCCTGCCCTTCTGCCCGCAGTGTTCCACCGGTCTCTCCAACCACGAGGTGGCCCAGGGCTACGAGGACGTGCAGGACCCGTCGGTGTTCGTGCGCTTTGGCGTGACGCCCGAGGCCTGGGAGGCGCACTGGCAGGCGTCGGACGACGCTGCGGGTGTGGGTCTGCTCGCCAGCCAACCGCTCTCCATCCTGGTCTGGACCACCACGCCCTGGACGCTGTTCAGCAACCTGGCCACCGCCGTGCACGCCGAGCTGAGCTACGCGCTGGTCCGCGCCGGCGACGAGCTGCTGCTGCTGGCCGAGGATCGCGTGGCCGCCGTGCTGGGCGATGAGGTCGAGATCCTGGCCCGGGTGCCCGGCCGCGCGTTGGAGGGGCTGTCCTACCAGCGCCCGCTGGACGACGTGGCCGTGGAGCGACCCACCGCCGCCACGTTCACGGTGCGCCTGGCCGACTTCGTGTCGGCGGGCGACGGCACGGGCATCGTGCACATCGCGCCGGCCTTCGGCGCTGACGACTTCGACGTGCGTCGCCGCGACGAGCTGCCGCTGCTGCTGCCGGTGGACGATCAGGGCCGCTTCACCGAGGCGGTGGCGCCCTTCGCCGGTCGCTTCGTGAAGGAGGCAGACCGCGACATCATCGCCCTGTTGAAGCAGCGCGGGCGCCTGTTCCGGCGCGCCACGGTCGATCACAGCTACCCGCACTGCTGGCGCTGCCGTTCGCCGCTGCTCTACATGGCGCGTCCCAGCTGGTACCTGCGCACCACGGCCCTGCGCGAGACCCTGGTGGCGCTCAACGAGACCATCGACTGGCACCCGCCCGAGATCGGCAGCGGGCGCTTTGGTGAGTGGCTCTCCAACAACGTCGACTGGGCCATCTCGCGCGAACGCTACTGGGGCACGCCGCTCAACGTCTGGATCTGCCGGGGCTGCGGCGAGCAGGCGGCGCCGGCCTCGCTGGACGAGCTCGACGAGCGCGGCGCGCGCCTGCCGGGCGACGCGCGCCTGCCCGCTGACTTTGACCCCCATCGTCCCTACGTGGACGACATCAGCCTGCCCTGCCCGTCCTGCGGCGACGTGATGCGGCGCACGCCGGAGGTGGTCGATTGCTGGTTCGACAGCGGCGCCATGCCCTTCGCTCAGGCCGGCTGGCCGCGGGCTACGGGTGGCGAGCAGCCGCTGGACTTCCCGGCCGACTTCATCTGCGAGGGCCTGGATCAGACGCGCGGCTGGTTTTACACGCTGCACGTCATCGCGGCCTTTCTCACGGGCAAGCCGGCCTATCGCAGCGTGCTGGTGAACAACCTGCTGTTGGACGGGCAGGGCAAGAAGATGAGCAAGTCGCGCGGCAACGTGGTCGACCCGTGGGAGGTGTTCGAGGCCTCGGGGGCCGACGCCGCGCGCTGGAGCTTCATGAGCCAGGGACAGGTCTGGCTGCCCAAGCGTTTTGATGCGCGTCAGGTGGCGGACGTGCGCCGGCGCGTGTTCGGCACGCTCGAGAACTGCTATGCCTTCCTGAGCATGTACGCCGGGCTGGACGGCTGGGGGCCAGGCGACGCGGCCCCGGCGCCCGCCGAGCGCCCGGCCATCGACCGCTGGCTGCTCTCGCGCCTGCAGACCCTCACCCGCGAGGTGGGCGAGGCCTATCAGCGGCTCGACCTGGGCGGCGTCACCGGACGCATCGAAGCCTTCGTCGACGAGCAGCTCAGCAACTGGTACGTGCGCCGCAACCGGGCGCGCTTCTGGAAGTCCGAGCAGGGCGACGACAAGCTGGCCGCCTTCGCCACGCTGACCGCGGCGCTGGAGCGCGTGGCCCTGTTGATGGCGCCGGCGGTGCCCTTCCTGGCCGACTGGTTGTGGTGCGCTGTGAGCGCCGCCGACGCGCGCGACTCGGTGCACCTGCAGCCCTGGCCCGAGGCCGACGCGTCGCTGGTCGACGCGGGCCTGGAGGCCGACATGGACGTGGTGCTGGACGCCGTGCTGCTGGGCCGCTCGGTGCGCGCGGCCCACGACCTGCGCGTGCGTCAGCCCCTGGCGCGTGTGCTGGTGAAGGCCGCCCGGGCCGACGACGCGCGGCGCCTGCGCCGCCCCGACCTGGCCGCGCTGGTGATGCAGGAGCTCAACGTGAAGGCGGTCGATGTGGTCGATCAGGCCGACTTCCGCGAGCTCTCCGCCAAGCCCGACTTCAAGCGCCTGGGGCCCAAGCTGGGCAAGCGCATGAAGGCCGTGGCCGCCGCCGTACGCGCGGTCGACGAGGCCGCGCTGGAGCGCTTTGCGCTGGAGGGCGTGCTGCGCCTCGAGCTGGACGACGGCCCGCTGGAGCTGGATCGCGAGGACGTCGAGCTGGTGGAGACCGGCCGCGAGGGCTACGCCGTGGCCGGTGACGGCCGCCTGGTGCTGGCGCTGGACACCGAGCTGGACGAGTCGCTGACGGCGGAGGGCCGGGCGCGCGAGGTGGTCAACCGCATCCAGAACCGACGCAAGTCAGCGGGCCTCGACGTGTCGGATCGGGTGGTGGTCTACCTGGCCGGCGACGCGCTGCTGCTGGAGGCCGCCGAACGCCACGGCGAGTTCATCAAGCGTGAGGTGCTGGGCACGCAGCTGGTGCGGCGTGAGAGCTCCGAGTTCGATCCGGGGCTGCAGCTCGACGTGGACGGCTGCGAGCTGTGGGTGGATGTGGAGCGCGCGGGCGCCTGACGCTGCGTTGACGCGGCTCAGGCGTGCCCGGCCTCGAGGGCGTCCTCGCTGTCGTGCGGGCTCTGGTGCGAGACCACCTGGTTGCGCCCGTTGGACTTGGCGCTCATGAGCGCGTGGTCGGCGCCGCGCAGTGTGTCCTGGAAGCTCTCGTCGCTCATGGGATCCCAGGACGCGGCGCCGACCGTGACGGTGATCTGAGCCTTGCGTCCATCCTGCTCGAAAGACAGCGCCTCGATGCGCGCGCGCAGGCGCTCGGCGATGCGCTGTACGTCACGCAGCCCGGCGTCCGGCAGCAGCACGGCGAACTCGTCGCCGCCTACGCGCGCCGCGGTGTCAAACGGGCGCAGGCTCTCGAGCAGGGCCTCGCCGACCTGTCCCAGCACTTGGTCCGCGAAAGGGTGGCCGAACTCCTTGTTGACCCTGCGGAACTTGTCCAGGTCGATCATGAGCAGGCCCAGGCAGCGGCCATCGCGCGCGGCCCGGGCGGCGTCGATGCGGCAGCGCTCTTCGAAGTAGCGATCGTTGCGCAGCCCGGTCTTGTAGTCGGTGGTGGAGGCCGCGCGCAGACTCTCGGTGTCACGCCGCAGGCGCACCAGCGAGCGTTTGCGGGCGATGGAGAAGCGCAGCCGCCGGCTGATGATGTCCACCGCATCATCGGGCGCGAGGAAGTCGTCGATCTGGTCGGCGTGGGCCTCGAGCCGGGCCGGCTGATCGGTCAGCACCAGCAGCGCCGGGCCGTCGGACTCGGCCGCGCGCTGCACCAGGCTGGCCAGCTCGGGGTCGTCCGGCTCGCTGGACAGGGGCGCCAGCAGGACGGCGTCAGGAGCCGGGACGCCCGTGGCCGTCCAGGTGTCGGCCAGGTTGCGGGTCACGGAGAGGATCCAGCCACGGGCCCTCAGTTCGGTGGCCAGGTCGTCGGGCGCCTGGTCGCCGTGTAGCGCGAGGAGGATCCTGAAAGTGTGCATCGGGGCCGGTCAGAGGTGTGATGTCGGGCTCAAGGTGTTACCGGAACGTATCGCGGAGCGCGGGATCCAGCAACGGGTGCAGGCAGCTTCCGACCCCAGTTCTCGTCGGTCAGGTGCCGCAACAGCAGCGGCAGGGGGCCCGGATGCGAACGCTGGCGGGCGTCGCCGACGCCGCGGGAGGGGGGATGCGGCGCTCAGTGGGCGTCGATGTGCTCGGCCACGGGCGGCCCGCCGAGCTCTGAGGCCGTGGACCCCTGTGGGGGCCTTTGATAGAGTGCGCGGCTCGACCGTGCGCTGTTTGCGTACTGCTTGGACACGCGGCGGACCCGTCCCCAACCGGTGCTGGCC
>Ga0164313_10000220_pt1 | contig 42687 bp, 38 predicted proteins | sample GuaBasSedimGuay4_FD_113735 | JGI IMG/M metagenome (GOLD analysis project Ga0164313, IMG submission 113735) | Subseafloor sediment microbial communities from Guaymas Basin, Gulf of California, Mexico - Guay4, Core 4569-4, 0-3 cm | ecosystem: Environmental > Aquatic > Marine > Hydrothermal vents...
ATAGTCAAATTCACCCACCTTGCGCACGTCAATGTGAATAAGCTTTCCAATAACGGTTACCTCCCGATTCTTCTCGAATACTTCCGGGTCGTAAAAACCGGGTTTGCAGGCAATAAAACGTCCGTCGGATTTGTCAATATCAGCGGGCCGCATTGACTTTTCCAGTCGTCTGGAGAGGATTTCAAAACAGGTGTGATTGGCTTCAGGCCGTGTTTCCAGGATGACACCACCCCAGCGTACCGATGTTTGCAGGTCCCCTTCACGTGTGTTTTGCGGGTCCAGGCCGGTGTATTCGCCCTTGAGTTGCTCCGGAACGGTTGTGCACGCGGACATTGTCAATCCGGTTAACAGTGCCAGTAGCGTTATTCGGATTAGGCGGTTCATGGTTTTGCTCCGGTATATATTCCCAAGTTTGCTACGCTGCCTGTTGTGGTTGAAAACGCTTGATTAGTTTTTCCAGTTCTGTCAAATCACATTCTCGTGGCGAATAGCGGCATAGTATGTAAAGTTCGCTAATTTGCCTGATTCCCTCATCAGCATACTCTAATTGACCACTGGCCATAGAGGCGAGTTCCCTTGGGCCCATGGATGGCATGGGTGTGAAGCCTGCCTTGTCTAATTTTTTACAGAACTTTTGCCACAGGCGCAGTAGCGGGTCCTGATTGCGGGCATATTGAAATTTCAGTAACAATGGCAGTAACAAAAAGCTGGCGGCCACTGCGATCAATATGGCCGCAATCATGGCGAGCACCAGTTTGGCAGAGTCGAAAAACCCCCAGCCGAAGCCGCTGAACAAGCGTGATTGCTTTGCTGAATCGAAAGCCACGACCCAGGTGTTCCAACCTCTTTGTAACAGGTCGATGGTGTTTTTTGCATTTCGCAGCCATTCAAAATCCAGCATGTGCCTGCGTTGTGCCAGCGAGGCGACTGAGCCTTGTTCAACCCGTTCGGGTGCGACGGCAGAGGTCGGGTCGATACGTGTCCATCCAGACCCCTTGACCCAGACTTCCGACCATGCGTGGGCATCGGATTGCCGGACCAGGATGTACGAGCCAAGGTTGTTGTAATAACCACCCTGGTAGCCGGTGACAACCCGGGCTGGAATGCCTGCCATACGCATCATGATCGTAAACGCGGATGCGTAGTGCTCGCAAAAACCCTCGCGGGTTTTGAAAAGAAACTCATCAACCGAGTGGCGGGTCAGTAACGGGGGATTCAGCGTGTAATGAAAGTTTTCCTGATTAAAGTAAGTCAGTGCACGTTGTACGATGCTGGCGTCGCTGGTAGCTTCAGCGCGCCATTCTGCGATCATTTCGGCGGTTCTGGGGTTGAATCCTTCCGGAAGTTCAAGGGCCGCTCTGAGCAGGGTCTGCTTGATTTTCGGGCTGTCCGTGAAGCGTGGGTCGGAAGCCATCGTGTAATTGTGAAGTTGGGTGATCGGTCGGTTTGCGATCAGTTGGTAATCCATGCTCAGATGGGTTCCCTGGGGTACCAGGGCAGGGTAGTCCAATGCAAACAGCCAGCGTTGTTCGGTTGGTTCCATCTGCACTTCGTAACGGAACAATGCCCGTTTCAGTTCCGGTTTGTTTTCGGCCTTCAGATTGCGGCTCAGATAGCTTGTTTTCCAGGTGCTGCCATCAAAATCCCAGAATACCGGGCCGCGCCAATACAGGTCGCTGCGATTGGGCAGACCGGTTTGGAATGATGCGCGGAAAGCAGGTGAGTCATCCATGAAAAGTCCCTGGATACTCCCCGGCTTCATGGAATCCGAAAGACCCGAGCGGGCATCCAGCGCATCTTCCGGCACCCCCCATAGCGGGCTGCTCCAGCGTGGGAAAAGCATGAAAAGGGCCAGGCCAACCGGCAAGGCCAGGATCATCATGCGGACACCGAATCCCAGTTCTGTAAAGATATTTCGACCGGTATCCGGTGCTTCCCGCAGTCCCTCAAAAGCTTCGCGGCGGTGCAGGTACATCAAAGAAATCAGCGAGCTGAGAAGACAGGAGATGATGTAGATAATCATCGGAATGCCCTGGGAAAACAAAAACTGTGTGGCACACAGGAACAGGCTCAGGCTGGCAACAATGCGGGCATCGCGAATACTGAAGGTTTCAAGCAGTTTCAACGATAACATCAGCACAAGCAGGCTGACCGCAGCGCTGCGGCCCATCAATCCACCAAAGGTAAGAACCAGGGCGGTGACAGCAATAGCGGTCGCGGCGACTCGTAACAGCATCGGCATGGGCTTCCAGTTACGGAATTCGGCCAACAAACGCCACGCGATCGGCAACAGTGTTATCGGTACAAGATGAGCCGGCATGCTGAGTAACTGGGGGAACATGCTGATGCATAGTGTCGCTATCACCCACAAAATACCGATGCGGTTAAGTGAATTTACACCGGGTCCATGCATGACTGACTTGTTCATGACTGATACAAGGCCAGCAGTTCCAGGCATTTTGCACGGTGGCTGTCGCCGTGGCCGGTTGCGACTTGAGCACCGGGAATGTTCATGCTGTATAAAAGCTGTTTGCGGTCAGCCGCGATGACCCAGGCTGTCAATATGGAAAGCCTGGACTCAACATCTGCACTCACCAGGTCTTCCCAGTTCAATTCACAGGCTTCCTCCCTGGGAGTTTCCATCTCGAGGGAGTAAAGTTCATCATGCCGTGCACTTGCACGCCAGGCCACCCGTTGCATTGAGTCGCCGGACTGGTATTTGCGTAGTCCGTGGATTTCATCGCCTTCGCCTTTGTGAGCCAGGCCGGATTCGCCCCGTCCGGTCTTAGGCAAGGGTGGCGCATTTCTGGCGGGTGCCGGATAAACCAGGCAACGATTGTTTGGAAATACCCATGACCAGGCCTTAAACAGACCCAGCGGGAAACGTGTTTCGAGCCTGAATGACGGCATATCCTGCCAGCCCCGTTTACTGGCTGGTTCAGAGAGGTGCATGGCTTCACTGCTGTGAAGCTGAAAATCTCTGCAATCCTGCGGTTCAGAAAAACCCGCCTGGATAGCAAAACGCTGTCGTTCACCACCGTTACTGATAAAAACCCTGAACAGTGCGGATTCACCGCAAAAAACCGGTTCAGCAAATATACTGACTACCTTCAGGCCGACCAGGTTGCGATATGCGACCAGCGTCGTCATTTGTGCAATGGTACCCAGTAGGAACACCAGCATCAGGGCCATGTTGTTATTGAAATTGAGCGCGCCCAGGGCCATGAAGAGCAGCATAAAGCCAAAACCCAGTCCGAATTTTGTTGGCAACACGAAGATGTGCCGGTATTCCAGTTCAAAAGGAGGTACCAATGGCCCGCGTTTAGAACGAACCCGCTGTTTAATACGATGAATGATGCTGTTCTTAAAGGACATGCGTTCCAGCACTCGAACCAGCGTTGACATCTCTTAAGGAATGGCGACCTGACTCAATAAACCGGAAATTTGTTCTTCTACTGAACCTTGCATCCCATGCGGGACCGACATTCGGTGGCCGGCCAATGCTGGAAAAACTGCCTTGACGTCTTCAGGAATGGCGAAATCCCGTCCTTCCAGAAATGCATAGGCTTTACAGCAGTGCAGCAGTGCAATTCCTGCTCTTGGTGACAGTCCACTCTCAAACCAGCGGCTGTTACGGGTTTCTGCCAGTAATGCCTGTATATAATCCAGCAAGGCGTCACTGACATAAATACTCTGACAGTCCTGGTTGAGTTGAATGATGTCTTCGGGGTGTAGCGATGGCCGGGTTTCCTGCAGCACAGAGATCCGATCCTGCGCCATCAACAGTTCCCGTTCAACTTCCGGATCAGGAAACCCCATTGAAATACTCAATAAGAAGCGATCCAGCTGAGAGTCGGGAAGGGGGAACGTACCGGCCAGATCCAGAGGATTTTGAGTGGCAATCACAAAAAATGGTTTCGGCAATATATGGGTTTCACCTTCAATCGTGACCTGGCCTTCGGCCATGGCTTCCAGCAACGCGCTTTGTGCTTTCGGTGTGGCCCGATTGACCTCGTCTGCTAATACCAGTCCGGAAAAGATTGGTCCCGGGTGAAACTCGAATTTCTCTTGATCGCGGCGATATATTGAGATACCGAGGATATCGGCGGGTAGCAGGTCACTGGTAAACTGAATTCGTTGGTAGCGTGCGCCAATGACTTTTGCAAGCGCATGCGCCAGTGTGGTTTTACCTACACCCGGTAAATCCTCAATCAATAAGTGTCCACGGGCCAGCAGGCAGCTGAAGGCAAGTTTTACCTGCTGTTCCTTGCCCATGACGATGTGATTTACGCTGTCAACAGCCTGGTGTAGACCTTCCTTGCTGCTGCTGGCTGGTGCGGGTTGCTGAAAGGAGATATCAGTCATTTTGCAGTGCCCCGACAATTGTTTTCACTGTGTTTGCATGACTTGTTTTGCATTTTGAATTCCCTTTAACCTTAATCCTGATCCGTGGATTTACCTTCAGTATAACACTTAAAGTACGGAAAATAGCCGATTTATTCTGGAATGTGAAGTGCTAATCGGAATATGTTTAACGCTGGTGCGATTGAGTTCGGGTTTGATTCATGGAAGTATTCGTCCCTGACAGCGGTCACTATTTACACAGCCTGGGCAAAAACACAGTAAATATGCAACAAAAAACAACCCGAAATACAGCCTTGATCTTGCCTGGTGGCGGCGCACGTGGTGCCTACCAGGTGGGTGTATTGAAGGCCATTGGTGAGATCCGCGGCGAACATAAAGAAAATCCTTTCCCGGTGATCTGTGGCACTTCTGCCGGAGCAATCAATGCAGCGGTCATGGCGAGCCATGCACATGAATTTGTAGTTGGAATTGAAAGGCTGGAGCGTTTCTGGCGCAGCATGCGCTGCGAACGTGTCTATCGCACCGATGCCTGGACAGTTTTGCAATCCGGAATGCGTTTTGCAGCGACTTTGCTTTCCGGAGGTTTGATTGCTGCAAACCCGCGTGCATTTCTCGATAACACACCACTGCGAGGTTTTCTTCAGCAGACATTACGCCTTGAGGGTGTTCAGACCGCATTGGCGCAGGGTGCATTGCGTGGGGTCGCGGTGACGGCATCCGGCTATACCAGCGCCAGTGCAACCAGTTACTTCCAGGCACAGCAGGATATCGCAGGCTGGGAAAGACCTCGTCGCCGGGGCGTGGCGGCGACATTGGAGGTTAGCCATCTGCTGGCTTCGTCAGCCCTGCCGCTGATATTTCCTGCCGAACGAATTGGCAATGAGTTTTTTGGTGATGGCGGCATGCGCCTGGTGGCACCCTTGAGCCCGGCGATTCATCTTGGTGCCACCAGTATCCTGGTGATTGGTACCCGAGATGAAAAACCGGATCTGCCACCGGATAGTCCTGCAGAGTATCCATCAGCGGGCGAGATTGGAGGTTACCTGATGGATACTATTTTTATGGATACGTTGAATGCGGACCTGGCGCGAATGAAGCGGATTAATAATACCTTGCGACTGGTGCCGGATGACAAGCGTGATCAGACGGGATTAACTGAAATCGAAAGTCTGGTGATTAAACCCAGCAAGGACTTACGTGATATTACCCGTGCGCATGTGCATGAGATTCCACGTAGCGTACAGATATTATTGCGCACCCTGGGTGGCTGGGGCAGGGATTGGCGCATGGCCAGTTACCTGTTGTTTGAGTCAGCTTACTGTGGCGAACTGATTGATCTCGGTTATGCTGATGGCATGGCTGCGGAACAGGATATTTGCCGGTTTTTGAATGCTTAAGCTTCTTACTCCTGACCTTGTTCCGCCTCAGATGATGGTTCCGTCGCTGTAGCAACTTCTTCAATATCTGCAAGCCCGGCAACTGATTCTGCACGTTCATGGGGAAACTCATCAACGGCGATCACCTTGGCACTTGCCTGCTGGGCAAGCCGGACCATGGTCGCCTGTTCTTCGGTGATGACACCACTTTCTGTGGCACGTTTGACCAGGCCTTCATAGTTTTCAAAATTAACCGATTCTTTCAATGCATTCTTGATTGCCTGTTCCGCTGGTGCAGCTTCAAGCACCAGGTGAAAGGCTTTGTGAACACGTCCGGTTGCATCGTCTTTATCTGATATGTAAATGCCGGCGGTCAAACGGTCGCGGGCTTCGTTCTCGTTGAGTAACAGGCGGGCCACGGCTTTGACAGTTGTATCCGATGGGCCCTTGCAAGGCAGCCCAAAAGGAAACACCAGCCAGCGTATCAAACGGCCAAGCACAGGTACCGGGAAGTTTCTGAGTACGCCCAGAAAGCTTTGTTGGATTTTATACAGGCTGTCTTCCATGCCCCATGTAAGCAACGGCAGATCGGCCTGTGGTCTGCCGTCATCCTCAAAACGTTTCAGCATGGCGCTGGCCAGGTACAGGTGTATCAGGACATCCGCAAGCCTGCCGGAGAGCTTCTCTTTGAACTTGAATTTTCCGCCCAGCAACACCAGTACCGAGTCTGAGATAAATGCAAACACTGCACTAAAACGGGTCAAGGTACGATACCAGCCAGCATGCGGGCCACGCACAGGTGCTGGTGTCATCCTGCCGGCGGTTAGTCCCAGTAGCAGGCTGCGGACGAGGTTGCTTATGGTATAGCCGATGTGTTCAAACAAAGCGTTATCGAATACCCGTCGCGCCTGGCTATTGGCGATACCGGTAACGGCATTCATTTCTCTCAGCAGGCAAGGGTGTGCACGAATGACGCCCTGGCCAAATATGATCATTGAACGTGTCAGTATATTGGCACCCTCAACCGTAATGGATATAGGCAAAGCCTGGTATGCCCTGGCCAGGTAATTATTGGGTCCCTGGATGATGCCTTTGCCACCGTGTATATCCATGGCATCGAGGATACATTGACGGTTACTCTCGGTTTGTTCGTATTTGTTGATGGCGGATAGCACGCCCGGCTTTTCACCTTTATCGAGAGCAATGAGAGTCAGTCTGCGAGCTGAATCCATGCGGTAAGTACGTGCGCCGATTCTGCACAGCGGTTCTTCTACTCCGCCAAAATAGCCGATGGGTACGTCGAATTGGGTGCGGATCCTGGCATAAGCGCCGGTTAACATCGAGGCGGACTTGCCACCTGCGACGCCCAGAGAAGGCAAAGAAATGGCGCGTCCGGCTGCCAGGCTTTGCATCAGCATACGCCAGCCCTGGCCGATACGCTCCTGGCCACCGATGATCCAGTCCATCGGAATAAAAATATCTTTACCGCGAGTGGGACCATTCATAAACACGGCGCCAACGGGTATGTGGCGATTGCCGATTTCAACACCGGGCGTGTCGGCAGGTATCAGGGCACAGGTAATGCCAAGGTCCTGTTTGTCGCCCAGCAAGCCTTCCGGGTCGTAAGCGCGGAAGGCCAGGCCGAGTAACGTTGCTACCGGTGCCAGGGTAATGTAGCGCTTGTCCCAGGTAACTTTCATGCCAAGTACCTGTTCGCCTTTGTAGTCGCCCTTGCAAACGATTCCACGGTCGGGCATGGCACCCGCATCCGAACCCGCAAGGGGGGAGGTCAGTGCAAAACATGGAATATCTTCACCGCTGGCAAGCCGTGGAAGATAATGTTGGCGTTGTGCTTCGGTGCCATAATGCATCAGCAACTCACCCGGGCCGAGAGAATTGGGTACCATCACGGTGACAGCCGCAGTCAGGTTGGCGCTGGCCAGTTTCATGACCACGGCTGAATTGGCCTGTGCAGAGAATTCCAGCCCACCAAACTCGGCAGGAATGATCATGCCAAAGAAACCGTTACTGCGGATAAACTGCCAAACAGGCTCGGGCAAATCATGTAACTCACTGCTGATTTCCCAATCGTTGAGCATCAGGCACAATTCTTCAACCGGACCGTCGATGAATTCCTGCTCTGTTTCGGTCAGGGATGGGGCAGGCTGTCGCAATAGCCGGCGCCAGCGGGGTTTGCCACTGAATAATTCTGCATCCCACCAAACCGTGCCGGCTTCCAGGGCTTCGCGTTCGGTGGTTGAAAGTTTAGGCATTACCTTGCGGTAAACACTGAACAGGCGGTTGCTGATCAGAAGACGGCGCAGTGGCTTGATGGCAAATCCGCCCAAACTGACGGTAATAATACCGAACGACCAGCGGAACCAGCCGGGAATCTCATAGAAGTGACGAAGTTCGGTAAACGCGAATGTCAGCCCCGCCAAAATGGCAATCGAAATCAACAAGGGAATCCGGTAATAGGCCAGTAGCAGCAGTGATAATACGAGTATGGCCAGAAAAAGAGCTGTCATGCTTATCGCCTTTAAATTAATTACAGCATTGGTCCGCCGAGCGGATCATGTCAGTTTGCTGGTAAACGCAATAATAAAGTTGCCTTGCAGGCAGGGTCAAGACGGCCGCTACTCCGCCTGTCGTTTCACGTAAATTGGTACTCTAACACGATTGCATGAATGCTTATCTCAGCTTAAAATTACCGGTTAATTGCAGTCTTTTTACTTTTTACAGTTTTTATATTTTTATTCTATAAATATCATTAATTTACCAGGAGTTCTTAAGTGTCTATTGAACGTACTTTATCAATTATCAAACCTGACGCCGTAGCAAAAAACGTGATTGGGGAAATTTACAGCCGTTTTGAAAAGGCCGGCCTGAAAATAGTTGCCGCTAAAATGGCGCACCTGAGTCGCGAACAAGCAGAAGGTTTTTATGCTGTACACCGGGAACGCCCGTTTTTTAATGACCTGGTTGAGTTTATGACCTCAGGTCCTGTCATGATCCAGGCACTTGAAGGTGAGGGTGCTGTTTCAATGAACCGGCAGTTAATGGGTGCAACCAATCCGGCTGAAGCCGATGCTGGAACCATCAGGGCGGACTTTGCTGAAAGCATCGAAGCCAATGCAGTGCATGGTTCCGATGCTGCGGAAACGGCCGCAACGGAAATTGCCTATTTCTTTGGTGCATAAAGCTTCCTCAATGAACGTTGATAAGAACCGCGTAAACCTGCTTGACCTTGACGAAGCAGGGCTGCGCGGTTTTTTCGAATCTATCGGTGAAAAGCCATTTCGTGCCCAGCAGGTGCTGAAGTGGATATTCCACCATGGTGAAACCGACATCAATGCGATGACGGATCTTGGTGTGTCCCTGCGTCAAAAATTAGAAGGGATTGCCGAGATACGCTTGCCGCAAATCATTCGTGAACAGCGCTCGGTTGACGGAACGGTTAAATGGCTGGTCGGGTTTCATGGCGGCAATGCTGTCGAGACAGTTTATATACCTGAGCCAAAGCGTGGCACTTTATGTGTTTCCTCCCAGGTTGGCTGTGCATTGAACTGTTCTTTTTGTTCAACCGGAGCGCAGGGGTTTGCACGCAACCTGACGTGTAGTGAAATTATCGGCCAGGTATGGCTGGCAGCGCAGGCCCTTGGCCATGAACGAAATGGCCGGCGTCGTATTACCAATGTCGTGATGATGGGTATGGGTGAACCACTGCTGAACTTTGATGCGGTAGTACCGGCCATGTCATTGATGCGCAATGACCTTGGATTTGGTTTCGCGGCCAAACGGGTAACCTTGAGTACAGCTGGCCTGGTGCCGGCTATTTATCGCTTGCGCGAAACGCTTGATGTCGCCCTGGCAGTGTCACTGCACGCGCCGGTTGATGATCTGCGCACGGAACTGGTGCCTCTGAACCGCAAGTACCCGATAGCTGAGTTGATGCAGGCTTGCAGAGATTACGTGTCAGACAAACATAAACGATCAGTGACATTTGAATACACCCTGATTGATGGTGTAAACGATCACCCTGAACATGCGCGCAAACTGGTAAAATTACTCAGAACCGTACCCAGCAAGCTGAATCTGATACCCTTTAATCCATTTCCGGGAACCAACTATCGTTGTTCAAGTAAAAAACGCATAGAAGAGTTCAAAGAAATTGTGATGCGTGGCAAGCTTATTGCTACGGTGAGAAAGACCCGCGGTGAGGATATTGATGCCGCCTGCGGGCAACTGGTGGGAAAAGTACAGGATCGTACGCGAAGAAGTGAAAGAATCAGAGCCCAAATTCAGATGGCGGAGACCAACCCATGAATAATAAAAAAATTACCAGGTTATTAGCCGGCTTGCTTCTGAGTTTAATATTCCTGAGTGCCTGTTCATCCAGTCAGCCCTCTGACCCCAATGCGAAAACAGATGCCCGCAAGGCCGCGGAATCCAATACCCAACTGGGACTGGAATACATGAACCGTGGGCAGCTTGAGGTGTCCATGGGTAAGTTGAAAAAAGCAATCAACGATGACCCCACCTATGCACCGGCCCATACTGTGCTGGCTGTCTTATATGAACGGCTCGGTGAGCAGGAGTTCGCTGGCAAACACTATTACAAAGCAGTGCAAGCTGATCCAGACGGTGGTGATGTCAATAATAATTACGGTGTGTATCTTTGTAAAACGGGCAAGGAAAAGGAAGCTGTCACATATTTTTTGAGGGCGCTGGACGACCCGTTCTATATATCCCCGGCCGTCGCCCTGGCAAACGCCGGTTCGTGTGCAATGAACAGCGATATGCTGGAGGATGCTGACAGCTATTTGCGCAGAGCATTGAAATATGACCCGCGCTTTCCCGATGCATTACTGTCATTGGCGTCTTTAAATTACCGCCAGGAGAATTACCTGGGTTCACGGGCATTTTTGCAGCGTTACGAAGCGGTTGCAGTGCAAACTGCAGAAAGCTTGTTCCTGGGTTATGAGATCGAAACTTCTTTGCGGGATACCAAGACTGCCAGGCAATACCTGTCATTGTTAAATAGTAAATTTCCTGAATCAAGAGAGGCCGTAGAAGCCCGGAGAATCGTCAGGCCATGACACAACAACAAGAATTAATCCCAATGCAACCGGGTGAGTTTTTAAAGCAGAAACGCACGGCACGCAAAATCAGTCTCGCCGTGGTTGCCAAGGCTATCAACCTGGATGAAAGTCTTCTCAGGAAAATAGAACAAGGCGACGCAGGTCATATTGCTCCGGTATACAGGAATGGGTATATACAAACCTATGCCAGTTTCCTGGAGATCCCCCTGGATGAAGTCCAAAAGTTGATCGGGCAAATGGCAGACGAAGAAGCAAGCCTGCGCACAGTTTTTTCCGAACCACCAAAGCGTAATCCTGTCGACAACTGGTTACGCGCAAGTAGCTACGTACTGGCGTCGTTGCTGATAGGCACGCTCGCGTGGCAGTTTACCCATGAAGCTGTACGCTTGTCACAGAACGGCTCAAAATTGCCAGGCGGGCAGGATGAAACACAGTCTGCAGAAACAGTTCCCCTTAATGGCCCGGTAAACGCTTCGATAACGTCTTTGGGAGCATTGCGCGATGGTTCGGTGAGCAGTACAGAAACAGCCGGGCAAGCGTGGGCTGCCGCATCAAAAGCGCCATTACCTCAGGGAGAGAGTCGTCTGCAGGTCAGTGTGTCTGCTGACAGTTGGATAGAAATCAGTGATGCAGATGGCCGCGAACTGGAAATGGATTTGCTACGCGGTGGTAGCAAGAAGAGTTACCAGGGCAAAATGCCATTCCGGATTTTGATTGGGCGGGCTTCCGCCGTCAGGTTATCCATGAATGGTCAACCCGTGGATATGACCCCGTTCATCAGTGACGACGTTGCACAGATGAGTTGGCCACAGCAGTTTCAAGCTGAAGCCGGCAAGCAAGACAATAACTGAAATGTCGAACCCAATTCGCTCAATTCGCGGGATGAACGACATCCTGCCGGAAGATATGCACCACTGGCATAGACTGGAAAAAGTGGCTGAGCAAACCTTTACTGCCAGCAACTATGAAGAGATCCGGGTTCCGTTGCTGGAAAAAACAGAAGTATTCACACGCGCCATTGGAATGGCCACCGATGTTGTTTCCAAGGAAATGTATAGCTTTGATGATCGCAACAATGAATCTTTAAGCCTGCGACCAGAAGGTACTGCGGGTGTAGTGCGTGCTGTATTACAAAATGGGCTGCTGTATGGTCCGGTCAGGCGTTTGTGGTACGGCGGACCAATGTTTCGATATGAAAGGCCGCAAAAAGGCCGCAGCCGTCAGTTTCATCAGATTGGTGCAGAGCTGTTTGGTGCTCCGGGTGCAGATGCTGATGCCGAGATACTGGCCCTGGGTACTCAACTTTGGCAGCGGCTTGGATTGAAAAAATTGCGTCTTGAAATTAATTCCCTGGGGAACGCAGATGAGCGCCATGTTTACAGGGACCAGTTGCAAGCATTTTTGCGGGGACATCGGGCTGAGCTTGACGATGACACCAACGAACGCGTGGAGCGAAACCCATTACGTGTACTGGACAGTAAAAACCCGCAGGTACAGGCATTGCTTGAAAATGCACCGCTGTTAATGGATCAACTTGGTGAAGAATCCAGTGACCATTATCAGCAGTTGAAAAACTATCTCGATTTACTGGGCATTGAATATCATGAAAATCCACGATTAGTCCGTGGCCTGGATTATTATTGTCACACCGTATTTGAATGGATAACGGATGAACTGGGTGCGCAAGGCACGGTTTGTGCTGGCGGTCGTTATGATAGCCTGGTTGAAATTCAGGGTGGCAAGCCCTGGCCTGGCATTGGTTTTGCCATGGGCAAGGAGCGCCTGGTCGAGTTGCTTCGGCAAAAGAATGGCACTGCACCGGTAACGCCACATGCTTACCTGGTCGCGGTTGGTGAAGGCAGTACTGAATCTGCGTTAAAACTCGCGTATGATTTGCGCGCCGGGTGCCAGCACCTGCGTTTGGTCAATAATCTGAATGGCGGCAGTTTCAAGGCGCAGTTTAAGCGTGCCGATCGCAGTTCAGCCAGCCTGGCCCTGGTTGTGGGTGAAGATGAAATACAGAACGGGCAGGTGACGGTCAAATTCTTGCGTAGTAACGAAGCGCAGTTGACCCTGGAGCGCAATAAAATTTTAGACTGGATTCGAAGCTATATCGACTCCATATAGACTTATCGCCGGTGTCAAACCCGGTCAACTGAAATTGATGGAATTAAATTAAATGTCTGATATGTACGATACCCATGAACAGGGTGAACGTGTAAAAAGCTGGTTACGGGAAAATGGTAGTGCCATCGTCATGGGGCTGGTACTTGCCTTTGGTTTGATGTTTGGCTTCAAGCAATGGCAGCAGTGGGAAACCGGCAAACGACAGCAGGCCTCAGCTGAATACCAGGTGCTGGTCGGTTACATCGAGCAGGACAGACTGGATGCTGCCGTACCCAATTACGAGGTTCTCAAATCTGAATATCCAAAATCAGCTTATACGGCGATGGCTTCCCTTGTGATGGCCAAAGCCCGCTTGAATTCTGGGCAGGCTGACCTGGCCGCCAAGGCGTTGACCCATGCTATGGAAAACGCACAACCAGACCCGGTTCAAGTGATTGCCCGTGAACGCCTGGCCCGGGTGAGGCTAAGTCAGGGTGATTCGGCAGCCGCACTGGCGTTACTCGACGGAGCACCATCGGACGAAGGCTTCGAGTCACAATTCGCTGAAATCCGGGGTGATATTCACCTTTCGAATGGGGCGACAGAGCAGGCGATTGAAAGCTACCGCACCTCACTGGAATTACTGGATGAAGGCGTAGGGAATCGCAGGTATCTCGTTATGAAACTGGAAGCGCTTGGTGCTGATGTTGATGGCGGTGAGATGTGAACAAATGGCTTTATCCTGCCCTTGCTGCACTTCTGTTGCTCAATGGTTGCAGTTGGATAAAAAGCTGGGGTGATGATGATGACCCTGACGCCCCTGCCGAACTGGTTGAGTTCGAACCGACACTCAAGGTAGGCAAAGTCTGGTCTACAGGAGTTGGCAGTGGACTGGATAAAGCTGGTCGTCAGTTGTGGCCGGTATATTCATCCGGCTCACTCTATGCAGCAGATTACAAAGGTCTGTTGATGGCAGTAGATGCCAACAATGGAAACAAGCGCTGGGAGATCAAGACCAAATTACCATTCACCGGCGGGCCGGGGATTTCGGATGACCTGCTGTTAATGGGAACACAGGACGGTGAGGTTTACGCTTTTGATGCCAACAGTGGCACGCAGCTATGGTCAGCCACGGTAACTTCCGAAGTTCTGGCGGCACCGATGGAGTCTGATGGCATCGTAGTTGTGCGTTGCATCGACGGGCGCGTGTTTGGTCTTGATGCTGATACCGGGCGAAGAGTCTGGATTTACGACCACAGCGTGCCGTTATTGTCACTTCGTGGTAACGCGCCACCGTTGTTGCGGGCAGGTGTAGTTTTTCTCGGTTACGATGGCGGCCAGGTGGTGGCATTGCGTCAGGATGACGGAACCCTGATGTGGGAACAGACGCTGGTGACAACGGAAGGCCGGACGGAATTGGAGCGGCTGTCAGATATCGACGGACAATTGGTGTTTATCGCATCAGACCTGCTGGTTTCAAGTTACAAAAACCGCCTCGCTTCACTTGCTGCCGATTCCGGTCGACTGCTCTGGTTCAAAGATATTTCATCCGCTTCGGGTGTTGCGGTGGATCGCGTCCACCTGGCCGTTAGTGACAGGGATGGAAATCTGTGGCTGGTGGACCGACGCAATGGTTCTGAGTTCTGGAAGAACAATCAATTATTTCATCGAGGGCTGACCCGTCCCGCCATTTATGGCAGCTTTGTGGTGGTGGGTGATCGGGAAGGCTATTTGCACTGGATTAACATTTCCGATGGCATATTTGCCGCCAGGGTCAAAGTTGGCGGTAAGGGTTTTTCCGGCCCGCCACTGGTGGTGGGAAACACTTTGTATGTTATGACCAAAAAAGGTGAACTTGTGGCTTTTCGTGCAGGTGCCGCGCTTAATTAAGCGTTGTTATGCCGACATTGAAGGAGCACTAGATTATGTTGCCCGTTATTGCCATTGTTGGCAGACCCAATGTTGGCAAGTCCACACTATTCAATGCCCTGACCCATACCCGGGATGCGCTGGTTTTGGATATGCCTGGCGTTACCCGTGACCGGCAGTACGGCATCAGCGATGTCGGTGATACACCCTGTGTACTGATCGATACAGGCGGGCTGGTTGGTAAAGCGGAGGGGATTGATTACCTCACGGCCCGCCAGGTTCACCAGGCCATTGAGGAATGCCAACTGGTGTTCTTCGTGGTTAGTGCCAGAGATGGCTTAACCCACGAAGATGAAGAAATCAGCCTTCTCTTACGTCAACACGACCGGCAGATCCTGTTGGTGGGCAATAAGACAGATGGTACCGATCCGGATATAGCGTTAGCAGACTTCGCCGCCATGGGCATGGGACCGGCAATACCGGTTGCTGCATCACACCGCAGAGGTGTCAGTGCGTTGATGGAAGAAGCGGTCTCGCTGTTACCGTCAATTGAAGAAAGTGATGAAGAAGATGCTGAAGATGAAGACCGCTTGCGGTTGGCCATCGTTGGCCGGCCGAATGTAGGTAAATCCACACTGGTTAATCGCTTGCTGGGTGAAGAGCGCGTGATGGCGTTTGATCAGCCTGGAACGACGCGCGACAGCATCAGCACCTTTATGGAGCACAAGGGCGTTAAGTACGAGTTGATCGATACTGCCGGTGTCAGACGGCGTTCCAGGGTGACGGAGGTTGTAGAAAAGTTCAGCATCATCAAGGCGCTGCAGGCAATTGACCGTGCACATGTGGTGATTTTGATGCTGGATGCCAGTGAAGGCATTACCGATCAGGACAGCACTTTACTGGGGCACATTCTGCAACGGGGCAGGGCATTGGTGATCGCAATGAACAAGTGGGATGGCCTCGAGGATTATGACCGCAAGCAGATGTTGTCAGAGATGGATCGTCGCTTGCAGTATGTTACATGGGCCCGGCAGATACGGCTGTCTGCGCTGCATGGCTCCGGTCTGAAGGAGCTGATCAAGGCAGTTGAGGAATCATGGCGCAGTGCAACCATCAATATGCCGACGCCGGAGCTGACCCGTGTATTACTCAAGGCCTTCGAAGCGCATCAACCACCCATGAGTCAGGGCCGGAATTCCCGCTTACGGTTCGCGCACGCCGGTGGCAACCTGCCGCCAAGAATTATTATTCATGGTAATCGAACAGATGCCATTCCGGCCTCTTATAAACGTTACCTGGAAAATGTATTCATCAAGCATTACAAACTGCGTGGCACACCGCTGTTCATTGAGTTCAGGAGTGGCAGCAACCCCTACAAAGACAAGAAAAACAAACTGACCTCGCGACAAATGGCCAAACGACAGCGCTTGAAGAAATTTACCAAACGTAAAAAATAAACCGCTCGTTTACAATACCCAGGATTGCAAATTACACTCAATCTGATGGGTAACTGCCGGGTCATCCGGGCGCACTCTTGATGGCCAGAAATCTACCATTTGACCGGTGCGGTCAAACAGGTACTTGTAAAAATTCCAGCGTGGTGTTGCATCGTCACCAAATTCCTCACGAATGGTTTGGAACAAAGGGTGGGCGGAAAGCCCCATGACATTGTATTTACCTGTCATCAGAAAACTCACGTTGTATTCATTTCTGCAGAACTCGGCAATCTCTTCTTCCGTACCAGGTTCCTGATGCCCGAAATCATCGCAGGGCATACCAATAATAATCAGGCCGCTTTGGCGATAGTCCTCCCAAATGCGTTCCAGGGCTTCATACTGAGGTGTGTATTCACACTCTGAAGCGGTATTGACGAGCAGGATGGGCTGCCCCTCGTAGTTCCTCAAGGGCATGGGTGCGTTGTCTATCGACATGAAAACAAATTCGTGTACGTGCATACTGATCCCCTGTTAAAAACTCGCGTAGTGCGACTTGGCTTAACAATATTTCCAATGCGCTTTATATTACTCCAAGGATAGCGTATAGGCAGCAGACTTGCCCACTATCCGTTACAATAACCGCTCTTTTCCAGCCCGAAAACCATCATGAATGAGAATAAAAAACCCGTAAAAGCGGAGATACTTGACGGTCTCGAAGTTAGTGCTGCTGTGCTGACATCGGTACATGAGGCAATTGCAACCCATGTCAGGGACGGTGGCCACCGACCCGGTTTGGCAGTGGTGCTTGTCGGTGAAGACCCGGCGTCTTCTATTTATGTACGGGCCAAACGAAAAGATTGTGAACGGGCAGGAATAAAGGCGAGAGACTATGACTTGCCTGCCGAAACCACGCAGGCAGAACTTCTGGAGTTAATTGGTCAACTCAACAGGAATGACGAAATTCAGGGCATTTTGGTACAACTGCCGTTACCGGCACACATCGATGAAGTTGCGATCACCAATGCGATCAATGTTCGTAAGGATGTGGATGGGTTTCACGCCTTCAATGTTGGCGGCCTGGCTCTCCGTCAACCCGGTCTGCGACCCTGTACTCCAAGGGGGATAATGACGTTACTGAATTACTACGGTATTGATGCCAAAGGACGCCATTGTGTAGTCGTGGGTGCATCAAATATTGTCGGGCGACCCATGGGCCTGGAATTGCTGTACCAGGGTGCAACTGTGACGACCTGTCATCGCTTTACTAAAAATCTGGAATTTTATGTCAGGCACGCTGAGATATTGATTATTGCTGTTGGCAAGCGGGGTGTTGTTGATGCTGACTGGATTGCTGAAGGAGCCGTTGTGGTTGATGTGGGTATTAACCGATTGGATACCGGTAAGCTGGTAGGTGATATCGACTTCAATCGTGCAGCGGAAAAAGCCTCGTGGATATCGCCTGTACCAGGTGGTGTAGGGCCCATGACCCGGGCGACTTTAATGCAAAATACGGCTGAAGCTGCCGGGATTGATATTCCGGAACTTAAAAAATTGTAGGAGGGATCAGCTCTGCTGATCGTGATTTGGTTAATGTATCGCTACGGCCGCTCCAAAATCGCACAAACCCCCATTCCACCGGCGGTGCAAACCGAAATCAACCCTCGCCCGGATCCCTTTTCCGCTAACAACTGCGACAAATTGGCGACTATCCGCGCACCCGTTGCGGCGAACGGGTGACCGACTGCCAGGCTGCTGCCGTTGACGTTCAATTTATCCCGGTCAATACTGCCCAGTGGCTGTTTAAGTCCGAGACGTTCACTGCAATATTCTTCAGATTCCCATGCTTTCAGGGTGCAGAGCACCTGCGCGGCAAAGGCTTCATGGATTTCGTAGAAATCAAAGTCCTGCAAGCTCAAGCCGGTTCTTTGCAGCATTTCTGCAACGGCGACCGTTGGTGCCATTAACAGGCCTTCGTCATTGACGAAATCGACCGAAGCGGAGCGACCGGTCACAAGATAGGCCTGTACAGGCAAATTGTGTTCTTTGGCCCATTCTTCCGAGCACAACAATACGGCAGCGGCACCATCGGTCAGGGGTGTGCTGTTGGCGGCTGTCAGGGTGGCGTCAGGGCCACGATCGAAGGCTGTACGTAGGGTAGCCAGTTTTTCCAGTGTGCTGTCGGCGCGCAGATTATTGTCACGACTGACTCCACCCCAGGGAGTAACGAGGTCGTCAAAAAAACCGGAGTCATAGGCCGCAGCAGCTTTCATATGGCTGTCGTAGGCCAGCTGGTCCTGGTCTTTACGCGGGATTTCCCACTCGCGTGCCATACGCTCGCAATGTTGGCCCATGGAAAGGCCGGTTCGCATTTCGCCATTGGTGGGTGAGACCGGTTTAAGCTCCGATGGACCAAAGCCTTTCAGTGCGGCCATGCGCTGTTTCATATCGCGTGCCTGGCTCAGCTTGATCATGCGTTTGGAAAACTTTTTACCAAATACAATCGGTGCGTCGGAGGTGGTGTCGGTGCCGGCCGCAATGGCACAATCAATTTGTCCGGTTGCTATCTTGGCGCCGAGAGTTAACGCGGCTTGCAGGCTGGTGCCACATGCCTGTTGTAATGTGATGCCCGCAGTTAATGGTGATAGTTTGCTCGACAGCACGGCCTCGCGCGCGAGGTTGAAATCACGGGAATGGGTCATCACCGCACCGGCCATCACCTCATCGATCTGCTCTCCTGCCAGACCAAACCTGTCAACTACGCCATCGATTGCTGCAGTCAGCATATCCAGGTTACTTTTATCAGCGTAAATTGAATTTGAACGACAGAACGGGATACGGCTACCGCCGACGATAGCAACCCGGCGCATTGATTCAGTCATGGTGTTGTTCCTGTTGTTTCAAGTAGTGCAGGGGTCCGCCGCGGAATGGGGCGAAGCCTGTGCCGAATATCATGCCGGCATCGAGCACATCTGCATCCTCTACAATGCCTTCAGCCAGGGCTGCCTCGCAGGCATCGAAATAGGGTTGTAGCAATGAGTGCGCAATGTCTTCTAATGAATATCGTTCGGTATCCGCGCTGTCTTTTTGTGGTTTACCTTTTTCCCAGGTGTAAAAACCCTGGCCTGATTTTTTACCCAGTTTGCCGGCATCCACTTTTTCTCGCAGCAATTCAGCTTCCTTTTTGGTCGATTCACCGCCCAGCAGGGTCACGACACTCATGCAGACATCCAGACCGACCGTGTCTGCCAGTTCCACCGGCCCCATCGGCATACCAAATGATGTGGCTGCTTTATCCAGTATTTCGATTGGAATCTCACGCTCGATATGCATGCTCATGGCTTTTGCCATATAACCGGATAACACCCGGTTGACCAGGAATCCCGGCGTGCTTTTGACTGGCAAGGGGAAGCGATTGATCGCACCGCAAAATGCCGAAGCCCTGCTGATTTGTTCCGCGTCGGTTTGTTTGTCATAAACCACTTCAACCAATGGCATTTTGGCCACAGGGTTAAAGAAATGAATCCCGACCAGGCGTTTCGGGTCTTTGAGTGCCGAGGAGATGTCGGCAAGTGGAATAGCAGAAGTATTGGTTGCCAGCACTGCATTTGCCTTCATGCGTGGCTCTATACCGGCAAACAGTTCGCGCTTGGCATCAACGTTTTCGAATATGGCTTCGATGATGACATCGGCTTTACTGACGCCTTTGCCATCGACATCAGGCACAAGGCGACTGATGGCGCCTGCGACCTTGTTACGGTCCCGAAGTTTTTTAGCAAACAGCGTTTTAGCCCTTTTCAGTGCGGGCTCGATGTATTTGAGTTCACGATCCTGCAGTGTGACTTCAAAGCCCTGCAATACACACCACGCCGCGATGTCACCGCCCATGACGCCGGCACCGATGACATGTACACGACGTACCTTTATGTCGCTCTTCTTGCCAATTCCCTTGAGTCGTTCCATCAGGAAAAACACACGACGCAGGTTTTTTGAAGTTGACCCGGTGATCAACTTGCCAACGCGTGTGGATTCCTCGACCATCATGCGTTGCGGGTCATCACCGTACTTCTCCCATGCATCGATGAGCTCAAATGGGGCGGGGTAATGTTTTGGGTTGGCCCTGGCGGCAACTTTTTTGCGCATGATGCGCGCAAGCTGAGTACGAACCGGGCCGAAATTCTGTAAACGGGTAAACTGACCGGGTTGACGACTCTTGCGGCCCTGTTTGATCGCCCTGCGTGCTGCCCACCTTAATGAACCATGTGGCCCGACCAGTTCATCGACAAATCCCATACCCCTGGCGGCCCTGGCCCGCAGGTTACGACTGCTGAGCATGATTGACATGGCGTTTGATGCACCTGCCTGTTGAACACTGCGCGCACTGCCGCCAAAGCCCGGGTAAATGCCCAGTTGAATTTCCGGAAACCCAAGCCGGGTATGCTCAACATCACTGGCAATGCGATAGTCGAATGTCAATGCCAGTTCCAGTCCGCCACCCAGGCAATAACCATCAATTGTAACGACGGTGGGGAAGGGCAAAGCTTCAATCCGGCTAAACAGGCGATGCACCCGGCTGATGCCCTCGGCGGCCTTTTCGGCATCGTCATAGCCATCAAATTCGCGCACATCGGCACCCACGATAAACGAGCCCGGTTTACCGGATTGCAATACCAGCCCGGCAGGGGCAGTTGTTTCCAGGCCCTCAATGATGTTCTCGAGTTCATTCAGAACTTCGAAAGACAGGCTGTTGACGTTCTCGCCGTCGCGGTCAATAGTCAACCACAGCACCTTGTCCATATCAGTCGCAAGATTCCAGTGTTTGTAGTTCCCGTGCTTGTCTTCGTCTCGTTCAGGTGCAGTGTCGGTCATGAGGATTCCGGTGTGTTAACGGTAGTAAAAAGATAAGGGCAAAATCGTTGCTTGCAAGGCTTGTCAGGCAGGCATTTGCATAAAAAATTACGGCAGGAACAGACCTGCATTGCGGAGCATCCCGGCTGTCCGGATGAGGGGAAGCCCTATCAACGCTGTAGGGTCATTGCTTTTGATGCTTTCAAACAGCACTATTCCGAGAGCCTCTGCTTTGAATGCCCCGGCACAGTCATAGGGCTTTTCCTGCAGCAAATAACGTTCTATTTCATTTTTTTGCAGGGTTCTGAACTGTACCTGAGTAGAATCAGTATGTTGTTCGTAGAAACCGATTTCCCGGCAAAACACGGTGACAGCAGTAAGAAAATCTATGCTCTGCCCACTGAATGACATCAATTGCTGCAGGGCAAGCTCATGGTTTCCGGGCTTGCCTATAATCTGATCCTGAAAAACTGCTACTTGATCAGAGCCAATCACGATGGCTGAAGGGTTAGAATTTGCCACCACCAGGGCTTTTTGGGTCGCTAAACGGCTGACAAGGTCGGCGGGGGATTCATTGATTCCTGCGGTTTCATCTGTATTGGGTGATTTGCAGACAAACGGCAGAGCAAGTCTTTCGAGCAGCATTTTGCGATATTTACTGGTCGAGGCAAGAATTAGGCTTCTGGGTGGTGTCACACTGTTCATTTATGTAGTAAAATTACCGGTTAAGTTGATTTGGTTACGATTGCAGTACACTTATTATATTGTGAGGTTATGTCGCGGGAATATCCAGACTGGATTTCACCGGAGCGCGCAGCGGAAGGCAAGCGGGTTTTCGGCGGTACGATTCCGTTGTCACGTATGAAGCGCCTGGTGCCGTTGTTGGTTTCAGCCGATGGTGAAGCTACTTTTGTTGCAGCTTTCAGGCGTGACATTGATAAGCGGGTGATCGTAGAGTTGCAAGTTGAAGCAGCGCTGCCGTTGATTTGCCAGGCCAGCCTTGAAGTTTATGACGAGCTGGTGAAACGCCGCAGCGAACTGGTTGTGATAGAGCATGATCACCAGCAGGACGGTGGTGGTGAGGATAAGTGGCCGGAGAATTACGAACCGGTTCAATCCGAGCATGGCCGCCTGGCGGTTGCCAGTATGGTTGAGGAAGAGCTTTTACTTGGCTTGCCTCAAATACCGCGCAAACCGGGTATGGACAAGGTTGAGTATTCAACCGGTGGAAAGGTGCCAGAAGGTGCAAGTCCACAACAGAAGGGTAAGAAGAATCCCTTTGCCGCATTACAGAATATGCTGGAGCGGGACGGACAAGATTAAAGAACCCGGGGATTCAGGTCCCAGGGAATTTAAATGTTTTGAAATTGAAAATTTTATATTTAGGAGTAAATGAACATGGCTGTACAAAAGAGCCGAAAGACACCTTCACGTCGCGGAATGCGCCGTTCACACGATTCACTTAAAGCACCTACGCTGTCAGTGGATCCAACCACGGGTGAAACGCATCTGCGCCACAATATCACCCCTGAGGGTTACTACAAGGGTCGTAAGGTTATCGATACACCTGTCGTTGAATTCGACGGCGACGAAGAATAACCAGGCCGTAAAAGGACTCTGACCGCCGGCCCCGAGCCGGCGGTTTTGTTTCCCGAACCGGCATATTCAAGTGTCAACTGCCCCTGCCAAGACTACTCTTGCACTGGACGTGCACGGTGGCGACTTTGGCGCTGCTGTCACCATTCCGGCCGCTCTGGATATTCTGAAAACCCATACTGATGTTGAAATTCTGTTGTGTGGGATACCGGCGGATATCCAACCTCTGCTTGCAAAGCATGCTTCTTCGAAGCGACTGATAACAATTGAAGCCAGTCACGCCCTGGCATCTGATGCACGGCCGGTAGAAGCCTTGAGACGCGGTAGAGGCAGCAGTTTGTGGCTTGCCATGGAACAGGTTGCAAATGGCCGGGCACAGGGCTGTGTCAGTGCGGGCAGCACGGCTGCAATGCTGGCACTCGGGGTTAAGCTGCTGGGTATGCTGGCTGGCATTGAACGGCCCGCATTGATGTCCAGGATACCGTCGGCCACCGGCCACACAAGCTTGCTGGATCTTGGTGCGAACCTGAATGTGAGTGCATATCAACTGGTACAGTTCGCCATAATGGGTTCTGTTGCGAGCCCGCTGGATAACGGTGCCAAACCGACAGTGGGGCTGTTGAATGTAGGCCACGAGGACAGCAAAGGTGATTCTGTTGTCAAGGAGGCCCACGTAATGTTGCAAGAATTGCCGATAAACTATGTTGGTTTTATCGAGGGCCACGACATATTTGCAGGCAAGGCCGATGTTGCCGTTTGTGACGGATTTTCAGGCAATCTGATTCTGAAGTCGGGTGAAGGGCTGGCAAAAATGTTTTTCCGTCATCTCGAAATGGCTCTGCATTCAGGTTGGCGTGCAAGAATAGGCGGAATATTGGCAAAGCCTTCGTTGCAGCAGGTGTTGGCCAGGTTTGAGCCATCCCGGCATAATGGTGCACCGTTGCTGGGCTTGCGCAATGTGGTGGTGAAAAGCCACGGCAATGCCGATCGTGAAGCCATGGGGCATGCAATTTCGGAAGCGATAGAAGAGGCGCGGCGGCAGGTTCCGCAAAAAATTGAATCAATGATCCAGGATTATTCCATCGAGGCAGATATATGAAGCATGCAAGAATCAGTGGAACCGGCAGTTATTTGCCGGAGAAAGTTGTCACCAATGCTGATCTGGAAAAAATTCTCGACACATCCGATCAGTGGATTCGTGAACGCACAGGCATCGGTGAAAGGTGTGTGGCGCATGAAGATGAAACCAGTAGTGACATGGCTGAGGTCGCAGCGCTGAGGGCAATGAAAGCCGCTGGTGTGAATGCGGAGGAAATCGGCTTGATCATCGTGGGCACCACCACCCCTGACCTGGTGTTTCCAAGTACCGCGTGCCTGTTGCAGGCGCGGCTGGGATTGCCGGATTGCGGTGCGATGGATGTCAATGCTGCCTGCTCCGGTTTTATGTATGCCTTGTCGGTTGCTGACAAATATATTCGCTGTGGTGATGTCAAAAAGGCACTGGTGATCGGTGTTGATAAATTAACTGCAATGGTTGACTGGAACGATCGTGGCACAGCGGTGCTGTTCGGCGATGGCGCGGGCGCGGTGGTGCTGGAAGCTGCGGATGAGGCTGGCATATTGTCAACCCACATACACGCAGCCGGCAGGCACAGTGACTTGTTGCGTGTCGATGTTGGCGTGAGCACGGGGTTCAAGGAAGAGGCCCGCGGTGGTGTGCTTATCCGGATGAAAGGCAATGAAGTATTCAAGGTGGCGGTGCGCACATTGGGACGCATCGTTGATGAGACGCTTGAACACAACAATATGGAAAAGTCGGACCTGGACTGGTTGATTCCACACCAGGCCAATTATCGCATTATTGCTGCCACGGCTAAAAAACTGGGTATGACCATGGACCAGGTGATTGTCACGGTTGACAGACACGGTAATACCTCGGCCGCATCAGTGCCACTGGCCCTGGATGAAGCGGTTCGTTCCGGCAAGGTTAAACGCGGCGATATTTTGCTGTTGGAAGCCTTCGGTGGCGGGTTCACATGGGCTTCTGCACTGATCAAATACTGACTGCATAAAAGCTGATTATTTAACTGGAATAAACATGATAAAAACTGCATTTCTGTTCCCGGGGCAGGGCTCCCAGTCGGTGGGAATGATGTCCACGCTGGCAGATGAGTTCAGCCTGGTTGAAGCAACTTTTAGAGAAGCATCTGAAGCACTGGGTTACGACCTGTGGGAAATGGTCGTAAATGGCCCGGCGGAGGCTCTCAATAAAACCGAAATCACCCAACCGGCAATGCTGGTGTCAGGAGTTGCAACCTGGCGTGCCTGGCAAGAGCTCGGTGGTACCCAACCCGACTATTTCGCTGGCCATAGCCTGGGCGAATACTCTGCATTGGTCGCGGCCGGAGTTATGCCGTTCAAAGATGCTGTGAGTATCGTGGCTGAACGTGGACGCCTGATGCAGCAAGCTACGCCAGCAGGCACCGGGGCGATGGCAGCTGTATTGGGCCTGGACGACCAGGCATTGAGGGACATTTGTGCCCGGGTCACCGGTGATGAAGTTGTGGCCTGTGCAAATTTTAATGCTCCGGGGCAGGTTGTGATATCCGGTGATAAAGATGCGGTTTCGACAGCCGGCGACATGGCCAGGCAGTCGGGGGCAAGGCGTGTGCTGCCCTTGCCGGTCAGTGTGCCATCGCATTGCTTGCTGATGAAGCCCGCGGCCGCAAAGCTTCAGGAGTTACTTCTGAATGTACATTTTTCTGATAGCTCTTTGCCGGTAATTCAGAATGCGGACGTGAAATCTTACGCAGATGCGGAACAGGTCAGGGAAGCACTTGCACGACAATTGTGGCAACCTGTTCGCTGGACAGAGACGATAGAATTCCTGTTGAGCTCGGGTGTAAACCGCTTTGTTGAATGCGGCCCTGGCAAAGTGCTTGCCGGTTTGAATCGTCGCATTTCAAAACAATCAAAAGTATTCGCCCTGACCGCGCGCGACGCGTTCGATGCTGCCATGAAAACGGAGGAAGACAATGAATAATAATTTTCAGGACCAGATAGCACTGGTCACCGGTGCGAGCCGTGGAATTGGTGCTTCAATTGCTGATTTGCTGGCCGCCAATGGGGCGCGGGTGTTTGGAACCGCTACAACGGATGAGGGCGCAACTGCGATCAGCGGGCGGAATATTGATGGACTGACGGGCCTGGCACTCAACGTCAATGATACAGATGGGATCAGTGAGGCATTGGCCGCAATTATCGCCCAGGCTTCGGCCCCCACCATACTGGTTAATAACGCCGGTGTGACGCGTGACCAGCTATTGATGCGCATGAGTGAGGATGACTGGGATACCGTGCTTGATACCAATTTGCGTTCTGTCTACCGCTTATCAAAAGTCTGCTTGCGGGGTATGATGAAAGCACGTACCGGCCGCATTATCAGTATCGCGTCTGTCATTGGTTCAATGGGAAATGCGGGCCAGGCGAATTACGCAGCGGCCAAGGCTGGCATGATGGGGTTTTCACGTTCACTCGCCCGTGAGGTCGGCTCAAGGGGCATCACGGTTAATGTGGTTGCGCCGGGGTTTATTGATACCGATATGACGCGCGAATTAAGTGAAGGCCAGCGGGAGGCCATGTTGAACGATATTCCGCTTAAACGATTGGGTGAGCCAGGGGATATCGCAGAAACAGTCAGTTTTCTGGCTTCATCCGCCGCTGCTTACATCACCGGGCAGACCATTCATGTCAATGGTGGCATGTACATGGGTTAAAATTGATTTTTGACCCAAATGGAAATAACAATTTATTAACACGGTCACCCCCTTGCCACGTACTGTGGCGAATGGTAAAAAACTGGCACAGTCGCCACAGATTCATTAAAATACCGTCTCTGTGTCAAAACCTTAAGGAATCATTTAAAAATGAGCAGTATTGAAGAACGCGTTCAGAAAATCGTAATTGAGCAACTGGGTGTTAAGGATGAAGAAGTCACCGCCACCGCCTCTTTTGTAGATGACCTCGGTGCAGATTCTCTGGATACCGTTGAACTGGTTATGGCGCTCGAAGAAGAATTTGAGTGTGAAATACCTGACGAAGAAGCGGAAAAAATCACCAGTGTTCAGCAGGCTATTGATTACATCAATTCCACCAACAGCTGAATACATCGTTTGAATTAAGTATGCACGGCCGGCCCTTCGCCGGCCGTCATGCGTTTCAGATAGTCAAATTTTGATTGAGGTTCGATAAAATGTCACAACGTCGTGTTGTAGTGACCGGTATGGGCATTGTGTCGCCTGTTGGTAGCACCATTGATTCCGCCTGGGATGCAATTTGTAATGGTCGAAGTGGAATAGGGGCCGTCACCTCTTTTGATGCGGAACACATGAAAACCCGTATCGCGGGAGAGGTTAGCGGTTTTAATGTAGCGGACTATCTTGCGCCAAGGGATGCCAAACGGATGGATGAATTTGTCCACTATGGCTATGCAGCTTCTGTTGATGCACTAAAAGATTCCGGCCTTCTGGACGAAGATACATCCTATGATCCTGAACGAATCGGTTGTGCACTGGGTGCAGGTATCGGTGGTCTCGCAACCATTGAAACAACCACTGAAGCCTACCTGAAAGGTGGTCCACGCAAAGTCAGCCCGTTTTTTATTCCCGGTTCAATCATCAATATGATCGGTGGGTTCCTGTCGCTGCGCTATAACCTCAAAGGACCAAATATCGCTATTGTTACCGCCTGTAGCACGGCTACCCACAATATGGGCACGGCTACCCGTATGATTCAATATGGGGAGGCGGATATCATGGTCGCGGGTGGTGCCGAGTTTGCCACCACGCCGACATCGATGAGTGGTTTTATTTCGGCCCGTGCCATGTCAACGCGCAATGATGCACCGGAACAGGCCAGTCGTCCCTGGGACGAAGACCGGGATGGTTTTGTACTGTCTAATGGTTCTGGCGTTGTTGTTCTTGAAGAACTGGAACATGCCAAAAAACGTGGCGCAAATATTTATGGTGAAGTGATAGGTTTTGGTATGAGTGGCGACGCTTTTCATATGACGGCCCCGCCGGAAGATGGCGAAGGTGCAGCCCGCTGTATGAAAATTGCCATCAAGGATGCCGGCATTAGTCCACAGGACATTGACTACATTAACGCGCATGGTACATCTACTCCGCTGGGAGACCTTGCTGAGACCACCGCTGTAAAAACAGTATTCGGTGAGCATGCAAAAAAAGTTCCAGTCAGCTCTACCAAGTCTATGACCGGACATTTGCTGGGTGCGGCGGGTGGTGTGGAAGCAATTTTCAGTCTGCTTGCCATTCGCGACGGTATCATTCCGCCTACGATAAACCTGGAAAACCCGGGTGAGGGCTGTGACCTGGATTATGTCCCTAATACAGCACGTCAGCAGGGTATTAATATTGCAATATCAAATTCGTTTGGCTTTGGCGGCACCAACGGCAGCCTGGTTTTTCGTAAATTCATCGACTGAATGTGCATCGTTGCACACTGAAAAGTTCGCTTGATCTGCAAAGTATTGCGGCTGGATTACCCCGTCAATACCCCTATTTACTGGATAGTGCTGCCTGTGGGCCGCTGGGTGAGTACAACCTTCTTTTAAGAACCAACGGCGAGCAACTGTGCAAGTTCAGTGACGGAAGTATTACCGGCCCTGGAGAAGGTGACAGTTTTTTGACCCGTCTGAATGACTGGTATCTGCGAGAAAAGAAACCCGCGGCAGGAATGGACGGCATTCCATTCACCGGTGGATGGTTTGTGTATCTTGGCTACGAACTGGCCGCTGAGATTGAACCAACGGTTCGCTTTCCGGCAGCAAGTGATGGGTTTCCCGTCGCGTTTGCAAGCCGTTGTCCTGCGATTATTCTTACCATGCCTGATCAACCAGGCGAGCTGCAGTTGCTCGCGGAGAGCCCCGCGCTGCTGGAGCAGGTCCGCAATGAAATTGAAGGTCTGATAGCGATCACGGAGCACGCTACCCCGGAAACACCGGACCTGTTGCCGGAGTCTCCGGAAATATTCAAAAAGTCCGTGGATAGTATTCACGAATATATTCTTGATGGTGATGTATTCCAGGTGAACCTGTCACGGGGTTGGCAAGGTGAATTTAAGCAGCAGGTTGACGTGGTCGGTCTTTACCACTCGTTGCGAAAAAGTAATCCTGCACCGTTTGCGGGAATGGTGCGTTGGGGTGAGCATGTATTGATGAGTTCATCCCCCGAGAGGCTGGTCCACATACTCGGGAACCAGGTTCAATCCAGACCCATCGCCGGCACTCACCCACGGGGCGAGGACTTCGAATCAGACAATGCTTTGAGTCGCGAACTGCTCGCTCACCCCAAGGAGCGTGCTGAACATATTATGTTGATAGATCTGGAACGTAATGATCTGGGTCGGGTTTGTGAAACCGGTTCAGTGGAGGTCGACGAGTTAATGGTTGTAGAGACCTATGAACATGTTCATCATATAGTTTCAAACGTATGCGGGCGTCTGCGTGCCGGGCTTACACCGGTGGATGTCATCCGGGCTGTATTCCCGGGAGGTACCATTACCGGTTGTCCGAAAGTTCGTTGTATGGAAATCATTGCGGAACTTGAGCAGCATGGGCGCAGTTTCTACACCGGCTCTTTTGGATACCTGGGACTGGATGGCAGTATGGATTTGAATATCCTGATTCGCTCGATGTTGTTACATAAAAAACACATCAGTTTTCGCACTGGTGCCGGCATCGTGGCTGATTCTGATCCGGATACCGAAGTTGCAGAAACCCGGCACAAAGCCAAGGGTTTACTGCGTGCACTGGGTGCTTGTCAGGATTAATAAATATGCTTGAATGCCTCGTAGATGGTGAGATTTCAACTTATGTGCCGGCTTCGAACCGTGGTCTGAACTATGGTGACGGTGTATTTGAAACCCTGCTTGTTTCCAACGGCCAGCCACACCGATGGCAGGCACACATGGACCGCCTGGGTGCTGGTTGCGAACGCCTGGGTATTGCGATGCCGCCACAGGCAGTTCTTTTGCGTGAAGTACAGACTGTCAGTGCTGGTCTTGCCGAAGTCGTTGTGAAAGTTGTTCTTTGTCGCGGAGGCTTGGCGCGGGGGTACTCGCCATCCCGGGATGCTGGCAGTGTCAGAATTGTCAGTGCACATCAGTTACCAACGAATATCGAAGAGAACATGGCCAGGGGAGTGAAAGCCCGTATCTGTGATCTCAGGCTGGCGATACAACCCGCGCTGGGTGGCATCAAACACCTAAACCGGCTTGAACAGGTACTGGCCAGTTCAGAATCCTTTGTTGAAGGTGTTTCAGAAGGCATCATGCTGGATCCGGAAGACCATGTTATCTCTGCCATCTCAGCCAATATATTCCTGATTCTGGAGGACCGATTATTAACCCCCAGGCTGGACCGTTGCGGAGTTCGAGGTGTTATTCGCAGCCAGATTCTGGCCGCCTGTAGTGGTCGTTGTGAGCAACGTCGAATCCAGGTTGATCTGCTGCACGAAGCAGACGAAGTATTTATTTGTAATTCCGTTCGCGGCATCGTGCCGGTCATCGGAATTGATGACCATGAGTTTAGCATCGGTCCGGTAACCAGGGAGTTGCAAAGCTGGCTTCGCGATGGTGACAGGGCATGAGACCAACTTTAAGCCGAGTGGTATCGGTAGCAGTCATTTTGCTGCTTGTGGCAACTGCATCTGCCTCGGGTGTATGGCATCAGTACCAGTCATTTTTACGCTCCCCTTTATCTGTTGACCAGGCTGGAATGGTGCTGACGGTAAAACGCGGTTCCAGTATGAGTACTGTAGTTAACGACCTTGAAAAGCGTGGTGTCACGCAGTACGGCTGGCGCTGGCGATTGTTAAACAAACTCCACCCGGTCACTATCCAGGCCGGTGAATATATGCTGGAGGCAGGCACAACACCGGCAGACCTGTTACTTCTGCTTGTTTCCGGCAAAGTGCTTTCCTACCGTTTTACCATCGTGGAAGGCTGGACGGTGAAACAGTTGCTGGCTGCGCTGGGAAATGATCCTGTACTTGAACATGCTGTGTTCAAATCTGAGGGTCTGGGCTCCAGGGATGGCTTGCCCGCTGGTCACAACGAAGGCTGGTTTTTGCCCGAGACCTATGTCTTTATCAGGGGTGATTCGGACCTCAAAATCCTCCAGCGTGCCTATGGTGATATGCAGGAAGGCCTGCTGCAAACCTGGAAGGGAAGGGATGTTGCCCTGCCGTACGAAACGGCTTACGAGATGCTGATCATGGCATCAATCATTGAAAAAGAGACCTCCATGAACTCGGAACGTGCTGCGATAGCCGGTGTATTTGTTCGCCGCTTGCAGAAGAAGTGGCGCCTGGAGACAGATCCCACGGTCATTTATGGTTTGGGAGATTCATATGACGGTAATATCAGACGTCGGGACCTGGATGCTGATACGCCTTACAACACTTACACCCGCCATGGTCTGCCACCGACACCGATCGCATTGCCGGGGCTTGCCTCATTACAGGCTGCCGCTCATCCGGAAGCAGGTGACGCGATGTTTTTTGTCGCAGACGGGCAGGGCGGCCACACTTTTTCCGCTACACTGGAAGCTCACAATAAGGCCGTCCGGAAAATGCTGAAACGCGGGTCCGGGCAACAGAAAAAGAAGGAGTGATTTCATTGGGGAAGGGCTTTTTTATCACCCTTGAGGGTGGTGAGGGTGCAGGCAAGAGCACGCAGCAGGCACGTATCGTTACGTGGCTGCGAGAACAAGGTGAAGAAGTGGTAGAAACCCGCGAGCCCGGAGGCACAGAGGTTTCAGAACAGATTCGCCAGGTGCTGCTGGACACCCGCAATGCCGGGCTTGATACCCGTGCCGAGCTATTGCTGATGTTTGCTGCGCGCTCACAGTTGTTACAGCAGGTTATCCGTCCGGCACTCGCGGCCGGTAAGGTTGTGGTCAGCGACCGCTTTACAGATGCAAGTTATGCCTACCAGGGTGGTGGCAGGCAAATGGGTGCCGGGACGGTTGCGGTACTGGAAGAGTTTGTTCACCATGATTTACAACCCGATTTGACCTTGTTGTTTGATGTGACGGTTGAACAGGGAATGCAGAGGGTGGCAGGCCGGGGCGCAGCGGACCGTTTTGAAACCGAATCGATCAGATTTTTTGAACGTGTCAGAAATACCTATCTTGAGCGGGCGGCAGCATCACCACGACGTTTCAGTATTATTGATGCGGGCCAGGATTTGGAACAGGTGTGGCAGCAGGTGAAGGATGTTCTGCAACGGAAATTCCCGACCAGGGCGAAGGGGGCATGATTTATCCCTGGTTGACTGAACACTGGTCGTTCTTCCTCAGCCGTCTTGAGCAGGAAAGACTGGCGCATGCCCTGATGATTGAAGGACCGGCTGGCAGCGGTAAACAGGCGCTGGCGACGGCTATGGTTAAAAAGCTGCTGTGCAGTGATGACCAGCCGGAAGCATGCGGACAATGTCGATCCTGCAAGTTGATTACCGGTGGTGCACATCCGGACCGCTTTGATATTCAGCCCGAAGAGGGCAGTGATGTGATTAAGGTGGACCAGGTGCGGGCATTGATTGCTTCCCTGAACCTGACATCATCAATCAGTGCCCGTAAAGTGGCTTGTATTCATCCGGCTGATGCAATGAACATGGCCGCAGCAAATGCGCTATTGAAGAGCCTCGAAGAGCCCGTTGGTGATGCAGTGCTGATCCTGGTGTGTAGCGTACCCACAAAGTTGCCGATTACCATTCGCAGCCGTTGTCAGTCCATTGCAGTCAGCCAACCGGATAGTCAGCTTGTGCTCGAGTGGCTGGAAAAACATACAGATGAGTCGCGGGCCAGGGTAGAAGCGGCGCTACAGGCAGCAGGTGGGAGTCCCCTGCGGGCGGCGGGGTACATAGCTTCACCTGATCTGGATGCCTATGTTCAGGTTCAGCAGGGACTTGCAACGCTGTTGCAGCACCCCGGATCAGTTTCACGGGTCAGCACTCAGCTGGGTGAGTTGAGTCCGGATGATTTATGGCGCTGGTTATCCACCAGCATGCGGGATGCTGTCAAATCTGTTTTGGCTGGTACCCCTGCAGAATGGTTGCCTGCGGGTATGCATTTTGAGGCTAAGTCACTGTTAGGATTACAAAAGCAGGCTGATGTTAACCGTCGTTTATCAACCACACCTTTACGCGGAGACTTACTTCTGCAGGATTGGCTGATAAGATGGGTGGAACAAAGTATCTGATTTGGTAAATATCACAAGGAAGGAGTGCTGACAAAGTGCAACAAGGAATACTTTCATTATCGATTAAAGACCGGCAAACGCTCTACAGTGCCTATATGCCTTTTGTACAGGGCGGGGGCCTGTTTGTTCAAAGCACCAAGCGTTACTCCCTGGGTGACGAGGTCTTTCTGTTATTGACCATCATGGAGCTTGAAGAACGTCTGCCGATACCGGGTAAGGTTGTCTGGGTGACGCCCGCAGGGGCTCAGGGAAACAGGCGGCCCGGAATTGGAGTGCAGTTTGCTGACACATCCGATGGCGCACATGCCAGGACAATTATTGAATCACACCTGGCCCAGTTGTTGAGCAGCGATAAAAGAACACATACAATGTAATAATAATCAATTAGATATGATTGATAGTTAATCCTATTAATTATATTTGGTTGTTAAGCAAAGTCCTCGATAACATTAAGGATATTTTGTAACGGCGTACCTGCCTGGTAGAAATGTGGTGATAGTCGAATTGCGTCACCGCGAACCGCACAAGTCAAATTCCTGTGCTTTAGCCACCGATGTGTTTCACCAGTTTTTTTGTCTTTTACCCGGAAACTGACAATACCTGAAACCCTTTGCCGGTTAAACGGTCGCACTAACTCGATTCCGGGGATGCTGTTAAGGCCTTGCGACAGCAGTTGCGAGTTTTCAGTGACAAGCTTTTCCACCGTTTCGGTGCCAACACCAAGTAAAAGACCGATTGAAGCATGCATGGCCACCTGGCCAAGTATGTTCGGACTACCAGCTTCAAAACGTATTGCCGCCTCACTTGGTTGCCAGTGCTCGCGATTAAACCTATAGGGCTCATCGACCATTCGCCACCCCAACTGGGTCAATTTTAAGTGTTGCCGTACCGTTTCCCGGCAATAGAAAACGGCAATCCCTTCGGGCGCCAGCATCCACTTATGTCCGTCAGCGGCTAGAAAATCGATCTGACATGCTTCAACGTCAATCTTTAGTGCACCTAACTGTTGGATTGCATCAACGAAAAACAAGATATTGCTTTGCCGGCAGGCCGTTCCCAGTGTTTCAAGGTTCAGGCGCAGGCCGTCGGTCCACTGCACCGCACTAACCGACAGCAAGCGGGTCCGCTCATCCATGCGCCCAAGTAAAGCCTGTTCAGGCTCTTCCGTTGCGCGAATATCTACCTCCCTGACTTCAACCCCGAATTGCCGTAAAGCCAGCCAGGGCAGTCGATTGGAGGGGAACTCTGAGAGTGGTAACACGATATTGTCGCCCGCTTGCCAGTCAATACCATTGGCCACCGTGCAAATGCCTTCGGTGGTGTTTTTGAGCAAGGCAATATCGTCTGCCGAAGCTGCATTGATCATTTGTGCCAGCATGTTGCGCAACTGCGTTTCACGCAATAACCATTGCGCATATTTTTCCGGCCCGATCTCACTGTTTTCCTGGCTGAAGTCTTGCACTGCCAGGGTTGTCACACGTGGCCAGGGTGCCATTGCTGCATGATTTGCGTAGTGACCGTGGTTCAGAATCGGGAATTCGTCAACTGGGATATCGGCTGCTTTTATTGTACTCATATCGATATAATGAACGCACTGTGGCCGTAATCGCAAATTCTGATTCAAAAAAGCAAGCTCGTGCGATCATCCATGTTGATATGGATGCGTTCTATGCATCGGTCGAGCAACTTGATCAGCCCCGATACAAGAATCAACCGGTCATCGTGGGTGGCACGGGAGCGCGCGGGGTTGTTGCTGCTGCCAGCTACGAAGTACGCAAATTTGGAGTGTTTTCTGCAATGCCGATAGTGCGTGCACGCCGGCTTTGCCCACAGGCGATCATCTTGCCGGTGAGAATGTCCCGTTACAGGGAGGTTTCAAACATTGTATTTGAAGCATTTCGCAATGTGACACCGCAGGTGGAAGGATTGTCGCTGGACGAAGCGTTTCTTGATGTTTCCGGTAGCCTGTCGCTATTCGGCAGTATTGAAACCATTGGCGCTGCTGTGCGAGCGGAGATTCTGAGCAGTACCGGCCTGCATGCTTCAGTAGGTATGGCACATAATAAATTCCTGGCCAAACTGGCTTCTGATGTCGCTAAACCAAAGGGCTTTGTACATGTTCCACAAGGTGGTGTACGTGCGTTTCTCGACCCCATGCCGGTGAAAAGAATCTGGGGGTTGGGGAAAAAGACGCTGCCTAAAATGCATAAACTGGGTATTTTAACCATCGGCCAGTTACGCAAGGCGGACAGGACCGTACTCATGCCTGTGCTGGGTAATCGCAGCGATCACTTCCAGGCTTTGGCGAGAGGTGAAGATGAGCGTGAAGTCATGGCCTCCACAGCGGACAAATCCCTCAGCAGGGAAGTGACTTTTGACAAGAATATCAACAAGCCCGCTGAACTGCTGGCGGAACTACAACGACAGGTAGAATCGGTTAGCGGAAGGTTGAGGTCTCACGGATTGTTGGCCCGAACCATACAAATAAAAATACGTGACGGCCGTTTCCGCACCGCAACCCGCAGTCGTAGTCTGGCTGCTCCAACGTCGAGTACAGAGGTAGTGTTCCAGCAAGCACTTTTGTTGCTGCAGGCATGGCTCGCACAAAACCGGAATACACCTGTCAGGCTGCTGGGCGTAGGTGTGTCGGGTCTTGAACCACCGGGTAAGCACGGCCTGGTGTTTGATACCGCTCGCCAAACCGCGCTGGATCAAACCGTGGATAAGATCAAGCACCGCTATGGTGATGACAAAGCTGTGCGTGCACTGGGATTAAAACGGAAAAAGAAAATGGACCCCGGGTCAAGCCCGGGGTGACGTTTCGATATTCCGGTCTTGCCGGGGTGACGTTCCAGTTCTTCGGGTCCAGCCCGGGGTGACATTCTTAAAATCAGGTTTTCGCGTCGCGTAGTTCGCGGCGCAATATTTTTCCGACATTGCTTTTTGGCAGTTCTTCCAGGAACTTGATATAGCGGGGCCGTTTATAACCGGTCAGTTGGTCTTTACAAAATGCCCGCAGTTCATCTTCTGTCAGTGATGGATCACCTTTAACGATGAAGACGCTGACGGCCTCACCGGATTTTTCATTCGGGACACCGATTGCTGCGGCCTCCAGGACTTTGGGGTGCATGGTGAGGACATCTTCGATTTCATTTGGATACACATTGAACCCGGATACCAGGATCATGTCTTTCTTGCGGTCTACAATTTTGAAATAACCCTCTGCATTCATAACGGCGATGTCACCAGTATGCAACCAGCCATCTGCATCCAAAACTTCATCAGTTGCTTCGGGGCGTTTCCAATAACCTTTCATGACTTGTGGGCCACGTATACATAACTCACCGGATTCACCCAGCGCCACCAGGTTGCCATCATCATCAACAATGCAACAGTCTGTTGATGAGATGGGCAGGCCTATAAAACCATTGTAGTCTTTCAGCGTGACCGGGTTAATGCAGGCCGCTGGCGAAGTTTCGGTTAAACCATAGGCTTCCAGCAGGGTGACACCGGTAACCTGCTTCCAGTGCTCAGCAACTGACTTTTGTACCGCCATTCCACCACCAAGCGCCATTTTGAGTGTTGAAAAATCAAGTTCTGCAAAGGATGGTGTATGCAGCATTCCGTTGAACAACGTGTTGACACCCGTTATCGCGGTAAATGGATGACGTGACATCTCCTTGACGAAGCCTTCCATGTCCCGCGGGTCGGTGATCAGGATGTTGGTTCCGCCGAGATAGATAAAGGTCAGGCAATTCGCGGTCAGTGAAAAGATGTGATACATCGGTAATGCGGTGATGATGATCTCGGTGGAGTGATCCAGCTGAGTGAGCCAGGCTCTGGACTGCAACAGGTTTGCGACGATGTTCCGATGCGTTAACATTGCGCCCTTGGCCACACCGGTGGTGCCACCCGTGTATTGCAGAAACGCTACATCTTCGAAGCCGATATTGACCGGTTTGAATGGCAGTTTTTTACCTTTATCCAGTACATCGTTGAAGCGAACTGAGTTCGGCAGAGACCAGGCTGGAATTGCTTTTTTGATATGCCTTAACGCAAAATTGACCAGGAATGACTTGGGAAAGTTAAGCAGGTCACCGACACCGGTTGTGATGACATGCTCCAGCGGAACCTCATCAATAATGCCTTCGAGAACAGAGGCGAAATTTTCAACGATCACAATCGCCTTGGCGCCAGCATCGACCAGTTGGTGACGTAATTCGCGCGCTGTATACATCGGGTTGGTATTGACAATGATAAGACCGGCACGCAGTGCGCCAAACAGGGCAACGGGATACTGAATCGTGTTCGGCATCATCAGGGCGATTCTGTCTCCCTGTTGCAGGCCCATGCCCTGTAGCGCGGCTGCGAAATTACGCGTCAGAAAATCAAGTTCTGCGTAAGTCAGGTCAGCACCCAGGTTGTGAAATGCAATACGGTCTTTGTGTTTAATGCAGCTTTTCTCAAGCAGGTCAACAATTGAGGCGTGGTCGCCCAGGTCGATATTTGCTGGTACGCCTGGTGGATAACTGATTAGCCAGGGTTTTGACATTGTTTATGATCCTTGATCGGTGTTGCAGTAATTAGGAATTCATGAATGATTTTAAACGAATATTTTTACATTATAGTTGACCTCACGCAGCTGTTTGGTGATTTTTATTTGCCGACTGGCGTGGCTGTGTTTATTATTCCCTCAAGGACAGTTGATCAAGGCATCGCCTGATGGGTGAACAAAACATAGAAGAGCACGCCGACGAGTCGACACGTCAGGCATTTATGAAATCACTTCTGGAAGAGGTGAGGGCGCTGGAGATGATGCTGGAAAAAGGCATGGTTGAATCCGGTGTCAGCCGCATTGGTGCCGAGCAGGAAATGTTTCTGATCAACCAGGCAAAGCAACCCACCTTGACCGCACTGGATGTTCTGAAGGAGTTGGACGACGAGCGATTTACCCATGAGCTTGGTCTGTTTAATATCGAGGCCAATCTTTCTGTGCAGGAATTTCATTCAGATTGCCTCAGCCGCATGGAGGCTGAAACTCAAGAGGTATATGCAAAGGCCCGTAAAGCGGCAGCAGCCTGTGATAGTGAAATTGCCCTGGTTGGAATTTTACCCACGCTGACTAAAAAGAACCTTGGCCTTGATTCCATGGTGCCAACACCGCGCTATTACGCGTTGAATGATGCGATCATGGCTCTGCGTGGAGATAACTTGCAGTTCACCATCAATGGCATCGATCAATTGGTTGTGAACCACGATAATTTAATGCTGGAGGCTTGCAACACCAGTTTCCAGGTACATTTCCAGGTGAGCCCGGATAATTTTGCCAAACTCTATAATATTGCCCAGACCATCACCGGGCCACTGTTGGCCGCTTCGGTCAATTCACCCATACTGCTGGGCAAACGTTTATGGCACGAAACCAGGATTTCAGTATTTGAGTATTCCGTTGATGCCCGTTCAGCGACCCACCAGACACGTGGGTTAAAACCAAGGGTACACTTTGGTGATCGCTGGGTAGATGAATCCGTAACAGAGATATTCAAAGAGGATATCGCCCGTTTCCGGGTTATCCTGACAGCTGAAACTGAAGATGACCCACTGGCCATGGTGGCACAGGGGATCGCACCCAAACTTAAAGCACTGTGTTTACATAATGGTACCGTTTACCGTTGGAACCGTGCCTGTTACGGCGTACACAATGGCGTTGCGCATTTACGTATTGAAAACAGGGTAATTCCTTCGGGGCCAACCGTTGTGGATGAAATTGCAAACACCGCATTTTTTGTTGGCATGATGGCCGGAATGGCTGAAAAGGTCGACGATGTTCGCGAACTGATTCCATTCGATGATATCAAGGCTAACTTCATGGCGGCAGCCAGGGAAGGTATACGTGCCCAGATGAACTGGTTTGGCGACACGCATTTACCTGCTAAAGAGTTAATCCTCGAGCATTTGTTGCCTTTGGCCAGGGAAGGTCTGCAAAAGCATGGTGTTGATCAAAAAGATATCGATCGTTATCTCGGTATCATTCGTGATCGCGTTACAACCCGGAGAACCGGTTCACGCTGGGCGCTCGAGTCTCTCAATAATATGCATGGCCGGGGTACAGAAGATCAGCGTTTGCGTTGTCTTGTATCCAGCATGGTTTCACAACAAAGTGCCGGCCATCCGATAGCAGACTGGAAACTGGCTGATTTCTGCGAGCAACAGAACTGGCGTGACAGTTACCTGAAGGTCTCACAGTTTATGGCAACTGATCTGTTTACGGTTCGCCCCGATGATATCGTTGATTTTGCCGCTACCCTGATGGATTGGCGTCATGTCCGGCATGTGCCGGTTGAGGGTGATGACGGTGAGTTGGTAGGGCTGGTTTCACATCGTGCCTTGTTACGGTTGGTAGCGACCGGAAGGGTAGGCGGGGAACACAAGGTCACCGTCGATGAGATCATGAACAGGCGTCCTGTTACAGTAAATTCCGATGCAACCACCGTCGAGGCGATTCGCGTAATGCGCGAGTCAGAGGTTGCCTGTTTACCCGTCGTTGATGACGGCAAATTATTGGGCCTGATTACCGAGCATGACCTGTTGGTGGTTTCCTCGCATCTGCTGGAAAGTTACCTGGATGATGGCCAATAGGCCACGACCACTATGGGTATTTGTCGTGGTACTTGCCGGTTTGGCGTTAACAGGCTGCCATAAAGAACTCAGCGTAGAACAGCAGGTCATCGCAAGTCTCGAAAACATGGAGCAAAGCGCTGAAGAAGGCCGGCATCTCGAATTCATGAGTTACGTGGCGGATGACTTCCGCGGCCAGTACGGTGGAATGGACCGGCGCGAATTTCATCGATTCATGATTTTCCAGATGAGTGAAAACAGACGACTGCATGCGCAACTCTTTCCCATTCGTGTGAAGGAGATCAGCGAGGGCCAGGCTTCGGCACAATTCAATATTCTGGTTACAGGTGGCGGCGGGCTGTTGCCCGATCGGGGGCAGCTGTTTGAAGTTGAAACCGGCTGGGTTCGTGATGATGGTGACTGGTTGCTGAGCGAGGCGAACTGGGAGCCTGTGTACATGGAGCTACCCTAAGCGGCATATTATCGGTTTTTGAGAAAGCCTGGTTTATAATCGATTTGTGTCTGCAGAAATCACAATGCCATCCTTATTCCATCCAGTTGTAGGTGCATGGTTCAAAGAATCATTCGCTGCCCCTACCGCAGTGCAAGCGGCTGCCTGGCCGGAAATCGCAACACAGGATCGAGTTTTAATCGCTGCACCTACCGGCAGCGGTAAAACCCTGGCGGCATTCTTATGTGCCATCAATGAGCTGGTGATCCAGAGCCGTCAGAGCGTGCTGGAAGACAAGGTGCATGTTTTATATATCTCTCCACTCAAGGCTCTTTCCAACGACATAGAAAAGAACTTGCAGGCACCCTTGCAAGGTATCGCCGGGCTGCTGACTGATGCCGGCGAGAAACCCCACAACATCCGTGCTGCCGTCAGAACCGGGGATACACCCGCCGGTGAGCGTGCCAAAATGAGCAAGAGACCGCCGCATATCCTCGTCACGACACCTGAATCGCTTTACCTGTTGCTGACCTCGGTATCGGGCCGGAACATGCTTGCGGGCGTTTCTACGCTGATCGTGGATGAAATCCACGCACTGGCGGGGAACAAACGCGGCAGCCATTTATCCCTGTCACTGGCACGACTGGATGCGCTGTGCGGAAACCCGCCGGATCGTATCGGTTTGTCAGCCACGCAAAAACCTATAAGAAGGATTGCAGATTATCTTTGCGGTGGTCTGGAATGTGCAATTGTGGATACGGGTCACAAGCGGCACATGGATATTCAGTTGGAATTACCGGATTCGCCACTGGCACCGATATTATCCAATGAGGTCTGGGAAGAACTGTATGAGCGGTTGGTAGCTTACATCCTGGATCACCATACAACATTGATATTTGTGAACACGCGCCGCCTGGCAGAACGCCTTGCCCGGCACCTGGCCGAACGCCTGGGGGAAGATGCGGTGACAGCTCATCATGGCAGCCTGTCACGCAAGCACCGACTGGAAGCAGAGCAGGCGCTCAAGTCGGGCCAGCTCAAGGCACTGGTGGCTACCGCTTCATTGGAGCTGGGTATTGATATCGGTCATGTGGATCTTGTCTGCCAGTTAGGCACGCCCGGTAGTATTTCAGCATTGCTGCAACGTATTGGCCGCTCTGGCCATACAATTGGTGAAACTCCCAAGGGGCGCTTGTTCCCGCTAAGCCGTGATGACCTGGTTGAATGTGTGGCCTTACAGAAGGCACTTGAGGCAGGTGAGCTTGATGCCATTGTCATTCCACCTGCACCACTGGATGTACTGGCCCAGCAGTTGGTGGCTGAACTGGCTGCCAGGGATTGGGATATTGATGGCTTGCACCAGATGGTGTGTTCAGCCTGGCCATATCACGATTTGAAAAAAGAACAGTTTCTGGCCGTGGTGCGAATGCTGGCCGATGGTTATTCAACCCGTCGTGGCAGGCGCTCTGCGCTGATATTTTACGATGTCATCAATGGGCAGGTACGCGGCCGGCCCGCAGCCCGTCTCACGGCACTGCAGAATGGCGGTGCCATTCCCGATCATTTTGATTATGAAGTCATCATGCTGCCCCAGGGTCACCGCATTGGAACCCTGAACGAAGATTTTGCATTTGAAAGTATCCCCGGTGACATTTTTCAGCTGGGAAATACCAGTTACCGCATGTTGAAAATTGAACAGGGCAGGGTGTTGGTCGAAGACGCACATGGACAGCCACCCAATATTCCTTTCTGGACCGGGGATAAGCCCGGTCGCAGTGATGAGTTATCAGCAGCGGTTTCCGATTTGCGCCACGAGATAGAGCAGCAACTCAAAGAGTCTGAGCCAGCCAGTGTCATTGATGCATTATGTGATGAAGGCATTACGCGGGTAGCGGCTATTCAACTGGTCGAATACCTGCACGCCTCGCTGCAGGCATTAGGCTGTTTACCAACGCAGACTAAAATTCTGATGGAGCGGTTCTTCGACGATTCGGGTGATATGCACCTGGTTGTACATGCGCCACTGGGTTCAAGGCTCATGCGTGCCTGGGGTCTGGCGCTGCGCAAGCGGTTCTGCCGGCAGTTTAATTTTGAGTTACAGGCCTCTGCACTGGAAGATTCGCTGATACTTTCGCTGGGAGAAACACACAGTTTCGAAATTGCAGATGTTGCCGGCTATTTAAAAGCTGAAACCGTGCGTGATGTGCTCATACAGGCACTTCTGGATGCGCCCATGTTCGACTTACGCTGGCGCTGGAATGCGACCATTGCATTGGCTGTTCAGCGCATGCGCAATGGCAAGAAACTACCGCCCCAGTGGCAGAGGAACCAGGCTGAAGACCTGGTCGCGGTGGTCTTCCCGGATCAGATCGCCTGTTTTGAAAACATACGTGGTTCACGTGAAATTCCCGACCATCCATTGGTAAATCAGACCATTGGTGATTGCCTGACCGAGACAATGGATATTGACGGCCTGGAAAGCCTTCTGACCAGAATTGTTGCTGGTGATGTTGAAATCCAGTGTCTTGACCTGGTCGGCCCATCGCCCTTGTCGCGCGAGATTATAAATGCCCGGCCATACGCATTTCTGGATGACGGTGAAGCAGAGAACCGCCGCACACGAGCCATCAGCAATGATCCCGA
>Ga0164313_10000221_pt1 | contig 42503 bp, 62 predicted proteins | sample GuaBasSedimGuay4_FD_113735 | JGI IMG/M metagenome (GOLD analysis project Ga0164313, IMG submission 113735) | Subseafloor sediment microbial communities from Guaymas Basin, Gulf of California, Mexico - Guay4, Core 4569-4, 0-3 cm | ecosystem: Environmental > Aquatic > Marine > Hydrothermal vents...
AAATTGTTGAAGAGTCGTTCCAATTTGCCCGTGAGGTAGGTGCCACCCGGCGCAAGTTCTATATCGCGCACAACCACCCATCCGGAGAAACCAATCCTTCAGCGCACGATCGGGCCAGAGAATTCGAACTCCGCCAATACGCCGCTGAAAACGACGGAGAGATGGTTGATTTCGTAATCACCAATGGGAATGATTACTATTCGACGGCCCAAAAAGGGGTAAAACCATTGGCCGAACCAAACCGGGCAGCATGGGAAGGGATTCCCGTAGAAGATCGTCGGACAATCAAAACGGAGAACCAGACGGGCGCGATGATTGCCGTGCTCCGTCAGGGCAACCCGGAAGCTGAGTTCATCATCTACACGAACAACCGACTCAACGTGATGGCAGCAGAACAGGTTCCCCCCGGTCTGACCGCCGCCGAATGGGCGGAGTCTGCGATGGAGGGAGCCGCGATGTCCGGTTCCACGGGTGTAATTCTCGCCACCTCACAGGGGGAAACTCAAGTGCTGGAGATCGTAAAAGCGATCAACTCGAACGCTCTCTTTGTGCATGACGCAAGCAGCACCGACAGGGCGAGTTGGTATAAATCCCGTTTGCTTTATGAAGGCAATCTCGTTCCCACCGCAGAGCGCCGGATCGCAACGGGACTTGCTGAGGATCAGCTTGAGTTCGGTCTCGATCCCGAAGAGGTCAAGAAAGCCGCCGCCCCTCATGAAGTGGTTCCGCCACCTCCGCCACCTCCACCGTCAAGGAGCGCCGAGAGTTCGGTAAAGAGCGCGATCGACGAGACAGGCACCGCTCCGGATGCAGCCGTAAGCCTGAACCAGAAGTTTCCCGGAGTAGAGATCACGCAATACAACGTCGCGGATCTCGACGATGCCAGCACGGAAGCGATCGACGCCGAAGGGTTGGCACTGATCGACAACGCCACGAAGGACGATCTTCAGGAGTTGGGAATTAAGAAGACTCAGTTGTTCGGCAAGATGATGACGATCCTTGGACGCCGAGGACTGACCGAAGCTGAACGGCTCCGGGCAACTCAGCGAGCGTCACGGGCATTCACCGAAGCCGGGCTCGAAGTGGAGTTCGATGCAGCCAACGAGGTTTACCGCTTGTCGAACCCAGCCGAACCCAATGAAATCGGAGGTCGCGCACTGGTAGAGATTCTTCAGAGGGAGATCAAACTCGGAGCCGATCAAGGTCGCCCGTTCCTCTCAGTGCTGATCAACTCAGTGCGCAACAAGGACGGGGGAATGTGGGTCAGCCCCGCTTTCAGCGAGAGCACCCGCAATCAACTCTTCTCTCTGGCACAGGGCGAAGCGAGTTTCTATGGTCTGATGCTCGGTGCCCTCCACCGGCACAAGCGATCCCTCAATTTCGTTGCTTCACACATCGATGTTTACCTGAACCGGGCGTATGCAAAAGCGTTCGGCGGAGAAGCGATCGGCGGGATGTTGGATAGGGTCCGGAATATAGGGACAGAGGAAGCAACTGAGGATCTTCACAAGAAGGTCTCGAAGAAAATGAAGGGGGTTCTCGATCGTCTCGACTCGATGAACCAACAGGGGGTTGATCTGGATTACTATATGGGGCAAGTCCTCGATCAGATCGGTAAGGGCGAACGCACTACGACTGAGGTTGAGGGGATCGACCAGCTTCCCTCTCTCTTTGATCTCGCCAACTGGCGGACGATGATCACGCAGAAGGGCGGCAACCAGCTTGCCAACAACATTCTTGGGATGATCAATCCGCAGGAAACCTCCGACGCAGACGGGATCGTTGAGGGTAACGTGAAGCGCATGGACCGTCTCCTTCAGAATGATCTGAACAAGGTGGTCAAAGAGGTCATCCCGCAGATCGTCAAAGAGAGGCAGGAACCGAACTTCCTTCAGGATCTCATGACCGCAACCGGGGATGAACAGACCCGGACGGAACGCCTCGATCTGGTAGATCAGAGAGTTCGTGACGGACTCGACGCCGCCGAAGAGACGGAGATGAACGACGAGAACGCCGACACAGAAGCAGTCGCCGAGAAGTATGAACAGATCCGCGAGAAGTGGGATGAGCAGTTCACTCAGATTTCATCGTCCCTCTCGTCCGAATCAATGGTTCGCCGAATTGTGAACCAACACCTCAAGGAAGTGTTCGCCGAATTGAACATCAAGTGGGGTGACGTGGCGAAGGGGCAGGCATCCATTGCCGAACTGCGCGATGCACTGGAACGCCGGATCGAGCAATCCTTCGACGACTTCAATCAACAGGCACCGGAAGCCGCAATCGATCCAGCCAGATCCCAACAGATACTCAGGATCTTGAGCGATGGATTTGAGCAGATGGCCCGGACGAAGATCGACAACATCCGCGCCAATCAGGCCGCAGCCGTCGCACGCCGGAAGGCTGAACTTCCCCAGCGCACCGCCGAAGGTGAACTCAATCGACTGGCAACCCTTCACTCAGACGTGCAGGAATGGACAACCGCCGAAGAGAACGCCGTTAAGGAAGCGATCAAGACCCAGCGCAAGACTCCGGCCAGTCCGGAGGTCTTCGAGGAAACTCTGATCGGTCTCGGAGTCAGCCAGCCGACTGCCCGATCCCTGTCCGGTATCGTCAACAGGGACATCGACGCACGCCGCCGACACGAACAGCTTCGCCGGGAGCGCCGGGTTGCCAGTCCTCGCCCGGAACGTGGGAACCAAGAGGATCAGGAACGAAAGACCGGGATCAAGGGTCTCGTCGATCGGATCTTCGCCGCTCCCCCGAAACAGCAAAACGATGTTCGCTGGCAGAGGCGCACCGCACTGGCGTATTTCCAAGAGAACGGACTCACAGAGGCAGAAGCCGAGGACGCATGGAATACCTTCAAGCCCGACTTCATTGGACTACTCAAGCAAGCCGCCAAACGTGGTCTTGAACAGATGCGCCTTAATCTCTCAGCCAGAGAGACGAAGCTGATCAACTCGAAGAAGGGCGGGAAACAACTTTGGCAACGGCTGGAGGAATCAATCAACGCCGGAGTATTCGAACAGGCTGAGATCCTGAAGCAGTTCGCCAAGGAGTTCGGATGGATCGTCCCGACTGAAGCACAGATTCAAACGCTCAAGGCGCTTGCAGCGCGTGAACAGGAACTCTCCGCGCCAACCGAAGACGAGAGACAACAGATCGAGAACTCAGTCCTCAAGGGCAGGCGTATGTTCGATATGTCTCAAGCCGAACAGGTCGCCGCTCAAGCGGAGATTGCCGAGAAGGTCGAAGCCGCCCGAGTCATGAAAGCCGCTGGCACCCTGAACGAACGGCTCCGCGTTCAGAACAGGATGCACTCGCTTTACGCACAGTTCTCGCGCCCGATCACATGGCGCACCGCTGAGGGTAGAAAGAATTTCGGCGAAGCTGGACGTGAGTTCATCAGCGCGAACATGCTTCTCAAACTCGGATTCGGAGTGAAGCAGGTTATCGACGTGGGAACTCAATGGGCGTTCCACATGCCGGGCCGATCACTGGCAAGTGCAATCACCCGTGCCCAAGAAGCCCGTCGTGGTGGACAACCAACGATGTTCTGGTCCGATCTCTCCGGCGCTTTAGGTGACACCTACGAGAGTCTTGGAGTCTTCGCCAATCAGGCGATGATCCAATGGAGACAGGCGATGCGGGGTGAAGGTGTTCGTCGTAACATCGAGGGGATGAGATCGACGATCTCCGGCTTTGATCGGATGAAAGCAAAGATCATTCGCAATCGTCAGGAGATGGAGGACATCCGGGAAAGAGCCAATCCGCTGACCGCCGAAGGACTCGTAGAACTCGAACGTGCCGCTGACCTTGGGATGAAAAACTTCGTCTTGGATCTGATGGGGTATGCCGAATGGTCCCTGCGATTCACAAGGGCAATGGATAATATCCAAGGCGTGTTCGTTGAACAACAGGAGATCAAAGAACGATTGGTCTCGGAACTGATGCGCAATGGATACACTGCAACAGAGGCTCGCACCGCAGCCGGGGAGATCCTTATGGACTGGCGGCGAGAGCAAGACCTTGCATTGACCCGAGCCAAGCAGATCGCCGACGAAAACAATCTGGACATCAACCCGGTAGAACTCCGGGCAAGTGCCTATGAGATTTACAAATCCCAACAGTATTCCCGGATCAAGTCGGCTGGACTGGACGCGAACCAGATCGCCGAGTTCACCGAAACCCAGCGCCAGACGGTAGGCTGGAACATGCCGGAGGAAACGGGAATCGGCGGAGTTGTCGGACTGACAGTTCGCAAGTTTGGGCGCGAAGCTGAACGTCAAGGCGTGCCGCTTCCCATCGGCCAGTTCTCCAACGCAATCGCGATCGGTATCAACCGGGCACTGACTTGGACTCCAGCCGGTTACTTCCCCGGATTCTTCGGGGGGGTAAGTGAGACCGGCGAAGGAGCGAACGCATGGTTCCGAACACCAGTGGACCGCAATCTGCGCAAGATTGAAGCGATCGTTGGAAGCAGTATGGCATTGGGTTTGGTCGCCCTCGCTGTGAAGGGGGGCATTCGTGTTTGGCTCAAGCCGCCCGACGATCCTGAAGAACGCCGGATCTGGCAGAAGGAGGGGCACCGCGCCGGAACCGTCGAATTTCATTCACCGTTCTCGAACAGCTTCATTCCCGTTTCCCTCACGGCGGGTCCGATGTCATTTTTCAGAATCCCGTTGTCCGCAATCGGAGCCGTTCAGGATGTTGTCGCCAGCCGGGAGCGCCGGAAGACTCGACTGGTCTCGGAAGCAGAACTCAGAGGCTTGCCCGTTGGTGAATTCGACGAACTGACCTTTGAGGATATGGGAGCCGCCGCTTCTCTCGGTGCGTTCGGTGCGATGTTGGGCGGACGGACCGCTGGCGGAGCATTGAGATCCTTCAAGGCCGGAACAGATCGGGACTTGATCACACTCCAGACAACCCTTGCTTCTCAGTTATCCCCGATGGTGATCACACTCCCAGCCTTTCAGGAAGTCCAGAGAGGTCGCGAGATCCGGCTCGATCCATCTCAGTCCAATGTTCTTGATCTGATGCTCCCGACTCAGGGGAGCGGGAAGCGGATCTATAACTTCCTGTCCGATGAACTTGGACCGGGCCTCCTCCAACAGATGACTTCGACCTTGACGGGTGGAACCTTCGGACCCGTCGATCCGGATAAGCTGGATGCTGACAACGCATACAAAATCTTCCGACAGATCCCCTATCGTCCCTCACCAATCGAGAGACAGAAGGGGATGTTGATCAATGGAACGTGGGGCGTTCTCTCAGATGAGCAGTATAGCAAGGTCCAGTTCAAACGCGGGAAGATCCTCAAGGAACTGATGCAGGAGATCCCATCGGATCTCGATGAGCGAACTCTTACCACCGCCGCAAAAGCCGCAGCCGGAGAGAGTAAGTTTCGGGCACTCCAAACGATCAACGCTGAAGAAATTGAACTGGAGCCAGTCGAGGGCGGAATCAGAACGATGCCCGAGCAGGCACAGGAACTCTTTCGCGAGATAGATATGCTCCCCGACACCGATCAGCTTCGTGCCTTCCAAGCCGCAGTTGCCGAAGGTAGGGTTCCACTTCAAAACGGTGATCCACATCCCATATTCCTGAAAGAATGGAGAACTCTGAAACAGAACTCCGCCCGTGTGAGTCGCTGACCGATCACTACAAGGCGAAGATCCTTCGAGCCGCCTGCCGCATCCTCAAAACTGATCGTTGTATCGGGGAGGTAAGTGGGTCGTTGCCTGTAGTTCGACCAAGAACCTGCGACCTTTCTGCCGAGGCGCGATTGCTCGCCCGGTTTGCGTCGTGCGTGATTGAAGGTCGCCCGATTCCGCAGGAGTGTCAGGAGGTTCGACCCCGAGAACCGCAGAAAACTTACGCTCCCCCCTCCCATATAATTCCGCCTTATCGTTCACCATTCGGTCGGCATACAAAGGGAAGCCCGGAACAGTCGGCATCGCCTGAAGATACACATACTGCTTGACCGCTCGCCAGCGCATCCCCTCCGTCCGGTTGGTCACGTGTTGCAGAACGGACATAGGTTTGAACCGGGTTCGGGTGTATTCCGCCCGAGCGTTCGTAACCAGAAGCAACATCTTCTCGAAAGTGTAGCGTCCAGTCTTCGGGAGAAACCGCCGCCTGAACCAATAATCAACCGTATTGAATGAGAGCCCTTCGATCATCGCAGCTTTCCTGATCCCGTACTTGTAGCACAGTCGCAGAGTTCGGATCACCGTATCTTGTGGATGCTGCCTGATGACACCGTTCCGCCAGTGGGAAGGCTTGAAATCGGTTCCGTAGTTGAAGTATCGCATCGCGGCGGCATCCGCGAAGCGCCCAACCGCCCCCTCCCTTCTCTGCCCGACCTTGATCTGTCGGAGAGTCAGGCCCGAAAGGTGGTCTCCTTCAGGGACTCGTCGCGCTTTTTTGTGGCGAGAATTAGTTCTGCTTTTACCCATCGGAAGAACGGGAACATACGAGCAACCAACTTCATTTTCAACTGCGCATCTTCAAAGGTCCATCCACCCTTTGAATCGTAGAACGTGAACACGCCTTCCGTGTCCAGTGCCGCGAAGTCCGGGGTGTAGTGGGTGTTCGCCGCGATCCGTAAGCGAAAGACGTGAACGCCGATCCAGATGTTTTCCGGTCGGGATCTCAGGATCTCCAGATACCGGGTCTCGGTCTTGTTGAGGTTACTCAGGGCAATCTCATCCGCTCCGACGTTCATCGCACTGTGCGGGATGAACGGCATAGGGTCTTGGATGATGGAGGATTGGACCTTCTGTTCAGGCACCTGCACGATCATTCGATTGTTCACCTTGATCGGTTCCGGTGCAACGGTCTCCGGAACTTCAGTGCGAACGATTCGTTTCGGGTTCGGACGTTCTACGATATTGCCGTCCTCAGTCCGCACGAATTGTTCATCGAACAACTTGCGCAGACCCGCAGGCATTTCATCGAGGCTCTTGTATTTTGGCATCGGCTTCCTTCCAAGTTGAATGTTTCTCTACATAGTTCGCGACCACTGTAATCCTCAACTTCTGTTTCGATCGTCCTCGAACCAGCAACCCGAGATCAGGGATCTTGCCCGGTTCGAACGGTGCAACCTTGTATGTCCCGACCACTTCACCAGCCAGCCGGACCGCATCAGGGTGGGGGACGCAATCGATCACAGCCTCGTTCGGCTTGTGGTAGAAGGTGATGACCCGCCCCATCCAAGTGTCAGGTTTCATCATAGGATTGGTGGGGTGCGAATTGATCGATCAGTGACTTGATCATTTTCCCAAGGAGGTATCCATACACCGCTTCGAGATGGGAACACCTCGCCGCTTTCGTGAGCCGTCTCGCAGTCTTGTCCCGGACGACCGGCCAGACGTTGCATTCCCAATTCTTACAAGAGCATTGTCCATACCCCTGATGGCTTGAAATATCAACGGTGTGGTAGGCATCCGGAGTGCTCCGAGACTCAACCTTGAAGACGATGCACGATTCAAATTCCCCCTCCAATACTTTCAGTCTCTTCATCAGAATGGTCCGTCGAATGATTCGTCGAATGATTCCTGTCCTTGTGGTTCAGGAGTTGATTCAACCAGAGGGTGATAGGATTCACCTTCACGCTCTAAGCGGTAAGACTTCCCCTCTTCGTCGAACCACAACTTGACCCGAGGGAGTTTGCCACTTTCCCGGTTCTTCCAGAATGACATCACTCCATCGTGCATTTCGTGAGCCTTGTTGAGTTTCGTCGCATCGTTGGCTTCTTCGGCTTTCAGAATCGCCTCTGCCTTCTTGATGTTCCGCCAGATCGTCACCCCGTTATCGATTGGTTTGGTGATCCCGCCTGATCCCTCGACCATGCCCATCCCCGGAATGATCTCTTCGCCCTTCTTCACAACCGAGTGACAGACCAGACAGCAATGAACATCCCGAGTCTTGGCGAAGTTCGTCACCTGTAGGGAGACGTTATCCTGTGCCTCGTAGTCTTCCTTCCGTGCGAGAAAGTGAAGTGAGTCGATCGCCAACCGGGTGCATCCGAATCGCTGAACAGCATAATCCAGATCAGCCAATAGATCCATCAGGTTCGTTTTCTCCCGCTTGTTCCGGCGAAAGAAGAACAGCTTGCCAGTGAGCCAGTCCATCACCCCATCGAGTTCGTTTGAATCAGGTTCCTTGCCAAGTAAGATGTGCCCGAGTTCGACGATCATCGCTTCTGGTTCGATCTCGAATGAGCACAGATAAACGATCTCCCCGTTCCATATTTCGTGCGCGTGTGTTTGATACAACCATGCACTTTTCCCACCTCCCGGATACCCGCTGACAACGGTAGCTTCACCGTTGCGAAACTGGAAGGGGACTCGCGCCCAAATGAATTTGTTCTCTGCCTTGTTGTGTCGTTGCCGGGCCAGCCTTGCCTGTGCTTCCTGTCTGAAATCCTCCACCCCTGCGATCGTTGGTGGATCAAAGGTGTAGGCGTGCCCAGCCCATGCGTCCTCCCAATTCAGAATGTATTCATCCCCTGATTTCCACGCCTCGTTGACATCGTTGAACCCGAGAGGGATCGGAACTCGCCTACATCTGGCCGGGCCAAGTCGCTTCGTGATTGTCTTGGCGCACTCTTCACCCGGACGAACTCCGGTCTTCGGGTGGGGTTCGTCGCTATCGGTGACGATCCAGATCCGCTCCATCATTTGAAGCCGATCCCAATCGTTATCGATCCACTCCATATTCGAGACGCCGTTTGGCAGAGACAGCACAGGTAGGTTCGTCCCGATCGCATCCAGACTCATCGCATCGATCTCCCCCTCACAGATTACTATCTGGCGATCGTTATCCCCCACCAACCACCAACCCCACAGGGTATAGTACGGTTCCGATGTCCAGATGTCCTTGCCACCTTCGGCTTTCTTATCGATCCCCGTGCTCTTGATCATGACCGGTTCGCCTTCCGAGTCGATGAAGGGAACCAGCCAGAACTGATCATTGAAGGGGGACGTTCTCTTGTGGGATCGGACCTTGTATCTCTTCAGAATTGCCGGAGGGATTTTCCGTGTCTCCACCAGATAATCACGGACCTCCTTGGTCATCCGCGCAATTCCGTCCTTCGGGACTACGGGTTTCGGTTTCCTTTGGACCGGCTCAACGTGGGAGTATCCGACGTAAACCTTCATCTCAGGGTAAGCCTCCTTGAAGGTCATCCCCCGAGCCGCAGCCCATAGGCTCATGATGTCGCCCCGCTGATCCTTGTCCCCAGCGTAGGCGTAATCCTGCCAACCACCCCGAGACTTCCCCCGCAGTTGGACCGCGAGGGAACCCCCGTTGTTGGCTTTCTTGCCCGGTTCTCCGTTTACTGATCCGACTCTGAACTCATGCCCCACCGTCCGCCCGTTGGGGAAGAGATGAACGAGAACAGATTCAAGATTAGAGAGTAAGCGTTCCTTGATCTGTGACGGCGTTACTTGCATCAGGTTGTTCTAAAATTTCCCCATCCTCGATTATGATCGAAACGAAATCATCTTGTTCGATTCGCTCAACGATGATCTGGAGATCACGTTCCTGTGCAAGTTCGGCCAGCAGTTGCATCGAATCCGAATCGAGTAAACTGCCATCCTTGATAATCATTACCGGGAGCGCCGGGTTCATCGCAGCACTTACAGCCACGGCAACCCGGATCTGTTCAGCCCCGCTCGCCTGCGAGAGAGGCATTCCGTTGTAGGTCACGCCCTCCCCTGTGAAAGCCAGACCATCGATCGGGAAGTTCGCTTCCTTCAGTGCCTCAGCCTTCGACCGCTCCAGCTTTTCGATCTTGGATGTCAGGGTTTGACTCTCCCGCCTGAGTTCATCCCGCCGCCCGGCCATATCCGTGCGCCGGGTGGTTTGGGTGACGTTGGCATTGTGCAACTGGATCGCATCCAACTTTTCCAGCAATTCGGTTTGATCCGGGACCGCCTTCTCAATCTCTGCGACATTGATCTTCGCCTGTTCGATTTGCTTTTCGAGTTCGTTCGTCTCCTGAACCTCTTCCTCGAATCGCTTCTTTGCCTCAACTAATCGCTTCTCCAGATCGCCCACGATGTATTCGCAATCCTTCCGCCTGACCTTGCCACTCTCCAGCTTATCGATTGCCCGATCCAGTGTCCTTCGGGACTCCGCCGCACCCGCACGTTTGGAATCCATGCTTTTGAGTTCTTCCCGAACCGGAACAGCATCTCTGTACTTCGTCGCCTCAGCATCGTATTCCATCCCCTCGATTTCAGCCGATAGGGCTTTCCCGCTCCGGTTGATCTCGGTTCGTTCGTCGTAAACACTGGCAATGTCCGCATCCATCTCAGTGAAATCCAGCCCGACCAACTCCCGCAACTGGATCGCCTGTTGCTTCGGGGGCTGTCGCATGAACGCCAGAGGATCGAAACAAATCCGCTTCGTAATCTCGTCGAGAAAGCCTTGGGGTCCGTTAAACGTCCCTTTGCCCTCCTTCGGCGCAATCTTGAGAGATCCGCCCCCTCCAGCCGTCACAGTGCGCTTCATGATCAGGTCGTCAGTCTCCAATTCGACGAATCCCTTTGCCTCTCCTTCGCGCAGGATCTTCGGGTCCGGGTGACGCTTCCCGAGAAACAGGAACATGATCGCATCGAGCAGAGATGTCTTCCCCTGTCCGTTGCGCCCGGCGATGACCGTCAGCCCGTCCCTGATAGCCAGACTGACAGCCTTCAGCTTCTTGATATTCTCAGCCGTAAGCTGGATGATTCGATGTTTCGCTTGTTCTTCCATGATTATTCCTCTCCGTCGTCTCCTAAGTTAAGGGGTTCGGTTGGCTTTCCGGTCTTCGGTTCGGCTTTCGGGTCTGGTTCATCCAGAGGCAAGAGGGTCTGTTGACGTTCGCCTGCGGCATACCTCTCGCCCTCTTCGATCACCTCGACCAGAAGATCAGCCTGATTGGCATTGCACTCGCGAGGATCGTCCTCTCCATCAGCCGGATCATCGATCTGGAATGAAGGGGTTTTCTCCTTGTAGGTGCCCCCGGTCGCTTCGAGTTTCCGGGTGAACAGAATCGAACACGAACGGGTTCCGTGCTTCGTGTAAGAAACGGTGATCCCGTAGGGTTTGATCGTCGCAACGGAAGCCAGTTCCTTGATGTCTTTACAGACCGGAGCAAGCGTTTCCAGAGCCTTATCCATCCCCGGATGTGGCGCTTCGTGTGCGGTGATGTCGAACGACTCGATGTGACCATCAGCGTTCGGTTTATCGTAGATCGTTTGGATCTGTGTGTCCTCTCGGACCAGTTTTCTGAACTGCATTTTGTCTTATTGGGTTTGGGTTGTGCCTGACTTCAGGCGTTGAAGATTGCATCGACCAGTTGGACCACGTAGGCGGAATCAATCGCCTTGCCCTCTCGCCCTTCCTTTTGGTCGGTGATGATTCTCAGGAGTTCGGAAAAGTATGCCATATCCACTCCGATCAACTGTTCGCGCAGGGTATTGAAATCGGTCAGGTCCAGTTCCGAGACTTGGAACCCCATCTTCAGGATCTCGCCTGCGGAGATGTGCCAACCCCGATCGATGAACTTGCGCATCCGGAACAGCGAACACAGGGGATAGAGACTCCCGGTGTAGTAGAGGGTTCGACTCATCAGAGACAGGAGCGCCGACTCTGGAGCGTGAAGGGTATCGCTCGCTCGATCGTAGGCACATTTGCAGTGCTCGAAATCGTAGTTCTCATGGATGCGGTCGGCATCTCCGAAGAATCGAATCACAACCTGAATCTTATCCGAGCAACTGATCGCGTTCTCACTCAGGTAGCGGGGTCGGTAGGGGTCTTTGTCCTTCGATTCCTTGTTCTCCTTATCGACCTGTTTTTCAAGGAACTCTTCTGCCGACTGACCCGAGGGATCGGTCATCTCGAAATACTCATAGTCAGCATCTCCCGCCTCGCCTGCGAAACCAGCCGATGCGATGTGGATTCGAACCCGATCTCCCGAGACCCGGACGGTCGGGACGATCTTACACTCCGGGTGAAACTTCAGGAATCGTTTGACGTAGTGAAACGCGACCTTGGCAGCAACGTCCTTCGATTTGAAATAGAGATCGAAGTCATTGACCGGTTCACCGAGCAGCATCGAGGCCGGAGCGCCCCCGGTGCAGATCACATCGTCTTCAACACTGTCCCGCATCTCTTCCGGGAGTGACTGAACCCATTCATCTATCTTTTTCCGGAGCACTCTTCGAACTGTCTTCTCTTGGAATCCGTGTTTCATCATTTTTTATCAGTTGGTTTTGTATCTTCAGCCCGTATTGATCGGGTGAAAGTGAGAGCAGGCGTTCCGTAATTCGCGGAAGGACCATGCCATCGTTGAGCAGGTAGGCGTATGCCTCTGCGTATTGGATGGGATCTCTCCACATCCGATGGAAGTCTTTCCCGCTTCCCTTCTTCTCCCCTACCCCAAGGAACTCCGCAATCTTGCCGAGATTCCCCTTGGAATAGGGTTCGCCCATCCCCCAAAGGTGCCTGATGTCGAACAGCCACGACGGGAGATCCATCCACTTGCCAGCCATCTTGACCAACCCGGAAGGGATACCCACCCCGTTCGCCCATGCCCGTTTGATCAACCACGGGATGTCGAACTCCCCGATGTTGAACCCGGCAACCTTGTAGTGTGCCCCCATCCCGCAGGCGGAGATTCGCCCGAACAGGTGACACAGTAGATCGCCTTCCCCGATCTCGTCCGCATCATAGATCGTAGCCTCTCCAGCCAGATCGATCCAGACCGCCGCAAGTATCTCGCCGGTCAGTGGAGAGAGAGCCGCATCGTCAAGCCACTTCGCTTGCTTCCTCTCCACCTCCGCCTGAATCTTCACCTGATCCTTCCACCCGCTCGGTGCGTTGAACTCCGGCATCAGGGGACGGAGTTTGCTTGTCGGCTGGGGGCACGTCTCCAGATCGAAGTATTCCAGTTTCAGGGTTTGTCGGTATTTGCACATTAGGTTTCACAGGTTGTCGGCCAACAAGTAGAATTAACTCCCTCGCGATCTGACCGGGGATCACATAGAGATCGTTCTTTTCAAGTTCCTTCAGGATGTCGTCCGCCGTGTGGATTGACCACCCGTTGAGAACCTTCTCGGTGAGAAGGGAAGGGGTCAGGCCGGAAGCAACGAGATTCCGATAGAGCGTGTGTTTCATCAGGCGCAGAGCAGTCCGCTTGACCGTGGGAGGTCTTCCGGGTTTGCCGTCCTGATCGATTGTTCGGATCGGGTCAGAGGTTGCCATGATCAAAAGGGCACGTCATCTTCGAGTTCTTCCTCGCCACCCTGATTCGCTTCCTCTTGAGCCCGTCGTTCCTCTTCGGCCTTGAGTTCAGCCGCCGCCTTTTCCTTGGCCTTGCGCTCTGCCTCTGCCTTCTCAGCCGCTTCCTCTGGATCTTCCCCACCAGCCCGGACACTTGGCAACTTCGCCAGTTTTCCCTTCTCCATCGCCTCGTTGAGTCGGAGCACATCACTCCCAACTTCGAACAACAGCTTCGACCATGCGGGGGTGCCCGGTTCCGGAGCGTCCTTTATTCTGGCGATTGCCCGTTCGGCGATCTCGATCGATCCACCGACAGCCGGACCATAGGGAACCCGCTTGCCTTTCGCGCCCACTCCAGCCGCCGCATCCCGCCCCCCTTCTGATTGATTTGTGCGCCCCTGTGCCCCGGACGGAGCCCGGCCAGATCCGATCACCTGAACCTGTGCGCTTTTGCCCATCTTGATCTCCGGGTCTCCCTCGAACTTGTTGGGGAAATCTGTCCCCTTGAGCCATTGCTCCCGACTGATCCCATTCCCGGAAACCTCTACGAGTTCCCCCTCCATGCTTTCAAAATCCACATCCGCCGTTGCCTTGATTGCGATGTGATCGTTCTGCGGATCGTGAAGGTAACAGGTAAAGAAAGAATAGTTTCTCCCCTGTGGACTGATCTTCTTTGCCCTTCGAACTACCGCCTCGAAAGACCCTCCGATCCATGCTTTCTCTTCACGGCTTTGACTGGGTTGCATCTCCAGAATGTCCGTGATTGTGGTTGGTTCTTCTTCTTGTCTTGCCATAAGACGAGCACTATGCACGGAAAATAAAAAGGGGGCAAGCCCTATGCTCGCCCCCCCGGTGGTTTTTTATTCACAAGTTATTCACGCACCCATACCCGCCCCTTCGGAAAACAAAGAAGCCGCCATCCCCTGAAAGATGACGGCCCCAATGATGAACATGCGAAAACGAACAAACCTATTCCTGAACTACTTCTTTCCATCCGTAAAGGTCTTTCGGTGCCACCAGCCACACCTGATTGTGACTGTGCGGGATCATCGGCACATCGCCGGGCATCCGGTTCGCCCTACTCCATGACAGATCAAGCGCCTCATCCCGCATCAGAACATCGAGTTCAATCCCGTTGTGGATGATCGTGATCCGCCGCCCTTGGACATAACAGCGCCGGGTGGACGGTCCCCTTGTCTGACCATCAGAAACGAAGTCTTCCACATACATCTGCGATGGGGTCTGTGTGGCCTCGAACTTATCCAGAGCCCGAACAGCCGCTTCCCGTTGCTGGGCCATATCCCGGATGTGGTATTGTGCCCACTTCGGGAGCCGGGCAATCTGTTCGGTTGTTGGTTGGTCTCTCATAAGTTGTGAGCGATTTTGAATGTGGTTAGGATCTTAAGGATCTCCGACAAGGCTATAATGATCGTGATCAGTAGCCCCACGATGATTCCATGACCGATATATTGGACAGTCTTCATGATAATTCGCCGAGCAAGTGAAGCGCGGTGTTCAACTGGTTCACGATATTGGTCATCCGCTCATGGTTGTCGTGTCTAAGTTTCCGCTTCCCTTGAAGAAAAGAGGTCTGCATCAGAGTGAACAAACTGGAATCCTCGATCGCCGTCCGGGTGCCCTCTGGCAAGGTGTCATACCAGCCAGCAAAATCCGGCATCGGTCCCGGTGTCTCGTCCGGTGCCCCGGTGGGGAGGACTACGTTTTTAACTCCGATGTGTTCAGAGATCACCCCAAAGGAGAAATCTAAGAACCCGTCCGCCTCTCCAACTTGTAGAGCGGAGAGGATCTGCTCCTTTTGCGTATCGTTTTCAACTGTAATAATTATCTTAATCATCATGTGGGTTGGTTATCTTGGTGAATCGTATCCGCCCTTCGGCCCGGTGTTCTTCGAGCCAAGCGCGTTCGCCCCTCCGTCCCCCCCGGCGAACCGGGGAGGACTTTGGCGACTGCTTCGGGCCAGTCGGGTTTGCAATGACATCCCGAAGAGATTGTTTCTTGGCTTTCACTTCATGCCCCTCGCGTGCCAGAAAGGATCATAGGCAAACGGAACGTCAATCCAGCGTTCGCCCTTGTGGGGTTCGGCCTCGTTGGTGAACCGGCTTGCGTTCTTCTGCTGGAGAGGGAACCCGGACAGGATCGCCCTCGTTGCCTCGTTGTCTGGTATGTAGAGATCGGATTCGTGGGCAGCACAGGCGATGCCTGCGGCCTTGATCAGTTGGTAAAGGGTTGCGCTCATAACTGAGACCTCCCCCCCGTTGCGTGTCCGCTCATGATCGTAACCTCTTGCCCGAGTTTGTTCTCCAGAATCCAGAGATCGAAATTGTTCTCAGGATCAGAGAATTCCCGCCGCCCGGCAAACATCGGTGCCCCTGTGATCTGGTTCGCCCATGCGTCAAGCCCGGTGTTAATCAGTTCGGCCAGCCCTTCAGCGTCAAGCGCCTCGTCCCTGTGGCCTCCGATCACCCCGGCAAGGTCCGTGATCAGTTCGCCGAAGGTGTCGCCCTCTCCCGTGAATTCGAACGGGTCAGACCAGTCCTCCCCTTTCGGGTTGGCTATCGTGACCGTGTATTTGAAGATAGATTTTGCCATCAGATTGAGTAGTTCGGGATCGCGTAGGCTTTCAAGAACGCTCGCGCCCCTTGTGCGGTGTCGCGGGTGAGTCTCTGGTAAAGTTCTTCGGTGAAATGATCCGGGCGCTTGAGCCCTGAATCGAACACCAAGCCCCCGCCCACGTGATCGGCGAGTGTGCCCTCGAACGCTCGCGAACCGGGGAAAGCCGCATCGTAACGCCCCGCATAGATCGCCCCATCAGCGAATAGGATCTTGAAATCTGTCTTGCAGTATCCGCCTTCCTTGGGAGAGGTGCGGCAGATCCGCAGTATCCGTTCTTCGGCATCCGCCCATGTGGAATGCTCCGATTTGAAACACTCCGAAATCGAGCCTTCCGCCCGTTCGATCGAAAACCCGATTGCCGGGATTCTGTCAGTCGTTGTCATTGTCATTGCTTTTGTGGTTTCGGTGCAAGGTTCATCCCTGCCCCGTGCCACCAGAGCCCTGAGCCCCGGTGGCAACGGGCAGAGATCAATCCTCGATCTGTGCAACGTCGTAGGCGTAGCCCTGCGCGATCGTCGCCAGCATCGCCGCTTCGCTGGCCTCGCATTCTTCGTGCGTCATCGAGTCGAATACCGCTTGGATCTCGTCGTGGAACTTGTCGCACAGGCGTTTCAATTTCTTCTCTGCCTTGGTCATCCCGTGCCCCCTTCCTCAATCCAACCGCGCACCGTTGCCGCTTCTGTGTGACAATTGACATCTTCCAACAGATCCCCAGCAAAAGAGATCGTTGCCGAACAGTCCCACTGAAACCGCGTTGCAATGGTCGTAACCAGTCCGGAGTTGATTGCATGGTCCGGACAGTGCTCCAGCTTCAGAATGCCCTGTGGAACGTTGTGCTTTAGGTTGTGCTCGAATTGACTCATTGCCCTTTCGCGCAGAGTCAGCACAGCATCATTCAGACGCCCTGAGAAATATCTCGTTGCCTCTTGTATCTCAGCTTGAGTCATGGTCACGATGCCACCGCCATTTCTAACGGGGAATCGTGTTCCCCGGACTGATCAAGCGCCCAACGGGTTTGCCTGTCCTCTGAGGTTTCCACATCAGAACAGACGTTCACAAAGAAGGCGAAAGCCGCAGCATATTCAACCATCGACTTCACCGACTCGCGCCGGAAGTCATGCGAACATTGAACGGCGAACCGGTAAAGGCGCTTGAGGTTTCGATATTCAATATCCTCGAACAACTCGCGCCCCTCACCCGAGCCCGTCAAATCAATCCCGAATATCTCACGCAGGCAAAGCCAGCCAGCCGAGCGCCCTTGGAACGACCAGACGGCGGAGTAAACATCTTCACACCATAGGCACTTGTAAGTGTCGTCATCCAACACCGACCGCTGACAGTCTTCAATTGCCCACTCGAAAAGATCATCCTCGTTTTCTCCGAAGCGTTCTCGACAGCCTTCAATCCAGATCGGATCGTCCTTTTTCCAATCCCCGCCATTCAGATTGAGAAGGTGATCAAAATCGAAGTCCGGACAATGCACCTTCACGTTCCAAGCAAACAGAAACGATTCCCCGTGCCCCCAGCCTCGCGCCTCATGGGTTCCCCCGTGTAAGAGGTAATCGATCATTGCCGCCTTTGATTGCAACGGTGCCACGTATCCCTGTGGGGTTTTGTATTTCGTGGTCACGTCGCCACCTCCGTTCCTGACCTGAACAGGTCCGGGCGCTTCTTCGTCAGAATTTCGCTGAAGTGTCGCCACTCGCGCCGGACCAGATAATCAAGGTAAGAGTCTTTCGACTTGCGAACGTCCTGCCACTGCTTCGAGGCATCAACCCCGCTTTTCCCCTGATAGTCCGAACCCAGCCGAACCCCGACCGGGTGAATCGCTTGAACCGCTCGCTTGAGCACATCCTGCGGTGTCGCGGGATACCCCCACTTGTCAGAAAATGCCACCATTCGCTTGTCCAGCAACAGCGCCAGTTTCCCCGCGTGGATCGCTTCACTCGCCTGCATCTCATGTGTCCATTGGCAATCAATGATCCAATCGCCGTGACTATTCAGCCCGAGTGTGGCCCGGTCTTCGTCCTTCCAGATATAATCGGTCGTGTGTATCTGGAATTGAACCGCGTCAACCGACTTGTTCCCGTGACTGACCCACCCGCACCCGTGGTCTGGATCGGGTTCGAGTTCGTGGACTGTGACGTGTGCCCCCCAATATGTCGGGCGTTCGTCCAGTGCGTGAATGGCAATCTCTGCCCCGTATGTTCTTTTTGCTTTGTATGTCATTGGACCCCCATTCGAGCACATTGCACGCTTTAGCGCAAGCCCCCTTTCCGAACCCCGTTGCCCTTGTGCCCCTGTGCCGTGGTGGACCCCTATATAATAGGGACGCGCCGCCCCCGGTCGCCCCCCCGCCCCCCCCCGGTCGCCGGGTAGGCAAAAGTTGCCGGGTAGAATCTGCCGCCCTGACCGTCAACGATTTCCAACGGACCCGAACCCGACACCGAACACCCGGACCCGACGCCGGACCCGCCCGGACCGACGCCGACCGCGCCCGGATTACTTCCTGAACCGTTGCAACTTTCTCGAAAGTAAATGGTGCAATGTGCTCGGTTCTATGATTGAATGGGAGCCCGGTCGAAGTCCGGACAACTCCCCGAAGGGGAAAACGGCAAACCAACGACCGGTCAAAAAGCAATGACAACGACAATCGAAAACACCAACTCCGCCACGCTGGAAAAGCGCCCGGACGGAAACCTGATGGACGCAAGCCGGGAATGGTCGAGCCGCCCAGCCGATCAACGGTTCCAAGACCTCGCCGCCTTGAAACTGTCGGTAGATTCCCGCCGCGATCGGTCAACCCATGCAGATGTAGACCTGTCGCAACTTCTCGCGATTCCCTACGGTGCCGATGACATTCAGTTACAGGCAAGGGGGGAACCGCTGAACCTGACTAACTGGAGTTTCGGTCAGCTTGCTCAGACCGTTCGCGCACCCGCCGCCTACCTCCGGAGTCTACCCGCACCGCTCGCGATTGACAACATCAACCACGGACTGAAGGCAACGCACGCCGACAAGAACCAGCGCAGCGCGAACAAGCTGCTTATGATCCGCCCCGAAGAGGATGACAACCGGCCACTGAGCGCCCCGGACCTCCCCAGCCGACTGCAAGCCGTCACCAGCCCGACCTATGGCCGCATCTGGGATTCTGATTGCGTTTCTCTGGTGGAGAGATTGCAGGAGAAAAGCGGGGGGAAATTCACGAACCCGAAAGCATACCTGCCGGGCCATTACGGAAACGAAGCGATGGCGCTTCCGTCCGGGCTCTATGCTTCGGACCATGACATTTTTGTTTTCATGGTAGACGGTGGGAGCCGACTCGATGCCGGACCTCGCGCCCAACTGAATCGGGGGTTCTTCCTGAAGAACTCGGAAACCTGCGCTTGCACGTTTCAACTCTGTTGTTTCATGTTCAACACGGTATGTGGGAATCACATCATATGGTCCGCGCAGAACGTCAACCAACTGACCATCCGCCACTCGTCCGGTGGACCTTATCGGTTCGACTCGGAGGCATGGCCGGTGCTGCAAGGTTACATCAACCAGAGCGCCGCACCCGAAGAGGCAACCATCAAGGCCGCGCAGGCTGAACTGCTGCCGATCGAAGAGAAGGAACTGACCGCATTCGCAAGCCGGTTCTCGATCACCAAGCCGGAATTGAGGCAGGCAATCAAGTTTGCCAACGCCGAAGAGGGCGAGTGTCGCACGACTTGGCAACTGGTGCAGGGTCTCACCGCTTCAGCGCGTGAAATCTCGTTCACTGATAACCGGGTGAATCTCGAAACCCGAGCCGGTAAGATTCTGAACAGCATCAAAGCGCCCGATGCGCCTGTGACTGTGCCGGTGGACGGTTTCCGGAACTGATCCGACCACAACCCAACCCGAACCCGATCGCGCCCCGTGCCCGATCGGGTTTTCGGGTGACGGGTCCGACGCCCGGACCCGTAACCAACCAGAAAAGACAATGACAGATCCAAGCGAGGCCGAGCGCCTCAAGCAATTACAGAAAACGGTTGCGCTTGAAATGGCGCAGGCTGAAGCCGGGGAAGACCTCACCAATTTCCGCGAAGAGATAGACCAGATACAGCACGCCCTCAATCGGCTGGGAGCCGCCGAAGCTGAACAGATACACGCGAACAACGCCGTGTGTCGCCTCCGGGGTGTTATCGCCTCACAGGTGGAACGGAGACGGAAAATCCCCACCTATAAAACAACCACATAACCCAAAGCAAAAAGACAATGACACAAACCAAGACAGCAACACACCGCGCAGGAACGCCCGGAAACGTCCGCCATTCGGTTGACGTAGCCCGTCACCTGATCCGCGATATTGAAAGCGCCGTGTTCGACGTTCGCGCACACTCCGAACTGATCCAAGGCGACGCCCTCGACCGTTTCAGCGCCGAAGCACTGAGCGCAGCCGCCGCACTGACTCACGCTCTGGAAACCCTGAGATACTCTGCCGGGTTTGAGATATTCGACCCGAAGACGGGTGAACGTATCGAAGAGGAAACATCCGCCGACCTGTGGCGACGGATCAACGCGCTGGGAACTGATCCGGAAACCCTGCGCGATTGTATCGCCGCAATGGTCGCCGGTTCGATCGGCGCACCCGACACCGAACCCGAGGACAGCCACGGACGCCTTGAAATCCTCCCGCCCGAACCAGCCGAACCCATCACCTGGCAAGTTGTCTTTCCGCCCTTCGCAGGATGGAACGACGTTGAAAGCGATACCCGCCCGGTATTTGTTCCAGATGCGAGCCCCATGCCCTCAGTCGATCACCCGCGACTCGAACCCATGACGGGCACCGACTGGGGAGAACTCGCCGGGTGGGGTCTACGTTGCGGTTCTGTGCTCTACCGGATCGACGCCGACGCCCTCACCGGATTCGAGGACGGGCACCGAATCATTATGGGGTCATCACTCAAGAAACCCGCCACCGCGCACCCGATCGGATGAAGTGTGACCACTGCGCCGCCGCCATGATCAATGGCGTATTCTGCCATGAAACCGGGTGCCCTGTGGCATGGGAACACCAGACGCGCACCTGCCGCCTCTGTGGGGATCACTTCCAGCCAGACCACGACCGCGCCGACACCTGCCCGGACTGCGCCGACCACGAACACGCCGGACACGACCCGGACCCGAACACCGACCCGCTTGACGATTGAACCTCCAGCACCCGACACCGCAGCCCGGACCCGTGAAAAGGTCCGGGCTTCTTTGTATCTCTTCCAAAAGACATACACGCAGCACCCGAAGACATACACGCCACACCGGCCCCAGGTCGAGCACTGTGCTCGCTTTGGCCTCGACACTGCGCACACCCTCTGCTTTACTCTGCTTTCGAGGTTGCTCCCGACAATCACGCCGGGCACCTCGCCAAAGCAATGACAACAACCAGAACAGCCACACCCGCCGAAGCACGCGCTGCAATCTCAATTGCTGCCGGTATCGCCGAGATATTCACCGACGGACCCGCCCGGTTCGATCGCGACCAGTTCGCAATCATGCTCAAGTTCAAACTCGATGGATGGGACATCCCGCCCGAGGTTATCGACTTTGATGTGTATCAATACTACATCACCGCAGCCGACGCTCGCGAACTCGCAACCCGACCGATCCCCACCAGTCTTTCGAAGCACTGCGCCAACTGTTCAGACCTGCTCACCAGCGAAGCCGGAGAATGGAACGGGTTCTGCCACGCCTGCGCACAACTCGCCGCACCCGAACGCATCGCCGCCGAACTGCGCGACGAGATCAAGGCACAACGCGCCGAACGACGAGACCACGCACGCGCCGCTTGGAATCGCCACGACCTCACCCGATACGGTCGCAACTCGCAGCCGATCACCGACCGACGCCGGGCAATCGAGAACACCCTCGCCGAGAACGACCTGCCCTGACCCAACACAATCACCCGACACCCGCCCGGAGCGCCTCACAGCCTTCGGGCTTTTTCTTTCCCGATCCCCTCACCTCTCCAGATAAGAAAGGAACGAAGAGAACGCAGAGAACGCAGTGACCGGATGGGGAACGCTGGCAACAAGGACAAGGGACAGAGCACCGACACCCGAACACCGAAGGGGGGACATCGGACCGAGACCGAAGGGGGGGGACAGAGACCGAGGACCGAGGACCGAGGACCGAGGACCGAGGACCGAGGACCGAGGACCGAGGACCGAGCCCGAGAGAGAGAAGGACAGAGACCGGGGACGGACGCGGGACAGAACCCTTGCCCTACTGGTGGGCTTGTCTCTCGGTAGCCCTTCCCATCACCCGGACCCGGACGCCGGGCCACACCTCGCCCGGTCCAAGGGCTCGAACGCCCTCGCCACCGGGCCAGACCACGGCCACACTCGAACCCGGACCCGGTTGACCGGACGACGGGGGCGAACTGGAGCCGGTAGCCGAGCCAGAGGACGGGAGCCGGGCAGTCTGGGACAGCCTCGCGCCCTTGCAGGCACCTATCAGGGACGTTCGCCGGTCGCCCTGTGCCCTTGTGATGGGGGACCACCGGGGGGGGGACCACCTCGGTTTTTGCCCCTATCCCCCTGACGTTATAGGATCTGGTTCGCCTATCTCTCGTCCCGGACTCGTCCTCGTCCTTACCCCCCTCGGGACTCGTTCTCGGGCTTGGGGCTCTGGATCGGGACACCCCTATGGGTCTGGAGTTGTTTGGATGGAAATTTTCGGGGATTTTTCGGGTACGGAGCCCCCTCTTCGAGCGGGAGTCTTCAGAGGAAGAATTTCTTTTATTCGGGAGCCGGACATCGGCTCTGGCCTCGGGCTCGGGCTCGGGCATCGTCCGGGTCTCGGGAAAGGGAGATTCGGACGCAGCTACCGCCATCCGGGGGGTTGAAGGGTCGTCGAGGTCGTGGGCGGGGGAACTCTACCGAAAAAACCGCTTTTCGACGAACCAGCCGGGCGGGTGCCATCACCTTCCGCCAGTTCCATTGGGCCGATAGAGGGTCCGTGCGCGGGACTTGGGATCGGGTTTGATCGAGTGAATGTAAGCCGGGCTCGATCGGCGCGGCAGTCGTTTGGCGGACTGGTTCGAAGGGATCGAACAACTGGCAGGCGGTCAAGAAGAAAGAACCCCCCGGCTCGATAATCGAAACCGGAGGGTCCAAAGGTGTCCGCCGTGACTGCCTCTTAACCCATACTCGGGCTGAGTATGGTTCGCTTGTCAACCCCGGAAACAAAAACCCCGATCCACTCCTGCGCGGGGGGGACCGGGGTTTAGGTTAAGGTTGGGTTCGCGATGCACCGAACCTTTTTTTCTTGGGGTTAATTTACGAAGCGAGCATTTGAAGTCAAGTAGGCAATTTTTGCCGGGTCAGGTGAAACTGCGTAGAGCCTGAAATTCGGTAGTCGGGCTGTCCGACGACCAGAACTTGTCGTTGTTGTGTTCGGCCTCGACGATTCTGCGGATGACGCTCTGCATGTCGAAAAGGACATCGATCATCCGGTCAATCGTTTGGAGGCGTCTGCGTGCTTCTTTTTTATCCATGGTTTCCTTTCTACCCGGTTCGATGTTCGATGTCGGTAAGGGTGCAGATCGCGTTGGCGGCATTGACTGCGGCCTGCGTGAATTGCAGTGCTTCGATGGCAATGTCGGTTTCAGCGGCTTCTTCGGCGCAGGCGGCGATTGCCGCTTGCAGCTTCTTCTTCAGTTCTTCATTCATGGGGTTCTGTCTCCTATGTTTTGGTTTTGGTTTTGGTTTGAGAGGACTTGTTCGTCCTCCCGTGAGTCTTTTCTGAGATCCGGGCGCTGGGCGATGAATTCGTGAACGCTCATGTTGGGCGGCATGAGACCTTCAACGGCGACGGCGCGACCGTGGGAAGACGCCACCCATCGGCGTGAACGCTCATGCCACTCCCATTTGGAAAAGTCTTTCATGGTCGGTCTGGTGGCAGGTTGATCGTCTCGTTGGGATATTTTTTCGCATATTCACGGACGAAAACCTCCATCACCTCACCGAGACCGCCATTGGCGCGGGATGTCAGATGGAGAAGAGTCTTCATCACCGAGACAATTTTCTCATCGTCAACGGTTAGCCACTCTGCCCCCCATCCTTCGGTGTTTTTGATGGTCAAATTCCAGCGCCCGTCATCGGAAGTGAACTTGAGAAGCGGTTTCTTTTTTCTGGTCATGGTTTGGTTTCGTATTCGGTGATGTCAGTAATACCCCAACTCATCGAGACCGTCGAGGAAGGCGTGTGTCACTGCCGGGTCTGGTGGAGATGGGACGTATCCTCTCTCTTTACCCATTGCGAGAATCTTGTCGGCAACCGCATCATCGAAACGGAAACCCGCATTCAGGATCTTTATATCAAGGAGGGTATTGAACATTTTACCTTGATCAACGAAGTCGATCGTCCATTGCCATTCGGCAGGGGTGAAGGTTTCCAGTTCGGTGAAATCGGGATCAAATGGATTCGGTTTCTTTTTCATGGTTCGGGCGTCTCGTTGACGTTTCGCGTTCTTTGCGTTGCAGACTTTGCATTTGACGGAGAACCCGCCAACAGGACCGTAGTAATCGCATGGTCTGCCGCATTTACAGGTGGGAGCAGGTTGGGTCATGGTTGGATGGAGGCGAGCGACACACCGGGCCAACAGGGGTCGTTGAGGTAGCTTTCGTAGATTTCCATTTTCCACTCTTTCACCGGATCGCGGTTCTGAATCAGAGCGCCGTCGAATAGATGTTTGCCGGTTTCATCGTCGATGTTGAATCCGTTTTCCAATTCGATCAGACCATCAGCGTGCCGATGGGATGGGTTGTAATCGGTGATGTCGAGTTGATCGTCGCCTTCTGCGTCCATTCGATCCGCCATATTCTGAAGCCAGCGATGGAGTTCGAGCACGGTGTATTTCTGGTTCTGATCCCGACCGATGAACCGGATGTTGCCGGTGCGACTGACCCGGAAATTGTCCGAGATGAGTTGAGAAGAGAACCACCCTCCGGTGAGGATCAGCTTCTTTGGAAGAGTGGGGATGACGATCCCGCCAAGGATCAGTGCTCGGAAGAAGGCTTTGCGATTCATTACCATTTCACAGGCTCCAGTCCCAATGCCGTTCGCAGCTTATCGGAACACGGGGTCGCGGAAGCAACGTGTGACTGCATCTCCAACAGGCTTCCTGTCGCGTCGAAGAAGACATAAAGTTCGTCGTAGAAACAGCCCGTGACTGTCATCTCGATTGCCGTAATTTCAGACGGGTTCTTTCCTTCCCAAAAGGGACACACTTTCGGTTCATCGACTTCGAACTTGTGTCCGCATCGGGTGAACATTTCTTTGAGTATTTCGAGGTCAGTCATGATTCTATCAATTCGATGGGTTCCTCGTCATCCTTAAATTTGTAACTGACTCCGAATTCGTCATGGCAGATCGCTCGTAGGATTTTGCCATTCCAGAACCATAGGTAATCAACTTCGAATTCCTTGGACCCTGAGTAGGTTTCGACGCGAACTCGGTATTTCATAATTCAGCCTTCTTCCAGAAGGCAGATGGATATGCGCCGGGGGATCGGTCGATGATCTCGATCTCGTCCTCGATCCCGTTGGCTTTGCGGTAATCTTTCACCGCCTTATTGGCGCGTTTGTGCCCTAAGTCGTCGATGATGCAGTAACCGCCGACCGAGAGTTTCGGATAGAGATGTTCGAGGACAACGATGGTTGATTCATACATATCACCGTCGAGTCGCAGGACGGCGATCTGATCGATGTCGAGGTTCGGAATGGTATCGGAAAACCACCCCTTCACGAAGACAACGGATTCGTCGAGCGTGGAGAACGCCCTGAAGTTCTTTTTGACCTGTTCGATTCCGACCTTGAAGATCGGCATCGCCCAATGGGGATCTCCTTCGTCAACTGGATATTGTTCTGTGTTTGGTTTCGGTAGTCCTTCGAAGGAGTCCGCCACGTATAGTTTCCTGTGCGACTGGAGGTTCTTCAGGACGTGGTAGGCATAGATGCACGCTCCCCCTCTCCAGACGCCGGTTTCGATGATGTCGCCGGGCACTTCATTCCTTTCCACGTCTTCGATGCACAGGCGGAAGTTCTCCAACACTCTTGGGGGGAGCATCGTCAATTCACGCCTGATGATCTTCTCTTTGATTTCTGGTAGGTTAAACATCGCAGTTATCGTAGGAGATAATGAATTCGTGTCGCTCCCAAACTTTCTCGGGTCTCTTGGTGTATCGCCTGATCCTCTGAGAATACCCGGCTCCGCAGACCGGGCATTCGTAGTGCGTGGTGAAATACCAGTATCCCTTAGCGCGAGGCTTCTTGTTCATGATCAGAATGGATTCTCTGGCAGGAGGTTTCGGACACCTATCCACAGGATTGAATGTGAACGACGAGCACGTTCTTGTTTCTTCCATTTCGAGCTTTTCAGTTGAGAGTTATTGACCAACACGAATTGATCGGCGAACTCGAATCCAGCCGCGACCATGAGGCGCAGCACATCCATGCTCACAAGATGAAGTCTGTGCCCGTATGTCATATCCTGACATTTCACAAATACCCGTCCACCGGGCTTCACCACACGACTCGCTTCATTGAGAGCGGCAGAATAAAGATCAAGAACATCGTTCATGGTTTCAAGGTTTTCAGTCAACTTATACGACTCGCGAAGGTCGTTGCTTTCGGGCAAAACAGAACCGTGAGATGGTCTATATGGAGGGTCTAAAACGAGGACATCAATGCTCTCATCCGCATGTGGCAGTGTTCGGCAGTCCACTCCATCGGTTCCCAGATCATGTTTGATCGTTGGTAATTCATGGAGTTTGCGCCAGAAGACACCTTTGCCCCAAGTAACATCCATAACAACGTCGTTGGGGCATATCCAAAGTTTTGCCGCTTGTTCCATTAAGTGTGCGTTACTGCCAGAGACACCAGACAGGCTGATTCCACCGCCAAATAAATCGTCGGCGTGTGGGCGGTGATTGGGCGCGGCGTGAGACGTAGAGAGTGCGACGGGATCAATCGGGTTGTTTTTACCACGAACTTTAGCCATTTTTCAGTTCCAGTTGATACGTCCGCACTTCGGACAGGTGGGGAGACTGCTCATTTCTTCAGTGATTTGAGGTATCCCTCCAGATGCGGTTTGAACCACTCGGAGACATCGAGGATTTCGGACATGAAGAATTGATCCATGTGAACCCGTCCCTGTATCCGCAGGTGGCATCGCTGGCACAGTGCAGCCAGATTCCATTCCTCCACGTTCGCCTTGTTGCCGTCGAGGTGATGGACTGTCAGGACGTGGCCGGACTCGAAATCGTGGATGTGCTTGCATCGTTCGCATTTCCATCCGGCCTTGCTCTTGATGCCGGTGGCGATTCCCGGCCAGCTTTCAGGATATTCGTTCATGTTTTTATTTGGTTTTTTGTGAAGGATCGCCGCAAAGTATGCTGGCTCCATAGGCTCGTCATCTCCCTTGATCCAGTTCCAGATTTTATTTAGCATTTTGAACTTCTTCGATGTAGACCACCCGTTTATTGATTCTATGGTATCGGATATTCGGATACCGCCCCCTGTGAAGGCGCATATAGATTGCTTCGATACTGACCCCTGCCTCGAATGCTCGATCCACAACCCATTCCTTCATTCGGACCAGCCCCCGGTTTTCAAGTTGTGCGATAGTCATCCCCCAAAGAGTTCGTCGTTAGGTTTGATGACGGGCGGATTCGGACTTCCAGCCATAGCCTGTCTTTTCAACCACTCGCCTTTTAGAAGACCGCGATAGTAGTTATGGGCATCATGGTCTGTCTGTCTCTGAATCCCGAATTCCTTCGAGACGTATTCAGAGTGAGGCAGGGTGCAGGGCAAGCCGGTCAGGTTTTCAAGGTGATCCGCCTTGAATGGTTTAACGGGTATCTCCAACGCCCACATAAGTTGAGCGGATAGTTCAACGAACATGCTCGAAGTCGGGTGATTGACATTGAGAAGGATTCTCTCGTTTCGATGTTCGAACATCCATTTCGTCAGCTTCAGGTCGGTGTGTTCTTCTCGCCTCGCCTGTTCCGCAAGACAGTGCAGGAAGCGCGGCCAGAGGGCGAAATTCATAGTTCCGTTGTCGTAGTGACTCAGGAGTTCATTCAGAGGCATCACCCAATACCCCTCGTTGATGAACTCGGCTCCAATGCGTTTGCTGCCGTGTTCAGTCAAAGGAAAGTAGGCGTGATTGTAGACGTAGGCGAAGGAGATCGTTTCGGCATGAACCGGGATCTTCGTAAGCATATTCTCCGAAGATGAATCCCCGTGCTTGTCGTTGGTCGGTTGATAGATGAACAGGTCGCATTGCTTGGCGTCTCGTTCGAGATCCGCCATGCTCTGTTCACCAAGGATGATCTGGTAATTCCGATAGATCGTTATCTGATAATCGAATCCCATCATCGGGAGAAAGAGAGCCAAACCGTCAGCTTGGCAGTTGGAATAGATGACGCACTTTTTCATTATTTGAATATAAAATAGATAGGGAGTAGAATAATACAGAGGACTAAGAGAATAAATAGGACGTTGAAGGAAATTAAAACGACCCAATCGACCGGACCCTTGCAGTAGTCCTCAAAGTCAGGTCGGGCACCGATGTTCCGATTTCGAGCCTTCTCGGCAACGGTCCGCTTGCACTTCGGGCACCGGACAATGGTCTCGTTCGGGTGGTCTCGGAATTCCATCTGACAATTTGGGCAGAGGTATTTTTTCATGGTATCGGTTTGTCTGATACTTGATCAGGCATTTAATGCAGGCGGTCTTTCGTCCGGTTCGGTGCCATCGATCCTTGTAGAATTCTTCCTTGAGTTTGCATCCACCGCAGATCCGGCAGACCATGTAATCGTTCGGAGAATGCGGCATTCATTTATGAAGGAGTTTGTCCGCTCCAAAGATGGCTTTGAGTTCGTTACCGAGAGCGACCTGATCAACTTTCATATTGCGAAGAGGGATGTGGATACGGATGCGATCTTCGTTACCGATGATGGTAGGCACGTGCTCATGCCAGACTTCGCAGCCTTGCTTGACCAGCCGATCAATGAATGCCTCAACTGCCCGATGATGACTGGATGCGTTCTTCCAGCTTCCGGGCACCCGAAGCGGGTTCCATTGGATCTCAACGGTTCGGTGGGGTTCGGTTACTCTGTTCATTTTTCACAATCGAGTTTGAATGACTCAGCCGACATCCCCAGCGCCATGATCTTTCCAAGACCGATTTCCACGTCCTTTTCATGGACGATTTCCTGCGTGTGCTGAATGGCGGTCATATACCCCAGCAGGAACGAACGCCTCATCGCCTGAGTTCCTTTCGGGCCTACACCGGGATACATCTCCGCCTTGAAGGCATCGAACCTTTCGTGAAGAGACTTCATGCCGCTTTCTTCGCCCTCCATTTGGCATAGAGTTCATCGAAGGCAGGACGGTTCTTCTCTCTCATCCACGCCCCCCATCGGTCCAGCCTCTTAGAAGTGGACTTGAGCCACATTTTATAGAGCGGGTGAGTCTTGATCGGATGATCGTTGAGGTGTCGCTCGTATTGAATTTTCGAATACTTATGAAGGGTTGTTGCGTTCATAGGTCCATCAGGTTTTCCTTTTCGGCGTCGGTTCGCTCTGACAGGTATTTGACCGGTCCATCCACCAAGCCGCCCAAGATAAACCGTGACGGATCGAGTTCTTCATCGACGTTCATCGAATAGAGTTTCCCGGCGTTCGATATTACTGGCACCATAGCACGCGGGTATCTGGCATCGAAAAGCACGTAGAGCCCCGGATTCGCGATCATTTTCTCAATCGAAGGCGGATATGATTCTCGAACCATTAGACAAAGAGTTTGGGAGGGGTTGGCATTTCGGCTTCAGTCGGTCGCCACAGGTGCAGGACGAGCGGGTGAGTGTTCACGTATTCTGACTTCTTTGGATGATACTGAACAACTACCTCATTTTCCGGCCAAAACAGATCCTTGATCCGGCACATCTCGCACCAATTAGGCATTCGCATCTTGATTTTCCCCTTCTGGCTTTTGGTTCGGACGTGAATACTCACGTGCTCCCACCCCTCTTCATCGCTGACAATCATCAGCGCGTTGGCTTTTGGGCCAAGTAGGTATTGGAAGGCACCGTTCCACCCTTCTTCGTGGCGCGTGCCCATCTCGCCCTTCATCACTCGGCGCAGCCCCCGGAGTTTGTTCTCATCGTATTTGAACATTCGAGCATGTTGGACACTTTTTGATTGCTATGCGAGCACTTTGCACGTTTTCTTTGATTATGACTGAAATACCGCGCCCGACAATCGATGTGAATATCGGAGATTTCTCCCTGAAACTCCGGGCTCTCAAGAAGGCAATGGGGGCGAAAAACAATCAGGCATTGGCTGATCTCTTGTCGGTCCCGAACAACACGATAGGGAACTGGATTCGCGAGACCAATGAACCCCGTCTCCAGATTCGTCGGGCTCTTGAGAAGAAGATCGAAGATGAAATGCTCCGTCTCCGGATCGCGGCAGACGAACCCCCCGCCACTACCCCGCCCAACCCCTTCCCTGATGGCCCACCCCCGCCCACTGAACCCGAAGACGCTCCGGAACCCGCAGGATCGGGTCCGGTTGTTCGCTCCCTTCTCCCCGATGATCGGCGGTGGGATGTATGAAATATCGTTGCAAACCCTGCGTTGATAAACGGGTGGTCGAAGCAGTTCAGATCACCGAGAAGACCTTCACCGATCCCCAGCCGAACCCGGAGCACGTTCCGGGAATCGTCTATGATCCGAAAAATCAACTGGCGAAACTCAAGGCCGATGGAACGACTATGGTTGGGCGACTTCGGGACTGGATCGTGACCGAAGAGACCGGGGAGATCGCGATTTACCGGGCTAAATACTTCGCAATCAACTTTGAACCCGAAACCCTAAACCCAACCAATGATGGAAACTGAAGCACACCACGAAGGATACCAATCAGGACTGAATGATTCCGGGGACAACAACCCCTATTGCCAGTCCAGCCAGACTCAGGAGTTCCAAGACTACTGTTCCGGATACGAAGCCGGAGAAAAGGAACGTCTCGAACTCGCAGAGGCTTGATTCTCGTCGGCGGTCCCACTAACCTTCTTACACGAAACACAGGATATTTGGGGTAGCCGCCGACACTCTTTCAGTATGAAACTCGAATTTATAGGGGGAAGCCGGGACGGTGGGACGTTCGATGTTCCTGCGAAATTGATCCCCACCTCTCCCTTGTTCGATGGACCCGTTTACCTTGAGCCTGTCAGTCAAATGATTAACGAAGCACTTAACGGCGTGAAGGTGGATCAGAGGAAAAAATACTTCGAGGTCTACGCTCATACCGAACCGGGCAAGTTGCTTTTCTTCGGCTGGCGCAGGACTCAGAGGGATTGACGAATATGAGTGAGAAACACACACCATACGATTCGCGAGAAGCGACTCGCGAACACATCGCTCGCGTTCAAGAACTGATGCGGGATGCAACGACAGGGCTCGAAGAACGGGCGATCTGGCATGACTGGAGCAAGTTGGAGGAACCCGAGAAGTCGATTTTCGATCGAGCAACCGAGAGATTGCGCGGCCTGACCTATGGATCAGACGAATACAAGGCGTCGTTGGCAGACATGAAACCGGCTCTGGATCATCACTACGCAGCCAACTCGCACCATCCAGAGCACTTCGAGGACGGAATCAACGGGATGAGCCTACTCGATCTGATTGAGATGTTGATCGACTGGAAGGCCGCGACCGAACGCCATGCGGACGGCGACATTGTGAGGTCGCTTGAAGTGGTAAATAACAAGCGGTTTCACATCGATCCCCAATTGGAGAGGATCTTGCGCAACACCATTACAGAGTTCGGTTGGGACTGAGAGGGATTGACGGATGTTCCACGTGGAACAATATGCCGGGCGATGGACCTACTCCAGACGATCCTCGATGAATACCCGGATAAGGAACTTCTCGCCCGGATAGATTGGCTTGCTGAGGTCCGCGAACAATGCGTGGCCGGGAACTGGAAAGCCGGAGCGAAATTGCTCCAGATGGGGGCGAAGACGAACAAACAGGTTCGTTCTGAAGAACAGGCACAGAAGTTCGTTCATGACTTTTTCATCGATCTGCTGGAAGCGGACGATTACCTTGAAGCCTCAGCACTGGCATGGTCACGCGGACTTTTCGAGCAACGTCCTTTGGTGGTCAAACGGGTGTTCGACGCCCTCAAGCATGAGGATTTGATTATCCTTCTCGGTGCCAGTGGTCAGACAAAGACCTACTCCGCCGCCGCGTTCTGTTCGCTGGACTTCATGCGAGATCCGCAGAACACCTCAGTCAAGTTCGGCAGTGTCAATGATACCAACCTGAAGGGAAACCTCTGGTCGAATCTGAAGACCTTTCAGGAGCAAACCCTCTTTCCGCTGGATCTCTACCCGAACGAGACCCGGATGCGGATGCGCCCCCTCAATGCTCGACCGGATTGCGGTATCGATGCCGTCCTGTTTTCGAAGCAACGGGACTCCACCGGTAAGATCAAGGGATTCCATCCGAAACCCTTCCGACTGAAGAAACATCCCAAGTATGGGGATTTGACCGTTGTGCGGATTTTGCTCGATGAGACGCAGGAATTGTCCCCCGGCGTTCAGTCTGACTTGGGTTCCCCGATGTCCACGATCGACCGTGGGGCCGGTCACATGAAGATAATCCTCACCGGCAATCCGATCGATGAAGGCAAGTGGGTTGTCCAGATGGCGCAGCCGCCCGGAGGATGGGAAGAGTCCAAGATCGATTCACTCAAGGAATGGAAGGCAAACGGGTGGCACGTGCTCAGGCTGGACGGAGCCGACTTTGAAAACGTCAGATTCAACAAGACCATCTTCCCCGGCTTTCTCACCCGGCAGGCATACGACGCCTACATGCACGATGGGATGCCAACCCCGAACTGGTATATCTTTGCCCGTGGCTGGCCTCCACCGGGCCGTGCCAAGGAGACCGTAGTTCCCTCCACGTGGTTCGATCATGCAAAAGCCGAACCGATCTTCCTTGGGGCAACTCGCGGCATTCTTGGGGCGGATCTGGCGTTCATCAACGACAAGGCAATGATCGCAGTCGGGAGGTATGGGACGGCAACCGGCTGGCTGGATTGGGAAGGCAATGAGCATAGGTTCGCTTCCCGTAAGAACCCCAACCAGTTCGAGGCCCGGCATTGCAGTGTGCTCGATCGCCTGATCCAGATCAAGGCAACGGATAACCACGGGGTTGCAGAGGAAATCAAGCAATGGGCTGAGTCCTTGGACATTGAACCCAATCACTGCGTCATGGATATGACCGGCAACGGATTCGGAGTCGTCTCCCATCTCCAAAAGTTTTGGGGGGCAGTTGAGGGGGTCCACTGGAAGGAGAGCGCGACCAAGGGCAAGATTCTGGTCGAGGACAAGTTCCCAGCCGATGAGCAGGCCAAGAACAAGATTTCTGAGATGTATTGGACAGTCCGCCGCTGGATTGATCCACGGGTCAGGGGGTTCTTCATCAATCCCAACTGCGAAAACTGGCAGGCGGTTCGTCGCCAGTTGACCACTCGCGCATACAAGCCGGACGGAGTGAAGGTTCTGGTCGAGTCCAAAGAGGAATACCTGAAACGCTTTCCAATCTCGCCGGATGAAGCCGACGCAACGGTGATGATGTGTCTCGCTCCACGTGTCAGAGGGCTCCAGCTTCCCGCTCTGGTAGACGAAGAAGCAAGGGTTTCTCGCATCACCTCGAAAGAGGGCACGAAATACCGGACATCAGATCGCGCAGACAGTAAATCCCCAGCTTGGGCCAGCACTCAAATGGCCGGAGTGAAGGAGGTCAGACTCCCGACTCAGCTTTCAAGGTAGCATTTCGCTCGTTTTCGCTTCTAATTGAGCGAGCGTTCTGCTTCTATAGGAGAAATGAGCGAGGAAATTGCACAGAAAATGGACGGAAAGAGACTTCGGGAGGTCGCCGAATTCCTCTTTCCGGGCGCAGGCCGGTCATGGAAAGCCAAGGTTTCCGTCGCCGTCCGGGTCCACGTGACAACCGTTCGTCGCTGGGTGAATAGTGACTCGGTTCCGGGCGGATTCGACCAAGCACTCGAAGGTCTTTGTGTCATCAAACAACTTAGAACGAAATGACTGAAGAGAACGGGAAACCAAAACCGATCAGGGTAATAACTGAGAAGGGGGCTTTCGGGCATCCCGGACACATGGCAGTTGTTCGGATGAGAGTTCAGGACACGCCAGACGGGAAACCGCAATGTGTAGTCAAATCTTTTGCCGTTACCGTTGGAACGGATGAGGAACAGTTAGAAGCGTGCGAAGCCATGAAAAAGAAGGTGATTGTCGAACCCGCCTTCCAGTCTTTCACGCTTCTAAAGTTCATCGAGGAAACTCGTCCCCTTGAGGAACCAGACGAGAAGACCAAGATCCATGTTCCCACCTCCATTCAGAAGAGGCGTTACGGCGGTGGCGGCAATCGCAGTAAATTCATGCCAGACGGGACGTAAATGCTGGAGGTAAAGCGAAACCATGCGAAGCCGCCAACTGGCGGACATCGCTTCCCGGTTTATCCGGGTGGTTTCCTCAAGGGCGATACGGTCGAAGAGGTTCTTGAAAAGATGGAGGATCATCGCGCCGAGAACGCCTTCCCTCTCGATGACCCTGAAACCGATCTGGCGTATTTTTACCTGAAGAATGCGAAGCATCTGGTTCGGGTGGTTGAGGGAGAACGTTTCAAACTGCCCTCTCTGATTATGGCTGAGGCGATCATGGCGCTCTGGCGCGATCACCCGAAGGTGATGCCCATCGACTCTTTAATCCCCGGTATCAGGTCAAAAACCTGTGCCTCTTGCCCTATGCGCCGGGAATTCCCCTCTGGCCGAGACTTGGGGAGTTCCCGGCCATACGTGAAGAAGGCTCACCAGAGAGCGAGGATGCTCGCGGGAGATCGGGAAGTCACGGAGGGGGACCATTGCGGAGTCTGCAAAATCCCGCTGGATTTGATTAACCGGGTGGAAGCACCTGAGTTATTGCAGTCCGCGCCGAAAAGCTGTTGGGTGAATTCGACATGACCGACAATAACCTCACCACATCCATCAGCGAGAATTACGGCACACCCCCCGAAATTCCAGCCGGGAACGAAGAATCGCTTACCCCATCGGAAGAGACAGAGTTTGCAATCAACAACCCGTCACAGGCTCTTGCTGTAGCATACAGGTTGATTGAAGACTGGAAAAACGGCATCGCAAATCAAGCCGCTATCACGGCACAACTTAACGGCCAGCGCCCCCGAGATCCGGGCGTGCTGGAGAACTTGGGCCGCAACTGGCTCCCAAACATCAATACTGGAGTCCTTCGGATTGAAGCGGGGAAAGTCCCAGCCCGGCTCTGGCAACCGATCAACACCGCAACCCATCTCACCGCCGCCAAACTCCCGGAGAACTGGCCGCAGGGCGTAAAGAAGACAGGGATCTTCCGCCAGAAGGTGACTCACGTGATTCGCTCTTGGAGGAAATGGCCGTGGTTCATGCGCCAACTCGCAAGGGAAGTCGGATTCTTCGGGTTCGGATATGCTGTCTGGTTCGAGAAATACGACTGGAAGCCGACGTTCGTTCGTCAGGACAGGGGGTTCGCTCCGATGGGGTTCGAAATCCTCGAAGACGAGATGCCGGTTTTCTTAGTCAAATTCGATTACCAGCCACATGAACTCCTGAAACTTGTCAAAACACAGGACGATAACAGTGTTGAAGGCGGATGGGACAAAGAGGCAGTCGCAAACGCGATCAACTCAGCGATGCCGAAGGCACAGAACGCCGATAGACAGAATCTCCGCAGTTACGAAGAGATGATTCGGGAAGCGTCGATTGGATGGACCTACGAAAAGGGATATAATAAAATCTTCACCTATCACATCTTTTCGACTGATGCCGATGGGTCCGTTTCCCATCACGTCATGCTTGCCTCTGACCTGAAGAACTACGACCCGAACCAGACGAAGGATAATATCACGCTCACCGCTGGAACCAAGTTCATCTACGAGAGGCGAAACAAGTTCGAGAAGTTGAGCGATGCGGTTACGCCGATGTTGTTCGATCCGGACGATGGGACAATTCAAGGCTCTTGGGGCGCAGGGCAAATGCTGTTCGATCTCTCAATTGAAGCTGAGAAGACGATCAACGATTGGATGTCCTCGATGAAACAAGCCGCCAAGCTGAAGATTCAGGCTGGCGAAGGGAAGAATCCAGATGAGGTTCGACTCGATGTGGACGATGCAATGATGGTTGTTTCGAATGGCACTTACGCCGGGAACACCGCAGCCGTATCCACAGATCCACGACCGTTCCAAGCACTGTTCGACGCATTAGGGCAACTCGGTCGCGAGAAGATTGGTTCACACATCCCGCCGATTCCACTTCAGCCCACCGACATCAAAGCCGCACAAATCAATGCGAAGGAAAGGGAACAGGAAGAGGTCAAGGAGCAGATATTCCAAACGTGGCTCTGGCAGTTCGCCTGTATGATCGAGAACATTGTCAAACGCCTACTCGACTCAGATTCTCCGCTGGAAGAATCCAAGGAACTTCGCGAGGCTCTGTTGGCGGTTTTGAACGAGGAAGAGATCGAAATGCTCGTAGATCAGAACCAGATCGAGACGATCATGGAGTTCACAGATGTTGCCAGAGGGCGACGGGCAACGTTCGCCGCCGCAAAGCAGGGCAACACATTCTACAATCAGAAGGTCTTGGAAGAGATCCAAGCAGAAGCCGCAGGCGGAGCGTCATTCATGGAAGCCGTCTTGATCCCCGGCGACGATGCCACAGTGGAAGCCGGAGCACGTCGCGATCAAATGGGCGAGACTTCAGATATGATCACGCTTCGGCGGATGTCCCCGGTTCTCCCCTCCGATCTCGATTGGTATCACATGCTCGATCTGCGTCAGGATCTCACGAATTTCCTCGAACAAGGGATCTTCGACATCGCGGCAATTCTACTCAATCACTACACGGCGCATTACGTTGGTGCAGTAGGGAAGCAAGGAATGCCAAAGCAACTGATCAACGTCGAAAAAGCGTTCATCGCGAAAGCGGGGAAGGCGATTGAAACACAAATTCTCCCACCCGAAGGGTTCGAGGATGACATTGATCCGATTGATCAGGCACAGGCAAATATGGCGAACCAGTCCACGACTACATTGGGTCCGACAGATCGCCGTCCGGTTCCGGAAGTAGGGACCGGCGTAGAGGGGCGCGAAGCCCTTGTTGAAATGAGATGAGCGTTCACTTCGAAGAAAAACACCGAGAGGCATGGTTGGCGTTCTTCAACACTGAAGCGGGTTCCGTAGGCATAGCACACCTACGGGAATCCAAACGTCCAGCCATTCGCCGCACGGGGGCACCCCACGAAATGCAATTCGATGTCGGAGCACAGGATGGGTTCGACGGTGCAATGAATGCAGTCGAAGGACTGGCGCGATTACCTCCAGAAAAAGAACTCAAGACCGCAGATCGCCCAGCACTTCACGATACCCGACTTAAGAGAGAATAATTATGACTCAGACAACCGAAGATAAGACCCCGGCAGATCAAGCCTTCAAATCATCACCGTCTTTTCTGGCGACGATGGAAGCTGTTCAAGGTGGAGAGACCGACGAGAAGAAACTTTCGGACATCGCCACCGAAGCGATGCCCGAAAAGCCGAAGGCCGATCCGGTTCCAGATGCAACAGCCGACGCCGCAGCCAAAGAGGCAGAGGAAGCCGCCGCACAGGCAGTAGCAGATGAGGAAGCCGCCGCAGCCGCAGCCGAAGAAGGCAAGACCGCCGAAGAGAAAGAAGCCGAGACTCTGAGCACGGACGAGGAAGCGGTAAAGCGCGATGAGATGCGTGCGAAACTCTCCAGTGAGGAACCCGCCGCAAAGACCGAGGAAGACGAGATGCGCGGGATTAAGCCGACTGATCCGACTCGGTTCCAAAAACGGGTCAATAATTATGAGAAGATCATCACCGAAAAGGATGAACGACTCACAGAGGTTCGGGCTGAAATCGATGCCCTTCAAGCGAAGGTTGCCGCAGTTGAAGGGGTAGGAGCACCGGAAGAGATCAAGGAACAACTCGACGAGTTGAAGCAGTATCGTCGTCGGTATGCGATCGAGCGCGATCCAGAGATCCAACAGCGATTTCAGGCGAAAATAGATGAGTCCAACGAACTGATGGATGAAGCACTCGGAAGCGCAGGGGTTTCCGAGAAGATGAGAGCCCACATCAAAGACTTGGGTGGAGTCGCCGCGTTCCTCAAATCAGGCGATCAGATCGATTTCATAGAACCCGGTCAGACCAAGAAGAAGAAACTTACACCGGGCCAGTATATCTCCAAGGCGCTCGCCAATGCGCGAGAAGTCGCGCCAGATGCCGCAGCAGTCTTTGAGTCAGAACTCGCCTCACTCCGCCGCCTCGATAAAGAGAAGGCGAAGTTCGTAGAGGGCGAAACCAAGGAGTCAAAAGAGTATTTCGACAAGATCGAGCAACGTGAAAGCGAAATCTCCAAACTCGGAGAGAACGCAGAAGAAGAACTCGAAAAGGTCATCCTCTCATTCAAGACCACCGTTCACACTCGCGACTGGATGAAGGATCTGGTTGCTGCCACTGATGCAAGCGATGACATAAAGAGCGCGATCGATGTCGATAATGCCTTCCGCAAAGACCTTCGGGACTATTTCGATCTTCAGACTCAGATCCCCGCAATCCGCGAAGCCGCGAAGCGAACGACCACCCAGCAACAGGCAGACGAACTGGCACGGGTGATCATTGATTCAGCCAGAGTATTTCACGTGGACCGCGAGTTGAAAGCCGAGAAGGCACGTGCTGACTTTCTCCAGACTGAACTCGATAAGGTCCGCAAGGGATCACGTTCAACCCCAGCGAAAAAGACCACAGGTGGCCGGACTCCTGCCGTTGATACTTCCGGTCAGCCAAAGAGGGAAAGCTATGCGACCAACCTGCAATACGGTATCGAACTCACTCGTTGGAAAAAAGCACACGGTATCCCGCTTGAAACATGAGCGAGGAACAACTCACCTACGGGTCGGACTCGTCGGAGATTCCAAGCCTCCACGATGGGGAAGAAGTTCCGTTTGATCCATTGTTCGACGCCGCGCAGGCAATCATCTGTTGCGCCGTTTACCGATACATCGAGCCGGAAGCCTTCGAGTCGATCGTGATAGCAATGTCGAAGTTCGGTCGGGAACGGTTGCGCTTCATGGCTCAGGAAAAGACGTGTGTTTGGGATTCCCGCAATCACCTTGCACGCCGGTTCCTCGAAACTGATGCAGATTACATGATCTTCATCGACGCCGATCATCTGATCCCGTGCGGGAGCGCATCCTATTTCAACAATAGAGGGAGGGTGAACTACCCGGAACGGCTTGCTGGGATGAACTTCTTTGACAGGATACTCTCTCACCCGCCTTCAATGGGAATCGTCGGCGCTTCATACTTTGACCGCCAGATCGGTAAACAGATTCAGTGCTCCAGAGGGTGCGGGAGCCAAGCCGAGCACGGTTTCAATGATCGGTTCCGCCAAGGCGAGTTCACAGGGGTAGGCGAAGTTCTCTGGACTGCTACCGGGGGGATGCGGATTCATCGAAGCGTTTTCGAAGCAATCATAAAGAACAAGGCGCAGTTCCCGGAGATCCAGCCGATCAAAGAGGGCGGACGCTGGGGGTTCTTCACACCGAATCGAGTCGGACTTGGAGAGGATGTCGCGTTCTGCTACCGCGCCCGAAAGAGCGGGATCAAAATCTGGCAGGACTACGATCTGCGGATGCTCCATAAGTCTCACCACTGGAATTAGAATTATGCAAAAACAACCGAAATTCCCACTGATCGCGACCGCCGCCACCCGTGCCGTTCTTGAGTCTCCGATCTTCGCACAGGTTCTCGACCATTGGGCCGAGGTCGCCAACCGGGTTATCGTAGTGATCCCACAGGGGGCACAGGCACCCGCCGTTCGTAAAGTGCGATTCATGCAAGTCAGTCGAAACATCCCGAGTCTTGGAGACGTGGTTGCTGAAGTGAATAAATCAATGGATTACGTCGTCAACAATGCCGCGATCGTTGATCCGTTTACCGTATTCAAATGGGATGCCTTCCAGATATTTGAGATCGGCAAACGCCGTCAGCTTTCGCTCTCTTGGGTAGCGACCGCCCACCCGGTTCGACTTGTCGATTTCGATACCCCGACCGGAGTAGATGAAACGCAACTCTCGTTCTTCTGCGGAGCGGAATCAATTTGGGCATTCTTGGCTAATCGGGAGCCGCCAGAACACGTTCCGTTTGTCAGCCCGGCATGGTCAGGCTGGCTGGCTCACTGGTGTTCCCAGCACGTTCACACCCACAAATACCACGACGTAACGGATCTGAAGGCAATCGGCCTCTTGGAAGACATTCCGATCGAAGAGGTATCGCTTGAAGGTATCGGGAAACTGACCTTCAATCCACCGATGCGCAATTACGTCACCAAGGGATCACGCGAGCAAAAGGTCACGTGAGTAAAATCCTCTATGCCCTCCAGTATCACGCTGGAGATCAGAAGGCGGCGATGTCTCTTGCCCGGCTGATGGCGGACATCATCCCTGAGAAGAAATGCCTCGATGCCGATATGATGTTCGCAGCCAGTGCGAACGCGGACATCGATATGGCAACCGTCCGGTATTGCGCCCGGAAGTTTGCACAGGTCAAAACGTTTCGGTGCATCAAGGACATCAACGGCTGGCCTGCGGGTCCGAACAATCAGGTTCATGAAGTTGGCAGGTATTTCGCCCAACAGGTTCAGACTGGCAGATGGAAGTATTCGGGAATCCTGATGGGAGAACCCGATTGTGTCCCAACCCGGCGAGACGTGTTCAGTCTCTTGAACGAGGAATGGAAGAAAAGTCCGCATACTGTTCTCGGTCCTTGGGTCACGTCTGGACCGGCTCCGTATAACCAGCACATCAACGGCAATGCGATCTTTGGTCCGGCTTTCATCTACACGAATCCGGACCTGTTCCGATGCGATCCGTGGATAGGATGGGACGCGGCAAACGCGAACTTCATCATGCAGCACGGTCGCGCTTCTCTCTGGATGTATTCCGATTACCAACTCGGAACTCCGTCGAATCCTTGGAAGGGGTGTGAGCACTTGTTTTCAGATCGCCCAATACGACAACCACATCCATTCTGGAAACTTCGAACACAGAAAGTCGCCTACGTCCACGGCGTAAAACGCTGGGATCTGGCACAGGCATGTGTCCGTGAACGCCTATTAGGAGAAACCATAGATGAAAGCCTCAAGCACGAACCAACCCTCCCCGCCGATGAACCTCCCGCGCCTGTATCGCCCCCCGAGACTCCACCGGAAACAGCAAAAGAAGACGCCAAGCAAGGGGGAGGAACTGGTATCGCGCCCGGCTTCTGAGGGAACTCCTGCGGCGGGTTCTGAGGGAACGTTTGTCGTCAAGGTGAAGCAGTTCCTTTTCCCGAGCGGAGAGGAACAGGATGTAAAGGTCAAACTGCCGATCGACGTTGCCGCTCCACACAAGGAAATGACCGACGCGGGGTTTCACTTTGTCGCTGACTTCCTCACCCGTTTGACGCTCACGGTCTCGATCACCAATGGGAAAAAACACACCGCAATTCGAGAGATTGAGGTAAAGTCAATCAAGCGCGTGATGGCGGATATGCTTATCGAGGGTTCTTGGAAATGAGTATTGTTCGTTACGACCACCGGCACATCTATTGCCACGTCCCCAAAACGGGAGGAACCTCGATGGAGTCCTGTCCGTTTGTAGCCAGTAGGGGTCATCAGCCGATGAGCCAATTATTCGCACAATGCAGGCAACGGGGAGCCAATCCGAGGAACTTCTTTAGTTGGGCATTTGTTCGTCATCCATTCGACCGAATTCGCAGTGTCTATTATGCCTTCTGCCAACATCATCAGGCCCATTGTCCGCCACACACAGCAAATTCATTTGCTGAATTCGTTATACAACTGAGAGCAAATCCAGAGTGGGTTTTCAGGTTTGCACATCTAATCCCTCAAGCCGCATGGCTCAACAAAGAGATGCTCAACGAAGAGATTACTTTCATCGGTCGATTCGAGCACATTGAACGGGACTGGAAGACGGTAACAAATAGGATCATCGGGCGGGATTTCCCTTTATCTCACCAAAATTCCACCGACAAGACGAAGTATTTGGCCGATGAGCAGCCCGAGACCCGCGAGATCATCAAAGAAATCTACATGGTAGACTTCGAAGCCTATTACCCAAATTCATGAACCCAACTGTCTTCACCTATCATCAGAAGATCCCGACGTGGGATCATGGAACGATCGTCAAAGTCTGGAAACAAAACTGGAAACGGCACAACTGGCGTCCAATTGTCATGGGCCGGGAGATGGCGAAGCGCCACACGATGTTTGGGGACTTCATCACCAAGATCCGGACCTTCCCTACGATCAACGATCCGGCATACGAGGAAGCCTGTTACATTCGTTGGCTGGCATTGGAGGTCATGATGGACGCCACCGATGGCCGAGCAACGATGA
>Ga0164313_10000222_pt1 | contig 42442 bp, 28 predicted proteins | sample GuaBasSedimGuay4_FD_113735 | JGI IMG/M metagenome (GOLD analysis project Ga0164313, IMG submission 113735) | Subseafloor sediment microbial communities from Guaymas Basin, Gulf of California, Mexico - Guay4, Core 4569-4, 0-3 cm | ecosystem: Environmental > Aquatic > Marine > Hydrothermal vents...
CGCACTGTCAAACCCGGCTACTATGAAGTCAAGCGTGTGCACCAGAATGTGGCCTTCGCTTCGGCCAATCCATTGGACGGGCAAATAAGTCTGCTGAACCGCTTTTACTTCACTGATCTTGACGAGTTCACTTTGCGTTGGGAACTGAGCGAGGACGGCAAGGTGATCAGCACGGGCGCTGCGGATGAGTTCAGTGCTGCTCCGGGCGCGACAGCGCAGGTTAATCTCGGTCAGGTTCGCCCCCGGCGTATGCAGGCGGGCGCTGAATATTTTCTGAATGTCTATCTGCTGGGCAAGGACACGACAGGTCTGTTAGCTGATGATCATGTTTACGCCAGCGAGCAGTTCGCACTCGGCCATTTTGGGGATGCTCCTGCTGTGGTCAGCAAGAAGAAACAGCCAAAGCTCACGGTCCGGGAATCTGCCGCAACGGTCGAGGTTTCGGGCGCTGATTTCACACTTGATTTCGACGCGCAATCCGGCGAGCTGACAAACTGGAAAGCCGGCGGCCGTACCCTGCTGGAAAAGGGCCCCGTTCCCAATCTGTGGCGGGCCATGACCGATAATGACTTTGGCTACATGCGTAACTTGAAGTCGGGTGACTGGGTCAGGGCAGGTGAGCGGCGCCAGCTGGATAGTTTCAATGTAGTGCAGCTGGATGACGGCGACGTACGCTTGTCTGTGGCCTATGACCTGCTTGGCTCAAAAGAGCAGAAAATCGCCGACTTTGACCTCGTCTACACCATTGCATACGATGGCGGGATAGACGTTGCTGTATCTTTCCTGCGTGGCAAGGCCCGGGGCCTGCCCATGCGTCTGGGTTTAACAATGGAACTGGACGGCGCGTTCAGTCAACTGGACTATTTTGGTCGTGGGCCGTTTGAAAACTACTCTGACCGAAATACTGCGGCATTTGTCGGGCAGTACAGTGGCAGCGTGGCGGAGCAATACGTGCCGTACATGCGTCCCCAGGAAAATGGCTACAAGACAGAAGTCCGCTGGCTCAGCTTGCGTGATGATAAAGGTTTTGGCCTGCAAATCTCGGGTGCTCCTCACATCGGCTTTTCAGCGCTTAATAATCCGCAGTCTGACTTTCAGGCGTCAGAGGAGATGCTGGATGCGCTATTCAATACCAAACAGCACAGGGTGCGGGAGAAAATGCAAATCCACACCAACGACGTACCATCAAGAGAAAAGGTATGGCTGAATGTAGATGGTCTGCAGGCCGGGGTCGGGGGTGATAACTCCTGGGGCAAGTATCCTCACCATGCTTACATGCTGATCGAAGATGCCTACCGTTTCGAGTTTACAATGAAACCTGTCAGTGACCGCAAGTAGCGAAGAGAACAGATGATGAAACAACTTATTGGAAGCATCCTGCTGCTGACCTCCCTTATATGCAGTCTTGCCAGTGCGGATGAAGAAGGGGCGCTCGCCGGCAAGCGATACAACGTGGTACTGATCATGGCCGAGGATCTGAGCCCTCGCATCGGCAGCTTTGGCGATGCGGTTGCCAATACGCCAAACCTCGATCGCCTGGCGGGTGAAGGCGTGCGTTATACCAACACGTTTACAACGGCACCGGTTTGTTCCACCAGTCGCTCAAGCCACATCATGGGAGTACACCAGCAAACCCTGGGAACCATGCATCACCGTGCAGGAACGTTTTCGGGTGGCGGTTATGAGGTAGTCACGCCGGCCGATGTTAAAGCCTATCCCGAACTATTACGCGCTGCCGGATACTATACGACGAACGCCGGCAAAACCGATTACCAGGTCGGCAGACCATTTACTTTCTGGGATGTCAATAACCCTAAATCACACTGGAAAAATGCCCCGGAAGGCAAGCCGTTCTTTTCCATGGTGACCATTCAGGTTACGCATGAAAGTGTTGTCTGGCCAGCGGTACGGGAGAGCGATGATCCTGTTGTCGTTAAAACAACCAAGCGCAACAAAAGCCTGTTGGATACCAAGACGTATTTCACTGACCCCGCAGACGTGCTGGTGCCTCCTTATTACCCGGACACAAAAATCGTGCGTGAGGCACTCGCCCGACACTATGACAATATCCACCTGATGGATGCGCGTGTGGGTGAAATTCTGCAGGAACTGAAAAAAGCCGGAAAACTTGATGAGACCATCGTTATCTGGACCACGGATCATGGTGACGGCATGCCCCGCGGTAAGCGCAGTCTTTATGACACGGGTACAAAAGTTCCGATGATTATCCGCTTCCCGGATGGGTATGGTGCAGGTACGGAAAATGATGAATTTGTCAGCTTTGTCGATATCGCACCAACCCTGCTGTCGGTAGCGGGAGCACAAAGACCTGGCTGGTTGCAGGGCAGGGTATTTGCCGGTGAGGATAAACAGCCCGAACCAGACTATCTTTACACCGCAGCCGATCGCTTCGATGCGGTTTATATGACAGCTCGCGCAGTGCGGGACAAACAATTTAAGTACATACGCAACGCCGATGAGACGCAGCCATATTTTGTGCCGCTTTCATACCAGGATCACAGCACCATCATGCAGGAGCTTTGGAAGGGACTGGACGAAGGCACACTGACATCTGTTCAGGCTGCCAATTTTTCCCCCAGGGGTAAGGAAGAGTTGTATGACGTCGTGAATGATCCCTGGGAGGTCAATAATCTGGCAGGTGATCCCGCGTTCGGTGAAACCCTCACTCGTTTGCGCCATGCCTCGGATGAGTGGACCGCGCGAATAGGCGATCTTGGCGCCATGGATGAGGCCGATTTTTATCAGCAGATGCTACCCGATGGCAAACAGCCGGAAACAACCAACGTTAGCTTTAGTCTCGCTGCTGACAAGCTGGTACTGGAGAGCGTCACCGATGGAGCCTCGATTGGTTACCAACTGATCGAGAAAGGCAAGAACAACTGGAGCTGGGAACTCTACACTGAACCATTGAACGTAAATGATCTGGCCGGGCGCACGCTACAGGCAAAGGCCATTCGTTACGGTTTCAAGGTATCAGACGTCACGACCTGGTCAGCAGGGGAATAAGCCGATGGGATTGAGAGGTCTTTTGCTGGTGGGGTTGGCGTTTTTTCTGTTGCCGGCCTGTGGTGTGTCAGCGGTTAAGGCGGCCAGTCGTCCCAACATTATTTACATCCTGGTCGATGATATGGGCTACGGCGACCTGGGTTCCTATGGGCAGGAACGTATCAAGACACCCAACCTGGACAGGATGGCGAACGAGGGTATACGTTTTACCGATCACTATGCCGGGTCCACTGTTTGCGGGCCTTCGCGTGCGACCCTGATGACCGGCCTGCATACCGGCCATAGCCCGATCCGCGGTAACCCCAAATGGACCAACAGCAGCCAACCGGTCGACCTGAAGCCGGAAGATACCACGGTTGCCGAGATGCTGCAGGATGCCGGTTATTACACCGGGCTTATCGGTAAATGGGGGCTTTCGGAAGGCGAAGACATTCTGCCTTCTATGCCCAACCAGCAGGGCTTCGACTCTTTCTATGGCTATCGTGGCCACACAGCCGCCCATTATCACTACTGGGACAAGATGTACCGGAACAATGAAGTGGAAGTTATCGAGGGCAACGACCCGATGACCAATATCGGCGAATACAACCAGGACCGGTTTACCCGTGAGGCCATTACCTGGCTGGGTCAAAGGTCAGACGATGAAAATGATCAGCCCTTTTTCCTGTACCTGTCCTGGGCTTTGCCGCACCTTGCGGTAACGGTTCCTGAAGACAGCAAGACGGCCTATGAGGATTTGGGCTGGCCACAACGAAAGATGATTACCGATGGTCACTATAAGAATGATCCCGAAGGTAATGTGGCGTATGCGGGAATGGTATCGCGCATTGACGACCACGTTGGTCTGATCCTGCAGACGCTCGGTGAACTGGGCCTTAGTGACAATACGCTGGTGATTTTTGCGAGTGACAATGGTCACGAATATGATGAGGGCTTTTTCAACAGTAATGGCCCCTTACGGGGCAAGAAGCGCGACCTCTATGAAGGTGGCATTCGCATTCCTTTCATAGCGCGTTGGCCTGGTCGCGTTCCCGCAGGTATGACTTCAGACCATGTGTCATCATTTCAGGATTTCATGCCAACCGCCTGTGACCTGGCCGGCAATGACAACTGCCCGGAAAGTGATGGCCTGTCCATGGCACCCACTCTCACCGGTGAGGGTATTCAGCAGCAGCACGTCTATCTTTACTGGGAATTCAACGAAAAAAGAGGTCCGACCCAGGCAGTGCGGGCTGGCAAATGGAAATTGGTAAAACGCTACAAAAAACCGCTGGAGCTTTACGATCTGGAGAGTGATATCGGCGAGACAGATAACCTGGCAGAGCAATACCCGCAGCAGCTGGAGCGACTGGCAGGTATGTTGGAAGGCGCCCGCACTCATCATCCCGAATTCACCCTGAAAAAGTTGCCCAATCCAAACAAGAAAGTCCAGGCAGAAAAGAAAAAGGAAGAACAATGAAGTCCATTTCCGGAGTGACGCTGGCTTTGCTGGTGGGTCTCGGTTTACTGACAAGCCCGGCTGAGGCGAATGACAAGCCAAATCTCATCGTGATCATGACCGATGATCAGGGCTATGCCGATGTAGGCTTTAACGGCAGCACCGAAATCAGGACGCCTCACATAGACCGCATTGCAGGCGAGGGCACGCGCTTTACCAGCGGCTATGTCAGTTATCCTGTCTGCGGCCCCAGCCGGGCCGGTTTTCTGACCGGGCGTTACCAGGGCCGTTTTGGCTTCGGTCGCAATCCCATTATCGACCCGACCGACCGTAACGCGGGTATTGCTTTCGATGAGAAAAATATAGCCGAGGTGTTGAAGCCAGCAGGCTACACGTCCGGTATCCTGGGCAAGTGGCACATGGGCACGCACCCGGACCATCATCCCAATAAGCGTGGTTTCGATTATTTCTATGGCTTTCTGTCTGGCGGTCATCGTTATTTCCCTGAGGAGTTGACCCTCAATGACCTGAGTGAGGTCACCAAAAAGTATGAGTGGTATAACACGCGTCTTCTGCGCAACGATGAGCGGGTGGATACAGACGAATACCTGACCGATGAAATCTCGCACGAGGCAGTAGATTTCATCAGGCGTGAAAAGGACGGTCCTTTCTTTCTGTATGTGGCCTACAACGCACCTCACCAGCCGTTGCAGGCGAGCCAGGAATACCTGGACCGCAATATGCACATTGAAGAAAAGCGACGCCGAACTTATGCAGCGATGATCACTGCGGTTGACGATGGCGTGGGTCGCATCCTGGACACACTTAAGCAACAAGGCATTGACGAGAACACCATCGTTTTCTTCCTGTCCGACAACGGTGGGCCGCTGGAGAAAAATGCGTCGGATAATGGCATCCTTCGTGACGGCAAGGGCTCCCCGTTTGAAGGTGGCATCCGTGTGCCCTTTGCGGTTCGGTGGCCGGGTCAGGTTCCAGCCGGGGTCGATTATGAAGAGCCAGTAATTTCACTCGACATTCTGGCAACAATCGTGGCCGAGGCCAATGTCGATACCAGCGCCAACAAGCCGCTGGATGGAACAAACCTGATGCCACATCTGCGTGGTGAACGTTCCGGTCCACCACACGACATCCTTTTCTGGCGCGGGTATGATCAGAAATGGTTTGCCGCCCGCCAGGCAAACCATAAGCTCGTTAACCAGCGTGATAACAAGATGCTGTTTGATCTGGAAAGCGACATTTCGGAAGCAGAAAATCTGCTCAGGTCTGACAGGGAAACGCACCAGGGCCTGGAAAAACAGGTAAATGCCTGGAACAGTGAGATGATCGACCCGGTTTTTGACAAGCTGGGTTCGTGGAAATTGGATAGCAGCAAGACAGTTAAAAAGAACAAAAAGAACAAAAAGGGAGAGAAAACCTGATGAATCAAGTATCGAGATGGCCACTGGTGACTTTAGTGCTGCTATTGTTGGCCGGCTGTGCTGATAAAAACGCAGAAGCGCTTGCAGTCGAACCCGCTGAGAAAGAAACACAGGGCAAGCCAAATGTAGTGGTGTTTTATATCGATGACCTCGGTTACGGTGATGTGGGTAGCTATGGTGCAGTGGGTGTTGAAACGCCCGTGATCGACCGCCTGGCAGCCGAAGGTGTGCGTTTTACCGACGCGCACAGTTCGGCGGCAACCTGTACGCCATCACGCTACAGCCTGTTAACAGGCGAACACGGCTTTCGCAGCAATGCTGCTATCCTGCCAGGTGATGCACCGGCCCTGATCCGTCCGGGCAAAGCAACCCTTGCCAGCATGTTCAAAAAAGCGGGTTATACCACCGCGGTTGTGGGCAAATGGCATCTGGGCCTGGGTGACGGCAATGTCGACTGGAACACCGATATCAGCCCGGGGCCATTGGACATCGGTTTCGATTACAGCTTCCTGCTGCCAGCGACTGGTGACCGCGTGCCGACGGTCTACGTCGAAGATCGCGCTGTCGTTAACCTTGACCACGCGGACCCGATCATCGTGAGCTACAAGACGAAGGTCGGTAATCGGCCCACACGCCTGGAGCGCCCTGACCTGGCTCGTGTGGTCGCAGACAAGCAGCACAGCGAGACAATCATCAACGGTGTCAGTCGTATAGGCACCATGGGCGGTGGTGAAAGCGCACTGTGGGTTGATGAGGAGTTTCCGGATGTCTTCACGGGCAAGGCCATCGACTTCATTCGCGCCAACAAGGACAAGCCTTTCTTCCTGTTCAAGAGCTATCACGACATCCATGTGCCACGTTTGCCGCACCCGCGTTTCCAGGGCAAGAGCACCATGGGACCACGTGGTGATGCCATTGCCCAGATGGACTGGATGACGGGCAGGGTAATCGAAGAACTGGAAGTCCTGGGTATTGTCGACAACACCTTGGTGATTTTTACCAGCGACAATGGTCCTGTGCTGAATGATGGCTATGAGGACGGCGCCGTCGAAAAACTCGGCGAGCATCATCCTGGAGGTCCGTATCGCGGTGGTAAATACAGTGCTTACGAAGCCGGCACGCGTGTACCAACCATCGTCTGGTGGCCGGGTAAAGTTGAGCCTGCCGTTGTCGATACACTTTTCTCGCAGATCGATATTTACGCCTCGCTAGCGAGACTTGCAGGCGTTGACTTGAGTGAAAATGAGGCCATTGACAGCCTTGATACCCTGGACGTGATGCTGGGCCTGTCAGGGGAGAGTTCAAGAGTTGAGCTAATCGAGGAAAACGTTGTGACCCCGGCCTTGCGGGATGGAAACTGGAAACTGATCCCAGCGGTAGGTAAAAGTAAAAAAGGTGGTTTCCTCGAAAACAAGGGCATTGAGTCTGGTCGTCTGAACAAGCCGCAACTCTTTGACCTGTCAATAGACCCTGGCGAGCAAAACAACCTGGCTGACGAGTATCCCGAGCGTGTTGAGACCATGCAGGCTCGCATCGAAAAGATCATGGAGGAAGGCTACGGCAAGTAGGCCTTTACCATGTGGGGTCCGGATCAGGTCAGAGCCCAACCAGACAGCGCTGCTGCCGATATGGTGGCTTTTGTTTATAAATTTGAGGTGAGAAAAGTTAAGTGACCAAATTACACGTGATATCTGGGTCCAGGGACCATGTTTGCACCTTCAGCAGCAGGTCATTCATACGTTTGGGATTCAGCTTAGTATTTTGTGGGCTTATTGGTATCAACACGGCATTAGCGGCCCGGGATGCTTCAGCTGATGCGGTTGAGACTAAGATGCTGTCCGAATATGAATCTGCGCTGGCAAAGGGAGAGGAAGCTGCTGCAAAGAAGGTCTTGCTCGACTATTCGGAGCAGATTAATGGCGAAAACGCCGAGATCACGGTCAAGTTAACACACCGATATGGTCTTGCCTTGTTCAATGAGAGCCGATACCGCAAGGCAACCTACACCTTGATCGAGGCCCTCAAACGTTCGACTGCCGTATATGGGGAGTCGGGCGGTGAAGCGTTTGAAATCAATATGAATATTGGTTACGCCTATAGCAATTGGCATCCCGATATGGACTACCGATTGAAGTACTTTAAGCGAGCCCTGGAGATATTGCAGGAGAGGGGCGAAGACGAAAGTATGGTTTTTGTCAGCACACTTGTCAGTGTTGTCGTCAGCTTGATGAAAAATGACGGCCTCACTGAAACCGTGTCAACTCGCCTGGGTGACCTCGATCAAGGCGCGCTTACGGATGCGGTTGCAGATGCTGGTGGCTATGTTATTCCGACTGAGAGAGATTACCGCAATTATTTCTATATTGCTGAAGAATACCTCCAGGAGGCAATTGAACTTGGTAAGAAGCTGGAAACCGAGGATGAATATATATTGTCCAAAATCGCGATAGCCCAGGCAAAGCTCAAAGTGATGGAGACCGAGGACTTTCGAACGGTACAGCAAGGCGTGGATGGCTATGTTTCGAAAGATACAGCGCGTGAAAACATCAAGCACGAAGAAGATCGGTTGATGGCATCGATCAAGAAACTGTCTGAGGATGTCGAACTCAATAGAGACTACCTGGTTGCCGCCAAACGCGTGCTGATGGACATTGCCTGGAAGGACAGGGACGAGGAACATATGAAAGCCATGTGTGCATCGGGGGCGCTGGATTCACAGGATGATTATCCATCGGATCGACTGTATGAAATCATGGAAGGCGGCAAGGTGTTCGCGCCGGAAGTCGGCATTCGGGTTTCTACAAATATTTTCCAGTTGAACCGTTTACGGCAGACGCGTAAAAATGGCAAACCGATCAAGAGACCATACTTTATGCCGGTGTGTATAGACGGTCAACTAATGGCCGTGTTGATGCATGCACCAAAGGTGACGATTGAAGAGCTGAACTAGTGCAGTGTATATCCTAAATCTTCGAGCGTTGAGTGGTCGGAGTAAAGTGCCAGAGTCAAACCCGGGTGACGGTCCACATGCATGTGCCTGGCGAACCGGACTATCCTACCGGGCTCTGAATATTTCTGACCCCATTAATCAGGAAACCAAGTTGGGTATGAAATACATTCTTACTAACATTTTATACTTGGCTGTTCTTTTGACTCCAGTGTCACTGGTGGCTGAAGACGGGCGGAATGTTCTGTTTATTGGCGCCGATGACCTGCGCATGAATATCGGTGCGTACGGTGATAAAACCGCTGTCACACCAAATATTGATGCGCTGGCCAAAGAAGGCGTAATGTTCACCAGGGCTTATGTTCAGTTCGCAAGCTGTAATGCGTCGAGGGCCTCCATGTTAACCGGCATGCGGCCGGACAGCATTAAGGTCTGGAGGCTAAACAGCCATTTCCGCGAGTCGGCTCCTGATGTTGTTACATTGCCTCAGCACTTTAAGAACAATGGCTATCATACGGAGTCTATCGGTAAGGTCTATCACAATTACGCGAACATAAGGGACGCGACATCATGGTCAGTGCCGGCGCGTCTGGATCAGGAAAATCATTTCACTGATTATGCCCTTGCCACCAGTATCGAAGAGGGCGCGAAAACCGGTATCGCCGCGGAAAGTGCCGAATACGATGGCGACAGGTATGTTGATGACAAGATAACGACAAGTGCCATTGATACATTGGAGAGGCTAAGGGGGGAAATTAAACCCTTCTTCCTCGCCGTTGGCTTTATGAAACCCCACTCCCCGTATAATGCGCCCCAGAAATACTGGGACCTCTACAATCGGGAAGATATGCAGGCATTGGGGAGCGAGGCCAAACCCGAGGATGCCCCCGAACAAAATTGGTTTCAGTTCAAAGAGATAAGAAATCTAACTGATCTACCCGATAAGGGCCCATTTTCTGATGAGACAGCAAAGAGGCTGCGTCATGGATACTACGCGGCGACCAGCTATTTGGACGATAATGTTGGCCGGATCGTAAAGGCACTGAAAGATAACGGCCTGTATGAAAATACCATTATCGTTTTTTGGTCCGATCATGGCTATCACCTTGGCGAAAATGGCCATTGGACAAAAGCCACAGCACGCGAGCTGGACACCCGCTCGCCACTCATCTTCCGCATTCCGGGGCAAAGTGCTTTCACGACAGATGCAATAACCGAATATATCGATATTTATCCCACCCTGTCGGAGCTTGCTGGCTTGTCGGCACCTGTTGGCCTGGACGGTAAGAGCTTTGTGAATGTTCTTGTGGACCCGACTCATAGAACCAAATTCGCCGCCTATTCCCAAACCGCACGTCCCTGGCCGGGCAACAAACCGATTACCCACATGGGCTATACGGTTAGAACCGCAGAGTATCGCTACACGCGCTGGATCAAGGTTAAGGACGGCAGGATGGTTGCTGAGGAACTCTATCACACTGAAACTGACCCGCTGGAACGACAAAACTTGATTGAAACCGCCGGATACCCAGTACTTGCTGAGATGCGAGAGCTCTTAGAATTAAGGGGCCAGAGTAAAGTGCCAGAGTAAAACCCAGAATTAAGGGGTGCCCCCATTAATCCAATGAGACGTGTTCAATCAAGTTTAGCAGGATGATATCGGCAACCGGGTCCTTGCCCAGGTTGGGAACCAGCTTCATGGTGTTTAGCCAGATCGTACCCTTGCCCAATGATGTCTTTATATTGCTGGGCGTGACGCGCGAAGAGTCAGGACACCCATAAGTTTTCCCGCTACCACACACAAAGAAGGCCGGCCCCTATAGGGCTGGCCTTTTTCTTGTGACTGAAATTTACTTATCGCAACAGCCGATCTCGCGTTATTGCCGTGCGTGCAAGCCTGTGGTTGCCGAGCCTGGCTTTTTCAGCCCTTCTTTTTCTTCTTGCCGGCCTGCCGCTCATCATAACTCAACACACCGTTGCCATCGGTGTCGAGTTTTTGAAATTTGGCTGCGAGTTCGATTTCGGTCGGATTCCACTTGGGATTGTTTTCGGCCCACTTCATGTTCTGTTCGATGAATTTCTGTTTGTTCCAGTCACTGGTGTCTTCAGCCTGGGCAGCGGTGCCCCCGAGGATAAAAACAGAAAGCATAAGCCACTTTTTCACGACAATCACTCCTTAGTTGTATGTAGAAATAAATTATCATATAAAACATATATAAGCAAATTAGAAGAAAACGGGGTTGCATTGAAATATTCTCTTTATCAGTCGTGTGGCTCGATGGTGACATGCGTCAGCATCATCAGGTTTTCACCCGCCTGGTCAGGGTGCCGGCAAAGCAGAGTATGCCTTCCTGCTCAGACTGTGAGGCACCAGCTGAGTAGTTCAGCACCAGCCGGTAAGCCCCGGGTTCCTGCACGCGAATCTTCCAGTTGACAGAATCTTCAGGTGACTCCATTCATGGGTGTCCTCACTTCTCCCATCGCAAAGATCCGGTACTTAAGTCAGGACAGCCATGTTTCTCATTGCTGGGCGTGACGGGTGTCCTCACTTCTTTTGCTCGTTCTTCTGGCTCTTCGCAAAGCGCAATATCGTTAGCGAAAGAGGTGCAAGCGATGTATGCACTCTGTTTTCACCAAGCTCTGTAGAGTTATGCTTTCGAATTTCGTCTGAGGTCGTCAGTGGGTCTTCATCTTCGGGATGATTACCTGAGTAAACGATGCGTTGATGTTCGATTTCAGGGATAAACCCGGGTAGCTCCAATGCAATCTTTTCTTCCCTGTCGTTCTTGTTAAGCACAATAACCGATAGTTGATCGCCACCTTTGGTTGATGTTGCATAAACTCTTAAATAACCCTGGTTCTGCTCAACATCGAGGACATTCTCATAGGTATTATTGTTGATTAGCTTTATCACTTGTCCGATCGGTGTTAACTCATTGCCTTCAGTATTCTGTAAGGCATTGGACGTATCGAGATAACCACCAAATTCACCGTCCCACGACGTATGCGTATTCCAATGGATCATGTGTTTGACGTTTTTGTACTGGAAGCTCGACAAGGACAGTTCGGCAAACACCAAAGACTTCCACAAATCATTTCCGTAGTTCTTGTGTTCATCGGCTTGTTGATAAGTGTTCAGCCCGTTTTCGTCGCTGCTTTTACCCTTGTGATCAAGCGCGACAAATTGAAACTTCTGTGCCTGCCTTTCTGAGGTTTCAGATAAGAAATAGCGTTTTCTCTTTTTATCAAATACTACGTAATGGTCGGGGTGAACTTTTGAAGCAAGGAAATATTCGTTGTCCCGGGTTTCCAATAGACGCCACTTGCTGGCCTGGTTTGCCTTTTCAGTAACATAAATGGCTTCATCAGTGTTCTCTGGTACGGTGATAAAACAGCCATTGCACTGTGCAGGTCTTAACAAAAACCACCCGTCCTTTAACAGTTGTGTATAAATAGCAGCCCTCTCACCAGGCCGTTTATAAGCGTTCACCAACTGCTTGCCATCTTGTGAAAGTGCAACAAATACATCGTTTCTCCTGTGACCTGTTAGCGGCTTCAAAAAATGGTAGCCCTGGGGGTCGTTTTCAGGGTAAGAACCACCTGTCACCCCATACTCGGTAACAATTAGCGGGACATCTTTGTGTGATTTGCTGTTGTCGGCATACTGTTGGAACTTGCCAATTTTACTATCGAGTTTCCCGGAAAAATTACGCCAATGCTGATAAGACTCGGTCCACTCGCGACCAAACAAATATTGATGAGGCGTTAAGAAATCAATGTATTGGCTTACCTGTTCATCTGCCAGTGCCTCTTGAACCCATGTTCGACGACCATCTTCCCCAAAGCCTGTTAGTATTGACGGGTCTACTTCCTTCATTGCTTTGGCAACAGCTACAAAGTTTTTGATGTAGGTTTCCTTATTGGAGTGAATGGCAACCTCGTTACCTAATTGCCAGTATTTGATGTTATGGCCGCGTGTGACATTGGCATACCTTACCCACTCAACAGCATGTGACTTTAAATCAGCAAAAGTCACCACTGTCTCTGGGTAATGCTTTCTGTCATAAGCCAACATATTGACCATGATCAACGGCTCTACATTCAGGGTTTTGACGTAACTCATAAACTCATCGAAATCGAGCGCTTTGATAAAGTAGCCTTTTTCATTAACCGGCCAACCCTGGCTGCCCGGGGCTACTTTCATTGAGGCGACTCGAGGGGTCAGCCCCTTATCGCCACCAGTGAATGGTGCTTCTGTGAATAAATAGTTGTCAGCCAAATGGCCGTAAGGAAAGCGCAATATCCCCAAATTCATTTCTTTAATACGTGTCTTGTTTGACACTTTGCGCGGCCATTTTGAATCTGAAGCCATTAAGAAATTCAGGTTCTCGCCAATAGGTGGCTTTGATAGTGTTTTTACGATGTGCTGGATATCAATAACAACGACGGGCGCATTGTGGCTTTGGGTTGCAGAGGCAACAGGCAGGGTTTGAGACAGAGCGCTTAAAACACCAAGCGTAACCATGGCTTTAAACACAATATCAAGGCACTTCATTAGTTTTCCTGGCTTCAAACGTTGTGATCAATTTACATTGATCCTGAAGAGACGTATCCCAGCAAATTCAGCAGGATGATATCGGCAACCGGGTCCTTGCCCAGGTTGGGAACCAGCTTCATGGTGTTCAGCCAGATCGTGCCTTTGCCCAATGATGTCTTTATCAGGTCGGAGCCCAGCCATACATCGCCACTGCCAATATAGTGGCGCTTTGACAGGGTCATGTCTGGAAAATTGTCGTTGGCCACCAGTTTCACGATGTTCTTGCCGGCCATATCGATTACTGAAAAACCCGGTCGGACGTTTTCGTACAGGCCGTACATAGCCCTTCCCGTGGGCAGCCCTTCGAAGATCGGGTGGTCCCGGGGCACGACATGCGTCATGCCTCCCCAGAGCCCGGTGGAGGGCTTGATTTTCACATCCAGCGGCATGTCTTCAGCGTATCCCAGGGTCAGGACACCGCCCCACATTCTGGGCCTCGCGAAAGGAAACTGGAGATAAACCACTGTGCCGCCGGAATCGGCAAATCTGCCCAGCTCATCATTTAACGGAGCCTGTTCTTTCGAAGCCTTCTCGCGCATCGCGACCAAAACCGTGGTTCCAGGACTGGTGTCCTTGCTAAAGGTATCAAAGGCAATGCCTTTCTTGTTCAGAAGCCGGGTGACGGCGCCTGTTTCATCAATTAGCGCGATCCTACCGGCCACAGGCGCTTGAGGCGAGGCAAAGACATCCAATTCCTGGGCATTGGCCGCAAGCAGATTGCCATCACTATCTGTGACTTTAGCGACTATCCTGTAGTTGCCCTCCATGTCCTCAGATGAAAAGTTCTCGTCGAACAGTGCATTCACACGTGCATTCAAGCTGACGGGTAGGGACTTGCCCCATACAACCTTGCCGTCATTGCTGACAACTTCCAATGCCAGAGTGCCGTCTGCCGCATCCAGATCATTGATGCCCGCAACCGTCGTGCGGACCTCCTGGCCTTTGTAGACATTGCGGGGCCAGCTGCGAATCGTCAAAATACGGGGCGCGTTGGCGGCCTTCGTCAAGTCATAGACGGCTCTCTTGGGATCACGCCAGAGATCCAGAAGTCCTGCGCCCATAACCCAATCACCACCTGTAAGTGCGTGCACGCAGTAACCGGTCACCCGTGGGTTGGCACGGGCGGCTTCAATCATCCTGGCATTGGCCAGGCCGTGGATATGTTGCTGCTCCAGGTAGAACTCGTTTGGCGATGCATAAACATCGGCCAATTCGCTGTCGAGCATTGCGACCAGTTGGTTTTCCAGTTTGGCGTGGTAACGGGTTGGCGGTGCGATCGGGTTGCCTTCTTGTATAAATCGTTCATTAACCTTGCCAAACTCCACATAGGAACCATAACCCAGCTCCGAAACAAAACTGGTGGCGCCGTCTTTCACAAAATGGCCAATCGGTTTGGCACTGATGCCCATGGCGTCACGCTCTTTTTTTGACCAGGCTACCGCAAGGAACCTGTCATACCACTGGTTGGTGACACCGGGCCCGGGATAGGTGTGCACATCATTGAACCACTCGTACTGGCGGCTATATGGAAGGTATACCCTGGCGCCCTGTGCCCAGCCGCCGCTTTCGTCGAGAATCAGGCGGGAAGGATCAAGATCACGGGCCATCATGGCAGTCTCAGCCATCATCTGCTTCAGTACAGGGCGACGAAGCTCGTTGAATAGTTCCCACATCACGATGCTCGCGCGGTTCCGATCCCGTCTGATGGTCATGCTGATTTCACTCAGAACCTGGTTCGGCAGGTCGGGAGTAGTGACCGGCAGGTCCATACATTCCAACGCCGGGGAACCAACCACCAACACACCCATCTCGTCAGCCAGATCCAGCCACTGTGGTGGTGGCGGGCGGCGCCAGGGGCGGATCATGTTGAAACCTGCCTCCTTGGCAAGACGGATTTCCTTAGCCGCCAGTTCCTGATCGAGGGGCGTGGCGATGCCTACCGGATAGACGCCTTCCAGGAAAACGGCCTTGACGTAAATGTCCTTGTCGTTCAGCTGGAACTTATGGTCCTTCACGGTAAATTCGCGCAGGCCAAACCGGTCCCCGACCACATGGCTTGGCTTGTCACCGTCAGTCAGTGAGACCTCTACCTGATACAGGTTCGGGGTATCTGGTGACCACAGTTTGGCGTTGGGAATCTCGATGGTACCGATCCAATTATTCTTGCCTGGGTGTAGATCAATATTGGCGGTTTTTGAAGCGACCTTTTCACCGGTTTTTCCATTTTCAAGAATGCTGATGGTTAGTTTGTCTTGACTGTCAAACTCGTCGAAATTGGTGATGTCCAGCGTAATCCTTGCGGTCTTTTTCTGGATATCGCCTTCTATAAAAATGTCGTTGATATAGTTCTTGCCGCTGGCGATAAGTCGTACCGACTGCCATATGCCACCGGTGATGCCGCCACGCCACTGCGGCGTTTCCATAGCACCCATACCGTCGATAACCTTATCGGTGTCCAGCAGGATGGGGCCCAGGACCCGCAGGGTCAGCACATTTTCCTGTCCCGGTTCCAGCATGCTATTGATACGGAAGCTGAACGGGGTGAACCCGCCTTCATGAACACCCACCACGTGGTCATTTACATAGACCTCGGCACGGTAATTCACGGCGTCGAAGGCTAGATGAACGATGCGCTCCTGCCAGTCTTTTGGCACAGTGAAAGTCTTGCGATAGACCGCCACACCCTCATAGTCCTTTTCAATTCGTTCCCAGACACTGGGCACCTGAATCTCCCGCACATCTTTGTGGGCCAGGAAGTTTGCATTTTCGAACAATTCTTGACCGCGGCTCTGATTGTCATGGTCAAAGATAATCTGCCAGTTGCCATCGAGGGACAGGGTTTCGCCGTGGTCCCTTGCCGCATGAGCCGCAGAGGCGCCTAAACCGACAAGCACAAGCAGGCAGAGTAGTTTGTAAATAATTTTCTTCATTCTGTTTCCGGAAGGGGCAGGCCGACCATGTCTGCCATTTGTTGTCGCAGATCTATCCTGATGCTGGCGTGATCGGGGCTGTCTGCAAGATTGTGCCATTCAAAGGGATCAACACGGTGATCGTATAGCTCTTCCTGACCGCCGCCGTAGCGGATATAACGCCAGTTGCGAGTTCGCCAGCTATAGGTTTGCTGCCAGATAAAGCTGTCCGGCAGTGGCTTAAGTATACGCATATGCCACAGGGCTTGAGGGTTGATGCTCTTTGCAAGACCTTCGATCGGTTCATTAATACCTGCGCCCATAACCGTCAGGACACCCTCGGGACCTTGCCAGTTCTCACTGGTCTCGCTGCGCAACAGAGGCACCAGGGAAAAACCGCCAATGTCTCCGCCTTCTGGCGCCTTCTTGTGCTCACCCTGCAAGTTTGCCAGTTCGCGGAATGTGGGAAAAAGGTCGATCAGGGATACCGGTTGGTCTGACGTACTGCCTGGCACGGTGTAACCTGGTATTCGAATCAGGAGTGGAATGCGGGTGCTCTCTTCCCAGGGAGAGTTCTTGTAGAGATAGTCCTTCTCACCGAAATTCCAGCCGTGGTCACTGGTGAAGACAACGATGGTGTTGTCGCGCAGACTGCTGCCGCCAAGCGCGTCCATGACCCTGCCTACCTGCTCGTCGACAAAGGCAATACAGGCGAGATAAGCCTGGATGACTTTTTTGAGTCCTTGCTCGTCGTCTTCGTAACTGTCCTTGAGTGCCTGGAAATAGTGCAGGCCCATTTGGGTCATGGGGTAATTGGCCTTGAACCCGGTATCGTCCGCATCACCGGGGAGGATTTCCGGGAGCTGGATTTCATCCAGTGGGAACATGTCAAAAAAACGTTTTGGCGCATAAAGCGGCGTGTGCGGGCGAACAAAGCCGATGCCCATGAAAAAGGGCTTGCCGCTCGTTGTCTGCTCGAATCGAGTGATTTGTTCAGCAGCCCAGGCGGCGTGCTGTTCGTCAGGCAATCGGTCCCGATCGTCTTCGTTGACATAGCGGAATGAGCCAGAGGGGTAGCCCCATCCGGGTGAGTGCTTTACGGGTCCGTCGGTTTCAAATTGTGGCACATCGTTCAGTGGTGCAAAGGACCCATCAATGACATCAATGCTGCGGAAGGGCTCCGGCACGCTTGGGTGGCCGGTGATCTTGTTACCGTCAAAGGCATGGGGGCCATAGTTGATCCGCTCAGGAACACCCCATTCATCCCAGTAGCGCTTGCTGTTGATGTGTAGCAGTTTGCCGGTTCCGAGCATCTGATAGCCGTTGTCGCGAAACAGTTCCAGAATGGTTCGGTTGTGTTTCAGGGTTGTCTGCTGTTCCATCCGGGTCCAGCCGAAATCCCGTGAAACATGCGGGTACACGCCTGTGAACAGGCTGCTGCGAGCGGGCGAGCAAACCGGCACGTTGGTGTGGGAATTGGAAAACTGCATGCCCGATGCTGCCAGACTGTCGATGTTCGGCGTATGCGCCTGTGGATGTCCACCGAAAGTACCGAGATAGTCATTCAGGTCATCGACCATGATGAACAGGACGTTGGGTCGTTCCGGTAATGTTGCGACTGGATCCGCCGCGTTGCACTGCTGGCTGGTAGCCAGGAAAACCAAAATGATGATGGTGGTCAGTGCGGCAATCAGACGTTGCATGCTAAATATCCCTATTTATGTTCACTGACTTTCATGCTGAAGGGTACAGTGGGCAGTCCACTCACGCTATAAAGATTCGCATCTTCCGGGTTCTGTGCCCAGGCATAGCGTACATGGACAGGCTCGCTTAACTCATCGTTCCAGACCACAACCTGGTTCCCATCCAGCTTCGCCTTGGCCCACATGTAAATTCCATCACGTCCCGCCACTGCGAAACCCTGTAGCACTTCACCGTCTACTGTGAGTCCCCCGCCCATGCGGTCGAAGCTGACCACCAACCGGTTGCCATCGCGGGTAACAGCGGCAGCCTTCGGGCTTTGATAAACAAGGCTTTCTTCGTTGTACGCCAGAGCACGCGCGCCAAGCGCCAGCCGCTGGCCAACTGTTTTCTTGTCGAGCGGGTGAATGTTGTGCCGTTCGCCCACATCAATAGCAAGCGCCATCGCGGCGTTGGGCAGCATAGCCTCCACCTCGGCCTGCGCCTGTCTCAGGTCGGCCCAACTGGCTTCCTCCGGTTGCGCGGATGGCTTCATGTAGTTGGCTAATTGCACAAAAAGGAAAGGAAGATCACCCTGACCCCACTGCTTGCGCCAGTCGGTAATCATGTTTGAAAACGGCCTGGAATATTCGTGAGGGCGGTCGGTGTTGCTCTCCCCCTGGTACCAGATAAAACCCTTGATCTTAATCTTGTGAGCCGGCGCGATCATGGCGTTGTATAGACCGGTCGGTTTTGTTTCGAGTCGTTCCGGCCGATGGTGTGACGGCATCCGGGCACCGATGTTCTGCTTCCAGATTCCCTCAAGATCAAGGACATCCTGACCCATTGCCAGCTGATATATTTCGCCCTTGATCGCGCCGCCCCAACTACGCTTTACCTGCAAGCGGATCGAGATGACATTCCGCCCCGGCCTTAACACGCCGGCCGGTACCTCGTATTTTCTCGGAATATATCGCGTCGGTGTCGATCCAACCAGGTGCCCGTTTATAAAGGTCTCGTCGCTGTCTACCAGCAGCCCTAATTGCAATTTGGCCTGGTCCACAGCCGCTTGGGCCTCGGTCAGAAGTATCTCTCGCCGCAGCCACACCACACCACTATTGAATCCGGTTGTGTTCTTGTTCAAGGTGCCGGGGATGGCAAAAGATTTCCAGTTGCCGTCGTCCAGACCTGGTGATGACCATGCACTATCGGCAGAGAGGCCGGCATCCTTACGCCGGGCCTCCAGCGACCATTCAGCTGTCTTTCGTGCCTCTGTTTCCTTCAAGGTGTTGATGACTGCATCGTTGGCAAAATTTGTCGCAACACTTTGTATTGCAGGAAAATCGTCCAGTGATCGATAACTCATCCAGCTTTCCACCGGGGTCGCCCCGACGCTGGCGTTTATGATGCCGATTGCCACACCTTGTGTGGCCGAAAGCTGCTTTGCAAAAAACCAGGCAACAGCGGAGAAATCGCCGACACTCTGCCGGGATGCACTGTGCCACTGAGCTGCGGAAAACTCCTGTTGCGGGCCTTTGAAGTTAACATCGTTCTGGACCAGGAACTGGCGAATGTCGGGGTAGGCCGCGAGTTCCAGTTCCTCTGGAAAACGGAATCTGACCTGGTGCAGCTTGAAGGACATGTTGGATTGGCCCGACGCCAGCCAGACATCACCGAAGGCAATGTCCCGGATAACGTGTTTGCCGATTGTCATTTGCAGTCCCCGGCCAGCGGGCTGCGCCGGCAATTCCAATTCCCAGCGGCCCTTTTTGTCAGCCCTCGTTTTCCAGGGTTTTCCGAGGAAATACACTTTCACCTTTTCCCCTGGATCAGCGGTGCCCCAAACAGCCACAAGCTCATCTCGCTGGATGATCATGCCATCAGCATAATATTTCGCTGGTACTACCTCGGCAGCGCATTGGCAACTGATAAGTAGTAACAGGCCAGCAGCCAATGACGTAGTCAATCCGTTCATGGGGCTAATCTTCACAGCGGCATTTTCCTCCTTCGTCCCTTGAAATAACATCGCCAGATTTGTCTGCAGCTGTTTCGCGGATCGCTGGCTATTGGCCTATTTAGCATCCTTCGTTACCACCTCTAGTCGGGCTTCCAACTTTGTCTTGACCTTTCTCGCTTCAGGCTGGTCAGCCAGATTTGTAAATTCGTCTGGATCCACGCGGTGGTCATAAAGCTCTTCTTTACCGTTGCTATAACGGATATAGCGCCAATGCCGGGTGCGCAGGGCGAAGTTCGTAGTGTCTCCCTTGACAACCACAGTCAACGCCTGGCGGTCACTGTCGTCATTGCCCTGCATCAGCGAAACCAGGCTGTTGCCATCAATGCCCAGGCTGTTCTCGCCTTTGCCGTTGATATTGTCGGTGCCTGCAAGCTCCGTAAAAGTGGGGTAGAGGTCGATCAGGCTGACAGCCTCATCTATTCGCTGCTGAACCGGCGTGCGTGGATCATAGATGATCAACGGTACTTTGGTGGAGCGTTCCCAGAGGTTGTATTTGAACAGGTTCTCCTTCTCCCCCAGGTTGTAGCCATGGTCGCTGGTGAAGATGACAATGGTGTTGTTCTTGAAACGGCTATCGTCAAGCGCATCGAGCACCACACCGAGTTGTTCGTCCATAAAGCTGATACTGGCGAGATAGGCCTGGTAATAGCTGCGCAGGGCTTCGTCCTTGCTATCAAACGATTGCATCAGGGTTTCGTAGTGGATCTTGCCTTTCGACTTGCCGGGCTTGTGCAGCTTCTCAAACCAGGTGTCATCTTCGTCGCCTTCGGGCATGTCAGGCAGGACAATCTGGTCCTTCGGATACATATCGAAAAAACGGTCCGGGGCCACCAGCGGTGTGTGCGGGCGGATGAATCCGACGCTCAGGAAAAAGGGTGTGTGCAGTCCTTCTCGATCCCAGTCTTGAATCTTGCCAGCCGCCCACTCGGCATACATTTCGTCCGGTAGAGGATCGCGGTCGCTTTCACTTTCATAGCGGAAAGGCTTCTTAAAGCCGCCATACCACCAACCCTGATAACCTGGCGCGCTGTCACTGGGCTTTACATGGGGTACTTTTGACAGGCGGATAAAGGTGGCGTCGAGCGGTCCGATCTCCGTGTTGTAGGGCGCTGGCCCATCCGGATGGCCCGTGGTCTTGTTGCCGTCGTAGGCAAGGGGTGTGTAGTCGGGACGGATGGCAAAATCATCCCATGCTTCTGGCCACTGGTGGTGGATCAGTTTACCGGCTCCCGCGCTGTAATAGCCGGCCCGGGACAGTTGTTCCATGATAGTGCGACTGTCTTTGAGCACTTGGTTTTGCCGCCAGTTTGTGAATCCATATTGGCCGGAGTGGTGCGGCAGGATGCCGGAGAACAGGCTGGCACGGGACGGGCTGCAAACCGGTGCATTGGAATGGGCATTCATGAAGATGCTGGCATTGGCCGCAAGACGATCGATGTTGGGTGTTTTTACACCAGTGCTGTTATTCATCACCCCAACAAAGTCATTGAGGTCATCGGCCATAACAAAAAGGATATTTGGGCGTTGATAGTCTTTTTCTTCATCTGCCACCGCATGAATTGGATGAATGACAGCCAGGTAGCCGACAATGACAAGAATGTTCAGAAGTTTAAGTTTCATTTGTTTTCTACTGGCAGTTTGATTTCAATTGCGCCCATATCCGGCTTGCCGGTAATTGGATTGCCCATGATGTCATGTTTGGCCTTCAGTCCGGTGATCAGGCCATTGTCATCTCCCGGTATCATCTGTATTTCAACTCCCTTATCTTGCACCAGTGCCACATTGGCAGGGATATAATCCTCAAGTTTGATTCCACCGGGTTTGGAAAATTCCGCATCACCAAAGATAGGTGCTTCATCCTGGACAAGCACCCTTGCCGGCCAGCTTGCCTGGTGAAGAAACAGGTTGTTCTTGAAAATGGTGCGGGGAACCTCGGTCGGTGTACCGTCTTTTTTCGGACGATACTGGTCACCTTTTACCAACCGGGCATTACCTACTATATGAAAGATGTTGTTGGCCACCAATAAACCCTGCGTGGTTTTTGCTATTGTCACTTTTGGCTTCACGCTTTCATCAACGTAAATCGTATTGTTGTAGATATACGTGTTATAGGGTCCCTTATGTTCACGATCCTTACCGACAAATCCCGATAGCCAGAATGTTTTGCCTTCCTGGTAGTCGCCATTTTCACCCTTGATCCGATAACCATCGTTTACGCTGATGTTGTAGCGGTAGGCACTGTTGTGGTTGTTGCCGAGTATTTCGATAAATCCACCGGCATTCCTTGCGCTGAGGTTGTACTGGAAAACGATGTTGCTGCAGTTGAAGTCGACGTGGAATCCAGTCGAGTCAGCAGGGCCATTTGCCTGGATGAACGCATTGTATTCGATGATGAAATTCTCACTGCCCCAGGTCCACATGCCGGAGCCACGACCCCATTTACGACCATCGTCGTCGCTGCCTGACTTGAAAACCACATTATCGGTAACACGTGCATTTTTGACCCCACCGAACTGCATGCCGGGACCACCTGTTTTGATGATGCGGTTGTTCTCGATCGTTACACCATCAATTGTACCGCCCCGTGTTCCAAACTTGATACCGGTGTGTGCCACATTACTAATCAATGAATTGCTTATACGACTGTTTTTGATGACGCCTTTCCTGGACGCGAAAAACCGTATGCCCCAACCATATTCCTGGGTTCCATTGTGTGTGCGGGTTTCGGATGCCGGGCGTTGTAAGCCTGGATCATGAAAGAAGACATTCTGCACGACCAGGTTATCCAAGGTAACACCCTCAAAGGTTCCGGACTTGTCAGTTTCCACTATGACCCCCACACGCATCATGGTTTTCTCACGGGTGCCTTTTTTTACCAGTTTTTCATGCATTTTACGTTGCCAGCTGTTGACTGCACCACCATTGGCATCGATAATCACGTTTTCAACATGCAGGTGACTGCTGTTGATAATGTGTAGCCCGAAAAGCCGTCCTTTAGCATTGATTGTCGCGTAGCTGTCTTCAGCACCGTCGTCTGTGCCCCAGGTCGACACAATGACCGGGTTATCTGCATCGCCTCTCACATTGCGAAGAACCAGCGACCCCCAGAATTTTTTTCCGGCAGCCAGCAGGATTTTATCACCTGGCTCAAACCGGAGCTTATTCAGGCGGCCAAGCGTTTTCCAGGGAGACTTTTCCGAGATTCCGGTGTTGCCATCGTCACCTTTGGTGGAGTGCAAATAATAGGTCTCGCCCAGCGCGGCAGTACTGAAGGCCATGATGGCGGTAGTAAATAGGAGTGTTTTGGATAACGTTAACATGTTGAATTCCGAGGTAATGATTCGATTTATGTCAATTTCCGTCGTGTTTGGTAAATCGGTCCGACCAGAAAATGAAAACAAATTATTAACATATATTTTGTATTAATATCATTTATATGATATATATGAGAGTACGAAGTATGTCTATATAAGAAGACTTTGTCCACAATTCGAAACTTAAACCCATACATGGGATGCAAAACAGGGACCGGCTTTTAGTAGCGGCACCTTTAAATGGAGAAGAATGATGTCAGGTAAAACCGGGAAAAAATTGGCGCACTTGAGTGTGGCCAGCTTGCTGATGATGAGCGCAAGCGTGTTTCCTATGTCGGCTTACGCACAGGACAGCGACGCCGCTGTCGAAGATGAAGACGAAGTGCTCGAAGAAGTTATTGTCACGGGTATTCGCGCCAGTGAACGCCTGGCCGTCGATATTAAACGAAATTCCAGAGGGGTTCTTGAAGCGATTGCTGCCGAAGACATCGGTGAGCTGCCGGCGCCCAGCATCGCTGAAAGCCTGATGATGCTGCCGGGTGTGACCGGCAACCAGGACAGTGGTCGCTCGAATACGATCAGTGTGCGTGGTCTTGGTGGCATTTATACCCGCACGACCCTTAACGGTCGCGAGATCGTGTCTTCATTCGGTACTCGTTCGGTCAACTTCAGCCTGTATCCGGGAGAAGTTATTCGCAGGGGTATCGTGTACAAGACGGCAACGCCTGATCTGATCGAAGGTGGCGTCGCCAGTACGGTCGACCTGCAAACCATTCGGCCATTGGCAGTGAAGAAAAACATCCGTAACGTGAATGCGTATTACCTGTACAACGAGATGGGTGGGAAATCCGCCTTAGTTGATGGCCACGGTTATGACATCAACGCCATGTTCAGCCAGAAAGTCAATGATAAATTCGCGTTCGTCATCGGTGCTGTGGCGCTGCAGGAAGACCAGCGATCCGAACGGATCAACCTCGGTGACGTCGGCTGGGCGGGCTGGCAGCTCGACTATGATGACAACCCGGATACCCGTGAATTTTCATCGGGCGGCGGTGGATTGCAGAATCACTCCCGTGAGGTAAACCGCCAGTCGGTGTTCGCCACGGCCCAGTGGCGACCGAGTGACCGGTGGGAAGTTATCGTCGATGCGCTGTGGTCAAACTATGAATACGAAACCCAGATGGCCAATATCTATTTCTGGGGCCTGAATTCAAACACCCCCGAGTATGCCGCCTACCGGGACCAGGCGATCATTGGCAAGAATGGCCAGGTCATGCGTGGCTACGCACCCGCCGTCAACTTCAATATCGCTCCTGCGCAGGTCATTAACAAAGACACGACCGAGGTTTTTGGCCTCAACACTATCTACACGGGCGACAAGTGGACGACAAACTTTGATTTGTCCTATTCCGGTTCCACTCGTGAGTATGCCTGGATGGGAACCAACGCCCAATACGGTGACGTGCCCCTGATGTGGGACTGGACAAATGCGAACCATCCGTCCCTGGAGATTGATGAGAGTGTGGACCTCACAGATACCACCCGTTACGGCAACATCGAGAAGGTCAGCAACCCGGATTCCCGTTCCGTTACTGACCTGTATGCCTTCAAGTTCGATAGCGAGCGTGGTTTCAATGGCCGGTTCTTCTCAGGTATGAAGTGGGGCATGCGCTATTCCGAGCAGAGCAAGAACCAAAGGGAAGACCAGGAAGAGTACACCGATGAGGCGGTAACCAGTCTGAGCCTGCTGGATGTCATTCAGCCATTCACGAGTGGCAGGGCGTTCTCTACGTGGGACACGTCGATGCCGAATGACTGGCTCTACTTCAGCCCGATCGACGTCCTGCGCGCGAGCGGCCATGAAAACGATGAGCGCGAATGGGACGCTGCTGACCAGTTTGCCAGCTATGATCTCAAGGAAGAGACGACTGCTGCCTACCTGATGTTTGATTTTGATTCGTCCCTCTTCGGCAAGCCGTTCTACGGTTCGTTCGGTGCCCGTTATTTCGATACGGACGTCACATCGGTCGGCGTCATGGGTGATTACGAACTCAAGTATCTTGCCTGGGCAGACGACTACAAGCTGATTGTGGACGAGAGCACGCTTCACGAAGACACGGCCAAGAGCAACTACAATGACTGGTTGCCGAGTATCAATATGAACCTGGCAGTGAGAGACGACTTCATCATTCGTGCCGGCATAGGCCGCCAGGTCCTGTTGCCGCGTATCGGCGAGATGGACAATGCACTCAACCTGAATACCGGCAGGGTCTTCAGCGGTACAAGCAAGGACCAGCAGCGGACCATCGGAACGCGTGGTAATCCTTACCTGCAGCCGATCACGTCTGACCAGTTCGACCTGTCATTCGAATGGTATCCGCGCGATAACGATCTTTACAGCATCGCGTTTTTCTACAAAGACATGGATGGGGTTTACGAGAAGAATGCGGATTACATCGATGTCGAAGGCATCGATCTTCCGATGCCCATTATCACGACGGTGAAGACCGAACGCTCCGGAACGATCGGCGGTATCGAAGTGGCCTTCCGTACGGAACTGGATTTCCTGCCTGGGTTTCTTAAGCATTTTGCCTTGGCCGGTAACTATACCTGGATGGACATCGATACGGTGCAGGACTATAACGCGAATGAGACCTACAAGGAGGATTTCGACTGGATCGCCTACACGGAAACCCTGTATCTGGCGGAAGGCATGATGGAGTCGACGGGTGCCCTGGTGCTCAGCTATGACGACGGCCAGAGATGGTCCGGTCGTCTCGCCTACAAATACCAGGACTACGTGGTTGGAAAGGATGGTCCGAACTACATGCTTCGCCGACCCAGCAATTTCTGGTCTGGTTCAGTTAACTTCAGGATCAACCAACGCTTCCAGTTAGTGGCACAAGTTTGGAATCTGACCAATGAGAAGACGATAGCTGGTCATATTTCGAGCAAGAACATCGGCGAACCGTTCCCTGATTACCCGCGACGGGTCCAGGCGGACAGCCGTACCTGGCGTCTCGGTATCCGGATGAGGTTCTGATAAAGCAATCAAGGCCAGCGGGCGCAAGTCCGCTGGCTTTTTTTTCAAAAAAATTTGAGGCCAATGCTGCTCGCGGGTGCTTCAGCCTCTCAATCAGATCAAATGGGGACTCCAATGATTCCAAAGGCGATTACGAGCCTGAAACGCTTCAGGCAGCTTACGGCGATGCTTGTTTCCAGTGGGGTATTGCTGTTTGGGGGGGGGCAGGTGCAGGCGGCTGAAAGTCCGCAACAAATCATCGCAGGGCAGGGCCGTCCTAATATCATCTATATACTCGTGGACGACCTTGGTTATGGTGATGTCGGTGCCTTTGGCCAGACAAAAATCAAGACACCACAACTCGATCTGTTAGCTGACGAGGGTATGCGCTTTACCGAGCATTATGCAGGTAGTACGGTTTGTGCCCCGTCACGGGCAGCACTTGTCACGGGCAAACATACCGGGAATGTTCAGATCAGGGGCAACTATGAGTTAGGCACGTTCCTGGATGAAGAAGAGTTTGGCCAGATGCCATTGCATCCCGGCACCGATACGATCGGAACCATGATGCAGGACGCCGGCTACAAAACAGCCCTGATTGGTAAATGGGGGCTTGGCGGTCCGGGTTCCTACGGCACACCAAACAAACAGGGCTTTGATTATTTCTTCGGTTACCTTGATCAGAAGCAGGCCCACAATCACTACCCCAGCCATCTTTGGCGTAATGAGAAATACTTTCCTCTGGACAATGCCTGGCTCGATGTGCACCAGGCGCTGCCCGAAGGTGCTGATCTGACTGACCCTGAAAGCTATAAAGCCTTTCGGCGTAGTGATCACGCACAGACCCGGCTGACCGATGAGGCGCTCAGGTATATCCAGACCAACAAGGATGACCCGTTTTTTCTATACCTCGCATATGCCGCCCCGCATGCCGCCTTGCAGGTCCCTGATGAGGAGTTGACCCAGTACGCGCATTTCGAGGAAACACCCACAGCTGACGGCGGAGGCTACTTGCCTCACCCTAAACCTCGGGCAGCACGTGCAGGGATGATTTCACGTATCGACAGCGATATTGGGAAGGTGATTGCGCTACTTAAGGAACTGGATCTGGATGAAAGCACCCTGGTGATATTCTCCAGCGACAATGGGCCTTCGTTCGAGGGCGGTGCTGACCTGGATTTTTTTGACAGCAACGGTCCATTGCGTGGTTACAAACGCGACCTTTACGAAGGTGGCATCCGCATGCCAACCATTGCATGGTGGCCTGGCAAGGTAAAGGCTGGGACAAGTAGCAGTGAAATGTCGGCCACTTGGGACATCATGCCTACAATTGCCGATGTCACGGGTGCGAAATTGCCAGATGATGTGGACGGTATCTCTTTATTACCCACTCTGCTGAGTTCGGGTGATCAGAAGACCCATGATCATCTCTACTGGGAGTTTCACGCCTGGGCTGCCGGTCACTCGCAGGCCGTTCGCTTCAATGACGGCGAACGCAAGTGGAAAGCCGTACGAGTCTATACGAAGGAAAACCAAACCAACCCCCCGATAGAGCTTTATGACCTGGCCAGCGACCTCGGAGAACAGCGGGATGTAGCTTCACAGCACCCGGTGCTTGTTGAGAAGGCGTTGGAGTTGATGGAAACCAGCCGCAGTCGATCACGCATCGACGACTGGAATTTCGATTACTGGCCGGCTAGCCAGTAGCACCAGACCTGATGTGAAGATGGATATGACGAAAGAAAGTTCTTCCGAGGTCTCCTGCTGCACAACGGGTGTCAATCGTCGTGAGTTTCTGACGGGCATGGGTGCTGGTGCCGTTGTCCTTTCGGGGGCGGGCAGCATGCCGCTTATGGCAGGGCCTTTTAATTACGACTCCGACGGTCCGATACCACTCAATAAGCAGCTTGATGCCAAATGGATCAAGTCCCTTCATGCCCGAGGTGTTGCCACCAGCTATAAAGGTTGGGAGAAATTGCAATACATTGGTATGCCCATCGGCGGGATCGGATCGGGGACCGTTTATATCGGCGGTGACGGCAAATTGTGGGTTTGGGATATTTTCAATGAGCGTCATGAAGGTGTAGTACCACAATCGATTGAACACGCGACGCTGAAAAATCCACACAGCGCGGGTATCAGGGAACGTGACGGTGCGAACTATATCAACCCGCCGGCGCAGGAAAGCCCCTGGCACTTTGATCAGGGTTTTGCCGTTACAGTAGGCGAGGGCGCAGGCAAGGTCCGTCGCACACTCGATCATGTAGGCTTTGAAGACATCACATTCAAAGGCCAGGCCCCGATTGCAGATATCAGCTATCGTGATCCATCATTGGGCCTGAGCGTCGAACTTGAGGCGATGACACCCTATATCCCGCTTGATACGGACCGTTCCAGCTATCCTGCGACGGTCATGCGTTATAGCTTCAGGAATGATAGTGACAGCGAATTAAGGGTCAAGGCTGAAGGCTGGTCAGAAAATCCTGTTCTGCAAGGTAAGGCGTACGAGCACAATGCTCGATTGGTGAATGCCGATTATTCAGATGAAACCGGCGTTGGCTTCATGGCTGGCTGTGAGGCCAGACATGCCTCTGACCAGGGTGAGCTAGAGGCGTTACCCGATTACGGCTCGTTTTCACTGCTCTGCCTGGATGCAAAAGCAACGATTGCAGCCCTCGCGACATCCACGCCTGAACGACCTGTAACGGGTGTGTTCTGCGATATATCCCTGGCGCCGGGTGAAACACAAACAATCACTTTTATCATTTCGTGGCACTTCCCCAATCATCCAGGAGTCGGGCAGAAGAAACTGGCTGGCGTCAAACGCTGGTACGCTGCCAGATATACTGACGCAAAGGCTGTGGCGCAGGACGTTGCCGGATCGGTTGAAGAACTTACCCGTCTTACCCGTCTTTGGCGTGATACCTGGTACGACAGCAGTTTGCCGCACTGGTTGCTGGAACGCTCGCTTATCCCGGCAAACGCGCTGCAAACCAACACGTCATACCGTTTTGATAATGGTCGTTTTTGGGCGTGGGAAGGTGTCGGATGTTGTGCCGGAACCTGTACCCACGTCTGGCACTACGCACAGGCTGTTGGTCGCTTGTTCCCCGATTTGGAAAGAGATCTCAGGGAACGTACCGACTACGGTATCGGGTTTCAGGAAAACGGCGCCATCCATTTTCGCGGTGAATTTAATAACAAAGACGCGATTGATGGCCAGGCCGGTGTAATCCTGCGCACCTACCGTGAACACCAGATGAGCCCGAATTCAGATTTCCTGAAGCGCGTCTGGCCAAAGACAAAAAAAGCCTTGCAATACCTAATCGTCGTCGATGCAAGAGACGGTGAGCCTGACGGTATACCGGCCGGCGAGCAGCATAATACTCTTGATGCTGAATGGTATGGAAAGATCCCGGTTCTAGGCTCGCTTTATATCGCAGCGCTGCGTGCCGGTGAAGAAATGGCAGCAGTCATGAAGGACAAGGAGTTTGAAGCTAGATGCCACAAGATTTTTAAAAAAGGTCAGGCAAACATCATCGAGTTGTATCAAGAGGAGTTTGGTTTTTTTACTCAGCAAATTGACCCGGCGCATGCCGATGCCATTGCCATTGGTGATGGCTGTTACATCGATCAGGTCATGGGCCAGTGGTGGGCCAGCCAGTTAGGCCTGGGCCGCCTGTATGATGGTGCTGCCATTCGCAAAGCCCTGTCCAGCTTGTGGGACTATAATTTCTGTCCGGATGTCGGCGCGCTGAGAGACTCCATCGCCAATCCGCAGTCGAAAGGTCGCCCTTACGCGTTGGCTGGTGAGGCCGGTCTTGTGATGTGTACATGGCCCAAGGGCGGTCGCAAGGACGACTGGGGAAAACATTGGCAATATGGGTATTTCAATGAGTGTATGACCGGCTTTGAGTATCAGGCTGCAGGTCATATGATCTGGGAAAGTGATAAGCAACCCGACCTGCTGGGCAAGGGGCTCGCTATCACCCGCGCTATCCACGATCGCTATCACGCCAGCAAGCGCAATCCTTACAACGAGATTGAGTGCTCTGACCATTATGCACGGGCAATGGCATCTTATGGAGTGTTCCTGGCGGCGTGCGGTTTTGAATACGATGGGCCAGCGGGACATGTTGGCTTCAAGCCACGAATGATAGACGGTGACCGCTTCAAATCAGCCTTCACCTGTGCCGAGGGATGGGGGAGTTTTGAGCAGGAGGCTTCGAAGGCTGGTATCGCTATCAGGTATGGCCAACTCACTGTCAGGACAGTTTCCCTGCGATCAAAACACCGCGTGAGATCATCAGAGTTGGAAACTTCGCACGGCAGGGCAGTCGTCCATCAGGATGGTGATGACATAAGCCTTGCCTTTGAGCAATCAATAACACTTGCCGCTGGCGAGACGCTATCGATCACCTTGTAGCCGGTTAAGGGAGAGCAGAACAATGAAAGCAATCGCAATACTCATGGTAATCGCCTTCACCGTAACCGGGCCTTTGCTTGCAAATGCGGGCAGTCCGGAAGACTGGAGCGTGGAACTTGCCAGGAGTCTTCCCTTGTTGGGGCACCGCAATTTTATTGTCATCGCAGATTCCGCTTACCCCCTACAGAGCAATCCAGGTATCAGGACCATCTACACCGGGGAAAATCAGATCGACGTGGTGAAAAAGGTTCTGGCGGCTGTTGAAAATGCGGCCCATGTCAACGGCACGATTTATCTGGACCAGGAGTTGTCATTTGTTCCGGAAGAACATGCAGCGGGCATCGATAGTTACCGGGCGTCACTTGAAGAAGTGCTGGCAGGCCGCCCGGTACAACGGCTGCCACATATGGACATCATCAGGAAGCTGGATGAAAGCAGTGAGCTTTTTAATGTATTGATTTTGAAAACTGACCTGACCCTGCCTTACACATCCGTATTTATTGAGCTTGGTGCCGGTTACTGGAATGAAGAAGCCGAGACTGAGCTAAGAGCACGTATGAATTAGCCGTTTTTGGCAGTCGGATAGATGCAGAATCAGCAAAAATAAATGATGAAAATTATCGTAACATTCCTGTTATTCTTCACAGCAAGCATTGCTGGTGCCAAGGACTATTACGTCGATGCTGAAAACGGCCATGATAGAAATTCAGGGCAGACCGAACAAAAGGCCTGGGCCAGTCTGAAGAAGGTCAACAAGAAGAAATTCAAAGCGGGTGACAGGCTTCTCTTCCGTGCTGACACCAAGTACCACGGACAGTTAGTGATCAAGAGCAGTGGTACTGAAGAAAAGCCGATTATCGTCAGCGCCTATGGTGATGGCGCCAGGCCCCAGATCCATGGAAAAGGCAGGCAGGATTACACGCTGCTGCTCGAAAATGCCGAGTATATTGTGGTGAGTGGTCTCGACATCACCAACATGGGTAAGGAGCGCAAGGCGGGTCGTGCAGGGGTGGTCGTGAGGGCTTTTAATTCTGGTGAATTGCATCATGTTGTTCTCAAAAACCTGACCATTCGTCACGTGAACGGCAGTCTCAAGAAGAAAGAGGATGGCGGTCGTGCCATTCATGTCCAGGTCAGAGGAGACCGGGTTCCGTCCCGTTTTATCGATTTCCAGATATTGGACAACCATATCTACCATACCTCCCGAAATGGCATAGGATTTGGCGGCATTGCCAGTCGAGCAAATTGGTTTCCGCACCTGCAAGTGGTTATCAGGGGCAACCTCATGGAACAGGTTCCGGGTGACGGCATTGTTGTCGTTGGCAGCGACGGTGCACTGATTGAGGGTAACGTGCTCAGGGATTTTCCAGACATTCTGCCTCTCGGTGAAGCGGCGGCGGGCATCTGGCCCTGGAGTTCGGACAATACCGTTATTCAATTCAATGAGGTGAGTGGGCACAAGGCCAAATGGGATGCTCAAGGCTACGATTCGGATTTCAACTCTATAGGCACGATCATTCAGAATAACTTCAGCCACGATAACTATGGTGGATTCCTGTTGGTCTGTAATAACGGGGAAAAATTCGGCCAGGATAAAAACATCGGTACCAAGGGCTCGATCATCCGAAACAATGTCAGCTTCAATGACGGTATCCGGCCATACCCAACAAATCGGGAGGATACATTCTCACCCATTTTTCACCTGACTGGCCCGATCGAGGACACCCGGATTTACGGAAACGTCATCATCGTGCCCAGGAAAGAAGATGGTGTCGATAACACGCTTGTACGCATAGAAAACTGGGGTGATTCCTGGCCGCAGAATTCGGTTTTTGAGGACAATGATTTCTATATTGAAGGAGAGATGAATATTGACCTTAACGAAAGAACGGATGTCCTTTTTCGCAAAAATCGATTTTTCGGAAAGATAACGGGTTTTGAAATGAGTGATAACGACTTGCAGGCTAGTGCGCCCTTGAGCCTGAAAGAAGTCAGGAACGAAGCGCTTATGACCAAAGTCACTATACCAGCACAAACCAGGGCGCATGGAATTTCCATGGTAAGCCCGCCACCGGTGAGAGATTAACAAGCATGAACAGAATCGGGAAAACCGTGGCGGTATTCACAGGCTTCATCACCTGCCTGTTTGTTGCCCCGGCCACGCTGGCCGATCCTTCCCAGCCATCGGACCCGCCAAACTTTGTCATCATTCTGGCGGACGACCTGGGCTATGGAGACGTCGGTTTTACGGGAAGCACCCAGATAAAAACGCCTCACATCGATGCCCTGGCCGCGGATGGTGTGATCTTCGAGCAAGGCTATGTTTCGGCGCCGGTTTGTGGTCCGTCCCGCGCCGGTTTGATGACCGGTCGAAACCAGGTCAACTTCGGCTTTGATAACAACCCGAACAAAAGCCTGCCGCAGTTCAACAAAGACTACCTGGGTCTTCCCGTGGGTGAAACCACCATGGCGGACCGGTTGGGTGAACTGGGCTATGTCAATGGCTTGATCGGCAAGTGGCACCTGGGTGATGAACCGCACTTTCGCCCGACCAGGCGAGGTTTTAACGATGTCTGGACCTATCCTGTTGGCGGTCACGATTATTTCAGCTCAGAACCAGATGGTGAGGGCTACCTGTCGCCGTTGGAGAGTAACTACAAGACACCTGACCCGATCACCTACCTGACCGATGATACCGGTACTGAAAGCGTCGACTTTATTCGCCGCCACCGGGATGAACCCTTCTTTCTCTATGCATCCTTCAATGCGCCCCATGCTCCGTTGCAGGCAACCGGGGAAGACCTGGAGCGCTATGCTCATATCACTGACAAAAGGCGACGTACCTACGCCGCGATGGTTCACCGGCTGGACATCAACGTCGGCAAAATTGTTGCTGAGCTGAAAAAGCAGGGCTTGTACGACAATACCGTCATCGTCTTTTTAAGCGACAACGGCGGGCCTACGGGCAAGGGAGATTCGTGGACCATCAATGCACCCCTTCGTGGCTCCAAGGGTATTCTCCTTGAGGGTGGCATCCGGGTGCCCTTCACCATGACATGGCCTAAAGAGATAAAGAGTGGTTCAAGTTACGCCTATCCTGTTTCCTCACTTGACCTGGTGCCGACTTTTGTTACATTGGCCGGTGGCCAGACCCGATCTGAAGACAAGCTGGATGGTGTAAATATCTTCCCTTATTTGCAGGGCGACAACCCAGGCAGGCCACATGAAGAGATGAAGTGGCGTTTTACGATCAGCGCCGGCATTCGTGAGGGCGACTGGAAATTGGTGCGCCTGCCGGACCGCCTGCCGATGCTCTATAACCTCAGCGAAGATATTGCCGAGTTAAACGACGTGGCTGATCAGAATCGTAACCGGGTGGTGCGCATGTTAAAAACACTCGGTGATTGGGACGTTTCAGCGCCACATGTGTTGTATTTGGAAGGCGATAAGTGGCGGCGTAACCAGGTCGACTTGTATGACCGGAAGTATCAGCTGACGCAGCCGGAGTGAAGGGTGGGTCAGACCAGAATAAATCGAATTTACATGGACTAGAACGGAAATGAAAAATAAAAACATCCCAGAGGCTACCCAGTCGCTGGAGGAACAGGCACAGCGCGTGTCCCGTGAGTTTGGCGAACAATTCGGTCGCCCTCCACAATGGCTGGCCGCCGCACCCGGGCGTGTCAACCTCATCGGTGAGCACACTGATTACAACGACGGTTTCGTGTTACCTATGGCCATCGATCGCTACGTGGTTATGGCCGGCGGGCCCGGTGATGGTCAGGAATTTCGTGCCCACAGTATAGACCTCGATGACACGGGCATATTCAGGGCGGATGACCCGGGTGGCCGGAAGAACGGTGACTGGACTAATTACCTGCGTGGTGTCGTGGATGGATGCAAAGCAGCTGGCCTTTGGGCCGGGCCGCTGGATCTTGTCCTCCAATCCGGCGTGCCGGTAGGTGGTGGCCTATCAAGCAGTGCTGCTCTGGAGGTGTCGATGGCGACCGTGCTCGAAGCCGCTACTGGTCAACAGCTGGATCCGAAACAAAAGGCCTATATTGCCCAAAAAGCCGAACACGATTATGCCGGTGTCCCCTGCGGCATCATGGATCAATTTGCCTCTGCACTTTGCCGTGAGGGCCACCTGATGTTGCTGGACTGCCGCTCGGCCGAGCCAGAGATGGTGCCTTTCACTGACCCTGACATCGCCGTGCTGATTATCAACAGCAATGTCAGCCATGAGTTGACGGGCGGTGAGTATGCAGAGCGCCGCAGCCAGTGCGAGCAGGTGGCAAAACACCTGGGTGTGCTGGCATTGCGTGATGCAGGTTTGGAGCAGCTTGAAGCCAGCCGCAAACAGCTTGACGACGTCCTGTACAGACGTGCGCACCACGTCATTACTGAAAACGCCCGTACCCTGGAGGCCGCCAAAGCATTCAGCACCGGCCAGTGGAAACGGGCAGGGGAGTTGATGGTTGCCAGTCATGTATCCCTGCGTGATGATTTTGAAGTAAGTTGCCCTGAACTCGATCTGCTGGTTGACCTGGCGCTTGAGATAGGTGAAGCCGGAGGTGTGTTTGGCTCGCGCATGACCGGTGGAGGCTTTGGTGGTTGCACCGTAACCCTGGCGCGGAAAGATGCTGCCGCTGACATTGGACGTGCGGTGTGCGAAAGATATCACGAGAGCAGCGGGATTGAGCCGTCGATGTTCATAACGCGTCCCGTCCAAGGTGCCCACATCCTGACTAACGGAATAAAAACGTGATTGACAATCTTTCCCCCCACCGCCGTTTCAATCCCCTGACCGGGGAATGGGTATTAGTTTCACCACATCGCACCCAGCGGCCCTGGCAGGGAAAGCAGGAAGATGTGGCGGGTGTCTCACGACCTGAGTACGACGAGAGTTGTTATCTGTGCCCAGGCAACGAGCGTTCCGGTGGTCAGCAGAATCCGGCATACACAGATACCTTTGTTTTTACAAATGACTTTTCTGCATTGTTGCCCGATACACCGGTTGCGAGCATGGATGATGATCCCCTGTTCAAGGCTGTGTCGGAGCAGGGCATTTGCAAGGTGATCTGCTTTTCACCCCGCCATGATCTGTCCGTGCCGAATATGACTCTCGGGGCAGTAACCCGTGTGGTGGAGGTATGGAAGGATGAGTACGAGGCGTTCCAGGCAAACCCGGATATTGAATACGCCCAGATCTTTGAAAACAAGGGCGCGATCATGGGTTGTTCGAACCCGCACCCGCATTGCCAGATCTGGTCATCATCGAGTCTTCCTCCTATCGTCGAATTGGAGCAGAAGAAGCAACGTGCCTACTTTGAGCAACACGGCCAGCCCATGCTTTTGGACTACCTTGAACGGGAACTCCAGGACGGTAGTCGCCTCGTTTATGAAAATGGGAACTTTGCCGTCGTCGTGCCTTTCTGGGCGATCTGGCCATTCGAAGCGATGATTTTGCCAAAGGTTCACCTGGAGTCCATCCACCAGTTCACAGACGGGCAAGTCGTGGATTTTGCTGATGCCTACCGAATCCTGACGCAGGCCTACGACAGGGTGTTCGATTGCGAATTCCCCTATACAGCCGGGATACACCAGGCGCCAGTCACGGCTGGTGACCATGCTGCCTGGCAATTGCACATGCATTTCTATCCACCGCTGCTGCGCTCAGCCACGGTAAAGAAATTCATGGTGGGTTATGAAATGCTGGCGGCACCGCAACGCGATATTACTGCCGAGTCCGCGGCTGAGACCTTGCGGAGCGCCCTGAAAAAAGCGAAACCACATGGCGGTTCCAACGGCAGTGACTCGCATTAAGGCATCAATCGTTAAATCGGACTTTGGAACAACCGCGAATGGCGAAGCCGTAGCGGTCTTTACCCTGACGAATACCAGCGGCATGAAGGTTGTGATCACGAATTATGGCGGGATCGTCATATCTTTGACTGCGCCTGATCGCGAGGGGAAATTCGAAAATGTCGTATTGGGTTACGACACCCTGGCCGGGTACGAGACTGGAACATTTTATTTCGGTGCCTTGATCGGACGCTATTGCAACCGTATTTCAGGAGGCCGCTTCGAGTTGGATGGTGAGATCTACTCGTTGGCCAGGAACAATGCACCCAATCATTTACATGGCGGTGAGCAGGGCTTTGACAAGATTGCCTGGCAGGCCGAGCCATCCATGTCAGATGATGGGCCGAGCCTGTTGCTCAAACACACCGGTGAGGATGGCAAAGAGGGGTACCCGGGGAATTTGGTTATTGAGGTTCGTTACACACTCACCAACGATAACGAGCTACGGATTGATTTCAAGGCAGTAACGGACAAGGCAACCCCGGTTAACCTGACCAATCACAGTTATTTCAACCTGTCAGGAGAAGCGAAGCGGGATATTCTCACACACCAGCTTGAAATGGCCGCGGACTGTTTCCTGCCGATCGATAACAAGCTGATTCCAAACGGTAAATTTTGCCCGGTTGATGGTTTGCCTTTTGATTTCCGCACGGCGAAACCTGTTGGTGATGGTATTGACGCCGATGATGAACAAATCGCATTTGCGGGCGGTTATGACCATACCTGGGTTTTCGATCGCCATGGCGACGGTCTGCTGCGGCATATGGCAACCGTGACGGATCCAGTTAGCGGGCGGGTTCTGATGGTCCACTCAACCGAACCGGGAATGCAGTTTTACTCGGGAAATTTCCTGGACGGGTCGGTCGTTAACAACTGTGCAGGATTTGGAAAACGTTATGGCCTGTGCCTGGAGACCCAGCATTTTCCAGACAGTCCGAATCAGCCGAACTTCCCCTCTACAATATTACAACCCGGTCAGGTATACAGCACTCAGACTGTCTTTTCATTTACCACAGTTTAGTCAATATACACTTGAACACATAACGTGTGTGGTCGAAAAAACGGAGCATCTCAGAAAAGTGGTGATTCGTAATGTAATGGAACAATTGTGCCGTCATCATCAAAACTGATTTCGTCAAGGTGAACAGACCGTTGCTTGCTTTGGTCAGACAAAAGTCGGCTGTGATAAAACAAATACCATTTATCTTCAAATTGCGTGATTGAACCGTGACTGGTTCCCGCACCTACTGGCGTCATCACTTCTCCAACATAATCAAATGGCCCCAGAGGTTTGGTTGCCATGGCGTAGACGAGCGTGGAGTTCGTCTTCCAACCGTTTGAGTACATGTAGTAATAATATTTGCCACGTTTGAACACCCACGGCCCTTCGCCATACCAACCTTCAGTTTCTTCGTCAAACCCCTGGATACCGGTAATTTGAACCGGTTGAATTTCACCCTCCAGTTCGATCATATTATCCTTGAGCTTAACCACTCTTGCATCGCGACAGCCGAAGTACAGGTAAGCCTGGCCATCATCATCGATAAATATAGCCGGGTCGATAGGCTCCCTGCCAACAAGCTCCTCATTGCCGGTTTTATCTATAAGTGGCTTGCCTAATGGGTCTTTAAAGCCTGATGTTGGTGACACGCTCGCTGCCACACCAATTTTGGATTGCTCTACCGGGTAGTAAAAATAGTATTTTCCATTTCGTTGAGCTGCATCAGGCGCCCAGGCCTGTTTCGATGCCCACACAATATCATTGAGGCTATAAAAAGCACCATGGTCAACCCAATCGGTCAGGTTGCTGGTTGAGAACACATGCCAGTCAGTCATATCAAAATGTGCTTTCTGATCGGTGTCATCTCTATCATGAGACGTGTAGAGATATAATTTACCGTCGAAAACACGGGCAGAAGGATCCGCGGTGTAAATATGGCGAATAAGTGGGTTGCCCTGGTTTTTAAATTCAACTTTCGGGTCATCTGAAAAGGCCAGCATAGCTGAACTGATTCCTGCAATAAGCACTAAAAAACACATCGATCTGATCACTACAGTTTTCCCGTGCGCTGCCGCAATGTATCCGGGGTTGGGTTGATGATGGATATTGAACGGTTTGATATCTTCATCGACCAATTTTAGATGTTTTTGAGAGAATATGAAAAGATCATGACCGCACTTTATCCAAGACTTCTTTTTCTGTCTGCTCTTGTCCTGCTGATCGATTCGTCCTGTGTTGTGGGCAAGCCGTCAGAGACTGCCGATTTGGCAGTAACTGAAGCCACCCGCTTACCCAATATCGTTATTTTTAGGGAATAGCTCAAGCGGTGCCATATGTCCATTGGTCAGATTAAAGATACCCAGACCCTCAGACAAGTTTATCCATGCTGTTACTCGACCGAGACCGGATAAGTCGTCACTGGCTTTCGCCAATCTCTTTATGTGCTCTGTCCAGACCTTCTCGTAAGGCCACCGCCCAGGGCTTCATCATTCGTTCTCCCGCTGCCTTGTTGCCAGGTCCTGTCTGCCACTGCATATGGGTCCGGTCATGATCCGATTTCGGATCCAGGGCCTTGGCCAGCAGGTCACCTGTTTGGGAGTCATACAATTCCAGATACAAGGTCATGGATCCTGCATTGCTGACGAAAGATGCCTTTTGACCAGCTGCCCTGACGTCTGGAGCGTTAATATCCAGGTCAAGAATTGCGGCTTTGACGACCAGCACGTCCTCTCCAACACCATCCGCCAAATTGTAACCACCGTCAGCGAGTTCCTTTGTGAAAACTTCCAGAAACAAATCTCTGACACTACCTTTAATCCTCTCCATATCCCTGCTCTTGACCCTCCTTCTGGTTTCAGTGTACTGATCCCGTTCCCAGTTTTTCCTGAACGCGACATACGGCTCGGTAAGGTAAATACGTTGGTACTGTGACAGATTTACACCTGGCTCAGCATAAACCACGGCAAGCGAGTCAGGATTGGGTATCCGCCTTAATCCCTCCACCGTGTATTCTGGCAGCTCCGCCCTGTCCTTTGACAGAACAGAAAATGATGCCATGCCAGACAAGGCCAGTATCAACAGGATGAGTGTTCTTTTCATTCGGTTTTCCTTTTTAGAGTTCAGGATTAGACGCTTTTTTTGTCGTCGCAGTTTAGGTTATTTTCGTTATGGATTACATTACATTATGAAATAAGAAAAAGTGGCTAAGTGAAAGTGGCTAAGAGAAAGTGGCAACACCTACATCTAATAACATTTACCTACAGAATGCACAGTCGTTTCACCCTGTTGGCCATGAATATTTATGTCTACACTGGTTTTCATGCCACAACGTACTATCGCTGACGGCGAACAATCTGCCATGCGGCGTGCACCACAACTGGGACAGAACCGACGTTTCTTACAACTAAAGGCAACCAGTTTCTCATCGTGGCAGGACTCGCACCGAACTCTGAGAAAGGCATGCTCAAGTCTCCCGCACTTCAGATATTCGTCAAATTCTTTTGTGACGTATGTTGGTAAGTACTCGCCTTAAGGCGCCTACTCTTGGTGCCATGGTTGGCCAGTTCAGCCTGAAACTCAGGCCAGTACTCCTGAACAACCTGGTAAAGTAAAGTCATCTCGGGTCGGTGGCGCACATAGACTGCAGCTGAATTTGACCGTACTTTATGATCCTGATGCGAGGGCAATCCCATGGTCCAAACAAATACTGAAAGTATTCATCTGTGGTCTTGCACAGCACAATGGCGTTACTCCCAAAGTATTGTAAGCAGGATGCTCCAAGTAATGTCAGGAGTTTGCGACTTGTGGCCCATTGCAAATCACGACGTTTAGCGTGGTGCGTGAGTTTTGCGTGTATCAGTGCTGCATTGTTATGCACTGTGCTGCAAATATGGGCATCGGACGCCCCGGTAACTTATTGATTAATAGAGACCAGTAACTTTACTTAGCTTAGTGATTGACCGGAACCGTGTGGTCGCGCCTTGCCAGAGCTTCATCATAGATTTCACCCCGACGCTCGGGACGATGCGCCTCCTCGGCTATCCCCTGCAAAAAAGCAAGCACTCCAGGGTGGTCATCTGCAAGGTCGTCTGTCTCCGAAGGATCACCCGCCAGGTCGTAAAGCTGCCAGGCGGCATCGCGACTCGGACGCACCGCCTTCCAATCACCTCTGCGAACCGCGCGCTGTCCACCGGTTTCCCAGTACAGATAATCATGCTCGTTCTGTTCGCCTTCACTGAACAGGGTCGGTACAAATGAAATGCCGTCCGTCATGGCGGGAAGGCGCGCACCTGCCAACTCGCTGAAAGTCGGCATCAGATCCGGGAAGTAACCCAGGTGATCACTGATGCTGCCGGGTTCAATATGTCCGGGCCATACAGCATAAGCAGGAATCCGCAAACCACCCTCGTACAGTTGCCCCTTCTGTCCTCGCCACGCCTGCCCGGTGGCCGGATCCACATTGGGCGCAAAGAAGCCGCGCGGCCTGCCTTCAATGCGGAAGTAATCCTGTCCGCCATTGTCGCCTGTCAGCAGAATCAACGTATCCTCTGCCAGCCCCTGCTCTTCCAACTGCGCACGCAGCTCGGCAACCTGGCGATCAACAAGATGCATCATTGCGGCATAAACCCGCGCATCACTGTCAGTCCGCTGACCAGCGATCCATGGCTTGTCCCTGAACAGCTCCCAACTCGGATCATCCTCCGGGAACCCCCACAAACCATGAGGCACGGTGTATGGCAGATAGAGAAAGAACGGCTGATCCTCACCCTGTCGCCCCAGCCATTCCCTGGCCGCCTCGTGCAGCACCAACTGGGCATGACTGTCACCCTTATAAAAGTCACCGGTATTGCCGGGTTGCGGAACTTCCTCACCGTTGCGGATCAAGTATGTCGGATAATAGGTATGGGCATGGCGCTGATCGTAATAACCATAGAAAAGATCGAAACCATGATCTGTCGGTTCACCACTGGTGCCACGCCCGCCGATCCCCCATTTTCCGAAACCGGCGGTGGCGTAGCCGGCTTCCTGCAACAACGTGGCCAGGGTCACATCATCCGCACGAATGGGCTCGTAACCACCGTTGGTCCGCATGGAGGTATGGCCTGTATGCTGACCAAGCATAATGGTCGCGCGTGTCGGTCCGCACAAAGGCGCTCCGGCCATCATCTGTGTCATGTGCATGCCTTCGGTGGCAAACCGGTCGATATTTGGCGTCAGCAAATCAGGGTGACCCTGATGCGAGGTTTCGTAATAACCCCATTCATCCAATACGATCAGAACGATATTGGGACGCTCCCGTTCATCAACGGACATGAGCTTTGCATCAATTGTGTCCAGTGATATATCGAGTGTATCCGCCACCTGACACGCCATGATCAAGAGCCCGATTGTTATCAATAAAAATGAACGTGAGTGCTTAATCATAGATTGGGACCAAGTGGTCAGTTTACTCGAACGCCCCCTTGGAGAGAAAGCCATTTAAGTAAACTGTCCCCTGATAGCCTCCCGAGAGTCACAACGTGATATCGGACCCAGAGAACAGCGTGATTCTCGAACAGCTACGCGCCGAGAATGCGGCACTGGTAAAAGAGTATCGTGGCACAGATCCATTAAATACCAATTACAAGGTCAATATTGGAGTATAGGCAGCATTAAAGCTATATTGCCAGAAACCCGAATGTATTGAACCTCACTTTTCGTCAATAAATTGCCAAGGTTACAGCGAATTATCGCGCCAGCTGCTCGGTGAAGGCTGGATTC
>Ga0164313_10000223_pt1 | contig 42356 bp, 17 predicted proteins | sample GuaBasSedimGuay4_FD_113735 | JGI IMG/M metagenome (GOLD analysis project Ga0164313, IMG submission 113735) | Subseafloor sediment microbial communities from Guaymas Basin, Gulf of California, Mexico - Guay4, Core 4569-4, 0-3 cm | ecosystem: Environmental > Aquatic > Marine > Hydrothermal vents...
GCACGTAGGCCTGCCCCGACGCCAGCACTCCCAGCACGGCCGCGCACTGCGCCGCGCCCGGACCCAGCAGCAGCGCCACCCGCGGCGGCCAGTCGTCGGCCGGGGATGAGCCGGCGCCTGCGGACCGCGCGGATGTGGCCTCGCCCGCAGCGCCTGCGTCGCACGTCGAGTCAGCGGTCGGCTCGGACATCGGCTCGGACATCGGCTCGGACGTCGGCTCGGAGCTCGCGCCCGCTACAGGCTCGACGGCACGGCCCGCGGCAGGGCTGGCAGCGGCCAGCTCCAGCAGACCCTGGGCCACCGCGCGCACCGAGGACTCCAGTTCGGCGTAGCTGCACGAGTCGGACTCCGTGACCACGGCTGGCCGCTCGGCGTGCTGAGCCGCCATGTCGAAGAAGCGCTGCGCCACCGAACTCTCGACGGCCTCGGGACCAAAGGCCGTGAAGGCGCTGGTGAGCACGTCGCCGCCGCGCTGCGCCGCGGCGCGGGCGCGCTCGTCGTCGTCCAGCAGCGGCAGGCTTGTAATGGACTGCTCCGCTTGGCTGCCCACGGCGGACAGCAGCGTGCTGTACTGGCGCAGCAGCGCGGCTGCGGTCCCGGCCTCGAACAAGTCGGCGTCGTAGTTGAGGCGCACGGTCAGCTCATCGCCGCGCACGAACAGATACAGCGTCAGGTCGAACTTGGCCACCTCGCGGGCACCCGGCGCCGACTCGACCGTCAGGCCCCCCAGCTTTCCGGGGCCTTCCTCCGGCACTTCGATCATGTTCACGAACACGTCGAAGAGCGGGTTGCGGGAGAGGTCGCGCTCGGGCTGCAACGCGTCCACCAACTGTTCGAAGGGAATCGACTGGTGACCGAACGCGTTCAGGGTGGACTGGCGCACGCGCGCCAGCAGCTCCCGGAAGCTGGGCGCGCCCGACAGGTCGCTGCGCACCACCAGCGTGTTGATGAAGAAGCCCATCAGGCCTTCAACGCTGGTGTGGTCGCGGCCCGCGATGGGCGTACCGATCACCACGTCCTCGCTGCCGCTGGCGCGCATGAGCAGCAGCTTGAAGGCAGCCAGCAGCACCATGAACTGCGACGCCCCCTCGCGCCGGCCCAGTTCGCGCAGGCCCAGCAGAGTCTCGGCGTCCACGACCAGGCTCTCGCTGGCGCCCAGCGAGCGACGGGTGCGCGGGCGCGGGTGGTCGGTGGGCAGGTCCAAGCCCGGCGCGCCGCCACCCAGGGTGTCTCGCCACCAGGACAGCTCGCGCTCCAGCACCTCGCCGGAGAACCACGAGCGCTGCCAGTGGGCAAAGTCGGCGTAGCCCAGGGGCAGCGGGGGGAGCTGCGCGGTCTCTCCGGCGCAGGCCGCGGTGTAGCTGGCTGCGAGATCGGCCCAGACCACGTTCATGGACCAGGCGTCGGACACGATGTGATGCACCACCAGCAACAGCACGTGCTCGTCGGGCGCGAGGCGCAGCAGGGCGGCACGCGCCACGGGCCCCTTGGCCAGGTCGAGGGGCTCGGCACCGAGGGCCGCCACGCGCTCGATGGAGAGGGCCCGCCGCTCGTCGTCCGGCGCGGCTGACAGATCCTCCTCATGCAGCGGCAGCTCGCCCTCGCTGGCGATGCACAAGTGCGCCTCGCCGTCGACCGCAGGGAAGCTGGTGCGCAGCGCCTCGTGCCGCTGCGCCAGGGCCGACAGCGCCGCGCGCAGGGCGTCGACGTCCAGGCTCCCCACCAGCCGGCGGGCGACGGTCATGTTGTACGCGGCGCTGCCCGGCTCGAGCTGGTCGAGGAACCACAGGCGCTGCTGCTGGAACGACAGCGGCAGCACGCCATCGCGCGCCACCGGCACCAGCGCGGGCGGTTGGGCCAGGGCGTCACCCTGCCGCAGGGCCTGGACGCACTCGGCCTGATCGGCCAGCACAGGCACCCGGAAGGCGTCCGCCAGGGGCAACTCCACCCCAAAGGCATCTCGAATACGGCTCACCAGCCGCATGGCCAGGAGCGAGTGACCGCCACTCGCGAAGAAGTCGTCGCGGGCCCCCACGCGATCGGCCCCCAGCACGGCCGCCCAGAGCTCCGCCAGCAAGGTCTGCACCGCGCCCTCCGGCGCGACCCAGGCTGTCAGGCCAGCGCTGGCCCCGGCATCGGGGGCGGGCAGCGCCGCACGGTCCAGCTTGCCATTGGGCGTGCGCGGCAGTTGCTCCAGCGTGACGAACAGGCTGGGCACCATGTAGTCGGGCAGCTGCGCACGCAGATGGGCAGCCAGTTCGGCGGCGTCCGGCACGGCGCCCGGGGCGGCCAGCATGTAGGCCACCAGTCGCGGCTCACCAGCGGACGGCGTGTGAACGGACACCGCCGCCTGGCTCAGGGACGGATGGCGTGCCAGCACGCTCTCGATCTCGCCCAACTCGATGCGGAATCCGCGCAGCTTGATCTGCCCATCCAGGCGCCCCAGAAACTGCAGGCTGCCGTCGGCCAGCCAGCGCACGCGGTCGCCGGTGCGATACAGGCGCGCGTCCGGATCGTCGGGCAGGGGAGCGGCGACGAAGCGCTCGGCGGTGAGCTGCGGGCGCCCGAGGTACTCACGCGCCAGGCCCAGGCCGCCAATGCACAGCTCGCCCGGCACGCCCAAGGGCACGGGCTCACCCTGGGCGTCGCGCACCACCAGCGTCGTGTTGGCGATGGGGCCGCCCACCACCACGCGGCCGTCGCCCGGCTGCAGCCTGCGGACGGCAGACCAGACCGTGGTCTCCGTGGGCCCATACATGTTCCAGACCGCGGCGCAGCGCGCGAGCAGGGGTTCGGCCAGGTCCCAACCCCAGGCCTCTCCGCCCACCAGGGCGGCGAAGCCGTCGCTGCCCTCCCAACCCGACTCCAGCAGCAGGCGCCAGGTAGCGGGAGTGGCCTGGGCCACGGTGGCGCCGGAGGAGCTCAGCAGCGCGCTCAGACGTTCACCGTCGACCGCCACATCGCGCGACACGATCAGCACGCGCGCACCCACCAGCAGCGGCGCCAGCAGCTCCAACACGGAGATGTCGAACGAGAGCGTGGTCAGCGCCGCAAACACATCGGACGCCTGCAGGCCCGGCTCTCGAGCCATGGACTGCAGCAGGTTCACGACGGCGCGATGCGGCACGGCCACGCCCTTGGGGCGGCCCGTGGAACCCGACGTGTAGAGCACGTAGGCCAGGTCGTCGGGCACGGCCCGGCGCGGCGTGGGTGCGGCAGCTGCCTGCGGGTCCGCGTGTGCGACCGGGAGCACCGCCGCCTGAGCGTCAAGCGTCAACACGTGTGGCACACCTTCTGCCAGCGCACCCGGATCACGCTCGGTGGTGATGACCGCCGCGAGCCCGGCGTCCTGCGCCATGAACGCCAAGCGCTCGGAGGGGAAGCCCGGATCAAGCGGCACGTAGGCCGCGCCCGCCCGCGCCACGCCCAACAGCGCGCACAGCATGGGCAGGCCGCGCTCAACGTAGAGCCCCACCAGGTCGCCCGGACCCAGCCCCAGGGCGGTCAGCCGCGCGGCCACGCCGTCAGCCCGGCTCAGAAGCTCGGCGTAGGTGAGCTGCTCGTCGCCGCAGCAGGCGGCCACGGCCTCCGGTGTGCGCGCGCACTGGGCCGCCACGAGATCGTGTACGCAGGCGCCCTCGGGCAGAGCCGACGTCCGCCCGCATCCGATCTGCGCCACGAGCGCAGCATCCTCGGCGCTCTGCAACGGGAGCTGCGAGATGGGTCGGTCGGCGTCCTCCGCCACGGCTTCGAGCAAGCGTGTGTACTGCCCCAACATGCGCTCGATGGTCGCGGCGTCGAACAGGGCCGTGCTGTAGTTGAACACCACCCGCAGGCCGTCGTCCCCAGCAAAGACGTACACCTCCAGATCGAGACGGGTGGTGCCCGACTCCATCCCCAGCGGCCTGAACGTGAGCCCAGCGGCCGAGCGCGGCGCAGCGGTCGCTCCCCCGCCGCCCTGCTGCATGAAGAGCACGTTGAAGATCGGGTTGCGGGAGAGGTCGCGCTCGGGCAACAGCTCCTCGACCAGGCGCTCGAAGGGCAGGGCAGCGTGGTCGAAGGCGTCCAGGGCCTGCTCGCGCACGGCACCGAGCAGCTCGGCAAAGCTGGGGTCGCCAGAGAGGTCGCTGCGCAGCACCACGCTGTTGATGAAACAGCCGATCAGCGACTCGGTGCGTTCGTCGCTGCGCCCGGCCACCGGCGTGCCCAGCACGATGTCCTCTTGGCCGGACAGCCGCATGAGCAAGACGTTCAGCGCCGCCAGACCGGTCATGAAGAGGGTGGCGCGCTGAGCGCGCCCCGCGGCCAGCAGGCCTTCGGTGATGCGTCCTGGCAGCAGCGCCTCGCAACGCGCCGCATCAAAGCGCTGGCGCGGAGGCCGCGAGCGGTCCGTGGGCAACTCCAGAGCAGCGGCCCCCGCAAGCCGCGCCTTGCTGTGGTCGAGGTGCGCCGCCAGCGCCTCGCCCTCCAGCTCGCGCTGCTGCAACGCGGCCCAGTCGCCGTACTGCAGGGGCAGCGGCGCCAGCTGTGGCTCACGCCCGGCCACGAAGGCCTCATAGCCCGTCAGCAACTCGGACAAGAACACGTCGTTGGACCAGCCGTCGTAGGCGATGTGGTGCACCACCATCAAGAGCGCGTGGCGCTCGGGCCCGAGCTGCACCAGGCTCACGCGCAGCACGGGACCGCGCTCCAGATCGAACGGCGACGCGGTGTGCTGCTTGGCCGTGCGCCGCAGGGCCAGCTCTTGCTCCTCGCCCTCCAACGTCGACAGGTCCACCAGGCTCAGGCCCAGGGGAGCGGGCGGTGACACCACCTGCCGCGGCTCGCCATCCCGCACGGCGTAGGTCGTGCGCAAGACCTCATGTCGCGCAAGGACGGCGTCCAGACTGCGGCCGAGGGCATCCCGGTTCAGCGCGCCGTCCAGGCGCAAGGCCACGGCCGTGTTGTAGAAGGAGCCGTCCTCGACCAACCGATCCAGAAACCACAGCCGCCGCTGGGCAAACGACACCGGGCGCTCCTGACGTGCGGCCTTGCGCCGCGCCAGCAGCTGGCCCAGCAGTGCGCGTCGCTGCTCTGGCGTCAGGGCATCGAGGTCCTCCGGCGCCTGGGGCCCGTCGGCACGGCGGTCCTGGCTGCCGGTCATGGTGAACCGGGCTCCCCGTCCGACAGGCGCCGTAGCAGGGCCTCGACCTCCTCGTCAGAGAGCGCCTCCACGTCGGTGGACTCCAGGGTGTCTGCCAGCTGCCCCCCCCCGGGGTCCGGGCTGGCGGCAGAGCTCGCAGCCTGCGGCGCGAGAGCCGAGCCCTCGGGTTCGGAGGCGGGAGCGCCCACGCTGCCGGCGCTGGGCCCGAGCTGCTGGGCCAGACTGGCGATGGTGGCGTTGTCGAACACGGCGCGCAGGCTCAGGCCGGCATCCGGGAAGCGCCGCGCGATGCGGTTCAGAAGTTGTGTGGCCAACAGCGAGTGGCCTCCCAGTTCGAAGAAGTCGTCATGCACGCCCAACGGGGCCATGCCGAACAGTTCCTCCCAGATCGTAGCGAGAACACGTTCGGCCTCATCTCGCGGCTCCAGAAACGCCGTGCCCAGATCGGGCCTGCTGTGGGCGGCGCCACCCGCTGCGCCCCCAGCATCCTGGCGCAGCTCATCAGCGTCCGGCGTCGCGCCTCGCTGGTCCTCGCCATCGGCCTCCGACAGTACCTGCATCAGGTCGTGCTCGCACACCAGCACGTGCGGGCCGGGGCGGTGAGCCAGCACGCGCAGCAACACCTGCGCGCCTTCGTCGTCCGAGATGCCCTGATCGGCACCCAGGGGACCGCCGGCCGCATCGACCGCCATGCCCGACTGACGCCAGCGCGTCCAGCCGATGGAGAACAGCGCGGGGCCGTCGGGCGCCGCGCCCTGGGCGCTGGCATCCAGCACCGCGTTGGCCGCGGCGTAGTCCGCCACGCCGGGGAAGCCCTTGACGGCGTTGAGCGACGAGCACAGGACCAACAGCTCGAATCCGGGGCCGGCCAGCGCCGCGAGCAACGCGCGCGTTCCAGCCACCTTGGGGGCCAGCACGGCTCGCGCCTGCTCGGAGCTCTTGGTGAGCACCAGACCGCTGGGCGGCACACCCGCCGCATGGATGGCGCCGTGGATGGCGCCGAAGCGCGCGCGGGCCAAGGCGACCACCTCGGCCAGGGCGTCCGGGTCCGCCACGTCGGCGCTGGCCAGCATGAGCTCAGCGCCCTCGGCCTCCAGGGCCAGCACGCCTGCAAGACGCCGTGCCAGCGGATCGCTGCCGTCATGAGCCTCGAGATACGCGTCCCACTCATGGCGCTCCGGCAGGGGCGTGCGTCCCAGCAGCACGAGCCGCGCGGCCACCGTTCGGTGCAACGTGCGTGCCAGGGCCAGCCCCATGCCGCCCAGCCCACCCGTGATCAAGTAGACGCCGCCGGGACGCAGCAACTCAGGCACTCTGTCGTCGAGCGCAGGCAGGGGCACGGGCGCGTAGCCCTGCACGAAACGGCGACCGCCGCGCCAGGCCAGCACCGGCTGGTCCGTGGCGTGGCCCCGTTCGCGCGCCAGCTCTGTGGTCAGCGCGTCCACCCGGCAGCGACGCTCCTCGGGGCTCTCACCGCGATCCAGGTCCACGTGTCGCACGGACAGATTGGGCTGCTCGTAGGGGACCGCGCGCAGCAGTCCCACCAGCGCCGCCTGCTCGGGCCGCACGCGCTCGACGCCGGTCACCTGCTGTGCTCCGGCCGTGACCAGCGTCAGCTCCAGCGCGTGCCCCCAGCCCGCCTCGCCCAAGGCCCGCACCAAGAGCAGCGCCGCGTAGAAGCCCCGCTCGAGCTGTCGCTCGGGATCGTCGCCGGCGTCGAGCGACCAGGCGTGCACGATGGCGCTGGGGAGCTGACCGCTCTGCTCGAGGGCAGACAGCAGGCGCTGGTGCTGCTCGAGTGACGTGGGGTCAAGCGTGAACGCGCCGTCCTGCTCCGAGAAGCTGTTGCCCGTGCGCACCACCACGACGCGCTGACCGGAGCCCGCTGCCTGTTCCGCCGCATTGGACGCCACACCTGACACTGCGGCCCCATCGCCGCCGTCATCGAAGACGAGCAGCGAGCCTTCGGCGCTGGCAGACGCGAGCGCCCCAGCGGACGACTGCGCCTCGCTCGAGTCGGATGCGGGCGCTGCTGCTCCGCGCCCGGGTGCCCGCACAGGGCGCCAGACCGGCACGTGGAACCAGCGCTCGAGCGGCAGCCGCCCGCCGCCCGCACGCGGACCGATGCGCCGCTCCACCCAGTAGCGTTCGCGTTCAAACGGGTACGTCGGCAGGCTCAACCGGCGCCGTCGCTCGTCGCCTGCCAGGGCCGCGGGATCCCAGGCCACGCCGTGCGTCCACAGCCGGCCCAGCGCGCCCAGCAGGCAGGCGCCGTCGTCCTGCTCGGTCTTGGGGTGGCGCATGGAGGAGAGCACCGCACGGCCGGGGCCGCAGTCGGGGTGCGCACGGGACAGCGAGCCCAGCACGCGCCCAGGACCCACCTCGAGCAACACGCAGTCTTCGTCTTCGAGCAGGCGACCCACGCCGTCGGCAAAGCGCACGGGCTCACGCAGCTGGCGGCCCCAGAAGCTGGCATCGGACACCTGTTCGGCCGTGACCCATCCGCCCGTCAGGGTCGACACGTACGGAACGGCGTCGGGCGCACGGCGCGTGAACGCCGCCACCGCCTCCACGAACGGCGCCACCGCTGCCTGCATGTGCCCGGAGTGGAACGCATGCGACGTGTGCAGGCGCGATGTCTCCACGCCTTCGGCGGCCAGCTCCTGCTCCAGGGCCTGCACCGCGTCGGCGCCGCCCCCCACCACGCAGGCTCCCGGCGCGTTGACGCCCGTCAGCCAGAGCTGCTCGCGCCCGTCCAGCCGCGCCACCAGCTCGCGCTCTTCCATCGGGACGGCCAGCATGACGCCGCCGGGCATGGAGCCCATCAGCCGCCCGCGCTCCAGCACCAGGTCGAGGGCGTCATCCGGGCTGAGCACGCCGGCCAGGCAGGCCGAGACGTACTCTCCCACGCTGTGTCCCAAGCTGGCCTGGGGCGAGAGCCCCCACGACATGAGCAGACGCGCCAGGGCGTACTCGATGATGAACAGCGCCGGCTGGGTCCACTCGGTGCGGCGCAGGCGCGCGGCGGCCGACTCGGCTTCGGCTTCCGAGGCAAACAGCACCTCGGCCAGGTCCATCCCGTGCACGGCCGTCAGCCGCGCGAGGCACTCGTCCACCACCTGCCGGAACACGGGCTCGTCGCGGTGGAGATCGCGCCCCATGCCCACGTACTGGGCACCCTGCCCCGGGAACAAGAACACGACCGGGCGCTCACCGCCCTGGGCGTGATGGGTCCAGCAGCGATCGGGCGCGCCGCCTTGCAGCGCGACGACGGCGTCCTCGACGCTGCTGCACAGCACGGCGCGACGATGATCGAACACGCGCCGGCCCACGCGCAGGGTGTGGGCCACATCCGCCAGGCACAGCTCGGGCCGGGCCGTCAGGTGCTCGGCCAAGCGCTCGGTCATGGCCTCCAGCGCCGTGGCCGTGCGGGCCGAGAGCTGCAGCAGCTGCCAGGGGCGCGAGGGCCCCGAGGGCTCCCGGGCAGGGGGCTGCTCCACGACGGCGTGGGCGTTGGTGCCGCCGATGCCGAAGGCCGAGACCCCGGCCCGACGCGGCGCGCCGTCGTCGGGACTCCACGGCCGGCAGGTCGTGTTGACGAAGAACGGCGTCGCGTCGAAGTCGATCTCGGGGTTGGGCGCGGTGTAGTGCAGGCTGGGCGGGATCAGGCCGTGCTCAACGGACAGAGCGGCCTTGATCAGCCCGGCCACCCCCGCAGCCGCGTCCAGGTGTCCCATGTTCGACTTGAGCGAGGCCAGGGCCACCGAGCCCGGGGCCGCATCGCTGGCGGCGAACACCTTGGCGAGCGCCGCCACTTCGATGGGATCGCCCAGGGCCGTGCCCGTGCCGTGGCACTCGACGTAGCCCACGCTGGCGGGGTCGATCCCGCCGGCCGCCTGGGCCGCGGCCACCACCTCGGCCTGACCTTCGATGCTGGGGGCCGTGTAGCCCACCTTGCGTGAGCCGTCGTTGTTGATGGCCGTTCCGCGGATGACCGCATGGATCGTGTCGCCGTCGGCCAGGGCGTCGGCCAGGCGCCGCAACGCCACCACCCCGACGCCATTGGCGCTGACCATGCCCTCGGCCCCGGCGTCGAAGGTGCGGCAGTGACCGTCGGAGCTGCGCACACCACCGGTCTCGTGCAGGTACCCCGCGGCCCACGGCACCGTCACCGCCACGCCGCCGGCCAGGGCCAGATCGCAGCCGCCCTCCACCAGACTGCGGACGGCCTCGTGCACCGCCACCAGCGAGGTGGAGCAGGCGCTCTGCACGTTCACGCTGGGGCCGCGCAGGTTGAGCTGGTAGCTCACGCGCGTACACAGGAAGTCGTGAATGGAGCTCATGAGCGCCACCAGCCCACCGGCTCGCGCCAGCACTTCGGGACGCGAGCGCAGGTTCGAAAGGTACGAGTTCATGCTGGCGCCGCCGAAGACGCCCACCAGACCGTCAAAACGATCCGGGTCCACGGCCGCGCGCTCGAGCGCGTCGCTGGCGCACTCGAGGAACAGCCGCTGCTGCGGATCCATGAGCTCGGCCTCGCGCGGCGTGTAGCCGAAGAAGCGCGCATCGAACAGGTCGGGGTCGTCGATCACGGCGCGGGCGGGCACGTAGCGCGGGTCGGCCAGCATCTCGTCGGGCACGCCGGACGCGCGCAGCTCTTCGGGCGTGAAGAAGGTCACGGACTCCACGCCGTCGCACAGGTTGCGCCAGAAGCTCTCGACATCGGACGCGCCCGGGAAGCGACCGGCCATGCCGACCACGGCGACCGCGCCGTCGCGTGCTCCGGCGCCGGTGGCGACGCGCGCGTCAGCCGCCCGACGGAGCTGCCGGCCCTCGTCGGCGGCGGCGGCGCTGTCCGGCTCATCACCCAGCACCCGCGCCAGGGCCTCGATCGTGGTGTGCTCGAACAGGTCGGTGACCGTGAGCTCGGCACCCAGCTCCTGCACCAGACGCGTACGCACGCTGAGCAGCTTGAGCGAGTGCCCACCCAGGTCGAAGAAGTGGTCGCGGGTTCCGACGCGCTCCACGCCCAGGACCTCGCACCAGATGGCCGCGATGCGACGTTGCAGTTCACTGCGAGGAGCGACCGAGGCGCTGTCCGGCGCGTGGGCGCTTGGCGCCGGCAGCGCGGCCCGGTCCACCTTGCCGTTGGCGTTCAGCGGCAGCGCGTCCAGGTCCACCAGCGCCGACGGCAGCATGTAGTCGGGCAAGTCGCGAGCCAGATCGGCGAGCAGGGCGTCGTGGTCCTGGCTGCTGCCGCTGCCCCAGACCAGATAGGCCACCAGCTGCTTGTCGCCGGGGCGATCCTCGCGGCACAGCACGACCCCGTCCTTGAGCTCGTCGAGCCCGCGCAGGGCGGCCTCCACTTCGCCCAACTCGATCCGGAATCCGCGCAGCTTCACCTGGGAATCCAGGCGGCCCACGAACGAGAGCGCGCCATCCGGCCCCTGGCTGACCAGGTCGCCGGTGCGGTACAGGCGTGCGCCGGGCGTGTTGTCGAAGGGGTGCGGCACGAAGCGTTCCGCGCTGAGCTCGGGCCGCTCGTGGTAGCCCAGGGCCAGGCCGTCGCCGCCCAGGTAGAGCTCTCCGGGCGCCCCCATGGGCGTGGGGTTGCGGTCCACGTCGAGCACGTAGGCCGTGCGGTGGGCCAGCGGCCGTCCGATGGGCACGCTGACGGCGTCCGCGGGCACATGCTCCACCTCGTACCAGGTGGAATAGGTGGTGCACTCAGTGGGGCCGTACACGTGCAGCAGGTGCTCGGGCCGACCGCGCTCCAGCACCCCGCGCACGCTGGCCGGATCCACGGCCTCACCGCCAAACAACAGCACGCGCAGGGACGCGAACACATCCGGAGCGTGGCGCGAGAGCTGATTGAACAGCGCCGTGGTCACGAACAGCACGCTGATCCCGCGGCGCTGGAACTCGGCGGACAGCGCCTCGGGCGCCAGCATGAGCTCCTTGGGCAGACCCACCAGGCAGGCGCCGTTGAGCAGCGCACCCCAGATCTCGAAGGTGGCCGCGTCGAAGGACGTGTTGGAGGCCTGGGCCACGCCGTCGTCGGGCGTCAGCTGCACGAAGTCCGTGCCCAACACCAGGCTGGTGATGCCGCGCTGCGGGATGGTCGTGCCCTTGGGCGTGCCGGTGGAGCCCGAGGTGTAGATCACGTAGGCCGGGTCCGAGGCCTCGCCGCGCGGCAGGGGCGCGTCGTCGAGCGGGCTCCCGTTCAGCTCACCGAACCCGTCCGCGCCCGCGTCGTCGAGCTGGATCTGCTGCCCGTCGAAGCACGCCAGCTCTTCGGGCAGTTGGCCCGACACCAACAGGTGCCGGCAGCCGCCGTCGTCCAGCATCCAGGCCGCACGCCGGCCGGGCAGGCTCGGGTCGAGCGGCAGGTACGCGCCGCCCGCCTTGAGCACCGCCAGCATGGCCACCACCATGGACACGCCGCGCTCGGCCCACAGCCCCACCAACGTGCCGCGCTCCACACCGAGGCTGCGCAGGTGCCGCGCCAGCCGCTCCGCTCCCGCCTCGAGCTGGCCGTAGTTGAGACCCTCGTCGCCGTAGCGGACCGCGGGCGCATCCGGCGTGGCTCGCGCCTGGGCGGCGAACAGCGTGGCCACCGTCTCGTCCCGCGGGTAGCTCGCCGCGGTGTCGTTCCAAGCCTCGAGCTGCCGGCCGCGCTCCTCGCTGGTCAGCATGGGCAGCTGGGCCAGGCTCGACTCGGGACGCGCGCCGATGGCCTCCAGCAGGGTCGCCAGGTGCTGCAGCAGACGCTGGATCGTGGGCGCGTCGTAGCGGTCCTGGTCGTAGCGCAGCTGCACCCAGAGTTCGGACCGCGGCTGCACCACCAGCGCCAGAGGGTAGGTGGCCTCCGACACATCCACCGCGTCCTGGATGCGCAGCCCCGACGCGTCCAAGGGTTCGGCCACCTCGATCGGGTAGTTCTCGAACACCACCAGAGACTCGAACAGCGGCGCCGAGCCACGGCGGCCCGAGAAGCGCTGCACCTCGTAGAGCGGGCTGGCCTGGAGCTGCTGGAGCTGCAGCAACTGCTCCTGCACCGCGGCCAGCCAGGGCAGCAGCGGCTGGTCGGAGCAGTCGAGGCGCAGCGGCAGCGTGTTGATGAACAACCCCAGCATGGTCTCCACGCCGGGCAGCTCCGGCGGGCGGCCGGAGACGGTGACGCCAAAGACGACATCACGCACGTTGCCGTGACGACTGAGCAGCAGAGCCCAGGCGGCCTGCACCAACGTGTTCAGCGTGAAGTGCTCGCGGCGAGCCAGGCTCCCCAGCGCAGCGGTGGCATCGGCGGAGAGCGAGAGCCCCAGAGACGCCTGGCCGGGCGCCCCATCGTCGGCCAGACGCGCGGGCCGATCCGGATCGGCGCTCGGCAAGGGCGTGGTCTCGGAGAAACCGCTCAACAGGCGGCGCCAGCTGGTCTCGGCCTCGGCCTCGTCTTGCTCGGCGACCCAGCGCAGGTACTCAGCGAACGGGCGTCGCGGCGGCAGCTCTCCACCACGGTAGGCCGTGAACACGTCGTGGATCAGCAGAGGCAGCGACCAGCCGTCGAGCAGCACATGGTGGTGCGTCCAGAGGAAGCGGTGCCGATCGGCACCCAGCCGCACCAGGCTCAGGCGCATGAGCGGAGGATCCCCCAGCTCGAAACCCTGGGCGCGCTCGTCGCCGGCCTGGGCCGCCAGCCGCTCACGCTGCTCGTCGGCGGGGAGCGCGGTCATGTCGCCCTCGCTCCAACGCAGCTTCACGCCGCGGCAGACCACCTGATGCAGCTCGTTCAGACCGTCCACCACGAAGGCAGAACGCAGCACGGGGTTGGCGTCCAGGGCGCGCTGCCAGGCCTGCCGGAAGGTCTCGGCGTCCAGCTCGCCGTGCAAGGTGAGCGCGAGCTGGGTGACATAGGTGGGCGCGTCCGGCGACGCCAGCGCGTGGAACACCATGCCGCGCTGCAGCGGCGAGAGCGGGTAGATGTCCTCGACCAGATCGGCGCCGTAGCGCGTGTCGAGCAGGTCGACCTCGGCCTGGTCGAGACGAGCCAAGGGGAAGTCCGAGGGTGTGTGCCGCCCCACCGTGGCGCTGGTGCAGTGGGAGACCAGCGCGCGGAGCTCGTCTTCGAAGCGCCCAGCCAGCGCCTCGATGGTGGCGCGCTCGTGCACATCGCCGGCGTAGGTCCAGCTCACGGCCAGGCAACCGTTGACGACCGACCCGCCCACGTCGAGCAGATAGCGCCGGCGGTTGTCCAGGCTGATCCCGAGTCCGGGCGACTCGGACGCCTTGCCGAAGAGACCCGTCTCATGCAGAGAGCGGTCGAAGTGCCCCATGTAGTTGAAGCTGATCTGCGCCGGCGGCAGGGCGCGCAGCGCGGCCACGTCATCGCTCGGGGGCGCGAGCCAGCGCAGCAGACCCCAGGCCAGGCCGCGCATGGGCAAGTTCCGCAGCTGTTCCTTCACGCGGCACAGCGCCTCGCCCGGATCGTCAGCGCCGGCGAGGTCGAGCAGCACCGGCTGCACCGACGTGAACCAGCCCATGCTGCGTGACGTGTCGAGCTGCTCGAAGAGGTCCTCTCGCCCGTGCCCCTCCAGGTCGACCAGCAGCCGTGGCGCACCGGTCCAAGACGTCGCCGCCCGGGCCAGCGCCGTGAGCAGCATGTCGTTGATCTGCGTGCGGTAGGTCCGTGGCGCGTCGCGCAGCAGGGCCTCGGTGAGCTCGGCGTCAAAGCGCGTGCTGAAGGTCTCGGCGGCGCGCGCCGTGCTGCTGGGCCTGGCGCCGCCGTGATCCACCGGCAGGGGAGCCACGCCTCGGTGGGCAGTGCTGAGCCAGTGCGCGGCGCATGCCAGCGTGGCGGGTTCATGGGCCCGGGACACGAGCGCCTCGGCCCAGTCGCGGTACGAGCTGGTGCGCGGCGGAAAGCCCGGCTCCTGCCCGGCCTCCAGCTGCTCCACAGCCAGGGCCAGGTCCTCCAACACCAAGCGCCACGAGACGCCGTCGACCGCCTGGTGATGCACCACGATCAGCAGCCGGTCCGGCTCGGTGCCGCAACGGAACAGCAGCGCACGCCAGAGCGGGCCGTGGACCAGGTCGAGACCCGCCTGCACCTCTGCGGCGTGGCGCTCGATGGTCTCGGTGCGGAGCTCCCCGGAGAGCTGCGCGACGTCCACCAGCTCCAACGTGTCGCGTTGCTGGGGCGCCTCAATGCGCTGGGACCAGTCGTCGCCCTCGCGCGAGAAGCGCAGGCGCAGGACGTCATGGTGCTCCTCGAGTGCCAACAGAGCGTCAGCCAGGACCTGCGGCTCAAGCGAGCGATTGAGCTTCAGCAGCACGGCGTGGTTGTAGTGCCAGGGCGTCGCCATGGCCGTGTGGAAGAAACGGTGCTGGATGGGTGTCAGGGGCACGGGACCCGTGACCGGCCCCTGGTCCAGATCGAGCTGCGCCGCCTGGCTGGCGCAGGCCGCCAGCTCCGCCACCGTGCCCCGCGTGAAGACGTCCTGAGGGCGCAGCGAGAGCCCGGCCTGGTGGGCGCGGCTGATGATCTGGATGCTGAGGATGGACTCGCCGCCCAGCTCGAAGAAGTTGTCGTGCACACCGACGCGCGGCAGGCGCAGCACGTCGCACCAGATACGCGCCAGGGTCTGCTCGGCAGGCGTCCGCGGCGCCACGAAATCGGACTGCAGCGCGTCGCGTTCGAACTCGGCCTGCGGCAGGGCGCGCTTGTCGAGCTTGCCGTTGGGGGTCAGCGGCAGGCGCTCCAGGACCACACACAGCGCCGGCAGCATGTGCTCGGGCAGCACCTCTCGCGCGTAGCGGCGCACCTCGGCGCCATCCACGCTGCCCCCCAGCGGCGCCACCAGGAAGGCCACCAGGCGGCGCACGCCCATGGGGTCGGTCTGCACCACCACGGCGGCCTGGGCCACGTCGGGGTGGCCCTCCATGGCGGCGGCCACCTCGCCCAACTCGACTCGGAACCCGCGCAGCTTGACCTGCTCGTCGGCGCGACCCACGAAGTGCAGCAGGCCCTCGCGTGAGTAGCGCACCAGGTCGCCGGTGCGGTAGATGCGCCCCTCCGAGCCGCGCCGGAAGGGGTCGGCCACGAAGCGCTCAGCCGTCAGCTCCGGACGACCGAGGTAGCCGCGGCTGACGCAGGGGCCTCCCACCAGCAGCTCGCCCACCACGCCCACGGGCACGGGCTGATCGTGGCGATCGACGACGTAGACCCGGGTGTTGGCCAGCGGCCGTCCCAGGGGCGGCCCAGCCGGGCAGCGCTCTCGGTCACCCGGGGCTACGCGGTGGGTACACACGCCCACCGTGACCTCGGTGGGCCCGTAGTGGTTGAGCACGGCGCAGTCGGGAGCCAGCGCCGCCACCCGCTCCACCAGCTCCCAGCTGCAGGCCTCGCCGCCCAGCGCCAGCAGGCGCCGGGGCAGCACATCGGCCGGCCGCGCGGCGGCGGCCAACAGGGCCTCGAGGTGGCTGGGGACGATCTTGAGCACGTCCACGGCGTGCTCGGCCATGTAGCTGGCAAAGGCGTCGGCGTCGGCGATGCGGTCGTCGGACAGCACGTGCAGGCAGCCGCCGTGGCACAGGGCGGAGAAGACCGAGGTGTGCCCCAGATCGGCGGCCAGGGTCGACACGGTGGCGAAGCTGGAGTCGTCGGGCACATCAAGCCGCGGCCGCACTCCCACCAGGTAGTCGAGCAACTGGGCGTGCTCCACCTCCACGCCCTTGGGCGTTCCGCTGGAACCGGACGTGTAGAGCACGTAGGCCAGCTGGCCCGGGCGGGCCGCGGGCAGCGGGGCGTCATCCGAGGTCGCGCCGTCGGTGTCGCGCGCCTCGTCATCGTCGTCGACACACAGCACCTCGATGTCCAGCTCCGGCAGCTCGGAGGCCAGATCGGTGCGGGTCAGCAACACCCGACAGTCGGCGTCCTGCACCACGAAGCGGACCCGCTCGGCGGGCGCACCATGCTCCACGGGCACGTACGCGCCGCCCGCCTTGAGCACGCCCAGGAGGGCCACGATCATGGAGGTCGAGCGATCGAGGGCCAGGGCCACGCACACCTCGGCCCCGACGCCCCGCGCCAGCAGCCGCCGTGCCAGGGCGTCAGCACGGGCGTCCAGCTCGGCGAAGCTCAGGTGCTCGTCGTCGCAGACCAGCGCCAGAGCCTCGGGGCGCTCGGCCGCGGCGCGCTCGAACAGCGCGTGCACACTGGGCGCGTCCGGCCGCTCCAGCCCGGTGCGGTTCCACTCCACCAGCAGCTGGCGGCGTTCGTCGTCGCCCAGCATGGGGATGCGTGAGAGCGGCTGGTCGGGGTCCTCCACGATGCCCCGCAACAGGGCCAGGTAGTGCTCACCCAGGCGCTGCACGGTCTCGGCGTCGAACAGCGCCACGTCATACTCGAACTTGGCGATCAGCCGCTCGCCCACCTCGAAGCAGTGCAGCGTGAGGTCGAACTTCGACACGTTGAGGGTCATGTCGAGCGTCTTCAGCTCGAGCGGAGGCAGCGCCGGCGCGATCTCCGACATGTCGAAGTGGTTGAAGAGCACCTGGAACAGCGGGTTGCGCCCCAGCTCGCGAGCCGGCGCCAGCTCCTCCACCAGCTTCTCGAAGGGCGTGTCCTGGTGGTCGAAGGTCTCGAGCGCGAGGCGGCGCACGCGCGGCAGCAGCTGGCGGAAGCTCGGGTCGCCCGAGACATCGCCACGCAGCACGAGGTTGTTCACGAAGAAGCCGATCAGGCCCTCGACCTCGCGCCGGCCGCGTCCAGCGATGGGCGTGCCGATCAGCAGCTCCTCCTGCCCGGTGTGCCGCGCCAGCAGGGCGAAGAAGGCCGTCAGCATGACCTGGAAGCGGGTGGCCCCCTCGCGCTGGGTCAGCCGCACCAACGCGGCGCGCAGCTCGACCGGGATGGGGAACCAGGCGTAGTCGCCCTCGTGGCTGGGGTTGCTGGGGCGAGGTCGGTCGCGGGGCAGTTCGAGCGTGGGCAGCTCGCCGCCGAGGCGTTCCTTCCACCACGCCAGACCGCCCGCCAGGCCGTCGCCGTCCAGAATGGCCTGCTGCCAATGGGCAAAGTCGGCGTACTGCAGCGGCAGCGTGGGCAGCGACGCCGTGCGCCCCTCCAGGCCGGCTCCGTACAGCGCCGAGAGCTCCTTGAAGAAGACCCCCATCGACCAGCCGTCGGAGATGATGTGGTGCATGACCACGATGAAGACGTGCTCGTCGGCGCCCAGGCGGAACAGGCGCGCGCGGAAGAGCGGTCCGGCGCTCAGGGCGAAGGGACGCTGGGCCTCCTCACGCGCCAACCGCTGGGCCTCGGGCAGGCGCTCGGCGGCGGGCAGGTGCTCCAGGCTCTCAGGCTGCAAGGGCACGGGCGCCGGCGGACCGATGACCAGCCGCGCCTCGCCATCCTCGCTGGGGATGCGCGAGCGCAGCGTCTCGTGCCGGGCCACGATCGCCTCGATGGAGTCGCGCAGCACGCCCGCGTCCAGCGGGCCGCTGAGCCGCACGGCCGCCGGCACGTTGTAGGCCAGGTCGTCGGGCGCGAGCTGATCCAGGAACCACAGCCGCCGCTGCCCGAAGGAGAGCGGGGCCGGGCGCTCGCGGGAGACGGGCACCAGCGGCGGCGGACCCGAGGCACCCCGGGCCAGGATCACCAGCAGCTCGTCGCGACAACTGCCGATGGCCGCGCGCAGCTCGTCGGTCAGGGCCCCCTTGGGCGCGTCGTAGCGCAGCCGCTCCCCGTCCAGCCAGAGGCGCACACCGCTGCGCCCCAACTTCGCTAGCAGTTCCTGGGCCTTCACAGCTCGCCGCTCTCCCGGTCGTCGTCGTCGCCGCCGCCATCCGGAGGGCCGTCGCCCAGTCCCGCGAGGGCGTCGATCTGCTGCGCCAGCAAAGCGATGGTGGGCAGCTCGAACAGCGCGGCCAGGCCCAGCTCCACGCGCCAGGTCTCGCGCACACGCGCCAGCACGCGCGTGGCCAGCAGCGAGTGGCCTCCCAGATCGAAGAAGTCGTCGTCCAGGCCGGCCTGCGCCACGCCCAGCAGGTCGCACCAGATGGCGGCCAGGCCGCGCTCGGTCTCACTGTTTGGCTCGCGGAACGTGGCCTGGCTCTGGGACAGGAACCAGCTGGGGTCGGGCAGGGCCCGGCGGTCCACCTTGCCGTTGGCGGTGAGCGGCAGAGACTCCAGCATGACGAAGGCCGCGGGCACCATGTAGCCGGGCAGGCGCTGGTCGAGCGCGTCGCGCAGACGCGGCGCCAACTTGCGGGTCATGATGGCCTGCAGCGGGTGGTTTCCGTAGTGGGTCCAGGGCCGCTGCTGCGCCGGTGGCGCGGGGAAGGCCGGGTCGACGCTCAGGTCCTTGCGGGTGAAGATCACGTCGAAGCGTCCGTCCGGCGAGTCCATGCCCCAGCCCAGGGTCACGCGGTACGGCAACGTCGCCTCCAGCGCGCACAGGGCGGCGGGCTGGACACCCTCCCCGGCCATGCGCTCGCTGAGCTGCTCCCGGAAGCTCCCGGCGATGGTGGCCTCGCCGTTCTGCTCGCCGTACACCAGCCGGGCCGCCGCGGCGCTGGGCCCCAGGGTGCGGGCGTTGGGCACGCCGCGCAGGGCGAGCTGCTCGGGGCCGTCCCCGGTCAGGCGCGCGACCAGCCCGTCCAGGCCGCCCTCGAGGCGGTCCCAGTCGAGCCACTCCAGCTTCGAGTCCGCCGCGGGCTGCGGGCCCACGTGCAACACGACCTGATAGCGGAAGCGCGTGAGCTCGTTGTCGGCCTCACCGCGCTTGGGGCTCACATCGACACGGGTCACCCGCGGCAGGCTGCGACCCAGGGCATGGAAGAAGGCCGGGTCGATGACCAGCTCCTCCTCCTGAGCCAGGTGCTGCTGCACGCGGCCGGACAGCTCGTCGAGTGAGAGCTCGGACTCGGATTGAAAGAGCTGCACCGAGGCGTGGTACGCCGCCAGCAGGCGCAGGTCGCGCACGTCCCCCACGTGCACGCGCCCGCCCTCAGCGGTGGCCGCCACGACCAACTCAAGCACCGTGCGCAGGTACTCCACGCTGGGGAAGTACTGGATCACCGAGTTGATCAGCACGGCGTCGAAGCTGGCCGGCTCCAGGTCAGTGAGCTCGTGGGCCTGGCCGTGGCGCAGCTCCACCTTGTCGGCCAGCTCGGGCCGGGCGGCCACGTGCTGACCCACGGAATCGATGGCGGCCTGGCTGATGTCGCAGCCCAGATAGCGCTCGGCCGCGGGCGCCACACGGAACATCAACAGCCCCGTGCCGCAGCCGATCTCAAGCACCCGCCGCGGCGCCGGGGCCAGGATGGCGCCCACCGTCTCGTCGACCCACTCGCGCATCTCCAGCGGGGGAATGGGCGCGGCGGTGTAGCTGCTGTTCCAGCCCACGATGTTGAAGTCGAAGTCCTGGTCGGCGGCCTCGCCGGAGTAGGTGTCGTCGTAGAGCGACTCCCACTGCGAGACCAGCTCGTCCTGTTCATCGTCGGCGCCGTCGTGATCGGGCACCACGTAGCCCACCAGACGCTTCTCGCCCTGCTCGTCGTCGAGCAGCGAGACCACGCAGCCCGACACCCAGGGGTGCTCGATCAGGGCCGCCTCGATCTCGCCCAACTCGATGCGGAAGCCGCGGATCTTGACCTGGCTGTCGTTGCGCCCGATGTACTCCAGGCTGCCGTCCGGCAGGTGCCGGCCCACGTCACCGGTGCGGTACAGGCGCGCACCGGACTGGGCGCTGAACGGATCAGGCACGAAGCGCTCGACGTTGAGTTCGGGCCGCGACAGGTAACCCCGGGCCACGCCGGCGCCGCCCACGTAGAACTCGCCCGGTACGCCCGGGGGCACCAGCTCGGCGTGCTCGTCCAGCACGTACACAGCCAGGTCCGCCAGGGGCCGGCCGATGACGCTGCGTGAGCCGGCGTCGAGGTCCGCCCGCGACAAAGCACGGTAGGTCACGTGCACGGTGGTCTCGGTGATGCCGTACATGTTGACCAGCTGCGGGCGCTGGTCACCGTGCCGGTCGAACCAGGGCGCCAGCATGGCCGGGTCGAGCGCCTCCCCGCCGAAGATCACCGAGCGCAGGGCCAGCGGGTGGCTGTCAGCCAGGCGTTCGTCCGCCGCCATGAGGCTCTTGAAGGCCGACGGCGTCTGGCTGAGCACCGTCACGCCCTCCTGCGACAGCAGCTCGTAGAAGGCGTCCGTCTCGCGGCTCACCAGGTAGGGCACGACCACCAGCCGGCCGCCGTTCAGCAGCGCCCCCCACAGCTCCCAGACCGAGAAGTCGAAGGCGCAGGAGTGGAACAGGCTCCAGACGTCGTCCGGGCCGAAGCCGAAGTGCTCGTCGCTCGCGTCGAACAGACGCAGCACCATGCCGTGCTCGATCAGCACGCCCTTGGGTCGCCCTGTGGAGCCGGAGGTGTAGATCACGTAGGCCAGGTGCTCGGGCCGGGTCAGGGGCTCGGGGCGCGTGACCGGCTGCTGGGCCAGGGCGTCGGCGTCCTGATCGAAGCAGACCAGCTCGGCCCCGTGCTCGGGCAGGGCCTCTCGCTGCGCCTGCTCCGTGAGCAGCAGGCCCACGCCGCTGTCCTCGAGGATGAAGGCGATGCGCTCCGAGGGGTTGGCCAGGTCGAGGGGCACGTAGCCACCGCCGGCCTTGAGCACACCCAGGATACCCACCACCTGGCGCAGCCCGCGCTCGAGGCACAGCCCCACCATGACGTCGGGGCCCACGCCACGGCCACGCAACAGGTGCGCGACCTGATTGGCGCGCTGGTCGAGCTCGCGATAGCTGAGCCGCTCGCCGTCGCAGCACAGGGCCACGGCGTCAGGCGCCGCGTCCACCCGGGCAGCGAAGCGGTCGTGCAGCCCCGCCTCCACCGGGAACGCACGCGCCGTGTCGTTCCACTCCTTGAGCAGCGTGCTGCGCTCGGTGTCGTCCAGCAGCGGCAGCCGCGAGAGCGCCACGTCGGGCTGGGCCAGCACCGCATCGAGCAGGGTCAGGAAGTGCGCGCCCAGGCGCTCGATGGTGGCGTGGTCGAACAGATCGCGGTTGTAGCAGAAGCCCGCGCTCATGCCGTCCTGCGTCTCGGACACGTGCAACTCGAGGTCGAAACGCGTGGCGCGCGTGCCTGCATTCAGCGGGACGATGGCCAGCCCTGGCAGGGAGAACGGGTCGCGCGTGGCGTTCTGCATGGCGAAGACCACCTGGAAGATCGCGTTGCGGCTCTGGTCGCGTTCTGGGGCCAGCTCCTCCACCAGGCGCTCAAAGGGCAGGTCCTGGTTCTCGTAGGCGGCCAGCGCGGTGCTGTGCACGCGCCGCACGTGCTGCACGAAGGTGGGGTCGCCGGACAGATCGGCGCGCAATACCAGACTGTTCACGAAGAAGCCGATCAGCGGTTCGAGTTCGCGCTGGGTGCGGTTGGCCACGGGCGTGCCGATCAGGATGTCGTCCTGGCCCGTGTAGCGCGACAGCAGCGCCTGGAACACGGCCAAGGTGCCGCTGGCCAGGGTCACGCCATGACGCCGTCCGAGCGCGCGCAGGGCCCGGGTCTGCTCCACCGGGACGGACACGCTCACGCCGCCGCCGCGGTAGTTCTGGACCGCAGGGCGCGGGTGGTCGGTGGCCAGCTCCAGCACGGGCAGGTCGCCGGACAGCTGCTCGCGCCAGTAGTCGAGCTGGCGCTCGAGCACGTCGCCCTGGAACCAGGCCCGCTGCCAGTGCACGAAGTCGGCGTAGGACACGCTCAGCTCGGGCACCACGGGCTCGTCGCCGTCGCGCTCGGCCCGATAGAACTCGAGCAGCTCGCGGTTGAGCACGCCGATGGACCAGCCGTCAAACACGATGTGGTGCAGCGATAGAAACAGCACGTGCTCCTCAGGGCCGAGGCGCACCAGCGCGGGCAGGAACAACGGCCCCGCCTCCAGGTCGAAGGGCGTCTCGGCGGCGTCGCGAGCCAGGCGTGCCAGCTCGGCGTCGCGGGCCTCGGGCTCGAGCCCCGACAGATCGATGCGCTCCAACGGCACCTCGAGCGACGGCAGCACGCGCTGCACGGGCTCGCCGTCCACGGCCACGAAGCGCGTGCGCAGGGCCTCGTGTCGATCGACCACCGACTGGATGGCGTGCGCCAGGCAGTCGGCCTCCAGCGCGCCGTCGAGGCGGAAGGCCCAGGGCATGTTGTAGGCCCCGCCGGTCCCCATCTGGTCGAGGAACCAGAGCCGCTGCTGCGAGAACGAGAGCGGCTGGTCGCCGCTGCGCTCGGCGGCCACCAGGGGCACGGCCTGGGCGGGATCGTCCTGGCGCGCGCTGATGATCGCGCTCAGCTCGGAGATGGTGGGGTGCTCGAACAGGGCCCGCAGAGGCAGCTCCACCTGCATGGCCGCGCGCACCCGCGACACGAGCTGTGTGGCCTTGAGCGAGTGGCCACCCAGGTCGAAGAAATCGTCGTGGGCGCCGGGCGAGTCCACATCGAGCACGTCCGCGAACAGCTCGGCCAGCAGCTCCTCCACCGGGCCGCAGGGCGGCACGTGGGCGGCGCGGAGCTCGGCCGGCGCCAGACCGGGAGCCAGCAGAGCGCGGCGGTCCAACTTGCCTGTGCCTGTGGTGGGCAGGGCCGGGAGCAGCATGGCGCCCGAGGGGACCATGACATCGGGCAGGCGCTCGGCCAGGCCGGTCAACACCTCCGAGACGCTGGGCGAGGAGCCCTCGGTCGGCACGTAGTACAGCACCAGCCGGCGGTCGCCGGCGCGCTCCTCGCGGATGACGGCGGCGGCTTGGGCCACGCCAGGCAGGTTGCCGGCCACGGCCTCCACCTCCCCCAGCTCCACCCGGAAGCCGCGCAGCTTGACCTGATCGTCGCGCCGGCCGAGGTACACCATCTGGCCGTCGTGGCCCAGGCGCGCGCGGTCCCCGGTGCGGTACAGGCGTGCGCCAGGTCGATCGCTGAAGGGGTTGGGCACGAACGCCGCGGCGGTCTTGGCCTCGTCGCCCAGGTAGCCCCGGGCCAGCGCGGCGCCGCCGATGCACAGCTCGCCCACCATGCCCACGGGCACGGGCGACATGCGCTCGTCGAGCACGTGCAGCTGCACGTTGGCGATGGGCTGACCGATGGGCGGCAGCCGCGGCCACTCGGACGGCGGGCCGCTCAGCGTGTAGGCCGAGACGACGTGGGCCTCCGTCGGGCCGTACTGATTCTCCATGCGACAGCCGGGCAGCCGCTCGAAGAACGTCACCAGCGCGGTCCCCACGACGGGCTGCTCGCCGGCGGTGACGACCTCCTTGAGCGCGGCGGGGAAGAGCTCGCGCTCCACGGCCACGCGCGTCAGCTGGTCGAGGGCCACAAAGGGCAGGAACAGACGGGCCACCGCGCGCTCATCCAGCAGCTCCAGCAGGGCGCCGGCGTCGCGGCGCAGCTCCTCGTCGATCAGACACAGGCTGCCGCCCGTCCCCAACGTGGCGAACAGCTCCTGGCACGACACATCGAACACCAACGGCGCGAACTGCAGCGTGATGTCACCGGCGCCCACCAGCGCGTGCTCGGCCTGCCAGTGCATCAGATTGACCAGCGGTGCGTGGGGCATGGCCACGCCCTTGGGGCGCCCGGTGGAGCCCGAGGTGTAGAGCACGTAGGCCAGATCGTCCGGGGTGACGTCGGTCTGGGGCGCGCCCGCAGGCTGGGAGGCGAGCTCCGCGGCGTCCGCATCGAGCTCGACGCGCGGCAGCTGCGGACCTTCGCTCGCCGCCGACATGGCGTCGATCACCGACGCCGTGGCCCCGTGACAGACCACGGCCGCCAGCTCCGCGTCGGCGCGGATGTACGCCAGACGCTCGGCAGGGTGGGCGGGGTCGAGGGGCACGTAGCCCGCCCCGGCGTTGAGGATGCCCAGCACCCCCACCACCATCTCTGGGGAGCGCTCCACGCACAGTCCCACGCGGTCGCCACGCCGCACGCCCAGCTGCTGCAGCCGCTGCGCCAGCCGCCCGGCGGCTTGGCCCAGCTCTGCGTAAGTCAGGGTCTGCTGCCCGCACAGCAGCGCCGGCGCGTCCGGTGTCTGCGCGACCCAGGCCTGCACCAATTCGTGCAGGCAGAGCGTGTCGGGGTAGGGCACGGCCGTGTCGTTCCACGGCACCAGCACGCCCTGACGCTCCTCCTCGGTGAGCAACGAGATGTCAGCCAACGTGGCCGGCGCGCGCTGGCCCAGCTGCCGCAGCAGGCTCTGGGTGTGGTCGGCCAGCCGCTCGATGGCCGCGTCGTCGAAGCGCTCGGCGTCGTACGTCAGCTGCAGACGCAGACCCTGCCCCGGAGTGACCAGCAGCATCAGCGGGTAGCCGGTGCGGTCGAAGGGCGCCGTGATCTTGACGGACAGCCCGCCGCGGCCCTCGAACGCCGTGGCGTCGAAGGGGTAGTTCTCGAACACGAACAGGCTCTCGAACAGGCGCTGCCCGGCGGGCACACCTGCCCAGGCGGCGACATCCCAGAGCGGGCTGGTCTCGTGCTCGCGCTGCGCCACCTGTCGCTGCTGCAGATCGGACAGCCAGTCCTCCAGCGAGGCGTCCCCGGGCAGGGGCACACGCAGCGGCAGGGTGTTGACGAACATGCCCACCATGCCGTCCACGCCCTCCAGCGCAGCCGGCCGGCCCGAGCTGACGGTGCCCAGCACGACCTCGTCGTCGCCCATCGAGCGCCCCAGCACCAGCGCCCAGGCGCCTTGCAGCAGGGTGTTGAGGGTGACGCGGGCGGAGGCAGCGCGGGCGCTCAGGGCGGCCAAGTCCTCAGCGTCGAGGGTGCGCTCCAGGCGGGCATAACGAGCCACGGCCTGGGCGCCGTCGGCGACGCCGACGTCGCCGGGCAGGCGCGCCGCGCTGGGCGCCCCCGCCATGTTCTCACGCCAGTAGGCCTCAGCCGGAGCCGGGTCCAGGCCGTGCAGCCAGGCGATGTAGTCGCGGTACGGGCGCACCTCGGGCAGCGCCGGACGCTCTGCTCGACTCAGCGCGTGGTAGATCTTGAACAAGTCGCCCAGCACCAGCGAACCGCTCCAGCCGTCCAGCACGATGTGGTGCAGGGTCCACACCAACGTGTAGCGCTGCTCGCCTGTGCGGATCAGGTCGAGGCGCACCAGCGAGGGCTCGTCCAGCGCAAAACCGCGGGCGCCGTCCTCGCGCAGAAAGTCCTCGATCCACGCCGCGCGGGCCTCGTCCGAGGGCTGCTCGCGCAGGTCGTGTTCGCGCCAGGGCAGCGTCACCTCGTGGCGCACGACCTGCGCCGGCTGGGCGCGACCCGTGCCCACGATGGAGGTGCGCAACGCCGCGTGCCGCGCGAACAGCTGCTGCCACGCCTGACGCAGCGTCTCCGGTTGCAGCCCCTCCAGCTCGATCCGGATCTGCTCGACGTACACGCCGGAGCCCGGCTCGTCCAGCGTGTGGAACAGCATGCCCTGCTGCATGGGCGAGAGCGGGTAGAGGTCCTGCACGGCAGCGCGCTCGCGCGGGCTACCGGTCGCGACGGGGCCAGTCATGACTGCGCTCCTTGCGCGGGCGACGGAAACAACGGGGAGGACAGGCTGGCGCGTGCAGGCATGGGCAGACGGTGGTCATCAAGGGGGAAGCCGCGAGAGCGCGCCGGGGCGAGCGCCTCGCGGTGGATGATCGAGCACAGCGTCTGGCCGCGTCGGGCCCGCTGTGGAGTGGACATGCCGGGCAGCCCGGTGCCCCGATCGGCGGCGTCGCCGTGGAGCGGACGCTGCCCGCCCCGGAGGCCCGGGAGCGGGTCGCGACACTCGACCTCAATGGACGAGCGCATCGGAGAGGGGCGTGGAGAGAGACACACGGGCCGGGAGTCCGTTCCAGAACGAGAGCGGCGCAGTGTATCCTGGAGCAAGCGAGCGAGATACATCGTCCACACCATCGAGTAGGTTGCTGCCATGTTCCCGCTCTTCTTCGGCAAACCGGACCGGCAGCTATACGGTGTCTATCACATGCCGGAGCTCGGCCGGGCCCTGCCCCTGGGCGCGGTGCTGTGCCAGCCGATCCTGCACGAGTACGCCGACGCCCGGCGGGCGTTCAGGGCACTGGCCGATCGGCTGGCAAAGGCTGGCGTTCACGCCCTGCGCTTCGACTACCAGGGCACAGGAGACTCGGCGGGCAATGGGGACACCTGCGCCGTGGACCGCTGGCTGGAGGACATCGAGACCGCCATCGACGAGCTGAAGGCCTCTCGGGGCCTGGAGGCCGTCGGCCTGGTGGGCCTGCGTTTCGGCGCCACCCTGGCCGCCCAGGTGGCCAGCCGGCGGGACGACGTGCCCTTCAGCGTGCTGTGGGAGCCGGTGACCGCGGGCGCGACCTACCTGGACCAACTGCGCAAGCTCCAGACGGCCTGGGTCAACTGGGAGTGCCGCACCCGCCCGTCGGCCCGCAGCCAGGCGTCGCAGGTCGAGGTCTTCGGGCACCCCCTGAGCGAGCAGCTGGCCGCAGGCCTGGCCCGGACCGACCTGCCCCCCTTGAGTGGGCTGCGCAGCGCGCGCAGCCTGTTCGTGGACGAGGGCTCCGCCCAGGGCGGCGAGAGCCTGCGCCGTGAGGCGGCACTTCGGGACACCCAGGTGCAAGCCTGCCACATCGACGGTGGGCAGGTCTGGCGTCGGGAGTTCGACGGGGCCCAGGCCCAGGTGCCGTTCGAGCTGCTCTCGCAGGTGACGAACTGGATCCGTGAGGGAGCCGAGACACCGTGACGGAACTCGCCGTCCGATTCGGCCAGTGGCGCTCCCTGGTGGGCGTGCTGAGCGAGCCTGCGCCCGAGGCTGCGAACCCAGCGGCCCCCACCGTGCTGTTTCTCAACGCAGGCCTGCTGCACCACGTCGGCCCGCATCGGATCCATGTGAATCTCGCCCGCCGCCTGGCTGCTCAGGGGCTGCGCTCGCTGCGCTTCGACCTGTCGGGGATCGGCGACAGCGGCCCGCGCCGAGACACCATGGCCCGGCAGACGAGCATGGTCGCCGAGACGCGCGAGGCCATGGACTACCTGACCCAGGCCACCGGCGCCGAGCGCTTCGTGCTGTTCGGCCTCTGCACCGGCGCCGACCAGAGCGTGCGTGTGGCCCTGGCGGACGAGCGCGTGGTCGGTGCCGTGCTGGTGGACGGCTACGCCTACCCCACCCGCGGTCACTTCGTGCGCTACTACGCCCGGCGAGCCCTGCGCCTGCAGAGCTGGCGCAGCATGCTCTCAGGCCAGCACCCCGCCGTGGCGCGCCTCGTCAAGCGCATGCGCGGTCAGCAGCCCCCCCCCGACAAGCGCCCTGCCCCGGCGCCCGCGAGCCCTCGCCCGGGGCTCTACATCAAGCCCCCGCGGGCCGAGGCCGAGCGCATGCTGGCCAGCCTCGATGCGCGGGGCTGCGGCCTGCAGTTCATCTTCACGCCCACCACCAACTTCAGCTACCGCGGCCAGCTGGAAGCCATGTTCCCGTCGCTGGCCGGGTCGCCGCGCGTGCGCGTCGACTTCCTCAAGCACGCCAATCACGTGTTCACGTTGCTGGCCAGCCAGCGCGCCGTCATGGACGCCGTGGAGCAGTGGCTCCAGACCGGCATCGGCGAGGCCCCCGGCCCGCCCACGCCCTGAGCGCCCTGCGCCAGGACCCGGGGCCGGTCCTGGTGGCCGGCCCCCGCGCCGCTACCCCTCGAGCGGCACGATCTGCTCGACGACCCACTCGTGATCGAGCCGCACCACGCCGGGCTGGTTGAACTCCTGGTGGATCATGAGCGGCTTGTCGTGCTGCCGGTGGTCGTAGAAGTGCACGCCGGTCTGGTCGACCAGGTAGCCCACCAGGTTGTACTCGCCCTCCAGCAGCTTCAGCTCGGGCAGTCGAATGCGCATGCGGTGCATGCCGGTCTTGTAGGTGGCTGACACCTGGGTCTCGATGGTGCTGAAGCTGGCCACCAGCACGTTGTCGCTGCGGAAGATGGCCACGCCCAGGTGCACCACGTGGGCGGGGTCGCGCACGATGAAGTCGAGCTCCCAGGCCAGGCTGGCGCCGGTCATGAGCTTGTCGCCGGCCGGCGAACCGCGGCCGTCGTTGGAGCCGTCGTCCACCAGCAGGTGCGTGGCCAGCACGGCCGGCAGGCCCTCGCCCTGGACCTGCTCGCGCCCGGCGGTGAGCGCGCCCGGGTCCGCCGAGAGCTTGCGCTCGTAGTTGGCGTACGCGACGGTCACGTCCTCGGGCGGCCCCTGCATCTCGACGGAGCCGTCCTTGATCCAGATGACCTCGTCGCAGATCTGACGCACGTCGTAGAGCGAGTGGCTGCAGAACAGGATCGACTTGCCCGCGTCGCGGAACTCGAAGATGCGATCGATGCACTTCTTCTGGAAGTACAGATCGCCCACGGCCAGGATCTCGTCGATGATCAGCACGTCAGGGTTGATGGCGGTGGCCACGCTGAAGCCGAGCCGCATGACCATGCCCGAGCTGTAGGTGCGGATGGGCCGGTCGATGAACTCACCCAGCTCGGTGAACTCGATGATCGAGTCAAGCTTCGCTTCGATCTCGGCCAGCTTGAAACCCTGCACCTGGGCCGCCAGGTAGATGTTGTTGCGGCCCGTGAAGTCGCTGTGGAAACCCGTGCCCAGCTCGAGCAGGCTGGCCACGGTGCCGTTGATGCTGAACGTCCCGGCCGTCGGCACGGTGGTGCCCGCCAGGATCTTGAGCAGGGTCGACTTGCCCGCGCCGTTCTCGCCGATGACCCCCAACGAGCGCCCGGGCGGAACCACCAGGTCGACGCCCTTGAGCGCGTGGTAGGGCTTGTGGAACTTGCGCTTGCCGAGGCTCGCGATCTCCTTGAGCCGCGCGAACGAGCTCGGGTAGATGCGGTACTCCTTCTGGAGCCCCTCGACGACGATGGCCGGTGTCTCGTCCATCAGACCTCGTCCGCAAAGTGGCCTTTGCAGCGCAGGAAGAAGGCGTAGGCCAACCACTGGATGACCAGCCCCAGCAGGCCGATGGCCAGCAGCTTGCCCACCGGGAAATCGACTCGCCCGTAGCTGAAGATGGAGCGGTACATGTCGAGAATGCCCGCCATGGGGTTCCAATCCATGAGCGACGACATGTCAGTCAAGAAGTCCAAGTTGGCCGGATCGCCGCCGTTGGCCACGTCCTCAGTCACCTTCTTCTTGAGCGTCTTGACGTCGTAGAACACCGGCGTGGTGAACATCCAGAAGGTGACGAACACCGCCACGAACTGGGACACGTCGCGCACGAAGATGTTGGCGGCCGAGAGAAACATGGCCAGGCCGTTCACGAACAGGAACTGCACCAGCAACACCGCGGGCAGCCAGACCAGCGCCACCGGCAAACTGCCGTTGACGAAGACCTCCAGCACCAACAGCAGCACGAAGCCCACGCCGAAGTACACGTGGAACACGAGCGTGTTGTAGGTCGGCAGGATCTCGCTGGGGAACGCGATCTTCTTGATCAGGTTGGCGTTCTCGAGCACGGCGGTGGAGCCCTTGATCAGGCTCTCGGCCAGCACCGTCCAGGGCAGGATGCCTGTGATCAGAAAGAAGGTCGAACGCCAGCCCTCGCGCTCGGGGTCGTGAGGCGCCAGGTCATCGCTGAAGCCCACCTTCAGGATCCGGGCGAACACCAGGTAGTAGATGGCGAACAGCGCCGCCGGCTGGAGGATCGGCCACAGCCGGCCCAGCAGCGAGCCCTCGATACGCGCCTGCAGTTCCCGCTTGACGAACGACGTGAGCAGCTCGCGCTGCGTGTAGAGCAGCGTCGGAAGACGGAGGGCGTCTCTGAGGTAGCTCATGTGTTCGGGCGAGGAGCCAGGGAGCGCGACAGGATACAGCTCGCTTGGCCGCCGATCACGGATCGCTCCAGCGCCGCGGCTGGCTGGGCAGGTCGCTGAGGACATGCGCGTACCAGCTCGCGAAGGCCTCACCCAGGCCCTGGATCTGGTCGGCGATGCGCGCCGGCTGAGGCTGCGCCCGGGCCAGGTCCGTCCGGGCCTGCGGGTCCTGCTGCAGGTCAAACAGCTGCCGGGCGCCGGTCAGGGCGTCGCGCAGCAAGAACCACTCGTCCTTGCGCGTGCTCTCCAGCGCCACCCCGGTCACCCCGCTGACGGGAGCCAGCAGGCCGTGGTGCGCGCTGTGGGGCCTGTCCGGCCCGAACGGCGGCGGCACACGATCGGACACCGAGCCCGTGCTCAGGATGCGGCCCACGTGGCCCAGCAGGTGCGTCACGTCCGCCAGGGACACCGGCTGTCGCACCACCACCGGCGCGTCCTCGGGCCGCACCACCCCGGGCCCGGCCACGATCAGCGGCACATGCACGATCTCGTCATGCAATGAGTGCCCCTGCGAGCGCCCCCCGCGCTCGTAGAACTCCTGCCCGTGCAGGCCCACCACGGCGATCACGGTGCCCTCCAACAGGTCGCGCCGCTCCAGGTCCGCCAGCAGCAGCCCCAGGGCGCGGTCCACCCGGGCCAGCTCTGCGTCGTAGAAGCTGCCCACCTCCTGAGCCACGCCCTCGGCGGCGCCGGGTCGGCTGTCCAGCGCACGCAGCCGCTCCAGCAGATCCGGATCGAGGCCGGCCGCGAGCTGCTGCAGCTCGGGCAGCTCGGGTTCGTGCGGGTAGGAGGGGTCGCCCAGCAGCAGCGTCAGGAACCAGTCGAACTGGGCCGCATCCTCCAACCAGTCCAGCGCGTGCTCCACCAGTATGGGTGCGGCCAGGGACCGGCGCTCGTAGCGGCCATAGCCCCGGGTCAGACCGGTCCGCTCAAGCGCCAACGGCGACGACGAGAACAGCGCGCTGGTGAGGCCCGCCCAACCCGCCGAACCGGCCAGGGTGGTGAGACGCGGGTCGAGCACACGCCCGTCGGCCAGCCCCACGCCGTGCGCCAGGGGGGAGAGACCTGTGAACAACGTGGCCAGGTTGGGCAGGGACCAGCCGCTGGGCGCCAGCACGCGCTCATACACCACGCCTCGCAGGGCCAGGGCGTCCAGGTTCGGCGTGTACCCGCGCCCGTAGCCCCAGGCGGAGAGGCGGTCGGGACGCAGACCCTCGACCGCCAGCAGCAGCAGGTTGACCCCGTGCTCCGGGTCGTGCTCCCGGGGCGGGTTGGTGCCGCTTTGGAGCAGCACGCACTCCACCACGCCCACGACCAGGTTGGCGCCGCCCGTGAGCTCGAGCCGCAGGCTCAAGGGGCCGCCCGCCTGCTCGTCCAGGTCGAGCTCGACCAGCAGCTGATGATAGGCGGGCGCGCTGCCGGGCGGGTCGGCGGCCTCATCCACGCGCACGCGCGCACGCGGCTCATCGTTCACGCGCACGGTGACGTGGGTGGGCTCAAGCGAGCCCTCGGAGCTGCGCGCGGCGTGCAGGACCAACGCCAGGCGCGCATCGGGAGGCACGTGGCCCAGGCGCAGCTCGCGCCCCACCACGGGCTGCAGCACCAAGGCGAGGGGTCCCGGGGCGCCGATCCGCGCCGAAACCGGGGTCGGCGGCATGCGGCGCTGCTCCAGGGTGCTGCCCGCCAGCAGGTCCGCCGCCACGGACTCCACCGGCAGGGCCACGCGCGCCTCGTCCGCGGCGCGGCCGCCGGACAGCAGCGTGACGTCCGCCACCAACGCCTCGCCGAGCCCCGGGCGGCCCACGCCGTCGAGGGCGACGATCTCGAGTTCTACCGCCTCGCCGGGCGCCACGGGCAGCGGGATGCGGCGCTCGGTCCAGGCGCCCTCCGTGGCCGAGACGACGGCCACCTGCTCGGCGCTCCCATCGGCGTGGGTGACGCGCACGGCCACGTCAGGTAGGCCCTGGATGGTGGCCTCGTAGAAGCGCAACAGCGCCCCGTCGCCGGGGATCGTTGTCTGATAGCGCAGGCCCGGGCGCCCAGCCGGCAGGCGCCAGGCGAGGCGCATGCCGCCCTTCAAGGGCACCGGGGTCAAGACCATGCCCACCACGGACGGCCGCGCCAGGGGCTCCAGACGCAGGGCGCGATCCACGCGCAAGCCAGGGTCGAGCTGATCGCGCCACCAGAGCCCGGCCGCCAGCAGCCCCCCCAGCACCAGCGCCAACCAGAGTACGGAGACCAGCAGAGACCTGGTCACCGGCTGATCACCGCTCACCAGCCACGACCTGCACGCGCACGACGTGGTGCAACAACAAGGCCCGCAGCTTGGCCGCGAGGTACTCGGCCTCATCGAAGTTGTCCTTCCACTCCTCCCAATCATCCGACTCGCGGATGTGGGTGGCGCGCAGCCCGAGCCTGCGAATGACCTCCTCCCGGATCCGCACGCGCACGGAGAAGGAGCCCTCGCCGCGGGGGCTGGGCGTGACCTCCACCAGGGCCTTGCGGCGGCTGGGACCGAAGACCTGCCGCACCGAGGTGCCGTAGATCCAGTCGCTCTCGATGGTGCCGGCGTTGGGGTCACGCGAGGCGACGGCGTAGCCGTGGGAGTCGAGCACGTCGATCACGCTCAGGTAGAGGTCGGCGAAGCTGATGTCGTTCAGTTCGAGCGCGGCCCAGCGCGCCTTCTCGGACTCGCAGGCGGGGCTCAGCACGACGAACAGCAGCAACAGGGCCGCCCCGGAGACACGCGCTCGGATCAGCGTGGCGGCAGCGGTGAGACGCGGTGGAGTCAGCATGGCGCGCAGTCTAGCGATCGAGGGCGGGGGCAAGCGTGACACGATGGCACAGCTGGGCGGTGAGAGGGGCCTGCAGCCCTCTCGCAGGCAGCGGACGGGCCGGCTCGCGGACCAACGCCCGTCGCACAGGGCCGACCCGAAGCCTGCAGGCGTTCCGTGGCGCGCGAGTCAGCTCCTGTCCTTTTTGTCGCGCTTGACGAGGCGCAGGCGCACGGGCACCTCAGACCAGGGGCAGGTGTCCTGTAGGCGGTGGATCAGGAAGCGCCGCCAGGCATCCTCGAACAGGGTCGGGTCGTTGACGAAGACCGCCAGGGTGGGCGGGTTGGTGGAGACCTGGCTGGCGTAATAGACCTTGCCGATGCGGCCCTTCGCGGCGCGCGGCTTGCGCGACTGATAGGCCTTGCGCAGCACCCGGTTGAGCTCGCCCGTACCGACGCGCTGGGCGGCCTGGTTGTGCAGTTCGCCGGAGAGGCGCAGCAGGTCGGGCAGGCCCTCGCCGCGCAGGGCCGAGAGCAGGGCGATGGGCGCGCGCTGCATGCCGGGGATAGTGGCGCGCACGTAGGCCTCGTAGTCGTCGGAGGTGGCCTTCTCCCGCGCCAGGTCCCACTTGTTGACCACCAGGATCGTAGGCAGGGCCAGCTCCTCGGTGAAGCCGGCGATCTGCTTGTCGATGCGGCCGGTGTCGCGCGTGGCGTCGAGCATGAGCCAGGCCACGTCGGCCCGACGCAGGGCGCGCTCGGCCCGGGCCTGGCCGTAGAACTCCACCGAGTCGGAGACCGTCTTGCGCTTGCGGATGCCGGCGGTGTCGATGGCCGTGTAGCGCCGACCCTCGTAGCTGAAGGGCACATCCACCGCGTCGCGAGTGGTGCCGGCCACGTCGCTCACGATCACACGCTCATGCCCCACCAGCGAGTTGACCAACGTGCTCTTGCCGACGTTGGTGCGACCCACGATGGCCAGGCGCACCACGTCCGAGACGATCATGGGCATGATGGCCGCGTCGCCCACGCGGGCGAACACCGTGTCGCGCAGGTCGTGGATCCCGAGGCGCTCCTTGGCCGAGACCACGGCGGGTTCGCCGAAGCCCAGGGCATGGGCCTCCGACACCGCCAGCTCGTCGGAGCGCGACTCCACCTTGTTGGCCACCAGCAACAACGGGCAGTCGACGCGACGCAAGCGCGCGGCCACCTCGTGGTCCATGGCGTTGAGGCCCAGCTTGACGTCCACCACGAACAGGATCAGGTCGGCCAGCTCGAGCGCCACCTGGATCTGCTCGTCGACCTCCTGCTTGAGCGCGGCCTCGTCCACCTGGCCGATGCCGCCGGTGTCGATCAGCTCGATGGTGCGATCCTCGACATCGAGCATGAACGACACGCGGTCGCGCGTGACGCCGGCCATGGGGTCCTCGATGGCCACGCGCCGCCCGGCCAGGGCGTTGAACAGCGTGCTCTTGCCCACGTTGGGGCGCCCCACGATGACCACGCGCGGGACGCCCGGCAGGCGCTCGGGGTTGACGGGATCGACCTGGCTTTCGACGGACATGGGCAGGGCGCGGGGAGGGCGGCTGATGGGTCGGACGGGGATGCCGTGTGGCAGCCCATGGAGAATCGCGGGCATTGTCCCGAGCGGAGGGTGCAAAGGCCACGGTCCATCGCTGGAGTCGCCCGTGAGGGCCCCCGCGCCAAGCGCTCTCGGACCCGACGAGAGGCCGTCCGGGCGGCTCCGCCCGCCCCGCCGTGAGCTGAGCCGGACTCAGCCCGACGCCCCGGCCGGTCGATCCTGGGGCTCAGCCCTGCTCGACGTGGCCCTTGAGCCCCTGCCCGAAGAGCGCCTGCCAGCCCTCCAGCTGGCAGCGGGCGCTCTCCGGCGTGACCAGGCCCACCAGCGAATCGCTGAGCGTGAGCCGCGTGCCGCCGTCGTGCGGTTTCAGCTGCAGCCCCAGCAGGGACGTGGCCGGCGGCGCGGCCATGTCGATCTGAAGCTCGGAGGTGATGGCCTGGGAGGCCTCTGGGGTTGCGCTCATGGGTCGCGGCTCCTGGGGGTGTGGCGTGCCCGTGCGCGTGCTGCGCACGCAGGATCAGGCGCTGGACGGACTGAGGCCGGCTTCGTGGCGCCCCTACCGCACGCGCAACACCTTGTGCACCTGGGGCACGACGCGCACGGGCAACACGCGTGAGATCAGGATATCCACCAGCGCGTCGAGGCGCTCGCCGGGCAAGGCGGGGCTGCCACCCAGGGGCGTCACCGGCTGCAGGAACACCGGCCGGCCCGCGGCATGGCGCGCCAGCAGGTCGGCGGCGCGGGCCACCTCGTCGTCGCTGGTGTCCCCGTCGACGATCAGCTTGAAGAAGGTCTCCACGCCATCGAGCACGCCGGAGGCGAGCACGCGCTCGTGCCGATCGAGCACGTCGGGCTGGCCCGTGGCCGAGGGCAGCTTCAGGTCGGCGGCCACCCAGCGCAGGAAGGGCACCAAGCGCGCCAGGGGGCCGGCGTCGAGTGCCGCGGTCTCCAGCATGACCTCGCGCGTCTTGAGCGCCTTCAGCAGGGCCTCGGCGAAGGCGGGCTGCTCAGTCGGCTCGCCGCCCGTGAGGGCGACGGGCGCGGGGCCGCCGGGTCCACCGGGCGGGTCGGCGGCGTCCACCAGCGCGACCACCTGGGCGGCACTGAGCGGGTTGTCGAGGCGCTCGCCCGCGGTGCCGGGCACGGCCACGGAGCCCGGCGTCTCGAAGGCCCACTCGGTGTCGCAGTAGCGGCAGCCCACACCGCACCCGGCCAGGCGCACGAAGACCTGGCGCCGGCCCAGCAGCAGCCCCTCGCCCTGGTAGCTGCGAAAAACCTCGGCTACGGCGCCGCTGACCGGCGTGGCGTCGGCGGGCGTACTCACGAGGCCTGGGCACCCCACTGCGCGGCGGCGCGGCGACGGACCCGCCCAGCCCACGCCCCCACGATCAGCCCGCGGCGGCGTCACTGGCGCCGCCGAGCCCGGGCGCCTCGTCGGCCAGAGCCAGCAGTTCGGTGACACCCCGCTCGAGCACGGCGTCCTCGGCGGCGAACGACAGGCGCACGTGGGTGTCGCTGGCGCTGAAGGCGTTGCCTGGGACCACCAGCAGCTTGCGCGCGATGGCCCGCTCCATGAACGGCCCGCTGCCGAGCATGCCCGCTGGCAGCCGCGGCCACATGTAGAACGAACCGCCCGGCGGCACGATCTCGTAATGCGGCGAGAGCGCCTCCAGCAGGCGGTCGCGCTTGGCCTTGTAGTCGGCCACGAAGCTGGACATGTCGAGCTCGAACGCGTCCAGGCAGGCGTGCTGCGCCATGGACGGCGCACACACGAAGCTGAACTGCTGCATGAGCTTCATGGCGTCGATCAACGGCTCGGGCCCCGCGGCCCAACCCATGCGCCAGCCGGGCATGGCCCAGGTCTTGGAGTACCCGCCCAGCACCAGCAAGCGCTCGGGGTCGACGTGGCCGATGGCCGACACGTGCGGGCCGTCGTAGACGAAGTCCTCGTAGATCTCATCGCTCACCACCACCAGGTTGTGACGCGCGGCCACGGCACCCACGGCGTCCAGCTCCGCGGCCGTGAGCGTGCGCCCGGTGGGGTTGGAGGGCGAGTTGACCAGCAGCAGCCTGGTGCGCTCGGTGACGCCGGCCTCCAGCGCCTCCTCGGTCAGCGGCGTGCCGGGTGCGGCGTCGTAGGTGCCCCAGGTGGCCGACACCAGCTCGGCCAGCATGCCGTACATGACGAAGTACGGGTCGGGCAGCAGCACGTGGTCGCCCGGATCGAGCAGCCCCATGAAGCCGAGCATGAGCCCGCCGGAGACGCCGCTGGTGATCAGGCTGTGCTTGCCCTCGAAGCCGTAGCGCTGGGCCAGTCGCGCCTGCACGCGCTTGTTCAGCGAGGGCAGGCCCTGGGTGATCGTGTAGCGGTTGTGCCCGTCGCGGATGGCCTTGATGGCCGCCTCTTTGAGGACCTCGGGCACCTCGAAGTGCGCCTGCCCGATGGACAGGTTGATGGGGTCGTCCATGCTGGCGACCAGCTCGAAGATGCGGCGAATGCCGCTGGGCCGCAGACCCGAGACCCGACGCGAGAGCATGGAGCGGCTGGTGGCGTCGGCAGAGCCGGCGGCCACGGTGCTTACTTGGCGACCTTGGTCTTGAAGATCGTCCGCACCTTGCGCAAGCCGTAGACCGTGGCGCCCTCCTCCCACTCACCCTTCTGCTTGAGCGCCTCGAGACGCTCGATGCGTTTCCAGACGTTGCGCGAACGCACCAGGGTGCTCTTGACCTTGAGGCTCTTGTGGATGGACATCAGGGGCTCCGGTGCTGCGGTGATGGCCCCACATGGGACCCAAGGACTAGCCGATCCATCATCCACAGGCGCGGCCGCTGGTCAACCCGCGTGGAGCCCCGGCTAGGGGATCAGGACCTCGGGCAGGCGGGCCACCTCGGGCTTGCCAAAGGGCACCGGGTCGCCCGTAGGCCAGTCGTTGATGGCCTTGAGCTCGTCTCGCAGGGCGTTCAGCTCGGCCGGCGAAGCGGCCTGCCCCACCAGCAGCTGACAGTTGGTCTGGCGCACCACGCCGTCCTCGCCGGTCTGCTCCGTGGCCACCGGGTCGAAGACGCGGTAGCCCCGGGACACCAGCTCGTCACGAGCGGCCCAGGCGGCGGCCACGCCCGCGTCGGTCATGGAGTAGGTGGCCACCCGCACCGTGTGCCAGACCGTCACGGGCGCCTGCCCCGCACCAGGCCCGGGCTCCAGCACGGAGGCGGCGTCGGCGGTCTTGAGCGCCAGGCCGTGACCGCTCCAGTCGGTCTGCGCCACCATCCAGACGGCGCCGGCGGCCAGCACCAGCAGCACCAGGGAGAACAGGCCCTGGGACACCAGCTTGGCGTTGAACTTGAAGCCCGAGCGGGCGCTCAGCGGTGGGCGCAGGCCGCGACGGGGCTCGGCCGGGTCCTCGCGCTCCGCAGCCTTGCGGGCCCGGGCACTGCTGGGTCGACGCGGGGCAGGAGCAGCCGCACGCCGAGGCGGCGCCTTGGACTTCAACCGCTTGGACGAAGAACTCGTGCGCCGGTTGGAACCAGAGCCCGGGTCCGCCTCCCCCGGCTCGCGCGCCGAGCTGGAGATGACCTTGCCCGAGACGGTGCGCCGCTGCCGGGAGGCCCGGTCGAAACCGGAGCCGCTGGAGCGGAACACGTCGAGTGGATGCTTGCCATGTGCCACGAATCGCCCTCCCTGAACTCTCACGCCAAGGGCTGAGATGACTACCGCCAGATCCAAGCTAGGTCATGGAGGCGGCTGATCCAAGCCTGCTCCGCGAGCCGCTGCCGGAATCGGCGCGGGCCCGCCGGCGCCCGGCGCAGCACGACGCGGCCGGTCGTGGCTTCAACGCGCTGGGGCGGACGCCCTGAGAGCCCGACCGAGACGCGCTCAAGGCGCGGTGCGCAACAGCTCGCGGAAGAGCGCCTGCTCCTGAGCCAGGCTACGGCCGGCCGCCGCTGCGAAGGCCTCGTCGAGGGGCTGGGCGTCCGTGGCGCGGAGCCACTTGACCAGCGTCGGCAGGCCGTGGTGCTCGGCCACATGGTCCACGAAGGCGTAGCTGGTCAGGTAGCCCAGCCGCACGGCGTCGCGGTCCGACATGCCGATGAAGGAGTCGGGCAGCTGCTCCACGGTCGGCACGTCGTCGCGGCTGAGTCCCAGGGCCTCGAGCCCGGCCAGCAGCCGCGTCATGCCCTGGCCGCGCCCCAGCTCCATCAGCTGCGCGGCGCCTTCGTTCAGGAAGGTGGGGCAGCGCGGGCTCCACTCGCTCACCAGCAGGTGCGTGTATTCGTGCCGGAACGAGGCCCCGATGGCCTCGGCGTCCCGGCGCGCATCGGCGATCGGCAGGCGGATCTTGCGGTCGAACAGCCCCCCCACCCAGTCGTGCAGGCCGGTCACCTCGCGGAAGGCGTCGGGCGGATAGAGCACCACCAGAGCGGGCTCGCGGTGGGTCACGGCGAAGGCGTTGAGCACCTCGACGCGCGCCGTGCGCAGCACCCCCAAGAGCGAGTTGTGGTCCCGGCCGGGAGGGGCGCGCAGCACGAAGGACGAGGTGCGCAGGGTCTGGTAGTCGGCCTCCACGTCTGCCTGGCGGGCGGTGCGCTCGGCAGCGGCGAGGGCCGCGTCGCGATCCTCGCCCTGGGACAGCTCGGCGGCGACGCGATAGGCCGCCTCCGACTCGCTCAGCCGGTCCAGCAGAGCCAGGATGTCGCCGAGCAGCAGGTGCGCCGTCGGCTCGTCGGGGTGCCGCTCCAGCACCGCCTGGATGGCGGCCAGGGCTTCGGCCAGGCGAAAGCTGCGCAGGCGCAGACTCGCCAGGTGCAGACCGTAAACAGGCTCGCCGTCATAGACGTCCCAGGCGCGCTGATAGGCAGCGGCGGCGCGGTCGATGGCCAGGGCGTCGCGCTCGGCCTCTCCCACCTGATAGTGGGCCCAGGCCAGGTTCTGGATCAGGGTCTCGTCGTCGGGCGAGCGCGCCAGGGCCGCCTCCAGGAACGTGACCGCGTCCGCCGCACGTCCCTGTTCCAGCGCCAGCTTGGCCTTCTGGTTGAAACGCAGGGCCTCCTCGGCGTCGCCGCTCAACAACGGCAGGCTGAGGCCGACGAAGAGCAGCAACAGCAGCGGGAGTCGCATCAGCGGGTCTCAGGGGCGTCGGGCTGGAGGTCAGGCGGAGCGTCGGGCTGGAGGTCAGGCGGAGCGTCGGGCTGGAGGTCGGGCGGAGCGTCTGGCGCGGGCGCATCGCACGCCGGCGCGCCCCCAACGGGCGGTCCGTCGGGCGGGGCCGGCCGCTGCACGGCATCCACAAAGCGTACGTAAGCGTAGGGCACGTTGTGGGTCTCGTGCAGCGCGGTGATGACGCCGTGCAGGCGTTCGTGCAGCTGTTCACCCGCTTCGGTCCAGCTGGGGTCGCAGAAGTAGGTGCGACAGCCCAGCGGGCGCCCCTCGCGCAGGCTGCAGAGCCCGTCGATGTGCCAGGGGCACAGGCCCTCGGGCGCCGCCGGGACCTCCCCGCCGGCCGCGTCGAGGGCGTGGCGCAGCTCCAGCTCCGTGCACCAGAGCTGGTGCGCGGCCTCGTCAAAGCGGCAGCAGCGGCCGCTCATCTCGCAGCGCGGCGCCCGCTCGGCGATGAGCGCCTCGACCTCGGCGTAGGCCGCCAGCAGGTCCTGCCGGGCGACGCGCGCCACGGCCACGCTCAGCGCCTTCCGCGGCGCTTGCGCAGGCGCGCCAGGCGCTTCTTCAGCATCTCGGCCGAGTCGTCCGGTGTGGACTCGATCTCCAGCGAGCGCTTGCCCGCCAGGGTCTGCTCGATGTCGCGGATCAACTCGATGGGGTCCTGGTAGCGGTGCTCACGCTCCTTGGCCATCATCTTCTCGATGAAGTAGTGCATGTGGGCGCTGATGCGGCCGCCCTTGGTGGCCTGGGCGCTGAGGCCTTCGAGCACCGCCTTCTGCACCAACTCCTCGTCGTCGCCGCTGAAGGGCAGCTCGCCGAGCACCAGCTGATACAGCGTGGCGCCCAGGGCGTAGATGTCGCTGCGCACGTCCAGGTCGGCCTCGCCGCGGGCCTGCTCGGGCGAGAGGAAGGCCGCCGTGCCGATGGTGGTGCTGCCGTCGCCGCTGGCGCCGTCGTCGCTGATGGCGAAGCCCAGGTCGATCACCTTCACCACGTTGTCGCTGGTCACCAGGATGTTGCCGGGCTTGATGTCGCGGTGCACCACGCCCTGGCTGCGCAGGTACTCCAGGGCCCGCGCCACCTGGAGCACCACGAAGAGCGCGCCCTGCTCGTCGAAGGCGCCGCCCTCCGCGATGGCCTCCTGCAACGTGCGGCCCTCCACGCGCTCCATGAACGACAGGTAGCGCCCGGCGAAGCGGCCGGCCTTGAAGCCCTTGACGACGTTCTCGTGATCGAGGCGTCCGAGCAGCTTGGCCTCGGCCAGGAAGCACTTCACCTGGAATTCGTCACCGGCCATATCCGCGTGCAGGATCTTGAGCGCCTGCACCTGGCCGTCCTTGCGGCGACGCAGGGCAAACACGTTGGCCGTGCCGCCCTCCCCCAGCTTCTCCAGGTACTCAAAGCCCGGCAGCTCGGGGGCCTCGTCCCCGTCGGTCACGAGGTAGCGCTGCAACTGGCCGGCGTCGATCAGCCCCGCGTCCACGGCCAGCGCGCTCAGGCTCACGGCTTGGCCCTCGGCCTGGGCCTGCTTGGCCTGCTCGAAGAGCCCCACCACGGACTCCTTGCTCAGCACGCCGCGCATGACGAGGCGCCCGAACACGCGCGTCTCTGTGGAGGGATCGACTTTCATGTCTGCATCGTAACCCGGCCGCTGGCCGACGCCTGCCTGGCCTGCCCCACGCGAGCCTGCGCCGCGTTCCCGAGCGATCCCGGCCACAGGCTGCAGCTCGACGCCTGGGCCCCACGCTTGTCGGCGGCGCCGGGCGTGCCCGAGACGTCCGCAAGCCGCGCTCAATCCGAGACCGTCCCGCGACCGAAAGAACAGCCTGAGCAACGCGACGCCGGCTCGCTCACGGCGGCGAAGGATTGCTCAAGCTTGATATGTGCTCCGACCGAATCGGAAGGCACACCTCGGAGAAGACCCCATGCCCCGCCAGCACGAGAACGTCGTCCTGAAGTACTGCGAACTGCTGGACGAGTTCATCCGCATCGGCAGGACGCATGCAGACGATCTGCTCGGCGGCATCGACCCGGAACAACTCAGCAGCCGCAGCGCCTATCACCAGTTGGTCGTGGATCGTTGCGTGGTCGACTTCGAGAGCCAGGTGCTGCCGCTGTTCGAGCGCCACGCCAAGATCTACCAGCCCGAGGCGCTGGTCGAGCTGCTCTACCAGATCTGCATCGAGGTCAACCCGCAGTTCGAGATCCACTCCGTGACCCTGCCCACCGAAGGCGGCCAGTCAGACCTGAACGAAGAGCCCGAAGAGGCCATCGACGACGGCTACATGACGCGCGACGAGATGGCCCGCTTCCAGGAGCGCGCGGCGGACATCGACGAGGCGCTGGCCTCCCGCGTGGTGGGACAGGAGCCCGCCGTCAGCGCCGTGGCCCACGCCGTGAAGAAGGCCGCCGTCGGACTCAAGAACCCCAACCGCCCCATCGGCACGTTCCTGTTCGTGGGCCCCACCGGCACCGGCAAGACCGAGCTGGCCAAGGCGCTCACGCGGCACCTGTTCGGCAACCTGCAGGCGCTGGTGCGCATCGACTGCAGTGAGTACGCCCTGCCGCACGAGTACGCCAAGCTGATCGGCGCGCCCCCCGGTTACATCGGGCACAACGAGGGCGGCCAGCTCACCGAGGCGGTCAAGAAGGCGCGCACCGCCGTGGTACTCTTCGACGAGATCGAGAAGGCCCACGAGAAGGTGCACAACCTGCTGTTGCAGATCATGGACGAGGGGGCGCTGACCGACTCCAAGGGCGAGACCATCAGCTTCAAGCGCTGCATCGTGCTCATGACCAGCAACATCGGAATGAACGACATCAAGGCCCTGGCCAGCCGGGTGGGCTTCGGCAAGAGCGGC
>Ga0164313_10000224_pt1 | contig 42305 bp, 39 predicted proteins | sample GuaBasSedimGuay4_FD_113735 | JGI IMG/M metagenome (GOLD analysis project Ga0164313, IMG submission 113735) | Subseafloor sediment microbial communities from Guaymas Basin, Gulf of California, Mexico - Guay4, Core 4569-4, 0-3 cm | ecosystem: Environmental > Aquatic > Marine > Hydrothermal vents...
GCATTACGCCATACTCGATATGATTTGTATGATAACGTTACTAACGGAATAGATGACACGCCTACCCGAACTTTACCTGTTACTAGTATAGATAGTGGTTTGTTTTTTGAACGTGAGTCAGGTGATTACACTCATACATTAGAGCCACGTGCTTTTTATCTCTATATTCCTGAACGTGATCAATCAGATATACCAGTTTTTGATACTGGTTCGAAGACATTTAATACGGGGCAGTTATTTGCATATAACCGGTTTTCAGGTAGTGACCGTGTTGGTGATGCTAATCAACTCTCTTTATCGTTAACATCTAGATTGATCGATCAGCAAACAGGTCGTGAAAATCTTCGTGTCAGTCTAGGACAAATACAGTACTTCAGTGATCGTGATGTGGTGCTTCCTGGTGATGCAGTTGAGACTAGTTCAGGTTCTGATATGTTGGCTGAAATTGTAGCGGCAATAACCGATGAGTGGTCTATTGGTAGCGAGATTCAGTGGAATCCACACAGTGCTACATCTAATATGTCAGCTATAGAAATGCGTTATCGTGGTGATAATGATCGCTTGTTGACCATGTCTCACCGTTATCGCCGTGACGATGTGACTAATTTGGAAGGATTAGAGCAAATTGATATTTCAGGTCGTATGCCATTTAATAAAAATTGGAGTGTAGTGGGCCGATTTTATAGATCCTTAAAGGAATCTCGAACATTAGAATCATTGGCAGGGATTGAATATCAAAGCTGCTGTTGGGCGACACGATTGATTGCCAGAGATTATGTTAGTAACGTGGAAGACGATGACCGAAATTTGGCAATATTTTTTCAAATAGAATTAAAAGGCTTAGGCAACTTCGGTCAAAATACTCAAGATGTATTAGAGAATAGTATTTTAGGCTATGGGTCATAAAATAAAATTGAACTAGCTTGTCTACTTGCTGTCTTTGTCTAGTGATAACTACACATAGTTATTTAATATATAAATAATTTTAAAATGCATTCGAATCGTACATTTTAAAATGCGAAAGGTATAATGCGCGCGTTAACTTTTTTTTTGGGTTTTTCATGATTAGAATTTTACTGTTGGCCTTATTTCTGATTGGCTCAGTTTGTGCTGAACCATTAGATCGTATCGTTGCTGTGGTAGACGATGATGTGCTTCTGGAAAGTGAACTTGTGGAAATGGAGCGTACTGTTATACAGCGACTTCGCCAACGCGATGCCGCAATGCCGCCACCGGATGTTTTACGCAAACAAGTATTAGAACGTCTTATTCTTCAGAAGTTACAAATACAAAGGGCTTCAAGAATTGGTGTTCGAGTTGGAGATGATGCACTAAATGCAGCTCTTCGTCAGATTGCTGATAATAATAATTTAACACTACGTGAGTTCCGTAATGCTTTAGAACAAGATGGTTATGACTTTATTACTTTTCGTGAAACGATTCGTGAAGATATGATCATCAGTCGTTTGCGCAAGAGTCAGGTAGAAGACCGTATCGTAGTATCTGACCGTGAAATTGATAATTTTTTGGCAACACAGTCCGTCCAAAAAGGGGGGGGGGATGAGGAATATCATCTATTACATATCCTGATTAGTGTGCCTGAAGCAGCCTTACCAGAACTAGTACAAATTTCACAAGCAAAATTAAATCAGGTACAAACTTTACTAAACGATGGTACTGATTTTTCTGAAGTTGCATCAAGTTATTCAGATGGACAGAATGCATTAGAAGGTGGTGACTTGGGGTGGCGAAAACAGGGTGAACTGCCATCATTATTTGCTGAGGTGGTACCAACGTTATCTATTTCTGAAGTGAGCGATGTTATTCGTAGTGGTAGTGGCTTTCATTTGGTGAAATTAGTGGACAAAAAAAGTGGTGAGGTTCATTTAGTTAAACAAACATTAGCTAGTCACATCCTTATAAAGACAAATGAATTAACAACTGATAAAGATGCAGAGACTAGGTTGAGCCAATTGCGAGAGCGTATATTAAATGGTGAAGACTTTGCTGAATTAGCCCGTTCTAATTCAGATGATACCGGTTCAGCAATTGAAGGCGGAAGCCTTGGTTGGAGTAGTCCAGGAGCGATGGTTCCTGAATTTGAAGAAGAAATGAATTCCTTGTCTGATGGTGAAGTCAGTGAGGTATTTAAAAGTCGTTTTGGTTGGCATATTATTAAGGTATACGAACGACGCGAAGAAAATATGGCAGAAGAATTTAATCGTGGGAAAGCACGAGAACAAATTCGTAAGCGAAAAATTTCAGATGAATTAGAAAGTTGGCTACGCCAACTACGAGATGAATCACATGTTGAGTATCGCAACCTTTGAGCAGTTGTTCACGAATTGCTATAACAGCTGGTGAACCTGCAGGTATCGGTCCCGAACTTTGTGTTCAAATAGCACGACATCAATACAAATGTGAATTAGTAGTGGTTGCCGATCCGGTTTTATTGAGGCAACGAGCTGATAGCTTGGGCTTATCTATTGAGTTTGAACAGGTTGATTTAAAACAACCTGCAACAGCTTCCCCAGCAGGTGTGGTTCGTTATTTACCTATTGAACTGGAGGTGGCAAGTCAAGCAGGTATCTTAGATAGCCGAAACGCGACCTATGTTTTGAAGACATTACAAATAGCGCTAGATGGCTGCTTATCTGGAAAGTTTGCAGCAATGGTTACTGCACCAGTTCATAAAGGTATTATCAATGAAGCCAATATTGCTTTCACTGGCCATACCGAATTTTTAGCCAATGGTGCCAATGTTGAAAAGGTTGTTATGATGCTTGCAACACCATCGTTAAGGGTGGCACTGGCAACAACACATTTACCCTTAGCCGCCGTGAGTGCTGCTATTGACCATCAATCGCTATCCCAAGTCATTGCTATTCTAAATCAAACAATGAAAGAGCAGTTTGGAATTAAGAGGCCACGAATCGCAGTATGCGGTTTAAATCCTCATGCTGGAGAGAATGGTCATTTAGGGCGTGAAGAAATTGATGTAATTAACCCTGTTATTGAACAATTTAAACAACAAGGATTAGGCATTTCAGGTCCTTGGCCTGCAGACACTGTGTTTGTTGAAGATAATTTACAGGATTTTGATGTTGTTTTAGCTATGTATCATGATCAAGGCTTACCTGTATTAAAACATCAGGGCTTTGGTAAAGCCGTCAATATTACTTTGGGTTTACCTTTTATTCGGACGTCTGTTGATCATGGAACGGCCTTAAACCTTGCTGGTTCAGGCCAAGCAAAAATTACTAGTTTACAAGCAGCGATTGAAGTGGCGCAGGCTATGATAAAAATCCAGAGGGTGCCATAAGTCAGTCAAAACATTAGCTAAGAGCTAGGATATATTGTAGAAAAAACCCTTCTCTTACATAAAGATACCATATTATTCAATAAGGCAGGTTGCTACGAAATCTGACTGGTGATGATGGCACTGGTATGTTTTTCCGTCGTAAAGATGTCAATAGCCAGTCTGACTTAATTGCTGCACGTTGGTATAAAGTGAGTGATACTTCCTTGTCAACAGTACTGACTAATCGTTTTGGAACCTCAATTTCAACAGTTGAACACTTAATGGCGGCATTGAAGTTGTGTAACATTGATAATTTGGAAGTGGATGGTCCGGAAATTCCCATTATGGATGGTAGTGCCAGACCATTTGTAGAAGTCATACAAAGTATTGGTACCAGACCGACTAATACCGCCAGAAAAGCAATCTGGATACATAAGAAAATTGAAGTACGTGATGGTGATCGAATTACTTCATTATTGATGATATGGATGTCAGTACCATTGTGCATTTATGAAAAATGTATAGTCGGGTTACTTTATTGGTTGGTTTTGTTGTTGGTATGATTATCAAAATTTACCGATGTGAATATTGGAGCTATAGGTAGTTTCTGTGGATAAAATCACTTTTGGGTTGTATAGTTGCTTGATAATAAAGAGTTTTATATGGAGAGCACGTTGATTCATAAAGCAAGGAAACGTTTCGGTCAGAACTTTTTACATGACCAGCATGTTATTTCTGATATTGTGGCTGCGATTGATCCACAGCCAGGTCAGCATTTGGTTGAAATTGGTCCCGGACGAGCCGCATTAACGGTTCCATTATTACAAAGTTGTGATCAGCTTGATGTAATAGAGCTTGACCGTGACTTGGTACCTTTATTACAGGCTAAGTTGGCTGGATTTCCACATTTAACAATTCATCAAGCTGATGCCCTGGCTTTTGACTACTCTTCATTAGTTGAACGGGGTGAGAAATTGCGTGTTATTGGAAATTTACCCTATAACATCACCACACCATTATTATTCCATTTGCTGTCACAAGCTTCGTATGTTGAAGATATGTGTTTTATGTTACAGCGTGAAGTTGTCGAGCGAATTTGTGCGCAACCAGGGTCTAAAACCTATGGTCGATTAAGTATCATGGTGCAATATCAATGTGAAGCAGTTCTTTTGTTTATTGTGCCACCTGAGGCATTTGATCCAATACCTAAAGTAGAGTCAGCAATCATTTATTTACGACCACTTGATAGGTTTGTTGGTGGTGACGTCCCAATTGATGCACTCAATACAGTGGTCACTAAAGCCTTCTCACAGCGTCGAAAAACCATTTCTAACACACTGAAAAACATAGTGTCTCAATCTGTTCTACAAGCAGAGAATATTGATTTACAACAACGTCCGGAGACAATTAGTGTCAAACAATATGTTGCAATTACTCGAGCATGGCTGACAGAAAAAGAGGTAAGTAATTGATGATTTATTAAGGCATGATTTTTGATCTGAGGCCTGAATGTAGCCACAATACCCAAAGAGATTTTTGAAAAGCATGATTACTCTCTTGACACCTTGTTTTTGCTGTAGTTAGATAGCTACTTCCCATGGGCAATGGGCTGATTAATGCTGCTGGGACTATAACTATTATTAATAATAATGAGGAATTAAATTGTGAATAAATCTGAATTGATTGATGCAGTTGCAAGTGCTGCAGATATTTCAAAAGCAAAAGCAGCATTAGCTGTTGATGGTATGACTTCTGCTGTAACAGGAGCGTTAAGTGGTGGCGATCAAGTAACATTGGTTGGCTTTGGAACATTCTCTGTTAGAGACCGTGCTGCACGTACAGGCCGTAATCCACGCACTGGTGAAGAAATCCAAATTGCAGCTGCAAAAATTCCTGCTTTTAAAGCTGGTAAAGCTCTAAAGGATGCTGTAAACTAGCGCTTTTTTTCGGGGGTGCTTAGCTCAGCTGGGAGAGCATCGCCCTTACAAGGCGAGGGTCGGGGGTTCGATCCCCTCAGCACCCACCAGAAAAAATAGGAGCGGTAGTTCAGCTGGTTAGAATGCTGGCCTGTCACGCCGGAGGTCGCGGGTTCGAATCCCGTCCGCTCCGCCAGATAACTAGAAAAGGCGCATGTAATGCGCCTTTTTTTTTGGTTGATTTTATTGGTAATTTAAGGAGTAGCTGAGCTGTTTTTGAACTGACTATCTTCCATCTTGGTAATGTTCAAATATAAATTCAGTAAATCCCTAAATTTTTAAGACATTTTTCTCGAAGGTTCTCTTCTATGTTGCAATTCATTCGTGATCAAGCCCAAGGTTGGGTTGCATGGCTCATTGTTGGTTTAATCAGTATTCCTTTTGCATTATGGGGCGTTAATTCTTATTTAACAGGACCATCTGATATTGTTGTTGCTACTGTTAACGGTGAGCCAATTAAACAGACAGAATACCAACAGGCATTCCAACAATATCGAGATAGAATGCGTGAGACGATGGGTGAACGATTTGATCCTGCAATGTTTGAAGGTTTAGCCGTCAAACAAAGTGTACTTGACGGTCTTATCGATCAAAAATTATTACTGACAGCAAGCAATAAGCTTGGGCAACGAATTAGTGATAGAGATATAAATAGATTGATCCAGTCAACACCCGCATTTCAGAGTGGTGGTAGTTTTGATTCTGAACGATATAGGATGATGATAGCCCGAGTTGGTCTAAGCCCAGCTGGTTATGAATCACAATTACGCATTGATCTATTAAGACAGCAGTTAACCAATAATATTCAACAATCAACATTAGTTACCCAGTATGGAGTAGATAATATATTACGATTGGAAAAACAGACTCGTGATGTTGCCTATGGTGTTATATCAGCTCAATCACAACTTGAACAAGTAGAAGTAACTGACCAAGAAATTCGTGATTTTTATGATGCAAATAAAATTAATTACATGGCCCCTGAACGTGTGGCTGTTGATTATATCGAATTATCAATTGGTGAATTAGCAAAAACGGTCGAAATTGATGAAACAGTATTACAGCAGTTTTATGTCGATAATCAGGATCAGTTTGTTGGTCCAGAACAACGTCGAGCAAGTCATATTTTGATTGAAGGTGATGAAAAAGAAGCCTTGGAATTACTTGCAACAATAAAACAACGCATTGAGAATGGTGAAGATTTTGCTGTGTTAGCAATGGAGTTTTCGAGTGATGCGGACTCTGCCAGCGAGGGTGGTGATCTAGGTTTATTTCAACGTGATGTGATGGACCCTGCATTTGAAGAAGCTGTATTTTCAATGACTACAGTAGGTGATGTTAGTGAGTCTGTTAAAACTGAATTTGGCTTCCACTTGATAAAGCTGACAGGTATTGAAGCATCTGAAGGTCAGTCATATTCTGATGCTCGAGAAGAAATTGAAAGACTTTATCGTAACGAGCAGGCTGAAGAATTATTTTACGAACAGGCTGAATTACTGGCTGACCTGAGTTATGAAAACCCAGATAATCTTGACGTAACTGCCGAAGATTTATCGCTAACAATAAAAACTACCGATGCATTTACACGTAATGGTGGCACCGGTATATCCAGCGATAAAAAAGTAATTGATATAGCATTTAGTGAAGACGTATTAAATAATGATTTGAATAGTACCGTAATTGAACTGACAAAATCACATTTATTGGTATTGCATAAAAATAACTATATTGCTGCTAGTCAGTTGCCATTTGATTCAATTTCACCTGCTATAAAAGAGCAGATCAGGTTTGAGCGAGCACGTGATATGGCACGTGATAAGGGTGAAGCCATTATGGCTCAGTTGAAATCAGGTGATTTAGCAGAAACATTGTTTGACGATAAAAGCTGGCATGATGTACAGCAATATAGCCGAACTAGCTCTGAAGTAAGCAATCAAGTATTACAACAGGCTTTTTCTGTGTCTAAACCAGCTAGTGATAACGCTCAGTTCACAGGGTTTACAGCTAGTAATGGTAATTACATTGTAGTTAAGGTAACTGCAGTGCACGATGGCAACCCAGAAGAGGCGTCACAAGAAGATCGTGACGGTTTACAGTCATATCTTGCTCGTAGCAATGGCGCAAGTGAATTGCAGGCATTTATTGATAGTTTGAAGGCCGATGCAGATATTGAGATATTGGCCGAAAACCTTTAAATATTACGTTACTTCTTTAGATTGAATTAAAAGACGCTGAGAAGCGTCTTTTTTATATCAAACGATTAATAACTGCGGCACCAACACTATCACCCCAGACATTGACCGTTGTTCTAAAACGGTCCAGAAACCAGTCAACAGCAAGCAACAAGCCAATTCCTTCTAGTGGTAGACCTACGGCTGTTAAAACAATCACCATTGTGACTAAACCTGCTTCTGGTATGCCGGCTGCACCAATTGCCGCAAGTGTAGCTGTAACAAAGACAATAGCTTGCTGACCCATACTGAGGTCAATGCCGTATGCTTGAGCGATAAATAAAACAGCAGCAGCCTCATACAAAGCTGTACCATCCATATTGATAGTTGCACCTAGAGGTAATACAAATTTTACAGCTTTGGGATCAACATTGTTTTCTCGAGCACACTCCATTGTGAGTGGTAATGTCGCTGATGAGCTAGCAGTACCAAATGCGGTCACTAAAGCACGGGCCATACCTACCAAGTAATCAATACCGCGTTTGGCGACAAGAATAAGGATCAGTAATAAGACAGTGAAGTGAATGGCCAGACCAGTTAATACGGTAACAACATGCATACCTACTGCTTTGATTTCTGCCATAAACTGTTCACCGCCTCCTGCATTGCCAAGTCTGGCTGCAATTAAGGCAAAAATACCAATGGGAGCGAGATGCATGATCCAGATAACCAGTTTCATCATCGCTTCATTGATGCCATCAAAGAGGGCAAAGACAGGTTCAGATTTTTTCCCGAGAGTAGTCAGTGCCATTGCAAATATGATGGCAAAAACGATAAGTGGCAATAATTGCATCTGATTAGCAGATGCAACTAAGTTTGGTGAGATCATAGAGAGTAGGATATCGGTAATACCAGTGTCTTGCTTTGCCAGTATGTGTTCAGAAACACTAGGGTCGCCAAGATCTATGCCTTTACCAGGTTGAATCCAATTGACTACTAACAAGCCAATAAAGACTGCAATAGCCGTGGTGATGGTGTAATAGAGAACAGTGAACCCGCCGATGTGACCAAGATGACGAATATCACCTAATGACCCGACGCCACTAATAATAGAGGCGATGACCAGTGGAATGATAGTCATTTTAAGGGCATTTAAGAATAGGGTGCCCAGCCAAGCTATAGATTGAGCCTGACTACTAAAATACCAACCAAAGGCGACCCCACCTACAGCACCCAATATAATAAATGCTAATAAAATAAGTGCATGTTTATGTGACATGGTGATCCCTTGTGTTCCAGAGCTCTAAAACAAAACAGGGCATTAATAAATATTCTTTACTAATACCCTGCATGATAATGAGAAGTTTATTTTACTCAGCCAGCTGCACCACCGACAATGTTGTAACCACTGTCGACATAAGTAATTTCACCGGTGATTCCCGATGCTAAATCTGAGCACAAAAATGCAGATACATTGCCGACTTCTTCAATTGTTACATTACGACGAAGCGGTGCGACTTCTGCTCCCATAGCCAGCTTTTTACTGAAGTTAGCAATTCCAGCAGAAGCTAGAGTTTTGATTGGACCGGCAGAAACAGCATTAACACGTGTGCCTTCTGGCCCTAATGAATATGCCATATAACGAACATTTGCCTCTAAGCTTGCTTTGGCTATGCCCATAACATTGTAGTTTTCAATAGCACGCTCTGCACCTAAATAACTTAAGGTGAGTAAAGAACCATTGCGGCCTGCCATCAATTCTTTACCTGCTTTGGCTAGTGCAGTAAAACTATAGGAGCTGATATCTTGGGCAGTTGCAAAACCTTCACGGGTTACACTATCGACATAACTACCTTGTAGTTGTTCACGAGGTGCAAAAGCAACGGCGTGAACAATAGTATCCAGACCATCCCAGTGTTTGCCAAGTTGCTCAAATACAGCATCAATTTGGTCATCACTGGCGACATCACATGGAAATAAAAGTGAGGTATCGGCACCACATTGTTCGGCAATTTTTTCAACACGTGATTTTAATTTGTCAGTTTGATAGGTGAAAGCAAGCTCTGCACCTTCACGTGCCATTGCAAGAGCGATACCTGATGCTATGGAACGCGGACTGGCAACACCAACAATTAAAACGCGTTTGCCTTGTAAAAACCCCATGGACTGTCTCCTAATATTATCGAGTAAATTGAATAAGCTACTCGAATATTAACATTTCTGGAAGAGGCAGTCTTTCAATGAACTGGTTATAATGAGCGTCATTATTGAAATTTGATTAGGGGTCACATGCGATATTTATCGTATTTTTATGTCGTTCTTCTACTGTGTTTAGCAGGATGTGAGCTTTCAGCGATAAATTCTCCTTATCCAGCACAAGAAAATGAAGAATCTATTCTGTTCACGTCATTTTCACTACGACCAAAACACCTTGACCCCGCACGTTCATACAGTTCAAATGAAGTAACTTTTACCGGTCAGATATATGAGCCTCCGCTGCAATATCATTATCTGAAAAGACCTTATACATTGATGCCGCTCACAGCCACACAACTACCGACAGTACACTATTTTAGTAATGATGGTTCTGAGCTGACTGAGAACGACCAAGCAAAAGATGTAGCTTATAGTGTTTATGAAATAACAATTAAACCTAATATCTCCTTTCAGCCCCATCCTGCATTTGTAAAAGATGATCAGAATGATTTTTTATATCATCAACTCAATGATAATGAATTAGATGCTATTCGTACGTTATCTGATTTTGAACAGCATGGTAGCCGTGAGTTGATCGCAAAAGATTATGTCTACCAAATTAAACGATTAGCACACCCAGAAACTCATTCCCCAATATTGGGGTTAATGGGGGACTATATCGTCGGGTTGACTGATTATGCAGAGCAATTGCGACAATTCAAACAACAGGGACAAGCGATAGATTTACGGTCAACTGAAATTGAAGGTGTAACCATTGTGGATCGTTATACTTACCAAATTAAGGTACTTGGAAAATACCCCCAATTACGATACTGGTTAGCAATGCCATTCTTTGCACCAATACCCTGGGAAGCAGATGTCTTTTATGGACAGCCAGGGCTGATTAAAAAGAACATCACTATGGACTGGTTTCCAGTTGGAACTGGGCCATACCAATTAACAGAGAATAATCCTAACAGCCGGATGGTATTAGAAAAGAATCCCAATTACCACGATGATTATTATCCGAGGGAAGGTGAAGCCTCTGATCTTAAAGATGGTTTACTAAAAGATGCTGGCAAAACATTACCTATTATAGATAAGGTTGTTTTTACTCTTGAAAAAGAAAACACGTCATATTGGAATAAGTTTCTTCAGGGATATTATGATATTAGCGGTATAAGTTCAGATAGTTTCGATCAAGCAATTCAGATGGCAGGTAGTGGTGAATTTGGTTTAAGTGATGCTATGAAACAAAAAGGAATTGAATTAAGAACCACGATTGGAACTTCAACTTTTTATATCGGTTTTAATATGCAAGATCCTGTTGTGGGTGGTTATAGTGAACAGGCAAAATATTTACGACAAGCTTTATCGATAGCAATTGATTATGAGGAATTTATTTCAATTTTTTCAAATGGTCGTGGAATTGCTGCTCAGGGTCCGATACCCCCAGGTATTTTCGGCTATGAAAAGGGACAACAAGGTATCAACCAATATATTTATAATTGGGACAGCGGTGCAGTAAAACGTAAATCAATTGCTGATGCACAAGAGCTATTAAAAAAAGCAGGTTATCCAGCGGGTAGGGACAAACAATCTGGCGAGCCACTTATTTTGTATTTTGATGTGCCTGCAAGTGGCCCAGATGCAAAGTCACAATTTGATTGGTTTCGAAAGCAATTCCAGAAGCTAGGAATTCAATTGGTTATTCGAAGTACTGATTACAACCGTTTTCAGGATAAGATGCATAATGGTCACGCACAGATTTTTCAATGGGGCTGGAATGCAGACTATCCTGATCCTGAGAACTTTCTGTTTTTGTTATATGGACCAAATGGTAAGGTTGCATCAGGTGGTGAAAATGCTGCTAATTATCAGAATACAGAGTTTGATCGCTGGTTTGAACAAATGAGGGTTATGTCTGACACTCCTGAACGCAAACATATAATTAAGAAAATGGTAGAAATAGTAACTGATGATTCGCCTTGGATCTGGGGCTATCATCCCAAACAATTTTCATTGTTTCATGCTTGGAATAAAAATGTTAAACCAAATTTGATGGCTAATAACACCATTAAATATCGCCGAATTGACCCGCAACTGAGAAATGAACTACAACAACAGTGGAATAAGCCAGTTTTATGGCCATTATGGATGTTGGTATCAGTTTTTATATTGTTGTTACTGCCTGCATGGTTGATGTATCAGCGAAAAAAACATACCAAAGTCACATAATCCAATAGTTATACAGATTTTTTGGCTAACATTGGGTAGAATTACTCGAGTTATTTGTGAAGCGAGTAGTGCACAAGAGATACCTAAGGAGATAGTTTAGTGGATTTAGCTACATTAATAGGCGTTTTAATTGCATGGGCCCTTATTTTAGGCACAATTGCAATGGGCTCGGGTGCTTTGGTTTTCGTCAATATTCCTTCGTTGGTTATTGTGCTCGGTGGCACAATGGCTGTAGTGATGATGCGTTACTCGCTAGGCCAGTTTATTGGCTCTATTAAAGTCGCGATGAAAGCCTTTTTGCACAAATCAGAAAGTGCTGAAGAATTAATTTTATCAGTAGTTGAATTAGCGGGGATCGCTAGAAAAGAAGGTCTATTAGCACTAGAGGGGCAGGAAATTAATAATCCTGTATTAGCATCAGGTATCAGAATGTTAGTCGATGGGCATGAACCTGGAATAGTCAAACAAGCACTGTCTACAGAAATGAATGAAACAGTGAAGCGCCACAGAATAGGACAAGATCTGTTTAAAAGCATTGGTGATGCTGGTCCTGCAATGGGTATGATTGGAACATTAGTAGGTTTGGTGCAAATGCTATCTAATATGTCAGATCCTAAATCAATTGGACCTGCTATGGCGGTTGCACTACTAACAACCTTATATGGTGCGATGTTAGCCAATATGTTTGCTTTACCAGTATCAGATAAATTGAAGCTCCGTAGTGCAGAAGAGCAAATGAATAAAAATATTATTATTCAAAGTGTAATGGGTATTCAGGAAGGCCAAAATCCGAAAGTTCTAGAAGAGTTGTTGAATAATTACTTGCCAGTGTCGAAACGTGAAGCTGACACTGATGCTGTGAATGAGGATGCTAGTGAGTAAACATCTATGATTAGCTTTGGAAGTAAGGTCTTCAGATGAGCGAACAAATAGATCAAGCTGATTGCGATTGTCCTCCGGAGGGTTTGCCTGCTTATATGGGAACCTTTGCTGACTTAATGTCACTGTTAATGTGCTTCTTTGTATTATTATTATCATTTGCCGAAATGGATGCGTTGAAATACAAAATGGTAGTCAAGTCTTTGGACAATGCCTTTGGCGTACAACGTGAAGTAGCCGCAAATGAAATACCAAAAGGTACCAGTATTATTGCTCAGGAATTTAGTCCAGGTGAGCCACGGCCAACACCGCTTAAGGAAGTGCGCCAAGATACCATCGATGAGACGCGTGATGCCCTGAAAATAAAACTAGATGCTGAAGATGTGGCAAAAGAAATAGCTAAAGAGATTGCTGAAGAGGTAGAAAAATTTAAAGAAGCATTGGAAGGTGAAATTGAAGAAGGCTTAATAGATGTAGAAAGCCAGATGAACCGGATTGTCATCCGGATCCGTGAACAGGGATCCTTCAGTTCTGGTGATGCACGATTAAATAGGGCCTTTATACCTATTTTAGATAAGATTCGCGACGTTCTTGCAAAAACTAATGGGCAATTAGCAGTCGCAGGACATACTGATAATATACCGATCAATACACCACGATATCGTTCTAATTGGGAACTTTCGACGTCTCGTGCAACCTCGGTTGTTCATGAACTGTTAAAAACTGGTGAAATTCCCCCAGAACGTTTTGTATTAGAAGGTTATGCTGAAACACAACCATTAACTACAAATGATACAGCTGCAAATCGAGCTAAAAATAGACGTGTAGAAATTATTGTTCTTAAATCGACAATTATAGAAGATGTCACAAAATCAATCGATACATTGAGTCAGGAATATGAGTCGGTAGATCGTGAGATAACAATTCTTAATGGGGAATGATAATGAATATTAAACATAGCTATATAGCATTATTATTGGTAATGTTTTCAGTTAATATATTTGCGGCAGAGTGGCAACTTGATCCAATAAATTCACAATTAAGTTTTATTTCGACAAAAAAAGTTAATGTTGCTGAAACGCATTATTTCAGAAATATTCAAGGGAGTGTTGATTCTCAAGGTCAATTAATACTGGCGATTGATCTCGCAAGTGTGGATACCAATATTACTGTTCGTGATGAACGGATGAGGGAGTATTTGTTTGAAGTTGATATATTTACTACGGCAACAGTTAGTGCAAGCATTGATACGTCTGATGTTGATGCTATTGCGGAGGGAGCTAGTGCACGGTTAACAGTAGATGCAGAACTTGATTTGCATGGTGAGAAAAAAACATTAAAGATGGATGTGGTTGTCACGCGTTTAGTCGGGGCAAAATTGTCAGTTGTGAGTGTTCAGCCTGTAATATTAAATTTAAGTGACTTCTCATTGGTATCAGGTGTTGAAAAGCTGAGGGAATTAGCTAAACTACCGAGTATTAGTCAAGCAGTACCAGTCAGTTTTTACTTGATATTTAAGTTGAAACACGGTTAATTTAAGTTATAAAAGAAGAACGTTAATGCAAGCATTCTCCACCGAACAGGGTATTGTTATCCCCTTAGATAGGCCTAATGTTGATACCGATGCTATCATTCCGAAACAATTTTTAAAATCCATTCAGCGCAGTGGTTTTGGCCCCAATTTATTTGATGAATGGCGATATCTTGATTTGGGTGAGCCGGGAAAAAGTTGTGTTGGGAGACCGCTTAATCCTGATTTTGTATTGAATCAACTGCGCTATCAAGGTGGAACGATTCTACTGGCACGTGAGAATTTCGGCTGTGGATCAAGTCGAGAACATGCTGTTTGGGCGTTAGATGACTTTGGGATCCGAGTTGTTATTGCACCAAGTTTTGCCGATATTTTCTTTAATAACACTAGTAAAAATGGCATCTTGGCTATTAGGCTGGATGAAAAAATAGTGGATCAATTGTTTGATGAGGTCGAGTCAGAGACGGGTTATCAACTAATTGTCAATTTACAAGATCAAGTGATTACCTTGCCAAATGGCAACAGAATAAGTTTTGAAATTGATTCATTTAAAAAGCATTGTTTGTTAAATGGTTTGGATGATATTGGTTTGACTATGCAACACACGGATGAAATTCAGGCATACGAACAGCAGCGTAAAAAACAAACACCATGGCTGTTTTCTTAAACAAAATAAAACCATGGAAATTAAATAATTTTTAAATTTTAGTTAGTGAATCGGAAAGAATGACAAAAAAAATAGCAGTATTAGCCGGTGATGGTATCGGCCCAGAGATTGTCGCAGAGGCAGTTAAAGTATTAAATGCATTAGAAAAAGACGGTCTGGATATAGAGCTTGAATATGGCTTAATAGGCGGTGCAGCTTATGATGAAGCTGGAACACCATTACCTGAAGAGACATTGGTTATATCAAAATCTGCTGATGCTATTTTATTAGGAGCAGTGGGTGGATACAAATGGGAATCACTGGATATTAGTGTACGTCCTGAAAAAGGCTTATTAGGTATCCGTAGTGCTTTAAATTTATTTGCAAATTTGCGTCCAGCGATCTTATATCCACAATTGGCAGATGCTTCGACATTAAAATCAGAAGTTGTTGCCGGTTTGGATTTGATGATAGTGCGTGAATTAACTGGTGGTATTTATTTCGGACAACCTAGGGGTGTTCGCGTCTTGGACAATGGCGAAAAAGAAGGTTTCAATACTCTGGTTTATAGAGAGAGTGAAATCCGTCGTATTGGCAAGGTTGCATTTGATATTGCCAGAAAACGCCAAGGCCGTTTGTGTTCAGTAGATAAGGCTAATGTGCTGGAATGTACAGAATTGTGGCGAGAAACAATGACAGAATTAGCAGGTGACTATACTGATGTTGATCTAAGTCATATGTATGTTGATAACGCAGCTATGCAATTAGTACGAGCGCCTAAACAATTTGATGTGATGGTCACAACTAATATGTTTGGTGATATCTTGTCAGATTGTGCATCAATGTTGACCGGTTCAATTGGTATGTTGCCTTCAGCATCTTTGGATGAAAGTGGCAAAGGTATGTATGAACCAATTCATGGTTCTGCGCCAGATATAGCGGGCCAGAATATTGCTAATCCATTAGCAACAATTCTATCGGTTGCCATGATGTTGCGTTACACCCTTGATGAATCATTAATGGCAAACCGTATTGAGAATGCAGTGGAAAAAGTACTCGAGCAGGGTATCCGTACTGCAGATATCTATTCAGAAGGTACTACAAAAGTGGGTACTAGTGAAATGGGCGATGCAGTAATAGCAGCGCTATAATTTGAATTTTAAAAAGTTAGGTGAGTAGTGAGTAAAAAAATTGATGTTGCTGTAGTTGGCGCAACAGGTGCAGTCGGTGAAACCATGTTAGAAATTTTGCATCAGCGTAATTTCCCAGTGGGTAAAGTCTATGCATTGGCCAGTGAACGTTCAGCAGGTAACGCAGTAAGTTTTGGCAATAAGTCCTTAATTGTTGAAGATTTGGCAACGTTTGATTTCTCGAAAGTACAAGTTGGTTTATTTTCACCTGGTGCCAGTGTGTCAAAAATATATGCACCAAAAGCAGCCGAAGCTGGTTGTGTAGTGATTGATAATACCTCTGAGTTTCGATATGACGATGATATTCCATTGGTTGTTCCGGAAGTGAACCCACATGCAATAGCAGACTATAAGAATCGTGGAATTATTGCTAACCCTAACTGCTCCACCATACAAATGATGGTGGCATTAAAGCCAATTTATGATGCGGTTGGCATAACTCGAGTAAATGTATGTACTTATCAGGCTGTATCTGGTACTGGTAAACCTGCAATGGATGAATTAGCAAAACAAACAGCGGCACTTTTAAATGGGCGACCAGTTGAAAGTAGTGTCTATCCCAAACAAATTGCCTTTAATGTGCTACCCCATATTGATGTGTTTGAGGATAATGGTTATACCAAAGAAGAAATGAAAATGGTTTGGGAAACCAAAAAAATTATGGAAGACGATAATATTGCAGTAAACCCTACTGCTGTCCGTGTACCTGTGTTTTATGGGCATTCAGAGGCGATACATATAGAAACCCGTGATAAATTAACAGCTGAAGATGCTAGGAAACTACTGGCAGAGTTTGAAGGTATTGAATTACTTGATAACCATGTTGATGGTGGTTATCCAACTGCTGTAACTGAAGCCTCTGGAACTGATCCGGTATATGTCGGACGTGTTCGTGAAGATATTTCGCATCCAAATGGTTTAAATTTATGGGTGGTGGCAGATAATGTACGTAAGGGTGCGGCTTTAAATAGTGTACAAATTGCAGAAATACTGGTTGAAAACTACCTTTAGGTGATTTTACGTGTTAGCCTAACGACTTAGGTGGGAAGATTAAAGGAAATTATGATGATAAATAGAACATTTACCAGCCTAGCGGTGATGGGTGCAATAGGAATTCTGGCTCCAATACAAGCCAATGCCTTTGGACTAGGTAGTATCGAATTGTCATCAGCACTTAATGAACCTTTTCTTGCCGAAATACCTGTTACTGCTTTAAAGGCAGATGAGGTTGATAATCTGCAAGTACAATTAGCTTCCCGGGAAGAGTTTGAACGGGCAGGCTTGATACACAACTTCTTACTTGCCAACCTAAAATTTGAAATTATTGAGACAGCAGGTAAAACAAAGGTTGTTATTACTTCCAAGCAACCCGTTAAAGAACCATTTATTGATTTTCTATTAACAGCTACCACTGGTAATGGTCGTTTAATTCGAGAATACACAGTATTACTTGACCCTCCTAAAAATGTATTCACAAGACCTGTTATTACGTCAGCACCAGCGCCAACAGCGCAAGCCGAATCGAAAGTAAGCACATCAAGTAGTACACAACAAAATACAACTACCTATCAGTATGATGCACCAACTTCATATACTACTCCTGTAACTAGTTATGGTTCGACAGATCGAAATGACACATTGTGGGATATCGCATTAAAAACAAGACCAGAAAAATCAATTTCAGTCCATCAAATGATGATTGCTTTGGTAGATGAAAATCCTAGAGCGTTTAGTCATAAAAATATTAATGGTCTCAAGGCTGGCTATACCTTATCGGTTCCTAGCAGTGATGTAATTAGACAAATATCGAGAAAGCAGGCAGTTTCTACTGTAAGTGAACATAACACTACTTGGAAAAACCGCAACACGCCTAGTGCATCGGTGGATACTGCTATCACAGAAGAACAATCAGATAAAATGACTGAGATTTCATCTGAAATGGACTTTAGTGATAGTGATGCACAAGGACAGGATTTAGACACCATTTCTACAGAAGTTAGTAGTGAAGACAGTGGGCGTCTGCAACTTGTTGCTCCCAACAATGAAACAGCGATGGTAGGCAGTGAGTTGTCACCTATGGGGAGTTCTGAACTAGAAGCAATCAATGAACAATTGACCTTGGCTCAAGAAACAATTGAAGGTCAAGCTCAAGAAAACATAGATATGCAAGCTCGCATGAGTGTTATGGAAGAGCAAATCCAAACATTACGTAGATTGATATCGTTAAAAGATGCTGATTTAGCACGACTACAAAGTTCTTTGGAGCAAGAAGAAATCTTAGCAGAAGAAGTAGTTGAATCAACAGAAGAACAGATAGAGCAACAAGCTGAGGTTGATGCATATTTTGAGCGAGTTGAAGATGAAGCATCAACTTTATTGTCGTCGGACGATGAGGAAGTTTTGTCTGAAGACGAACAATCTCAATTAGCTTCGGATACTGAACTTCAAGATGATATGCAATTGCAACAAGATGCCAGTCAAGGAGATGAAACTGATTATGAGTTGACCGGTATACCAGAAATTGATGAAGTAATTAATGACGTTGATGAGGTGATCGATGACGTTATGGAAAATGTTGATTTATCATTCATACCATCAGTTGATGAGGTAGTTTCTTATACATCTGAAGTAACTGGTGTTGATGAAAATGAAATGAAATCAGCACTGGAGGAAGTTAAAGCTTTCTTAGCTCAATATAAGATGGAAAGCCTGTCAGTAGGACTGTTATTGTTGATCGTAATTTGGTTATTGATAAGAAGACGTAACCGTCCAGATGTATCGTGGGATGAAGCCGTTGGGAAACTTGATGAAACAACTGTTGTTAGTCCAGATGAGGATGAGCAGGAACAAAAGACAGAAGTTAGTGATGAAATTGTGGAAGTCAGCGATGAGGTTGAACAGCAAACAGAGCAAGTAAATGAAGATATTGAAGAGCAAGTTGAAGCTGAAGTAACACCAACAAAAACTGTTGAAGATTTAATTCAAGATGCTGATGTATATGTAAGCTATGGTGATTTTGAAAAAGCAAAATTAACCTTGCAAGAAGCGATTAGTGATGAACCATCAAATGATGTTGTTAATCATAAGTTATTGTTTGTATTATTTAAACAACAGCAACAAAATGAATTTATTGACCTAGCTAGTCAAGGTCATATAGATAAAGACTCATTCGAATGGGCAGAAGTAGTCGAATGGGGTCGTGAGTTAGCTCCGGAACATGAACTATTTAGGCAAGAAGAGCTTGAGCAAGAGATAGAGTCCGATGAATTGTCTGGATTTGAAGCACCAGTACTTGAAAGTGATCACATAGAATCAGAAGAGGCTTTGTCGGATGTTGAAGTTGAAACTGATGATAGTGATGTTCTAACTGTTAGCGCAAATCAAGATGTTTCTGAAGATGACCATGATGATCTGTTGGCTTTTACAACAGAAGACTTAAGTAGCAATGAGCAACAAGACGAGTCAAAGGAAACTGACGCTCAAGCAGAAGAAGAAACTACTTTTGATGAACCGCTAGAGTTTAATATTGAAAGTGACAATGAATCGACGGCAAATGATGCATCATTAAATCTTGATATTACTTTGGATGATGATGAGTCAACAATTGAGTTTGAAGGCTTGGCAGAGATTACAGAAGCAGATATGTCTGAAGTAACTGAAGCCTTATCAACTGAAAATGAACTTGAGTTTAATCTGGGTGAATTTGACAATATTGACGAAGCAGAAACCAAGTTAGATCTTGCTGCTGCCTATATTGATATGGGGGATTCTGCAGGTGCAAGCAGTATTCTTGATGAAGTCATGAATGAAGGTAATGAGGAACAAAAATCTCGAGCTCAAACAATGTTAAAAGACTTGTCTTAAAGTAGGATGATAGGTGAGGGTTGCCTTAGGTGTTGAATATGATGGTACAAACCATGCTGGCTGGCAGGTTCAACCCTCTCAAAGAACAGTTCAGGGCTGTTTAGAAGAAGCATTAAGTCAAGTAGCAAACCATCAGGTTAAGACCGTTGCTGCCGGACGAACAGATTCAGGTGTCCATGCCTTACAACAAGTAGTACATTTTGATACTACATCTGTGCGTAGTGAGAGAAGCTGGATTCTAGGACTTAATTCAAATTTACCAAGTGATATCAATATTGTCTGGGCAAGCCCTGTTGACAATGATTTTAGTGCTCGATTTTCGGCGTTAAATCGCAGTTACCGGTATTTAATCTTTAATCGGGTAGGTAGATCAGCAATTCATGAAAAACGGATGTGGTGGCTGTTTGGTCCACTTGATGAACTGCGTATGCAAGCTGCTGCTGATTTATTGGTCGGTCACCATGACTTCTCAGCCTTTCGGGCTAAATTATGCCAAGCCCATAGTCCAATTAAAACGGTAGAAAAAATTCAAGTAATCCGACAAGGTAACTGTATTGCTATAGATGTTAAAGCACAATCTTTTTTGCATCATATGGTACGAAATATAGTTGGTGTTTTAGTGCCGATTGGTCAAGGCATACAGCCGGTATCATGGGCAAAAACAGTTTTAGATAGTCGTGATCGTGGTCAAGGGGGGATAACTTCTGCTCCAGAGGGCTTATATCTCGTAAATGTTGAATATCCTGAAAAATATAAGCTTCCTACAGTGTCAGCTTTTCCCGTGGTCTGGTAAAGTATTGTTCTAGATTTCTTTCTCAGACTAATTTCATGAGAACACGTGTAAAAATTTGTGGCATTACTCGTCGCCAAGATGCTGAATTTGCAATTGAAATGGGTGCAGACGCGTTAGGATTAGTATTTTATCCATCAAGCCCAAGAGCTGTAACTGTTGCGCAAGCTGAGCAAATTGTAGAAGGTTTAGCGCCATTTGTGGCAGTGGTTGCCCTTTTTGTTGATGCAAAACCAGAACATGTATATTTGTGCTTACAGTCATTGCCAATATCTGTATTGCAGTTTCATGGTGATGAAAGTCCTGAATATTGTGAGCAATTCGGCATGCCATACATGAAAGTGATAAGAATGCGTGACGGTATTAATCTTGCTGAGATGGCTACGCGCTATACTTCAGCGTCAGCTTTGCTATTGGATAGTTATAAGGCTGGTGTGCCAGGCGGAACTGGACAGACCTTTGATTGGTCAATGATTAATCAAGTTGATAAACCTATAATTCTTGCAGGCGGATTAACGGTTGAAAATGTTACTAAGGCAATCAAGCAAGTGCAGCCCTATGCTGTTGATATCAGTGGTGGTGTTGAGCAAGCTAAAGGAATCAAAGATCAACAAAAAATACGCGCTTTCATGCAAGAGGTAGTAAATGGCTGAACAGATGGAAAATAATTATTACGATAGCTATCCCGATGATCGAGGGCATTTCGGTCAATTTGGTGGTCGTTTTGTCGGCGAAACATTGATGGAAGCAATTTATGCGTTAGAAGAAGCCTATAATCATTATAAAACTGATCCAGAATTTCAGGCTGAAATGGATAAAGACTTAGCCGATTTTGTTGGAAGACCATCACCACTCTATCATGCGGTAAACTGGACCAAAAAATTAGGTGGCGCACAAATCTATTTAAAACGTGAAGATCTTAATCACACTGGCGCTCATAAAGTAAACAATACTATTGGTCAGGCATTACTCGCTAAAAGAATGGGTAAAACCCGAATTATTGCTGAAACTGGTGCTGGCCAGCATGGTGTAGCTACGGCAACAGTTGCTGCTCGTTTAGGTATGGAATGTGTCGTTTACATGGGTGCGGAAGATGTTCAACGTCAATCGATGAACGTTTACCGGATGAAATTACTGGGGGCGGAAGTTATTCCAGTTGAATCTGGTTCTCGCACTCTAAAAGATGCTTTAAATGAAGCCTTGCGTGATTGGGTAACTAATGTTGATGATACCTTTTATATTATCGGAACCGTGGCAGGACCACATCCTTATCCTGAGATGGTAAGGGATTTTCAGACAATCATCGGCCGTGAGGCACGTAATCAAATTTTAAAAGCGGCAGGCCGTCTCCCTGATGCATTAATTGCCTGTATTGGTGGTGGCTCAAATGCTATCGGTTTGTTTCATCCATTTATTGGTGACGAAGAAGTCGCTATGTATGGTGTTGAAGGTGCTGGACATGGAATCGAAACAGGTCAACATGCAGCTCCATTGTGTGCTGGTTCACCAGGTGTGTTGCATGGTAATCGTACCTATTTAATGCAAGATGAGAATGGTCAGATTATTGAAACACATTCAATCTCTGCAGGTTTGGATTACCCGGGTGTTGGACCAGAACATGCCCTGTTAAAAGATATTGGACGTGCAGAGTATGTGTCAATAACAGATGAGGAAGCATTACAGGCATTCCATGATTTAACGCGTATTGAAGGTATTATTCCTGCTTTGGAATCAAGCCATGCATTAGCCTATGCTAGTAAACTGGCACCTACAATGTCTTCTGATCAAATTTTGTTAATTAATCTATCTGGCCGTGGAGACAAAGACATGCATACTGTAGCCGCTTTGGCTGGTTTAAGTTTCTGAGGGTTTGAGAGTGAGTCGTATTAGTCAATGTTTCAAGAAGTTAAAGGCTGATGGTCAAACGGCCCTTATTTCGTATATAACAGCTGGTGACCCTGAACCGTGGGTAACCGTTCCAATATTGCATGCTTTAGTTGATGCTGGTGCAGATATTCTGGAATTAGGCATTCCTTTTTCCGACCCGATGTCAGATGGCCCTGTTATTCAAAAAGCCTGCGAGCGAGCTTTAAAAAATGATGTGTCCATTCATAATGTATTAGATATGGTAGCTGCATTCAGAAAGAAAAATACCGAAACACCAATAGTACTAATGGGCTATGCTAATCCTTTAGAATCCATTGGATACGAAAAGTTTGCCCAAAGAGCACAGGAAGTCGGTGTTGATGGTGTGTTGACAGTTGATATGCCACCAGAAGAATCGGATGAGTTTTTGCCATTAATGAATAAACATGGAATTGACACTATTTTTCTGGTTGCACCAACCACATCATTAGAGCGTATGGCGTATATCTCAGAACATGCTAAAGGCTTCATATATTATGTATCCATAAAAGGTGTGACTGGCTCTGCAGTATTAGATGTGACAGAGGTTGCAGATAAAATGCTTGAGTTGAAGAAGAATACAAATTTACCCGTTGGTGTGGGTTTTGGTATCCGTGATGGTAAATCTGCAGCTGCTATATCTGAAATAGCCGATGCAGTTGTAGTCGGAAGTACTCTGGTAAGCTGTATTGGAGAGCATGCAAAAAGGCCGGAAGAATTACCAGCAGCTGTTGCTGCATTACTGGCTGAAATGCGTCATGCAGTTAATGCTCGCGATGTAGCTCGATAGAGTTGTATTTTCGAATAAATTTTATAGGTGACAAATATGAGTTGGTTTGAAAAGTTAATCCCTTCTAAAATTCGAACAACGGCTCGCAGTCGTTCAGTTCCGGAAGGTGTTTGGTGTAAATGTCCTGCTTGTGACGGTGTTCTTTATCGAGCTGAACTGGAACGTAATTTACATGTTTGTCCTAAATGTAATCATCACCAACGTATTAATGCCCGCACACGTTTAGAAAGTTTTTTGGATGAAGGGGACCATCCAGAAATTGCAGCAGATATTAAACCTGTTGATACCTTGAAATTCAAAGATAGCAAAAGATATAAAGACCGAATCACTCAAGCACAAAAAACAACAGGTGAAAATGATGCTTTGCTGGCAATGGAAGGGACAATTAATGATGAACCTGTAGTAGTAGTTTCATTTGATTTTAGCTTTATGGGTGGTTCTATGGGTGCTGTTGTTGGTGAGAAGTTTGTTCGTGCAACACAAGTGGCCTTGGATAAAAAAATACCACTTATTTGTTTCTCAGCAAGCGGTGGAGCTCGTATGCAAGAAGGCCTATTCTCATTGATGCAGATGGCAAAAACAAGTGCCATATTGGCTCAACTTAGCAAAGCAGGTGTACCCTTTATATCTGTGTTAACAGATCCTACTATGGGTGGTGTTTCTGCAAGTCTGGCGATGCTAGGTGATATTAATGTTGCTGAACCCAAAGCATTGATTGGCTTCGCTGGCCCACGTGTAATTGAACAAACTGTACGCGAAACATTACCTGAAGGTTTTCAACGGAGTGAGTTTCTTGTAGAACATGGAGCGATTGATATGATTGTCGATCGTCGAGATATGCGTGATCGATTAGCTAGTATATTGGCAATGTTACAAAAGCGTAAAGCTGTTTAAATTTAAATATTAGTATTATGCGATTTCAAACCCTGCCAGAATGGCTCCAATGGCAGGAGAAACTCCATTTTACTGAGGTTGATCCCGGGCTAGAGCGTGTTGGTCAGGTCTGGAGACAGCTTGGCGGTAGCTCAAAACTACCTTTCACAGTAATAACAGTTGCCGGAACTAATGGTAAGGGTTCATCAGTAGCAATGCTCGACTCTATTTTATGTGCTGCTGGCTATCGCACTGGAACCTATACCTCACCACATTTACTACGATACAACGAACGTATACGTGTTGAGGGCCATTCATGTGATGACACAATGATCTGTGAGTCTTTCAATCGAATAGATCATGCACGTGGGCAAACATCACTTACCTATTTCGAATTTTCTACCTTGGCTGCAGTCGATATTTTTTGCCGTCAGAACATAGATATTGCTATTTTGGAAGTTGGGATGGGAGGTAGATTGGATGCCGTAAATCTATTTGATACTGATATTGCACTCATTACCCCAATTAGCCTTGACCATACTATGTGGTTAGGGAGTAATCGTGAGCAGATTGGGACTGAAAAGGCTGGTATTATACGACAATATAAACCTGTTGTTTACTCAGAAACCAAGCCGCCTGAAACAGTGTTATCTTATGCTAAAGCATTACAAACACCCATTTTTTTAGCGGATTCTGATTTCAGAATTAGTTATGATAGTGACAACAATGGCTGGAATTGGGCAAGTCAGTCTATTCAAATTCAAAACTTGCCTTTACCTGCTCTTGCAGGCTCATACCAAGTTCAAAATGCAGCTGCTGTTTTACAAGTCATCACATTATTGAATGCACAGAATTACACTATTTCAGAACAAGACATAAAAACTGGACTAACTACTGTTAAACTCGCTGGTCGCTTTCAACGAATTCAGGGTGATGTGGAACAAATATTTGATGTGACACACAATCAACAAGGTGCTGAAAACCTAGTCAAGCTATTAGCAGAAACACCTTGTATAGGGCGAACCATAGCAGTATTAGCTATGCTAAAAGATAAAGATGTTTCAGCACTAGTTTCAATATTAGAAAAATCCATTGATCTTTGGTATATCGCTGGTTTACAGGGTTGTCGTGGTATGACTGGACATGATTTGGCTATCCAAGTAACTAAGATAGTTGGAGAGGATAAAGTTCTCGACCATAAAATGGTAGTTGATGCTTATCAGCAGGCTATGCAAGAAGCACAGAAAGGTGATCGAGTATTGATTTTTGGCTCATTTCATACGGTAGAATCTGTTTTGCGATTAAATAATGAACAAACTGAAGAGAGAACCTAATGAATAAAACAACCCCCATTGCATCAATAGCAATTACCGTCGTTATTTTGCTCATAGTAATGAATTCTTACACCACAATTAAAGCAGGCCACAACAAAGTTGCCACTTTGTTTGGAGATGTTCAACCAGAACCTTATAAAGAAGGGTTTCATATTGTGAATCCATTACTTGAGTTTTCTAGTTTTGATTTGCGTCAACTGACCTATACATGGGATAAAATTCAAGTACCATCACAGGATAAATTAAAATCGACTATGGATATCTCGGTCACATTTCGTTTAGATGGGACACAAACGCCAAGGATATTGCAAGAAACAGGACGCTTAGAGGATGTGGTTAATAAACATGTCACACCAAAAGTACGTTCATTATTACGTGAAGCGGGTAAAACCGTTGGGAAATCACAAGATTTTTATCTCGACACAGTTCAACAAGAGCTTCAAATTTATATGGAAGATGGTTTGAGATCATATCTTGGACCTAAAGGTATCATTGTCGAAGCAGTATTGTTTCGTGATATTACCTTGCCACAAGTCGTAACTAGTGCGGTTATTCAGACAAAAGAGCGGCAAGAGCAGCTAGAGCGAGAAAAAGCACAATTAAATATTGTTGAGCAACAAGCACAACAACAAGTCAAACAAGCTGAAGCGAGAGAAAAAGCAGCAATTGCTGATGCGAATGCTAAACGTACTCGTGCTGATGCAGAAGCATATCGAATTTTAAAAGAAGCTGAGGCTCAAGCAGGTGCTAATAAGGTATTGGCACGATCAATTACATCAGAACTGATTCAATACAACAGTATTCAACGTTGGACAGGTCAATATCCTCAGACGCTGATGATGGGTGCAGAGATGGAAGAGGTAATCATTTCTTTGCCTGATGTCAGTGGGCAGGCAAAAGCTAAATCTAATAGCGAGGAATAGAATAAAAGTATAGCCAGTTTAGCTATACATTTCGTCGATATCTTGTTGGTGATGCGTAATGACTTTAGGACGCTTGATTTTCATTGTCGGTGTCATTAGGTCGTTTTCTACTGTCCAAGCTTCCAATGTAAGACTGACCCGACGGATTTTAGCGTAAGCAGGGAAATCATGTAAAAGCCCACGCAAGCGTTTCATAATGTCATTGTGGAGTGCTTTATTATTCAAACTGTCATGATCAAATCCATCTAGATTATGCTCTTTAGCTAAACTAAACCAATGATCTGAGTTGAGTACTAATAAAGCTGATAAATAAGATTCACCTTCACCGACGACAAGTGCTTGTTCAAAAATAGCATCCATTATAATAGCGGCTTCAATATCACCTGGTGGGACTTTTTCACCATTACTTAATACTAAGATATCTTTTATCCGACCAGTGATATGTATATGGCCATCTTCATCAATGCGAGCCTGATCACCAGTATGTAACCACCCCTGAGCACTGATTGTTTGTGCCGTGGCTTTGTGGTTATTCCAATAACCTAACATATTACCTGGTCCGCGAGACAATAATTCATCATTATCACCGATCATAACTGCCACGCCTGGGATAGGTTTGCCTACACTAGCTGGAACATTACTGTCAGGTGCATTGACACTTATCACTGGGCTGGTTTCAGTTAGACCATAGCCTTGTAATAGACACATATCTAAACCAATGAATAATTTGGCAACCTGCTCAGATAATGCAGCGCCACCACTGACAATAAGACGCATATTACCACCGAAACGTTCTTTTATTTTTGATGCAACTAGCTTGTCGAGAAAAGGCCACATCAAAAAGCTCGGATGCCACCAGCCTCTACCTTGTTGGTGTTGGAATCGTGTCCATCCTATTGCTACAGTTGTTTTAAATAAACCTCTAGCAATAAAAGATTTATCTGATAACTGGCCGTGGATACGTGTATATATTCGTTCAAATATTCTAGGGACAGCAATCATGATTGTAGGTTTCACATTTTGCATGTCTTCAGCAAGTTGAGGAATGCCTCGGGCATAAGCAACAGTTGCTCCAGCCATTATCGGTAAGTAATAGCCTGCTGTTCGTTCAAGGGTATGTGACAAAGGCAGGAATGACAGAAAGACATCACTGGGAAAGACATCAAAGTATTGTAATGCCCCAGCTGCAACAGACAACATATTGTGATGGCTGAGCATAACGCCTTTAGGACGACCCGTAGTTCCAGAGGTATAAATAATAGAGACTAACTGATGTGGTTCGTTATCCCATTCACGTATCACTCCCCAGTTTTCAGGTAGCCATTGGTCAGCATAGATAGAAGGTTCGGACAGTAAATCATCGCCAGAATTACTAATGATAACGCGTTTGAGAGCATGCTCTTCTGTTATTGAAGGTTCAAGCCGTTTCCATTGAGCAGCATTTTGTAAGAATAATAATTTAACATCAGCATCTTGCAAAATATAGGCAACATTATCAGGTCGATCGTCTGGATAGAGTGGAACAACAACTAATCCTAAGCCAATGGCAGCTTGGTCAAAAAAAACCCATTCTTTACAATTACGTAGGTTAATAGCAACCCTATCACCGGGTTCAAGCTCTTCATTTGCTAACGCTTCTTGCCAACGAGCAACCTGAGTGGCTACTTCTTGCCATGTAACATCATTCCAGCTCTTGGTTTCACTAGAAAAACTACGATAAGCAGGAAGATGGGGGCTACGTTTTACTCGTTCACAAAACAAGCCATATAATGTACCAGCCTGTTCAGGGGGGATGGTATCTGTAATAGCATCAGCCATCTGTTAGCTCCTTACCTTATAGGAATGTCCATCGTAGTTGAACACCTAAAATATCAACACTGGCATCATAGTCGCCAACTAAATTGTGAGCCAATGCTGGTGATGGGGCATCAAGTGTTTCATTAATTTCTGGATCGCTAACAAAAATATGTGTATAGCCAGCATCAATGGTGATTGTTTCTGAATAATTATAGCTAGCGCCTAGTGCAACCCATGTACGATCTTCTCCTGGAATACGCGCTGTTCGGTATTCATCTGAAATTGGTGTTTCATCAAAAGCAACACCACTACGGAAAGTCCACTTGTCATTGTAAGCATAGGTAAGACCTAAACCATAACGCATCGAATTATCCCAATTTTCTTCTTTGGTACTGTTAAGTGGATTCGTAGGATCAGGCGAGCTAATAGCTAATTCTTCAAAACGATCCCAGCGTGTCCAACTAGCGTCAGCCATAACAGCCCATTGTTCATTGACTTGGTGGTGAACAGCAAGAGATGCACTTTCTGGTAAATCTACATCACCTGAGATGCTTGCATCAGTGAAGTTTAAAAAACTTGCAACACCTTGTGCATTAGTTGGTGTTGTAAATTTACCATCACCAGTAAGATGATGTGAAATTTTAGAGCGATAAGCCAAAGCAAGTCGCGTTGCTTCAGTTGCTTGGAATATCAGCCCCAAATTATAACCCCAACTCCAGTCATCAGCTGTTAATTTAGCCTTGCCATCATTAGCTTGTGGAGCTGCACATGCGGCAGGAACTCCTGCACAAATAGTTCCAAAATCAACGGCTTGGGTAAGCTCAAGGTCAATGTACTGAAGATTTACACCAAAACCTAGGGATAGTTTGTCAGAAGGTTTAAATGCAATAGAAGGGTTTATATTAATTGTTAATAAATCAGATTTTATTGCGTGATATCGACCTTTCCAATTATCTGAATATTCAGTTACTAACCCAAATGGTGCGTTGACACCTATACCCGCAACAGTATTGTCATTTATTCTATGGGCGTAGTAAAAATTTGGCACTGCAGCAAGATTACCCGCATCACCTTCACGACCTGTTAGCGGCGCACCAAATCCGGTTTTTGAACCTTCATCATTAAAATCACTTTGTGGTGAAATCAGGTTAAGCCCAGCAGCCATTTGGGAATGGGATAAATATGTTAAACCAGCAGGGTTGAAGAAGATAGTACTGGCATCTTCAGCTACTGCGGCACTACCTGCAAAAGCTCGACCTAGTCCAGTAACACTTTGTTCCATAACGGCAAAACCTGCACCATAGCTTAGGGAGCTAAATACTGATGCCATTAATAAAGTGCTTAGCTTTAGAGTTTTATGTTGTGCCATTAGTACTTACCTTTACATAGTGATAATCTAAATTAAGTATGAAAACTAACTTAAATAAGAAAATGGTGCAAGTTTTTAGTACATTTAATGCCGCTTAAATAATAAATCCCATACACCATGGCCTAATTTATGACCACGATGCTCAAATTTAGTTAGTGGTCGGTAATCAGGACGAGGGATATAAGTTGAGTCAACAGCACAGTTTATAAAGCTGTCGTTATTCGATAAGTCTTCCAACATTTGCTGTGCATAATGTTGCCAGTCTGTTGCCATATGAAGATGGCCTCCAGACTTTAATTTTTTGGCCAACAATTTGACAAACTGAGGTTGAATAATACGTCGTTTATGGTGACGTTTTTTGTGCCAAGGATCAGGGAAATAGAGTTGTACCCGAGCGAGACTATTGTCTGTAATACGGTGTTTTAGTAGCTCAACAGCATCAGTACATGCCACACGTAGATTTGTTAAATCTTGCTCTTCAATAGCTTTGAGTAATTGACCAACACCTGGACGATGCACTTCGACACCAATAAAATCGTGATCAGGTTGATTTGTAGCCATTTGAACGAGCGAATTACCATTACCAAAACCAATTTCTAATACTTTAGGTGCATCTCGACCAAATACTTCATTGAGATCTATTAGCGTGTCACCGTCATCAATAGCAAATTGAGGCCAAAGCGTATCAATGGCATGTTGTTGTCCGGGTGTTAATCTTCCTTCGCGGCGTACAAAGCTGCGAACTGTGCGTAATGGTTTGCCTTCGGTCATATATCTTAAGTTGCCTAAAAGTGAAAATGAACATTTATCCGAGTAGAATAGTCGTTGATCATACCTGAAGATTTAGAGGATTTTAATATGTCATCTTGTTGTGGATCACCAGAACCCGCTGAACAACCAAGTTGCTGTGGTGGTGAGCCTGATAAAAAGTCCCGACCAGACTTGTTGTTATGGTCAACTTTGATATTAGTGGCAATTGGATATTCACTGGATTTGTTTGCAGCAGGTTTTATTCAAACATGGCCTGCCGTAGCCAATATGGCTGAAGCTATTCATCAATTAATGAATAGCATGTGGATTGGATTAGCATTAGGGATGTTTTTTGTGGGTGTTTTGGGGCGCGTGCCTCGTGAATTTGTTACTTCATTGCTAGGCAAGGGAGATACTTTTTTTGGAATATTTCGTGCCACCTTTGCGGGTGTGCTATTAGATTTATGTAGTCACGGTATTTTATTAGTAGCAATGCGTTTATATCAACGTGGAGCTAGTCTTGGGCAAGTAATGGCCTTTTTGATTGCCAGTCCATGGAATTCTTTATCGTTGACAGTAATTTTAATCGCTTTAATAGGTTGGAAATGGACTTTATTATTTATTGCTTGTTCAATGACTATAGGGATTGTCAGTGGTTTAATATTTGATTTTCTGGTTCGTGGAGGTACCTTACCCGCTAACCCGAACACTGTTGAATTGAATGGTTTCAAACCTTGGCAGGAGGCTAAAGTACGATTTAGGAAAGCAAAATTTAGTGCCCAATGGTGGCTCTCAATGATGTGGGAAGGTCTAAAAGACTCACGCATGATTGTGCGTTGGTTATTGTTGGGTGTTTTGTTGGCTTCAGCTATTCGCACATTTGTACCAATTGACAGCTTTCAGACTTATTTTGGAGCTACATTGGCGGGTTTGGGAATGACTCTGATCATTGCGACCATTCTGGAAATTTGTTCGGAAGGATCAACGCCAATCGCTGCCGATTTAGTCACTCGTGCCCAGGCACCAGGTAATGGTTTTGCTTTTCTGATGACGGGTGTTGCTACTGATTATACTGAGATAATGTCACTACGTGAAACCACTGGATCGTGGAAAATCGCATTATTTTTACCTTTAGTTACGGTGCCACAGGTTGTTCTGTTTTCTTGGGTTATGAATGTGGTTGGAACTTAATCTAGTTAGATAATAGAAAAAATCAACTGTACGAAAAGAGCCAAATCAGGGTAAGATATAAGGTCACATAATATACTTAAAAGTTGGTTTAAAGAAGCATAAAACCACTTAATAAATTGAACTTTGCAAATCAACAATCAAGCAAAGCATTAGAGAGAACAAAATATGGTTCATCCAGTATTAGAAGCGGTCACCGATGAGGTGATCAAGCGTAGTCGAAAGACAAGGGCTGTATATCTAGCACGTATCGATGCGGCCGTTGAAACTGGCCCACATCGTGCAACATTGGGCTGTGGCAATTTGGTGCATGGTTTTGCTGCTTGTCCTGCAGGTGAAAAGGCTGATTTATCAGGCGATGTAAAAGCAAATATTGGTATCATTTCATCTTATAACGATATGTTATCTGCACATCAACCTTATGTGGATTATCCAGAGACTATCAAAGCAGCGGCAACAGCCGCTGGTGGCATAGCTCAGTTTGCTGGTGGTGTACCAGCAATGTGTGATGGTGTCACCCAAGGTCAGCCAGGAATGGAACTATCACTTTTCAGTCGTGATGTAATTGCCATGTCGGCGGCAATTGGTCTCAGCCATAATATGTTTGATGCGGCGATGTTTCTTGGGATTTGTGACAAGATTGTTCCAGGGCTATTGATTTCAGCATTAAGTTTTGGTCATTTACCTGCGATATTTGTACCTGGCGGACCGATGCCAAGTGGCTTACCAAATAAAGAAAAAGTACGTATCCGCCAGCTTTATGCAGAAGGCAAGGTTGATCGTGATGCACTATTGAAAGCTGAATCAGATTCTTATCATAGTGCTGGTACATGTACATTCTACGGTACTGCAAACAGTAACCAGATGATGGTTGAAATGATGGGTTTACAATTGCCAGGTGGTTCATTTATTAATCCAGGCACACCGTTGCGTGAAGAATTAACCAAGAACGCTACCGAACAAGTATTGAAATATACAGCGATGGGTGATGATTTCCGTCCATTTGGTTATATGATTGATGAAAAAGCGATTATCAATGCCATTGTTGGTTTGATGGCAACAGGTGGTTCAACAAATCACACCATGCATTTAATCGCCATTGCACGGGCAGCAGGCATTATCATCAACTGGGATGATTTCGATAAAATTACCAAAATTGTTCCATTACTTACTCGAATTTATCCAAATGGTGATGCTGATATTAATCACTTCCAAGCAGCAGGCGGAATGGGTGTGCTAATCGGTGAGTTATTGAAACATGGTTTGATGCACGAAGATATTATGACGGTTGCTGCAACCCGTGGTATGAATAGTTACACCAAAGAGCCTAAATTGATTGATGATAAATTAGTCTGGGAAGAAGGGCCTGAAAACTCATTGGATTGTGAGGTTATTGGTACGATTAGAAAACCGTTCTCCGATACCGGTGGTTTACATTTAATACACGGCAACTTAGGTCGTGGAATGTCAAAAATTTCGGCAGTGGCAAAAGAGCATCAAATTGTTGAAGCACCAGCAATGGTGTTTGATGATCAAGATGATGTTGTTGCTGCATTCAAACGCGGTGAAATGGAAAAAGATTTGATTGTAGTGTTGCGCTTCCAAGGTCCCAAAGCCAACGGAATGCCTGAATTACATAAACTTACACCACTATTAGGTTCATTACAGGATAAAGGCTTTAAAGTTGCAATTGTGACTGATGGTCGAATGTCTGGTGCATCAGGTAAAGTGCCATCTGCAATTCATATGTGTCCTGAATGTGAGGTCGGCGGTCCATTAACGCGTGTCCGTACTGGTGATATGATTCGTTTGAATACCCAAACAGGATCGCTGAATATCCAAGTTGACAATGTTATTTTTGAAGCACGTACACAATGTATTAAAGGTAGTATAGATCATCATTATGGTATGGGTAGAGAGTTGTTTGATAGCTTCCGAACAGGTGTTTCCTCTGCTGAAACTGGAGCGATCAATATGTTTAATAATGATCCAATAAATTAAACCAGCACAAATTAACAAAACATTACGTCATTCCCACGAAGGTGGGAATCTAATGGCAGTGGATATGTGAACAGCCCATAGATCCCCGCATTCGCGAGGATGACAAATATACTTCAATGATATTTTTGGAATAAAACACAATGAGCAAAACAATTAAAGAAATTATGAATTCATCACCGATTGTACCGGTAATGGTGATTAACAATGTAGAACATGCAGTGCCTTTAGCAAAAGCGTTGGTTAAAGGTGGTATCACTGTATTAGAGATTACTTTACGTACGGAAGCTGCTTTAGAATCTATTACACGCATTAAAGCAGAAGTACCTGATGCGGTTGTTGGTGCAGGGACAATTATCAATATAGAAACATTAAACAAGGCGATTGCTGCCGGTGCGGAATTTATTGTTAGCCCTGGGACAACTGATAAAATGATCGATGCTGCATTAGCAACTGGTGTTCCTTTATTACCAGGCGTTGCTAATCCAAGTGAAGCAATGCGTTTATTGGAAAAAGGTATCACTGAAATGAAGTTCTTCCCAGCAGAAGCGGCTGGTGGTATTCCAATGCTTAAATCAATTGGCGCTCCAATTCCACAAATAACATTCTGCCCAACGGGCGGGGTTAATCAGAAGAATGTTAAAGACTATTACAGCTTGCCTAATGTGGCTTGTGTTGGTGGTTCGTGGATGTGTGCGGCAAGTCTTGTTGATGCCGAAAACTGGGATGAAATTACTCGCTTATCTGTAGAAGCTATAGAATTAGCAACTGCATAAAAATAAATATGTAATCTGTTTGAAAAAAGGCTGAGGAGTGATCTTCAGCCTTTTTTATTACCAGAAATTAATAGACCACGCTGAATCCAATCAGTTATTAAATCTTTAGCACCATCAATCACTACTTGAGCGTTTGGATGCTGAAGTTCCTGAGCAATTTGTTGTGCAGCATCACGTCCGGTTAAACCTTCATTAAGCAACTCAATAAGACGAGCACTAACTGGATTTAATTCCAGAAAACTCATCCGGTCTGTTTGATTACGATAAACAAGCAGAAATATTGCTGAGTCACTTGGATGATTAGGTTGATTATCAGGACTAATCTGATGGACAGGGTAGTGGTAGGCTAATGACCAGGCAAGAGGTGATGTTTTTAACTTAAGTGCCAAACAATCCTGTTCTGGTTTTAGCTGTACAGGTTCAACATCAGCATCTAAAACACTCAATGCCAACTCTACCCATTCGTAATGGGCGAGCTCTTTAATAAATACAGGATCATTCGAAAGATCACGTTCATTCTCAAGATAGGCTAGAAATTCACGTGAAATCTCATGAAATAACGGCGTTCTACAGTGATGTTTGACCATAAAGTCACGAACCATTGTGTGCCATGTTTCATCTGGGGTGATTTGTCTTAATACCGGGAAACCATTAGCTATAAATCCCTCAATATTGTTATAAAACAAGTCACGATAAATCGCCATTCGACGTTGTTCAATATCATCAGGTGCAGGATTATGCTCTGGATCACGAATATGACCAGCAAACTGATATTGAGTATCAATGAATCTTTGTGCTTTATGCTGTACGTGCGACATCATTGTCTTCCTGAGCTGATTGGTATTGACGGATTTGATTAACTTCGCTGATCAATGAGGCAACAGAAGGAATATTAAAATCGCGTTCTAGCAAGGTCGGCATTACGCCATGATGTTGGTAAGTTGTTTCCAATAATTGCCATACGGGATCAATGATATCCGCTCCATGAGTATCAATTTTTAGATCTTCAGCCTCATCATAATGGCCTGCAATATGCAGATAAGCAATACGTTCACTGGGAACTGACTTAATATAGCTTTCGGCATCGTATTTGTGATTAATACTGTTGACATAGATATTGTTTACATCAAGTAATAGGTCACAATCTGCCTGCTCAAGCACGCCATTGAGAAAATCAATCTCAGTCATTTCCTGACCCGGTGCTGCGTAATAAGACACGTTTTCTATCACAAGCCGACGTTCCAGAATTTCTTGCACTCGTTGAATACGTTTAGCAACGTAGCTGACAGCTTCCTGAGTAAACGGTATCGGCATTAGATCATAAAGATGACCATTATCACTGCAATAGCTTAAATGTTCGCTATAACAGCGAATGTTGTGTTTATCGAGAAACTTTTTCAGACGAATCAGAAAATGTTCGTCAAGTGGAGCAGGGCTGCCGATTGATAATGACAAACCATGACATATCATCGGATAACGTGAAGCAAAATGAGAAAACTTCTTACTTAATATGCCACCCATTTCCATCCAGTTTTCTGGTGCGACTTCAAGAAAGTCAACAGGATTATTATCGAGCACATCGAATTCGTCCATAAAATCACGACGAAGTCCAAGTCCTGCACCTGATACTGGGCAAGAAGCTGTATTCATTATCGATCTCCGAGATATGTTTGCATGTCATTATGACAACTAATCAGGAGAAATGTTACAAATAAACTCGGCCATTAGATATATAGCTAAGCTTATACTTGTCATCACATAAATGTGGTTCTAAGGCTCTAGATAAAACGTCATCCCCGCGAAAGCGGGGATCCATGGGTTGTGAAAATATCCACTAAAAATGGATTCCCGCTTTCGCGGGAATGACGGTAGAAGAGCGCGAATAATACTGAGATATAATCAGTAATTAGTTTAAGTCCACTTCAAACATGGTACGGTCGACACCAACATTGCCTGTTTTTTTGTCAAATAGGTACACAATGGCTTTATAGTGACCAGATTGTTCAATTGTTGTCTTTCCTGTGAACAAACCTACCGGTCCTGTGAAATCCAGATTTATTTCACCGACTTTGGTCTCATTCTGCATCAGAATAGCAGTCGCTTCGTAATTTTTAGGATCCCATGGGCCATCCGGATAGATAGGACAACCGCATAGTAATGATGCTTTAGTGTAGATCTCAAGCTTGCCACCTTCTAATACACGTGTCCAGGCATCAACGATAAAGCCAGGCATACTTAGTGTAATACCATCACCGAGAATATCTTTTCCTGGGATTACCCAGCTAGTTACAGTTGCTTCTTGCAATGCTTGACGATAACCATAAGGACCGACAAGTTTAAAACGTAATAAACGTGGGCTGCTTATATCTACCTTTGCTAAAAAACCAGCAGTTTTGTCATCAGATAATACTTGGCCTCGCGAGATGGGTTCTTTAATAATTGCTTTAGTACTACCAGTACCACCGTTTATCCAACCTTGGTCAAGAATTTCTCCAGTTTCTGCATCTTCAACAACGACTTTCACTCCGCCCACACTGGTACCAATAAACTTGGCATCGACTGCTTTCGCGCGAACCATAATACTGGTTTCTGTTGCAAAGCTGTTGGCACTTAGAATAAGCCCAATTGCTGTGACAGTTAAAAATTTTGTCAATTTCATGCATTAATCTCCTACATTAGATATAAGTTGTAACTGGTTGTATTTACTATGCTTGTGTTTCAGGTGGTATGTCGCTTCCGGCACTCCAATCATCAAACCCTCCTAGCATTGAATGGACCTTGGTAAAGCCGAGAGTTTGTAATGTGGCTGTTGCTAAGGCGGAACGACCACCACTTTTACAGTAGACCACAATAGATGCATTTTTATCCTGAAACCTGGGATGGTTACCAATCATAAACTCGAGCATACCTCGTGAAACATGGTGAGCATTTGGAATATGTCCAGTTTCAAATTCCAGTAATTCTCGGACATCCATTATAATACAACCTTCAGCCAGCATTATATTTGCTTGGTCAACTGTAATTTCAGTGATGGTGGCTTTCGCAGCTTGTACTAAATCCATCGTTGTTTGTGACATTTTTTAGCTCCAATTGTTACATATAATGAAGACATTCTATATAAGAATTAACTGATATACAAAAACAGTTTTATACTGGTCGACAATAATTAACAGAGTGTTTTATGTTTGCTTATATTGTAAGAAGAATTCTATATGCATTTCCTATCTTGATAGGGGTGAATGCGCTGACATTCGCGTTGTTTTTTTTGGTGAATACTCCTGATGATATGGCACGCATGCATCTGGGTGTTAAACATGTCACACAAGAATCTATGGATGCATGGAAGCATGAGCGTGGTTATGATAAGGCACTGTTATGGAATACTGAAAGTGATGGTATAGAGAAAGCCACCGATACGATATTTTTTGATAAATCATTAAGCCTATTTGCGTTCAAATTTGGGCAAGCTGATGACGGTCGAGATATTGCGCAAGATATTAAGACTAGAATGTGGCCGAGCCTGGCTATTGCTTTACCTATATTTATTGTTGGCTTGTTAGTAAATATCACCTTTGCAGTGTTGATGGTGTTTTTCCGAGCAACTTATGTTGATTTGGGTGGAGTGGTGATTTGCGTCATTATTATGTCAATTTCCAGTCTGTTCTACATTATTGGTGGTCAGTTTCTGGTGGGAAAATTAATGCAGCTAGTGCCAATTTCTGGCTATGGAGGAGGGTTCAGTGCGATCAAATTTCTGATTCTCCCTGTGGTGATCGGCATTATTTCAGGCATAGGCGCCGGTTCACGCTGGTATCGCACATTATTCCTGGAAGAAGTGTCTAAAGACTATGTGCGTACTGCACGAGCCAAAGGTTTATCAGAAGTGCAGGTGTTATTTCGACATGTTTTAAAAAATGCCATGATTCCTATCCTAACAGGGGCTGTAGTAGTGTTACCTACCTTGTTTATGGGAAGCCTGATTCTAGAGTCGTTCTTCGGTATTCCAGGATTAGGTAGTTACACTATTGATGCAATACAAGCACAGGACTTTGCTATTGTTAGAGCCATGGTGTTTTTGGGCTCAGTGCTTTATATCTTTGGTTTATTATTAACTGATTTATCTTATACCCTCGTTGACCCACGAGTGCGTTTAGATGGTTGATGATTTACGTCAATCTGCACTAAGGTGTTTATTAATTACAGATCCTCTAGAAAAGGTAGAGCAAACTCAGCTGTTATATAAACGTTGGAAGGCTGGTGAGCTAACAGTATCAAATGATAATTTATCTGTGCCTGATGAACCTGGTAGACCAGACAAACCACTACTAGTTGCCCCCCATGACTTGCCGAGACGGAGAAATAGTGCCGAAACGGGTAATGCCAGCTTACTTCATGCTGTTACTCATATTGAATTTAACGCTATTAACCTTGGATGGGATGCCATTGCTCGGTTTTCAGGCTTACCACGCCAATTTTATGATGATTGGGCGAGGGTAGCATTTGAAGAATCAAAGCACTTCACTTTATTACGAGATCATTTAATATCTCTGGGATATGACTATGGTGACTTTCCTGCTCATAGTGGTATGTGGGATATGGCACGGAAAACTCATCATGATCCTTTAATCCGCATGGCATTAGTACCGCGTGTTTTAGAAGCTAGAGGACTAGACGTTACCCCTAAAATGATGAATAAGTTGCGTGGCAGTGGCGATCTTCGTGCAGTTAAAATATTAGAAATAATCTTAAAAGAAGAGATTGGCCATGTAAAAATCGGTACACATTGGTTTAATTATCTTTGTAAACAACGTGATGTCGATCCTTTGGCTACGTTTAAAGATTTATTAGACAATTATTTTGATGGTGTATTACGTGGTCCTTTTAATACTGAAGCACGTAAGTTAGCAGACTTCACAGATGAGGAAATGGCTTTGTTGGAGGGTCGCTAATTGTACTGTCATTCCGTACGTAGCATAGCGGAGATATGGAATCTAAAGATTGTTATTTTTACGCAGGTCTGAATGGATACCCGCCTTCACGGTTATGACGGAACTATTACTTAGCGTTATTCTGCAATGCTTTTTTACGTTCTATTTCAGCCTTTTGACGACGAGACTCTTTTGGATCAGCTATTAGTTTCCGATAAATCTCGATCCTATCCTTATCTCGTAAGCTACTATTAAGCTTACACATTTTCCCAAAAATACCGACTTTGTCTGTGCTAATATCGATCTGTGGATAATTTTCCAGAATACCTGAGCGCTTAATAGCGTCTTCGACGACACAGTCAGATGGTACCTCCAATGACAAAATTACTTGTTCATTGGGTAAGGCATATGCAACCTCAACGGTAATGTGATTAGTCGTTGCCATAAATTTCCTGTGCACGCTTACAAAAGGCATCAACCAGTGAGCCTGAGATTTGGGTAAAGATAGGGCCTAGCGCCATACTAATCAGCCGATTTGAGAATTCAAAGTCCATATCTAACTGAATACGACAACCTTGATTGTTGCCAATCATACCAAACTGCCAATGACCTTCAAGATGTTGAAAAGGCCCATCTATCAATTTGATATCAATAGATTTTCCATAAATCAGCTTGTTTCGTGTTGAGAACACATGATGAACTCCTCCCTTAGCGAGATCTAAAGAAGCTGATATTTCACCGTCTGATTTACTGATAATTTTACTCTCTCGGCACCAAGGCAGAAAAGAGGGGTATGCCTCTACATCATTAACCAGATCAAACATCTGATCAGGCGTGTATAAAACGAGTGAACTACGTGTAATGGTTGTCATAGTGTGAGCAAGTTAACCTACTATTCCGATAACATTCAAGAAAACAATACTAACGGCTGCAGGAGTAATATAACGGATGAGTATTCGCCATAGTCGATAAAAAACAGGATATTCGATGGCAAACTCTTCCTGAGTACTATTTTGTGACATTATCCAACCTGAGAATATAGCAATTGCCAAACCACCAAGTGGTAGCATAATATTAGCTGTTAAATAATCCAGCAACTCGAACATGGTCTTTCCAAACAAGATCCAATGACTGCCGATATTAAAGGAAAACACTGTTAATAGACCTAATAACCAAGTAGCAAAACCTGCATATACACTGGCACGGCGGCGACTAATACTTTTATTTTCAACTAACCAAGCAATTGCGGGTTCGATTAATGAAATTGCAGAACTCCATGCAGCAAAAACTAATAACAGGAAGAACATTCCACCAAAAAATGCACCGCCGGCCATATGACCAAAAGCAATAGGTAATGTTTGGAAAATAAGACCGGGTCCTGCACCTGTTTCAAGACCGTTAGCGAAGACTAGAGGGAAGATGGCCAAGCCTGCAAGTAGCGCAACCATTGTATCGGCGATAGAAATTGTAATAGAGACTTTTGCAATGGAAGTATTTTTGGGTAGATATGAACCGTAGACCATAATGGCACCCATCCCTAAACTTAAAGTAAAGAAAGCATGACCCATCGCGATCAATACACCTTCACCAGTTAATTTTGAGAAATCAGGCTTAAACAAGAAATCAATTGCCTGATTAAAATAATCACCGGTATTAGCCGAAAAACCAACTAATAATAATAGAATAACTAAGAGTGCAGGCATTAAAAACTTAACTGATTTTTCAAGACCACCTTTGACACCACGGGCAACAATAACCATGGTGAAGACCATGAATACAGTATGCCAAGCCAATAATCGTTCAGGGTCACCAGTAAGTGCAGAATAAATACTACGTGCACCATCAGCAGTGACACCTTCAAATACACCAGAAAAACTACGGAATATATAGGCCATTGCCTGACCAGCAATGACACTGTAATAAGAAAGAATAAGAAAACCAGCAAGAACACCACTCCAGCCTAGATATCTCCAATATCGAGGTTTATTTTCTTCCTCAGCAATGGAACGCAGGCTATTGACTGGATTTTGTCGCCCACGGCGACCAATCATGATCTCGGCCATCATTAAAGGTATCCCGATGCAAGCGATACACAGTAAATAGACTAAAACAAATGCACCACCACCATTTTCACCAGCGATATATGGGAACTTCCAAATATTTCCTAAACCGACAGCAGAGCCTGTAGCAGCAAGAATAAATGTCCAGCGGGATGACCACTGTCCATGAATAGATTTGGCTGGTCTGCTCATAATGTTCTCGTGTTAAAAAAATAAATAAGGATTTTGTTGGAATTTGTCCAATTATTAAAGCATAGCATTATATAATGTGCGAATGGCAGCGAAAAAAAACAAAAAAAAGACCCATAACAATACAATTGCACAAAACCGTCGGGCGAGACATGACTACTTTCTTGAAGACAAATTTGAGGCAGGAATCGTTCTAGAAGGCTGGGAAGTGAAAAGTATGCGTGATGGGCGGCTACAGCTCAATGAGAGTTATATAGTTATTCACAAAGGTGAAGCTTGGTTGCATGGTGCCCATATTTCACCATTACTATCAGCCTCAACACATATCCACCCTGATAATATTCGTAGACGAAAACTATTATTGAATCGTATAGAACTAAATAGACTGATTGGTGCTGTTGACCGCAAAGGTTACACCATCGTACCTGTTGCTATGTATTGGAAAAAAGGACGGGCAAAACTTGAAATTGCTTTAGCAAAAGGTAAGCAACACCATGACAAGCGAGCTGCAGCTAAAGAACAAGACTGGGCACGTGAAAAAGCTCGTATCTTTAGGAATAAATAACAAATTACCTGACAGCGAACCATTCGGTCATTTATAATGTCACAATCGTAATACTTTAAGGGGACGACCTGGCTTCGA
>Ga0164313_10000225_pt1 | contig 42191 bp, 54 predicted proteins | sample GuaBasSedimGuay4_FD_113735 | JGI IMG/M metagenome (GOLD analysis project Ga0164313, IMG submission 113735) | Subseafloor sediment microbial communities from Guaymas Basin, Gulf of California, Mexico - Guay4, Core 4569-4, 0-3 cm | ecosystem: Environmental > Aquatic > Marine > Hydrothermal vents...
CAGCTCCAGACCCGTGCTGGTTTATCGTTTCTATAAGGACCCAAAAGGGGCGGGGGTATAGGCTTAAGTGTATAATACGGAAGGCTTTATATCTTTGCTACTAGCGGCGTAGCGACTTGTGTTTGGTAGTGCTGTGGCTTTTGTCAATAGCAACTGTCAATGCTTCCTCTGCTGTCCAGTCCAGCCGTAGACGTTTCCTTATTGTTGCTTCGTGCATACCTGTACACTTTGCCCACTCATTTATTGTTAACGTTTTGCCATTGTATGTCAGCTTGTGATTGCGCCGAGTGTTAAGGCTCTGTTCTCTGGTTGTAGCCCATCTACAGTTATTTGGCTCGTAATGGCCGTTATTATCTTGCCGGTCTATACTTTTATTATATGGCCTTGGCCCCATATCTTTACAAAACAAATCAAATGAATTTAACCACTTATCACAAACAGTAATGCCGCGCCCTCCATAATTATGATAATTGTTATTATTCGGATTGTTACAACGCTGTATCATTCCATTGTAAACACTATACATCCTTTTGTGAGTTTTTAGCTGTTCGCCTGTTCTGCCCTTGCCTCTGCTCACGCACCCACATGACTTAACACGGCTCTTGCGCAGATTATACCCGTTTACTATTGAATCATTGCCACATACACAACGAACAACCCAAAACCATTCATTTTTATTGTTCTTATGGCTTGTATGAACAGCCAATAATCTGTTAAATATTTACCCTTTTATACATATTTTAACGCGCTGTATTCCCATGTTACGCTTTATCCTTTCTGTTAATAATCGTAATAATCCTCATCTTTTACCATTGGTATATACGTCAATATATGCGCTATCACATCAACCGTCATCCCATTGCCCAACATCTTATACCTTTGTGAATCACTTACGGCGTCGGTAAGGCCATCCGATACCGTCTGCAATCTTTCACATTCAATGGGTGTCAACTTCCGTATATAACCGTCAATCAATACACCGTATCTGTCCTGTGTTGTCAAGGTGTAAAACTTCTGACCTACATTAAACCTTTGACCGTTCTGCCTTTTTTCGGCACGATCTGGCGTCATACAGCCAAAAATGTATTTGGCTGTAGAGTTTGCATTTGTGCCAATAGTGCCATGTTTTCCATCAGAATAATACGCCCTTTGGTCTTGACTACCATGCCCGGTGCCATTAATATCATATTGAAAATAATTGGCTTTTGCTTCCCCAAATATACGAACCTCTGTGCCATGCACACGATAGGCTTGGCCTTCCTGAACGCCTATATCAATACAATCAATCTTGCCCTTTTCCATTTCTTTATTAAGCATATTCAAGGTCTTTTCAGGCGAAACGATATATTTTGCCAAATCCCCGGTAAGTCTTTCCGGGTTAAAATCCGGCTCGTATTCATGCACAATGTCTTTGAGCATTATTCCTTTGTCTTTCGGTTGCTCTACTCCCGGTATATTCGTCCAATATAGACGCTTTCTGTTTTGGGCCGACAACAAATTAGAATCTATCCCAATCGGTTTCACTCCCAAATATCCACTAATTATGTCTTGGTATTCTTTCTTCATCCTGACATTTTCAAGTAAAAAATATGAAGACTTTATCCGCTCTAATATTCTTACAAATTCAAAAAATAACTTGCTTCGCGGATCATCAAAATTTAATTGCTTACCCGCAAAGGAAAACCCCTGACACGGGGAACCGCCTATAAGAAGGTCTATTTGGGGTAAATCCCATATATCAATATCTTTAACACAACCCATTTGGATAGTATCGGGATAATTAGTCATTGCCATTTTGATTGCATATTTATCCGTTTCTGAAGCAAAATACTTATTAACTACAATACCAGCTCTTTCAAGGGCTATTTGCGCACAAGACATTCCATCAAATAACGATAAAACATTCATTAACTAATCCTTTCCTTTCTTTTTTCTTAATAATATTAATAATCGTAATAGCCTTCATCCTTAACCACGGGCAATGCCCCCGCTCCTATTTCTGGCGTATTGGCCTGTGGCGCACGTTCTTGTGAATGATCGTCTGTAAACATGTTTTTGCTGAATTCCGCTTGCTGGTGGCTATCTGGTACTTGCTTTGCCGTATTCATTTGCATTGGTTCTGGCTCTTCGTCATCATCGCCATAATCAAAATCTTGTATGATATGGTCCGTAAACCATGCGGGCAATGTCTGCCTTACCCTTGCAAAGCATGAATCTAAAATCCAGAAATCCCCGTAATCTTCATAACTTCTAACGCACCGCCCGGCCATTTGCAAGACTGCTTGTCCAGCCTCGGAATTATACCATTTTTTTCCGCGCTGGCCCGAACCGTATAATCTCGCTGATATAGACTTATCTTGCGTGTTTAAAAAAGGCATTTTCACACATATTCCAAACCGCGCCAAATCGTCTTTAAGCGATAAGCCCCGGATACATGATGGTGATACAAATACAAGCGGTTTCTCTGATTCCATGAATTCTTTTAATTTCGCGTCTTTGTTTTTACTGTCATGGGTTATTAATCTTTCGTCTCCTATTTCCATTATTTGTTTACCTAATGCGTATGAATTGCAATGGATAATTCCTTTAACGTTTGGATATTTACCCATAACAGCTTCAACAGCATCCATCATTATGTAATATTTAGCTTTATTTTTATAGCTCATATCCATAATTGGATCATAATATACTTTCCGGTTTTCTGGTTTAAAGCTTGATCCCACCTCAATATAATCACAATCTGTAATTGGTATTTGAAGAGTATCACAAATAACTTCCTTAGGCGGTAATGATGCAGAGCATAAAATAAACCGCTTTGAATGATTAAATAAATACTTATCAATCAATTCCTTAGTTATCCATGTTGGCTTGAATTCTGAATACGTTGAATGTCGGTTATATATCCAATCGTCCTCAACCAGTAGAAGGAATAATTCTAGTTTTTTGATCAGCTTGTTGGCTTTTATGTATTTTTCATCAAGTGCGTGTTTTGCGTTTTTAATGTCATGGTGCTGTTTTAGTTTTACGATACTTTCCCCGGCCCATTCTATCCACGATTCCACTACGGTTATTTTCGGAAGCGTTGGTAGACGATAACGTTTTACTTGTTGATCTGATACCTGGAGACTGACAAAACCAATAAATAATAAATCCAGCGTATCCGCTTCGTCTAAAATTATTAACTGTTGGCCTTTTAATTGCCCGGCGTAATTCATTTCATATAACAAATAATGCGTATTTAAAATACGGAAATCAGCCGCCAGCATTAAATCTTTTTGGTCGTAATAATTACATTGTATATCGCCTTCTTGATACTCTTCGCATTTAGCCGCGCAACTATCAGCGTTTAAATGCGGAAATAGATTACAAACGTAATTATTACGGCCTTTTAATACTACCGCTTCCGGAAAATCTGAAAGCAATTGGTGTTGTAATGCCTTATCTGAACAGACATAATTGATAATAGGCGCGATGTATTTGGCCACCATTGCACATATCAAAGACTTTCCCAGCCCGGTTGGCGCGGATAACATAATCACCGGCTTTTTAGACTTCAATAGTTCCCTTGCTATGGGTTCTTGGCTTACCTCCCACCGGGCCACACTATCCACGCTTTGAAAATTCTTAAACGGTATTTTCATTTTTTCCCCTACTAATGATAAAAAATTATTACAATAAAATTAATTTCCCTTTTAATCCTGAACACCTCAAAAAATCAATATTTTCCTTACCGTAGGCAACCAAACAAGACGGGGCATTTGCTGCATCGCCCTCCGTTCCGTCATAATGGTAAAATTTCAATCTACCTTTAAAGAAAAATATCGCGTCTGCTCTATTCCATATTTAAGCATGAAACCCTCTTGTTTCTGTCCTGGCAAATATCAAGGCTATTCCGCTACCGTGATCCGCTAATCTCTTCAGCCATACGAAAGTATGTTTTCCGTATGGCGGATTACACCAAACGCGGCCATACCATTCTCTTTCAAGTCCTCCATAGCAATAATTTATATTGGCTATTGGTTTCAAATGGGATCCCACTGACATACAAGGATCCAAATCAAACCCACCCAATGAATCAGTGATATATCTTGGCGTAAACCATTCGTCCTTATTATCCGTGTTGTTATTAAAGTTTTTCATTTTTCCCCTACTAACATAATGCTTAAAAATATAAACGTTTAAAATTATTGTGCTACCAATTCACCATCTTTCAAATGTAATTCTTCCACTGCATCCTGGAGACTTATAAAACCATCAATAAGTTTATCTGGATTATGTGTCCCAATCGGCGTTATAGATAAATTATGCCATTGTGTCGAATTGATTAAAACCAGCAAGCCATCTCCAATCAATTGTAATTGATTTTCCATACGATCCAGTCTATCAGACTTTGAAGGCTCCAGGGTTTTTACGACTTTCTCAGTTTCTGCCTTTTTCACTTTTTCATTATTTACGGTTCCATCTTTTTCAACTTTTGTATTTTTTGATTCTGACATTTTCAATTCCTTTCTTAAAATTTCCCCTATATATATATATTATACTTATATACACGTAACGACTTTAGTCCACTCGATCACGCTAGAAGGGCCTCGCGTAGACAAAAAACGCCACTCGATCACGCTACTTGACACCTTTTTTCTCTTTTTACCTCGCGTGGGCTATATACACCCCCGTGATTATCTCACTAAGTCGAGTGGACTACATACACCCCCGCTACCTCGTATTTGACCCAAAATCAATCAAACTTGATACAATTCGACCCGCTGCCAATTCATCATAATCAATATTTCCTGTTAATAACATGTATCCAAACGCATACAATCCAACCACAAAAAACATCCTGTGTATATCCGATCTTGCGCCGCCAGGACGTACATGTTGTTCATATCTCTTAAATAACGCATGATATCGGGTCGTTACTTGTAAGTCTTTTTTGGTGCATTTTTCCTCTTTCGAACCATCCATTTTTAAAGAAAAAGCTTTAGGGTTTAGCGGGTTTTCTAATAATGTTTCGAATACTTTGGTTATATTTGATGGTATTTGTACCCGTTTATCACTAATAGAAACCGGACGCGCTTCTATAGTTCCCAATTCACCCCATAATGTCGCACTGTACCGGCTGAAGCTATACCGCTTTGATATTTTCCTGACGTGAGCTACACTTTCTGGCCTGGTTAAATCTATAGTTTGCATCATTTGGCGTATTGCGCTAATACTGGTATGAGGCTTGTCTTTTTTGCCTATGGATACAATGTTTTTAATAATATCGCCCTGCTTATCATACTTCCCGGTACAAATAGCCGCCCCGGTAATTAAACACCCACGCACAATAGCATTGGAAATATCACTTGTATTAAGGCCCGTAATAAAACAACACGATATAGCGCGATCTAACAGAAATACATAATAATTATTAAGGCTAAAAATAGTCCTTTGCGTTCCCATCTTATCGCCCTTACCATTAAAATAAGCCCCTGAATAAAAGATATCTGAGTCTATGGCCAAATCTTCAGGGGTTATTGCATCTTGATGAGCTTGGCTTAATGTCTTTTCCATGTCATTGGTTCCGGAAATACCTTCATCCGGGTGAACATCCCAGTATATGTTAACTTTACGAATTGCTGTTTTTTGCATCAATTACACCCCCCCCTTTATTTTATTTCATCTTTTAATTTCCGCGCTTTCAACTTCCTTTTTACATGCTTTGCTTGATTGTAATAATTAATCAACCAGTTAGCAATTTTCAACGCGCAAGCCTTCCTTGTCCCATAATAAAAATGATACCCGTGTTTCACTTCCCATGATGAAATAGTAGCATATACAGAAGACGGTTTAACCCCGGAAAATGTTAACTCCGGGGTCATTATTTCCGCCTCTTCACACTCAATAACAAACGCCTTGAACCCATAACCCCGTGTACGCTCAAATAAGTTATATAATCTTTCCCTGCCTTCACCGACAATACTGCCGTAAAAATCTGACTGACTCTTCCGCTCAATACATACACTATATTCCATACCCTCTATACCATAATCACCACTTTCTAATTTACTAAACACTATAGGAATTTTACCGAATTTCAACGGCTGCTGCTCCCTGGTGTCTATTACTATTTTGAAATCTTTTGGTATGGGCGGTATGTAATGAACACGGGATGGATTTATGCTTATCTGAGGGGTCGGTATTTTGTTATTCGGACTCATTTTTATCACTTAATCCTTACCCTTTCACCTTTTTTATTACGAATGGTTAATATGTTTGAGTGGCTATATTATCATCTTCAGTGTGTACGCGTAATTCACCCATAACAACTACGTTTCTTTCTTCAAACGCTTTAATATTTTCCTTTTCTGCCTTCATTTTTTCCTTAATATCTGCTATTTTATCGTTATTACTAATTAATTCTTTACTTAGTTTGTACGCCTCTTCTATACTATTTGCCATGTTGATAAATCCTTTCAATTAAAAAATATATTAAATAAATACTAAATACATACTGATTAAATAAATCTATCTTCTGAATGTTTGCTTAAATGCACCTAAATAATTTGTATGTTTCCCGCAGCAAGTACATTCCCATTTAGCGATTTTACACATTGTTTCGAACTCACACCCGTCACAAATATAACCTTCTGCTTTACATTTTTGCATTTTTTGTATCGTGTAATTGTTAACTTTTTTCTTTGCTTTGCCCATAGTAATAAATCCTTTCAATTGTATAAAAATCAGATAAGCCGGGCGGCATATCTACCACCCGGCCCACTGCACTATTACAAAACTTTACTATTTACTATTTACTATTTATGTCTCAATCTTCCCATTCTTCATCGTCCGGGGCTATTTCTGTAGCCGCTGCACTTGTCACCGCTGCTTTAGCTGGTGTTTCCACCTTCGTGTCAGCCGATGCAATCTTGCCTATATTAGCATTTGGAAAACCTTCCTTCTCTTCTCCGGTTTCATCATCTGTATAAGGTTTTGCCGGACTGTGGGTAATATCACACAACACCTTACAACCTACAATTTCCTGTCTCATTTGTTCATGGAATTTCGGTTCCTGGAGAATCTTAGTTTTAACCGTTCCAGTTTCGGAGAGAATAGACTTTTTCCCGGCTGCCAAACGTTTGGCATTAATTTTCTCGAATACCCCGGAAGCTTTACCAATTCCCACAATTTGAGAAAGTCCTTTATTATCTTTAGTACCACAATAAATAGTAGCCTTTTTGTTTAAATCGTCCGCATCTTCAGCATGGAAAATCAAGCCATTACCCTTTTTAGATAATTTGATTTCTCCGGTAAACTCCATTAACACACCAGTTCCATCTTTGATCTTGCCACAACGCGGCAACTCAAAACCGCCCATATCATCAGTACCGTCTATTTCTGCGTTTGGGTCTAACTCTTTTGTATCTGACATATCTATACATCCTTTCTAAAATTGTTTTACTACATTAAATTAAAATACTATTTATCCCGATTAACAAAACCCTTTCTTATTTAATCTGTAAAATATTCTTGCTTACTAATTCAACAGCATCAAACGTTTCACCTAATTTAATAGCCTGTTTCATTGCTATTTTATCTGCTGTTATTACTATTTTTTTTACCTTATCCGGCCATTTTCTTAAATCCATCTTATCTTCATCAATTTCAATAGATTCTGATTTTCGCCAAGATAAAGACGATCTTGAATCTTTTATCTTTTCTCCATCAAGTAAATAAGTTTTAATGAAATTTTTAAGCCATTCCATTTTATTTTCAGCTACTTTTTTTCTTGAATTTAAAACTTTCATTTCTGCTTTGTATGCTTCTGCTTCTGCTTTTACAGATTTAAACCATGCCGCTAAATTCAATAACTTTTCTGATTTCATGCCTTTGAATTTTTCATATTGTGATTCAAAAGGAAAATCTGTTATATCACCTTCATGTTCTTGCGCGTATTCGTCTAAAAGCCCTTCTAGTTCTGTTAATTCATCCTGTATTTCATACAGTTTCATGTTATTATCCTTTCGTTAAATTAAAATACCACCTAACTACTAACTGAATACTAATTGCCCCTAAATTAGTATTCACCCAGAACTTCTACCTTTTCATCATCTGCTATTTCTATTTCGTCTCCTGGTGCCATCGGAATAGTTTCGGCTTGTCCTTTCTCTGCAAACCATTTAAAAATTTTATCTAACCGGAATGATGTTATTAAATATTTAGGCTGTACCCCGCGCCATTTCACCAAATATCCTTGGCTACCTGAAAAACTTAATTTTGGCGGCCACTGTTCTTTGCCATTTTCATCCAACCTTGGCATGACATAACCAATGTAATCAAAATAACCTTTCAATGCCTTGTTATAACCCTTGTAATCAAAACAAGGGGCCGCTTCAAGTTCATTATTCCACTTCGGGTCGTACTGCATTTGCGCGGTGCCAATCACCATTACGCCTTCATTTGCTATGGCTTTCAATAAATCAGTTAAACGGGCCATTTGAGAATTAATCGTACTCACTTCTGTCCAATCCGTTTTAGTCATTGCAGAAAGTTTACCTACATCCAAGCCTTTACGGTCTGCGTTTCTGTCGTCTTCTACTCGTATCGCAAGTTTACAATTCATCCAATGAGTAAGAGAATCAAACAAAACCGTCCGGTATTTAAATACAGAACCGTCTTTGCGGCATTGACGTATCTTCAATAACATACGATTTAACGTGTCCATAACGTCCTCATGGGATTCCGGCATTACCGTTTTAATGTCTATGGTTTCGCCCTTGTCGTTACATACCGCCACGGCCTTTAACGCGTCACCTTCAGCACTAATACAATAAATCGGCTGTGGGGCCGTCCTAATAATGGACGTGGTTTTACCGCTGTTAGTTTCCCCGTATACAAGAACAAATGGTGCGTTGTGATCTTCCGTTAATTCTAGCATATATTTTTACCTCCTTTTTGTTTACTGGTTGCGGCTTATAAATTAAATTTCAATAAAAGTAATATAAATAGACGGCCCGCATAGGTAGCGATTTAAACAAGACTCTGTACCGTTCCTAAAATTATAGTGGCACTGATACCACCGTTAAAAATCATCGTCATCATCAAAACTATCGGTCACGCTTGACGCTTCCGGGGCCGGTGTTTTTTTTATCTCTTCAGGCTCTGGGGTTACTTCGTCCGGTTCGTCCCATTCGTCCGCACTAAAAGTCTTATCTAAATCTTTTATATTTTTCCGCCCATCATCCACAAGCTTACACTCTCTTAATAATACCGTTTTATCATCTTTCTTTTTGTTACCCACTGTAGCCGTGATAATTTGAAACCCCTTTTTCATTAGATTTTTTAATAATTTTTCTTGGTTCACATCGTCTAGCATTTCAAAATCATCAATAAACCTTACTTTTAATTCCGGATTTAGGTTCATAGCTATACGGGCTACCAGTAATTCAAGTTCGCCTTTGCTGAAGTATGGCTCCCGAATTAATTTACCATCTTTGGTTAGGTTCCCGTCTTCGTCTATCTGAAGGCCCTTTATACCAAAAGATTTAGATTGTAAATATTTGGCGCGTTCGTCTTGTATGTCCTTTTGTAGCTCTAAATTATCGTCAAGGTACCCGGTTAACTCTTCTTTTTCTGCTATATTAGTTTGATATGTTTCGTATTTATAATATACCTCGTTCGATTCCACAATGTCCGCTATGGCTTTGTTAATTGGTTCCAATGATACCGGAGTTTCTATAACTGGAAATTCTTTTATAGTAATACTGGCTTCAATTCGAAATTCATTATATTGCGCCATTCGGACATCATGGCTTTTTGTTATGGTATCAAAGGTTTCCATTTCTTTGTTCATGTCCGCATCTATGGCTTGTATTTTGTCTTCTAATGTACTCAATAGGGCTGTTAACCGGGCTTGCTCTGTGTTATGTTCTGTGGCGGCCTTGTACTGCAATTGTAGAGCGTTAATATCTTTCTTTTCACACGCTACCACTGGGGCCAAATCGCCTATTTTCTTTAAATCCCTCCGGTACTCTGCCGCGCCTTCCTTCTTTTCTTTTAAATCATTATCATAACTAGATGTATCTATACCCATTGCCTCCGCCTGCTCTTTGCCTGTTAACGCACTAAAATGAGATGCAGAAAGGAAAGCTACGTTGAATAAATTCTCCATGTATTCCTTTGTTAATTCTGGATACAAAGAGGAAGAATCAATTTTAATAGTGTTTGTTGATTTGGTAATATGCCGGGTTAATATTACATCTATGTCTTTTTCTTCATCATGTAACGTTATTTCTACGTCAAGGGATTTTTTACCCTCGGTTATAAATCGAAACCTCTGACCAATTAACGCCCCTGTTTTGGATTTCTCGGCTATACCTTTAAACCCGGCCCATAATGCGGTCAACCCTACAGTTGTTTTACCGTCCCCGTTCATACCTACTAAATGTGTGATATCATCATTAAAAACTAATTCAAAATCTTCAAACTTTGCAAAATTCTTTAATCTTAATTGTTTCAGTTTCATTATATCCCCCACTGATTCTATAAAAATTTATCCTTATTATTTTGTCATATAATGCAATTGCTTAGCATAAAATCGTAACTCTTCCGACTCTTTCAGAAAATCTTGTTGCTTGTATTGCGGAGATATATCGTTTAAATGATTACATATATTAGCAGTGTTCATGCCATCAATACGGGCCTGTATTGCTATAATATGCGCGTAAACCTCAAATACACCTGCTAATGTCTTTATACTGTTATCGTCAATTGGTGGCTTGCCTGGACACTTTGGATTAGAGCTTGTTTTGGCTTTCTCATTGCTAAGTATTTTGCTTTTGTTTATTGATGAATTTCTTGTTCTGTTTGCTTGATCATCTGCACCACTACCCATATGTCACTTACCCTTTTAATGGTATTGTACTGGTAAAGCTTAAAGGCTAAAAACCAAAAGAATTAAATGATCCACCCTAACGGGTGAGGTAAAAGCTAAAGGCAGTCTTGGCTCCGCGCTCCGCTTGGTTGCCCTCCGGGCGGGTTCGTGGGATTGATATGTGCGCCCGTTGGGCTATCTGGTACTATAGGCGGGTTAGGGTTCTGCCTTCGGTGGTTCGTCCTCACGATTACCACTGTATTTTTCCCCCTTTCCCCGCCCGTTGTTATATTATGATTGCAACTTCAATTTCCTGCTTTCTTTTTTTCTTGTAGTAAATACATCAGTTGACATTGCTCCGTTATTCTCACAAATATCTAAATAATCACATTTGAAAGGCATTAAACACCCAGTACCATTTTTCAACCATACATCTTTTTTAATACTCAATTTGACCCAATCCGCTACTATTCTATAATATTTTATAGTTTCTTCAATATCAATTTCACCGCGTCCAAACTTAACCCCAAAATTATGAGTCTTTGGATTATAACCAGGAAAATAATGAGAAGGTTCGGCCACCATAACCCGTGTAATACGCGCGCTGAAGTCCTCTAAACTTTCATTTTTGAATTTCCCGGTACGTTTTATTTGCGGAACACGAATAGCCCATATCGTCCCGGATATATAATTTTCATTTGACATAAAGTACGCGGCCAACTTCGACCGGATATAGAAGAGATTTGTATAATAAGACGGATTACTACCCACCTTCAACTCAATAAAACTTTTCCCGGTTGCGGACTCTAAATCTAAAAAACCTTTAATACGCGGCTGCCCATCAAGCTGAATATCAAAAGATTTCTGGCCTATGTATTTTTCTTTTACTTTATCCGTGTTAATCAACTGATTAAAAGCTTTAATTATCCCGATTGCCTTAGCTCTCCACATTGTTTTTATTTCATCATTTAGATATATTTTAGGCTCTCCGGTTAACAACGTCCCTGTGATGTAACTATCCACAAGTAATCCTATTTTCAAAGGATCTGATTGAAATTCAGGTTTAAGTTGTAAGCCCCGGATATTACTATAATAATAAAGAGTAGGACATCTTAGAAAATTTAATAATCCGCTATGACTAAGACGGGGTTCATTTTTTTCAATCCATTTTTCACACCTAAAATATTCAGGGAGATTGCAAAACCCTCCATCAAGTAATGAGTCACAAGATTTTTTATTTACTTCATTTGTTTTTAATTCACAATTTACCATAACTTAATTTTCCCCGTCCTCCCCCACCTCATACATACTATACACACGCTTTTTTGCATGTTTGTATTCCGTAAACCTTACTATTGGCCAATTAAGATTTATTATATGTTCATCCGCTTGTTCCGATACTACAAACTGTACCTGTTTTTCTTTTTTATCCGGCATATAAAAAATAAACACATCTTGGTTTACTGTTTTATGAAAACTTATACCATGATCCGGGAAAACCTTAAAAACCATTTGCCGCATTATATCCGTTACCCATTCATGCTTTGGTACTAAACATATCACGCCGCCCGCGCTTGTAGTCTCCATCACCCCTGCTACAATGTGGCATTCTGCAAACGTCCGCCCGGCCCCCCTGCCGGGATTATCCATACTAACAACCGTATGTAACCGGGTTAAATCTGTATAATTATATGATTTTATACTTTTCATAATAACCCCCACGGCCACGGTGTTGAATTAGTAACTGTAAAACTGAGTTAACATCTTTTGTCGTTCTTGTTCAGCTTTCATATGTTCAATACTTTCTTCTATCCATTCTATTCTATCCCTCGTATCCATCGCGTCATCCCTTACGCTCTCTATTTCACATTCCAACTCTTTAACCTGTGTATTTAAACCATATATCACCGGATTGATAATACCTTTTAGTTCTATCATCAATAAATCAATAACGGTTTTATTTGCAAAAGGAAACCGCCTTTTTATGGCACTCTCCATGCTTTTGCCTTTTTCCTTGTTTATAAATGTGATATTTTTCATTTTAATTATATTTATTTTTTTTGTGTTATTGTTTTGATTAACTTATCAGATGCTCTTCTGTTATAGATATGTGCCTTTTTTCCGTTGACCATTTCTTGCGCCATTTCTTGTAACCAGGCGCAGCATTTCCTTGTGTCACGTCTCCGTCTTAAACTTTTGGTAATCCGTCTAAACATCCAAACGCCCCCATATAACAAAATAAAGAAAGAAATATAATAAACTACAATTTTTAAAAATATACCCATAATTAATACCTCTTCAATCCTTTTCAGGGGGTAGAGTTTTCATCCTTTTAAAAATGGCTACGCGGTTTTGTCTAATTGAGTCCCTATTACTTCGCTTTCATCTAATGCTATATACCTTGCGCGTACTTCCTTTGATTTTCCACAACTCATTTTACCTTCGCCACATTCCCCGGACACGCAACCAGGACCGGCACCTTTAAATAATAACGGGGCCACTTCTTTTACCCTCAACAACATATCAAACGCCATGTTTCTAATTTCCCATTGTGCACGGTTACAACATCTTTTATTAAAAAAATGTAATAACGTCCGGGCGTTCATGGTTATAAAGATTTTCGTTTCCGTAGCGTTAGGCAATACATAACGCGCGTCTTCCGCCGGTATATCCACTTCAAGTAATGCTTTGTATATCTTGTGCGTTGCTTCCATCAGCCTTATATATTCTTCATACGCCGGGCGGTTTCCCTGTATGCTTTCCGGGATGATATAATCAAAAGTATCGGCTAAATTAACATATCTTTGCGACTGTTGAGAATAACTGGACAATCTATGTCTAACTAACTGGTGACTTGTGACACGGCTAATACCTTCCACGCCAAAAGAAAAACTAACGTGCTCAAGCGGGCTATCATGACCCATACTAATTAACTTTTTAACAAATTGTCCGGCCTCCAACGCGTCTATTTTTTTACATAATTCATCTATGCTGCTAGCGGAGTAACACAACTTTGCTGCCTTTGCAATTTGTTGCTCTGCATCCGGTGTATGGCTTAATAATTTAACTAACATTTTATATACCTCAAGATATTAACAAAAATAAATTAATATTTTCTAATTAACACGTTTAATTTTTTTACCTCGGTCTATTTCCTGTTGTCCTACCGTGGTAAAAAATGCCGATAGACTACGGTAGCCTGATTTCTTTGCAAACTTGGTTAACTTTTTATGGAATTTTTCACACATACAAAACGTAAAATTCTTTTTCTTTTGAAACAATTCAACCTCTATTTAAAAAGTTACAAATATAAAATATTGATGTTGCGCTGGTAGCTATTAAAACACAGATGATACTATATAAAAAAACTATATGCCGTTTGTAATTCCTGATCTGGTTGACTACTTTTAGTCCTTCTTTACCAGTTCAAAATTTATAATCGTTTTCATTTTTACATACTTGGTATTCTATGTTTTTATTATCCATGATTATTTAAATGATCCGCCACCGGGTTAAAATTTTCCTTTACTGCTAACTCTTCAACATATTCAACGGCAGAAATTTTAGACTTGAACCCGCTTTCTACTTCCTCCCACTTTGCGCCGTTTGGGTTTGAGTATTCAGTATGGCATAATACTAATTCTTTTTTTTGCTTGTATATAACCCAATCTTTATTTTTTCCGGCGATGACCACACGGTACCTGTAGTGTATCCCATTTGCCAAAACGTCCCAAACCCCCACTTTAATCATTGTTGTTCTTGCTGACATAATTCCACGTCCTTTCATAATGCGTATATAATTTTATATATTTAATTACCAACAACGGCGGTAACTTCTTTTAATCCTGTAGGGGTTGCCGGGAAAATAATATCTTTTGCCTTACCTGATACTTCCGTACTATACCCACTTTCATTTCCGTAATTATCAAATGCTGTTAATGCTAAATAATACATTGTCCCTGTTATTAGTTTCCTTACTGTATATTGTGTTTTTGTATCTAACGTAATCGGCTCGTTATATATTCCAGACTCAACGCCAACATACACTTTATATCCAGCCAAATCGGTTTCTTTGTTTGCGTCCCATGCTATAGTAATTCCTCCCTCATTATCTACGCTTTGAGCTGACACTAAACCTGAACAGTAAAACCATAAACCACATAATATTAATATAATCAAAAATTTCGTAAACCATTTCACAATATTTATAGCATTTATAGCATTCATAACAAATACCTACTTTCTTTTAAAAAATTATTATTTTTTGCTTTCCCCTAACTTCCTCAACGCATTAATACTATCCATGAGACCTTTATATACTGCACGTGCTCGCACATTTACAGGTATAGTATTATCTAATTCATGTCGATATCTTTCTTTTTTCACTTCCTTGCTTTTGATATAATCAATAATCGCTTCATTCATTGTGCCACCCCTACTGTTAAAAAATTGAAGAAAAATTATACCGCTAATATTAATAAACAAATTGCAAATACACTAAATAAACCCGCGCCTAATACTTTATAAAATCCGCTTGATAATTCCATTTTAAACCCCTTTTTTGACCGGACGAAATATTAAAAACTTCTTATACTATTATTATCGCCCGCGTGTGCGGAAACTTTAGCAAAAAATAAATTAAATATATAAATCGTTTGCCTTGATTACGGTTGTCTTTCTGTAAGCAAATCCGCGTTTGATTGTCTTGGTACATTCTACTGTATTTTCTACTTGAACCTTTTGCATGTTTACAAGTAGTGCGTCAATTTCATTTAGTATTTTTTCGTTTTTGCTTTTCATTTTCGGCCCCTTGTGGAAAAGTTTTTAATATTAATAATTTCTTATACTATTATTATCGGTCAAGCTTGAATAACTTTAGTAAAAAAATAAAAAAACTTATAAGACTGAATCATAAATATTTTCAACGTATTTAATTGAATACTGATCCCCGTCTACAAATCGCGCTTTAAAATCTTCCTCTTTTATCCAACTTTCAGAAGGGTAATAGCCATGTTCAAATAAATTATAACTTACATAGTACCCATTCCATCCATAACGATTTTCGCTTTTTGCTTTAACTATTATTTGGTTATTTTCGTTTCTCATTTTTCGACCCCTTTTAAAAAAGTAACAAATTTAATTTAACTGCTAGTATGTATCGCATATCCCGTACCAAACGTTAAACTTCTTTCCCTTAGAGTATAGGTGGTTTCCCGGTTGAATATGTATCATATTGGTGCGTCAATTTAAACCATTGCTACTTTTTGAAACACTCGGTTGTATGTAATTTACTCAAGACATATACCCTATCAATTGCCTTTCTTCAATCAAGTGATTACTCACATATACGCCTTGAATGAATCACACACAATCTATTTAAAAATCCATATTATGTAACAATTAAATAACTATTACATAACTTATCACGTAACTAACTACATAACAAAAACCAATATATACTAATTTTTTTAAATGTCAAAATTAAAACAAAATACTTTCCTCTTTTATGGTGGTGGTGGGTTTTGCAATACTACATTTTGTATAAAATGATATGAATTGCCGGCAATCGCTCCGGGTGGATAGTCCGTTACAATTGCCTGAATAAATCGTGGATATGTGAAATGGTAGAAGTTTTCCGGGATGGGCGGCCCGTACTTACTCCCCTATGAAGGAAGATTAATTAACTACTCATGAATATTTTTTTTAAAATTATAGCCAACACTGTATAAGTACCGGCCATGATTATATAAGTATATTTTTTGCTCGTTCTTAAACTTGCTAATTCTTCGGCAACCTCCTTGTCAATAACGACACGTTCCCTGATCTGAATAGCTTTCTGTTCTGCCTCAAAAATCAACTCTTTAGCTCTTGTGTTATGACTCCTTATGTAGTCATTTTCTAATTTTTCCATTCGGGGATTAAGAGGGCATTTAAGCTCTACTATTTTTTTGCATATTTCGTCAAATTTATTATTTATAGCCAATACTTGCAATTCTTCTTTGTCCACGTGCTTATCAAAATGACATTTAAGTTCTTGTAATTCATCTTGGTGATTTTTCGTGTTAGCTTTTATCGTTGCCAGTGCTTCGATTATTTTTGAATTAGAATCGAACATTGCCTCGCCTCTTTCCTTCCCTTTCCTGCTTCTTGGTATTAAAAATATTTTTTACTTTCTATTTTTATAATTCATGTCCATCTGATCATCAATTCTTTCTCTTTCTATTTCGGCATCTATCTTTTTTTCTAAAACTTCTAGTTTTTTCAAAACATCTTCAGGATGAACACTATGATTATTTTGTAACTGTAACCATGCCAAGGCCATTAATCCTGTCATAAAAAAGTAAACCAGAATATTGTTTCTAAATACCCTTCCTTTTATATTCCTTAATTCCTCAAGAAGCGGGCAAGTCAATTGAAATTCCTTTAACTTTTCCATTTTACTTCCTAATTCTTTTTTTACACCCTTAATGCACTCTTCCAATTTTACCATTTCATGTCTGGCCTCGTTAATCAACCCAGTCATATCTTTTTTAATTCCGTCAATATATTCTTTTAACTCTTTATCATTCATATTCTAAATTCTGATAAAATTATCCTACTGTTATAAATCCCGTCTTTGTTTCTGTATCACTCCCCGCCGCACCGGTATCAACTGTAAGCTCAATATCCCATGCAACCGATGATGTAATATCAACTTGACCATCAGTACTGCCACTACCGCCAGTAAGTTCGTTAATTAAATCTGTTGTAGTGTTATCTGTAGATGCGGTTTCAGTTATTTTCACTGATCCACTTAACATAATAGGCCGTGCTCGATCTCCATTTACAAAACCCATGAACCCGCGATTTACTAAACCCGGTTGACCCGGCACTTTTTGAAATGTTACAGAATTTTTATTAAGCACTTTATACAACGACATAGTACCCGCCGTGGTTTCACTTAATATTTCCACTTCTTCTGAGAAATTCAAATAATCAGATTTTGTATTTAATGTATCTATAAAATCTTTAGGCGTATTCATAGTATAGTATAGTTATGATTTTGTAAAACTTGTCAATGGGTTTTCGCTTGTGCTGAATTCAACAAACGCGTCACCGGAACCTGTAATCCTACGTTTCCAGGAATATGTAGGTGATGTGTTACAACCTTCAATCGATGTATTAGTAAATTGCACACTTAAAGGACTCGCTCCCGCTGACGGTAATGCGGTGAATAATGCAACTGGCACAACTGCTAGAGATATGAAATCCGTTTCTGTTGCATCTCCATAATCTTGCGTTGCAGTTGGCGGATATGTACGCGTTTGGAAGGTTGCATCATTGCCCCATTGTTGCACTGGTGGAGTTGGCAATTCTACCTGTGGTAAAATTTCCGCTGTTACGTTTTTTCCTGTTGGCCAAACTACATCTTTTAGTATGCCCATAGTATGCCATACATTTGTAGTCGTTGGCGTGATAGAATAACCGTTAATATTAATAGAGCCAATTATATTAGCGATACCAATATATACTTTAGTTTGTATCTTTACAATCGCTGGCACGGTTGACGTTGAAAATAATGTCAATATCGGGATTGCGGTAGTGTAAGCATACAAAGCTCCATTGAAATTTAAAGTATGTTCTGCATTTTTATTAGCTAATGGTGACGAAGCCCTTGCGGCCCATGCAAGAGCCGGTGTAGTATCAGTGCCGTATAACCTTGTATGACTCACAAGGCCAGGGTTCCATACATTACTTGTTATTGCCGTTGCCGCGCCGTCTGTAGCTAATACAGTTAATGTTACATCATAAGTTTGACCCGGTGAACCTGTATATACATGCGATGGGTTTTCACTTTCTGAGATTTCACCGTCTCCAAATTCCCATAACCATTCCCTCTGATACCCTGCATCAAGAGTGGTTGTATTTGTAAAATTAACCGTTAACGGACTAACCCCACACTCTACATCTGCCGTGAAACTTACTGTGACAACTGGTGCCATATTATATTCCCCTCCCTACACCGCGTGTATTAACTACAATTCTATTTTCACCATCTGCTAAATTTAAATAATATTGCAGCCGTTTAATTATCCCACTGAATATAATATTACTATCACGTTCAATATCTATCCTATCACCTATCTGCGCTGTCCGCCCTTCAAAAACAGGAATTTCAAATTGTGCCGTGTATGGATTTCCATGCTCTAATAAAACTGCATCACATATATTCCGGCAATGCGTATCAGTTTCTATATATGGATTTTCGTAAACATCCCCGGCCATAGTTGCCGTTATTCCGTTAACCGGCCTTTGTGCTGTGACAACTTTCACCGCTTCTGTTGTACCCGTTCCGTATTTGATCTTAGTCCCTAATACAGTCAATGTATAATTAAAACTTGGTATAGCCCAATATTGAACCCCACCACCCTCAAGCATTACTATATTATGTTTTAACTGTATAACATAATCATCACCGTCAGTACTAAACGACCAATCCGCGCCGGTAATTGTTTTTGTATATGTATCAAAGGGGACAAGTGCAGTATCAAAACTCCCTGTTGATGTAAATGATATACTGTTTAACCCTTGTTTCCTTATCCTATGCTCTTGCACTACGTATTGGGTTGTTGTGTCAAAATTATTCCAATATACAACATCAGCTTGTACGGTTCTAGGATCGGTGTCTGTCTTGCTCCCTGAGTATTCCGCGATAGTTTCCCCGGACCCTATTACAATTTCCGCGTTTACTTTTTGAACTGATCGCGTTGTTTGCTCATTGATTAAATTATCAAAATCAATTGTAAAATTTAAAGAGTTTTCAAAAATAATCGACTCGTCAACTGTTAGAATATTTGAACTTGATAGCCAATTTTGAACCTCGGAATATACACGTAAATTCGGGTATAAATTCCCCTCAACTTTAGAACCGCTTAACTCTAGGAATTTTCTTGTTGTGTCAATTACGCTTTCATTTGATAAGCTCAAAACCGGATGTGCTGACGTTGATGTATAATCTTCTATAGTTACCCTGTCCTCTAGTATATTCCAACTTTTTTGATTAAGTACACTCTGGATTATATCTTTCATCGTGCTAAAATTATTAGCATATGTATAATTAAAACTGCCCGGAAATTGTAAGATTCTTGATGAGATAGGGATTATAATACCACCATCTTTTGTGCTTACAAAATAATCACTACCATCAATTACTGAATCATTGCCAACCCACTCCACGCCCCATATAGGACTATGGCCGGTTGATAATGTCCCCGCATTGTTTGCATTAATTGATCCTGTATGTACATCGGTTATATTAGTTGATATATATTCTCCGCGTGTTTGATGAATGCCTGAATAATCATAACCACTAATGTTCAATGCTTGGTGGTCCTCATTGAAATTCACACGTTTTATTATGCCTGTAAATATTGGTATTGAATCTAAAACTTGACCGGACATATCGGCTGCACCAAATGAGATAGACACAATTGTGTTAATTAAACTTGCTGGTTTTATTGGTATTGCCGCGTCAGGGTCTTGGTTTAAAACCAAACTAAACCTTGCCGCAGCATTGTCCTCGCGGGTGACTTGTATGCGGCCTGATATAAATTCAGATTGATTGATAGAGTTGATAATCACTTGCGCTGATACAAAGCCCGGAACGCCACTATTGAAAACCTCAACGCCAATGTCAGGGTATGATATAGTAAAGCCATAATTACCTATATCAACGAATTGGAAATCATCCGGTGAAGTCTTGGTTATTGTAAACCCATAATTACCTATATCAATATATGTTTGAGCTTGTATAGATTCGTCAGTTATTGCAAGCGCGTAATTACCTGTATCATCATGATCAGCCATTGTATTTAATTATGTGTTATGTATTTCGGATTATGTATTTCGGATTTTAGAAAACAATATTACACGCCTACCATTGTTGGTGTTACCGCGACTGTTTTTGTGTCTAACACGTTAAAAGGTGCTCCTGAAAATTGCTTGACCGCGATAAGCTCACCGGCTGTACCTGTAGAGACATTACATATAAAACTTCCATAAACATTTCCCCAATCCGTAGTAGCGGTGAAAGTTTTTTCAAGATTTGTTGCCGTATCTGTTACTATAGTCCAGTCCGCGTCAAGTAACTGTATCCTTGCATAACCTGACAATGCAAGCTCTGTTATAGTGGACAAAGTTGATCCGACAACTGGCTCTGTGGCATCAGTATATAACCCTAAATAAAGAGCATCAGCCCCCCTATCAGATTGATCATTTTCGAAATACCACGTTAAAAGTGACGTAATCCCTTCTGTTACTAATTTTCCCGCCATTGTTTACACCTCCGATAATATTAAATTTAAAGTCCTTGAATTATTAGTTTGATCGTTATCTGTACTAAATGACAATACCTGCACCGTCCCCGTAAACTCTGATATTTCAGTATAGGTGCTGTCCTCAGTCCATATAGTTAATGCTGTCCTGTATCCTGATTCATATAGCGTTTGGAAGTATACCTGGGTTACTATATCATAAACAGAAATAGATAGATTTATGACTTTTTTATTAAACCTGATAGTCTGGGTGATCAATGTACCATCTTGTGTGCGTCGTGAATTAACAGGGTTTAGATGCTCCATACTATAACTCATACCGCCCGGTGCGTCTTCAAAATATAAAGTTTTATTACCTAAACTAAAACTTACATCTGGTGTAAATTCTAATAATTTTATTGTAGCCATTTTATATTAATACCTCAATCAATACGGGTTTTTCTTCCTGCTTCGAATTATATTTATATTTTTAATCTCACTTATAAACTCAGCCGCTACGTTTTCTGTAGCTGTCACAGGGAATGATTTATCGTTCATGATTAAATTTACATTAGCCGCCGGGCTGGTTGATCCCTGCACCTCTCCGCCTTCATTAAACTTTTGAACTGGCAGGGCGTTGAATAGTCCGGCGATATCACCACGGTTAAACGCTTGCGCCGCTCCACGTCCTAATTTTTTTACTGACTCTTTACGTATAACATGTTCGCCTGGCTCCGCCATAATTGGGACGGTATCACCACCGCCATAACCGGGTATGTGTCCGCCTGTATTAAATCCGGGGCCAAACCGTGTAGCTTTTCTAGGATCAGAATCTTGCAACGGACCTACGAAATCTTGTGAAGCTTGAGCGGCTTTCTGCCTTGCCGCCGCCGCCTTTGAAAGAGTATCAACCAGTTTTAACATTACTTCATTTTCTTCTAGCATTTTTTGTTTGCGCTGTTCACTTGCGGCATTTTGTGCCTCTGAAGCTTGTACAGACGCGGCTTTGGCGGCTATTAATTCTGCCTCTTTAGCTTTCTGTTTATCAATACCTTCTGTTGAAGTTTCAACTAACCGTTTATTTACCGATGATATCCGTTTCTCTAACTCTTCTGAATCGGTAGCTATGGTATCTGCCGCACCCGATGTGATACCTATAAAATCGGTAACTTTTGCAATACCAATAATTGAATCGTTTATGGTTGATGACATTTGCAACCATGCTTTTTGTACTTCTAAAACTGTACGTATTCCAAATGAACTGATTGCTTTGAATAATGGTATCAATACATCAATAGCGGCTTTTATTGCTGGCAATGCCTCTGTACCAATTGTCTGGGCCATGTTATTAAACGCGGCACCTAACCTTCTAAGCTGTACACCTGTCGCGCTCATTCGAGTATCGACTTCCTTGTTGATAGAATCCGTATCTTTTAACGCATTATTTGTAACTTCAATTGACAACCCCATCCCGTCAAAAACTTCTGACATTTTGCCAGCTTGCAGAATACCGGATAATATTGATGTAGTTGCGATTTTTTGATTATTAGACATTGTTTGAAATGCTGTTGACACATCTAATAAGATATCTTTTCCTGATCGCAATTTGCCATTTAAATCAGTTTGACTTATACCTAATCTAGTTAATTCGTCAACAACAGGTTTCTGGCTACCAACCAAGCGTAATAATCCTGATTTTAAAGCTTGCGCCGCTTCGGAACCGGAACCAAATACAGATATAACAGGTGTTAATAATCCCGCTGTTTCTTCAAAACTAAACCCCATCTTTTTTGCAATCGGCGCAATATCACGCATTCCGTTGCCCAGCTCTCGGACATTAGTTGCGTATTTATTAGACGTTGCATTTAAGATATTTATTAATCTTTCCGCTTCTGAGGCTGGAGCTTTAAATCCGTTTAAGGTACGCACTAATAATTCTGACGCTTCCGCCGCTTCTAATTCTGAGGCTACAACTAATTTCAATGACGCTTCGGTTAACAAAAACGCTTCTGATATGTCAAACCCCGCTTGTTTAAAATCCGCCGCGCTCTGCAATACCTCCGCCGATGACACGCCAAATTGAACCGCTAACTTTTCCGATGTATCTGCGAATTGTTCGGCACTTCCTTCTGTATCGCTTAATACTTTTTGTAAGTCTAACAATGCGTCCTCAAATTTAATAGCTTCCTTGACAGCCTTAACACCAAAGGCCCCGGCTATGATCGTACCTATGGTGGCCACTTTGGCTCCCATTGTTACTAAACCGCCTTTTATTTTTCTGAACGATTTTAAAAGGCTACTATTCCCACTTGCTAATTCCCTATTATTCTTTTTTATTTTATTTGTCATAGAGGTGTGAGCGCGCCGTATATCATTGGCGGAAGCTGTACCACTATTTTTAATCTTTTTATATGCGGCTTTGGCGTCTGCGGTAGATTTTTTTATATCTTTCTCCATACGTATTCCAGTTTTTTTAAACGCATCCGCTATTTCGTCTGATTCTTTTTTTGCAACTTCAGCCATTTTGTCAAAAGATTTCCTGGTTTCTCTCTCTAAATCGTTAATACTGGCTTGTGCATCTGAAGTATCGCCGGTTATATTTATTTCCGCTTTACGTTTTGCCATTATTGGTTATTTCCTCTTGGTTTAACAGGTAGTCCTAATTTCCTGAAAGCCGCCGCAGGGTCTGTAGGTTTCTGTTTAATCCCTAACCGCTCGGCAATCGTTATTATAAAACTATCAAATACTTTTACCGGGTAATTAATTATATCACTGTAACTATGGCCATTGGCTATAAGAAAGTCTATACAATTTATAAGGCCATCTTTTTCCTTCAGCTTAGTACCAGGGATATCGTTTTTCTTTTTATCCAAGGTACTATCTTTTTCAGGAAAATTAAACTCAATCATGTATTTAACTAACCCGCTACTTGCTTCAACTGGTATTTCATCGCTTGACACGTTTAAGGTTCCAGCGGCTAATGAAATCAACATAACGGCGGCCTGTTCGCTGTTCGGGTCCTGTTCCTGCATGTATACAATACGGTTTAAAATATTGATTTCTTTAACCTTTAATAAACGCATGAAAACTATAAACCCGGTACCATCTGCCATGTTAATAGGTATCGGTAATTCTTCAAAAAATTCCACATCTTGCCTGATTAATTTTTCTACGGGTGCTTTTTTATTGTTATCTGGTTTTGTGTATGCGTCCATTTAAGCCCCTATAATATTGGCCCCCCATCAGCCGGTAGGTAAAAGCTAACAAGGGGCCATCAATTCTAACTATGAAAATTATTAACCGTGTAGAACCGCGCCGAAAGGCTCTGATGGCGTTACCGTTTTGTCTACCAATATATTAAGAATTACAGATACTTCAGACGCTTCCGTGGATGATAATGGGCTGTCACCATCTGGCTTAACTTCACAGTTCTGTATAATCCATGTAAAATCATCGCCATTTTGAGCGGTAAATTCCAAGCGAGCTGAACCTTTAACACTTGCATCTGCACCAGGTACAACCTTTTCCCGGACACGGGCCGCACTTGTGTAGTCTAATTCAAGAGCTAAGCCTGTTGTTATAGCTCCGCCGTCAATTATCTTGATCTCTCCTGTAATCGCATTTTCTATACTGTAATCCGTATCAAGTGTATACGTTGGTGAGCCGGCATTACCAGTAACCACTAAAGAAGAAATATTGCTTTCCACGGTAAATATTGAACGATCCAAAAGTACCGGGGCATTATGTAGCTCTGTTGTGATACTTGATCCTGTTTGCGTCTGAGTCGTGGTCCCATTGCCAAATAAAAGAATATTCCACATTTCAGCAAAAAGTTCGTCCACGGTAAAAGATAAAGACATACCAATATCTGTTACAATATTTAAATCTTTCTGCCTTGATCGAGTTGTGGCATTATACCCAAAGTGCTCAATTTCTGTTATTGCTTTTTGGATCGCTAACGCGGGAATATTACCCATGTCAAGGTATCCATTCCCGGCGGCTCCGTCTTGGCCACCATCATTAAAAAATACTCTCCCACCGCCTATTAATATATCAGTCGTTGCCATTTTTCATACTCCTTTATTCATAAGGTTTAAAAGCTTTTGTTATATATTCCACTTCAAATACCATTGATATCGTTCCAAGTTTCTTATTCGCTTTTTCAAAATCTAGTAATGCGTTCTGTACTGGTTTTAAATTAATTACTAATCCGCCAAGGGTACAGTTCTGGCCTATGACAGTTATAATATCGGCTATGACCTCTCTTGCTGTTGATGTTGATGTACTTGCCTGTACTCTTGCTTCAACTTCAATTGTTAAAGTATAATAATGTTGTAATCCTTTAACCTCAACCACTTCTTGCGTGTCTCGCAAATCCATACCGGGCAAATCAATCTCTTGGAACGGGGTTGATTTCCACTCAAAAACATTTGATCCTAAATTCGTTTTATGTCCATATAATTTCGTATTTTTTTGGAATATTGAAATTAATTCAGTGATAATTCTTTGCCGTCTTGAGTTTGCCATTTTTTATGTTAGATTCGGAAACACACTCATATTTTTAATATCAGAATGCCATTCACCGGTTGAAATAACTATATATGCTTGGATTTGCCATACTCCAGATTCGTCAAGATCGCCCGCAATTGCTGTATATTTTAATCCGCCATCTGTGCCATCTGTTATAAAAACACCAGGTCTTGTAAGTAAAGTGCCAGACGGATTTTTTAATAATATATTTTTTGTGATCGCACTGGAAATATCAACCGGGACATTATCATTTTTTATCGTTGTTTCCATTATTGTTCCAATGTCGCCAACATGTACTTCTTCCACGATTTCCGTATTTGCAGTTGACATAATTAAAGCTCCATTTCAAAAGATTTTTCTTGATCTATGCATAAATTAAATCTGATTATATCACTCACCAATGCTTCCAATAAAGTTGTTACTTGCTCCGTTGTTGTTGTTTGATCAAATACAGATATTATCAAATCTAATATATCGGCTATGATTACAATATTTTCATCTGTTATAGTTACCTGATCATTGACATTTATAAATGATTTTAAGCTATTACTGATTGACTCGGTTATTAATACGGACTCACTTGCATTTATTGATAAAAACGGTAAGCGTGTTGTTATGGCTTCGGCTATGGTAACGGAGTCATTTACGTTAATATTTAAAGCTGAAATTGCAACTATAACCGCATCGATGAATTCTGTTACTGAAACCTGGTCATTGACGTTTATAAACGATCTCAGACTATTTGCAATGAGTTCGGTTATTGCAATATCTTCTGAAGTATTTATTGATAAGAACGGTAAAAAAGCTGCAATATTTTCACTGATTGCAAACGTATCATTTACGTTAATATTTAAAGCTGAAATTGCAACTATAACCGCATCAATAAATTCTGTTAAAGATACTCCATCATTAACATTAATAAATGATCTCAGACTATTTGTAATCTGCTCATTAATTGCAATTTGATCATTTACGTTTATACTTAAATCAGATACACCCGTAAGAGCTGCATCAATAAATTCTATTATTGAAACCTGGTCATTGACATTTACAAAAGATTTAATCCGATTGATAGGGAAATCAACAACACTTATACTCTCATTAACATTAATAAAAGATTTAACACGATTCGCAACATTCTCTGACACTGCTAATTGATCATTTACACTAACCACTAACGGTGTCAGTGGGTTTAATATAATCGTTATATTTTCTGTTATCGTTGCGCCCATATATTATCCTACCTTTGCATCATCCTTATAATTCATAAACGCCAATTCTTCGCCTCTGCTTGGATACTGTACTCCACTAAAATCTATATGTTTACAAAATAAAGAAGTGTCCAGAATAAATGGATATTCTTTTGCCTCATACCCTGCTTTCTCAACCAATCCATGCTCAATGACCCTTGAGCAAAATTCCAAGTCCTCAGTCCCGGATGAGTTATTCCAGCCATTAGTTTCAGGATCGAATACGGCCCTTGATGGAGTTTCAAAAATACGTTTTACTTTACGCCCTTCTACTATGTATTCTTCAACCTCATCCGCCACCGCTTTTAATAATTTTACATCAATTAAAGTACAACCCATTGGAGTACCATCAACCCAAACTTTATCGCCCATCTTCCAATTTGCATAATATCCAGTGCCTCTTTTGCGATAAATCAAAGGTTCAGAGGGTACAGACTTTGTAAAATATAAACCTGATACTATTGGGGCCTGTGGCTTAATCATGTATTCGTTTATTTTGAGAATTGTACCCATTGGCAAAACCACATCATGGTCAATGAAAAACAACCATTCAAAATTACCTTTTAACGCTTCGTCTGCGACAATGTTTCTTGCATCCGCAACCGCATAACCAAGTGGGCTATGTGGATCAAGCCATCTGATTACATCGACCTGACCCCAGTTACACGGAACGACCTGGCTATATCTAGCCATCACCCATTCGGAGCGTAATAAGCCTGTCATTGGTATTCCAACCATGATTCTTTGCTGTATCGGTTTTGTCGCTTTATACAATGGCATCTTTCACCCCTGCCCTTTCTGCTACTTTCTCAAGCAATACTTCCAAATTTCCATTTGACTGCCAACACGGAAACCCGTCCGCAATCTTCCACGGCTCCGGCTTATAAATATTATACAATGGAAACCTGGAATCAAAATATTGAAATGTTGCTTCATTCCACCCGTTGCAATGTGTCGGGTCTTGCCAATATCCTTGAGAACCAGGATAAGGAGTAGATAACATTAACTGCCCCCCAACCTTCATAATTCTCCATAATTCATCCATCAGCGATATTGAAAATTCAGGCTTAATATGTTCTATTATATGACTGCCCATTATTGATGAACAGCATTCATCTGGTAATGGATACGGAAATACTTCTAAGTCATGCACAATGTCAACGCCTGGTAATTCTCGTTTATCCATACCAATAAACCCTTTTTGTTTATTGGCTCCACATCCAAAATCTAACTTAATAGATTTATTGGATTCTATTATCTTGCTTATGTTGTCCATACAGATATCCTTTCATAATAATCTGTTTTTAATTAATTAAGTCTAATCTGATAAGACATTTCAATATTCTGATTTGTAGCAAGCGCGGAGCTTGTGTAAGTGTTGCCTGCCATCAACGATCCAGATGTAACCGAATTAAACAAACCAATATTACTAATATTTTGAGCTGCTGTAATGAAACTATCAGAGCTGGCCAAAGTCGCGGCAAATTGCATAGTTGAGGTACCATTACTTGCGGCTCTCAGTGTTGACGCTAGCGAAACTGCCGCCCTCTTACTTGCCTCCAACCCTTCGCCTGGAAGAGTAGTTGCGTTTGATGCTGGAGTGCCACCAGTACCAACACTAACATGAGACACTTGTAAGGTCCCGGAAGTTCCTGAAAAAGCGTGCATAAATTTTTCAACACCTACATTCGTCATTATATTTTCAAGCCAATCGGACTTACCTACAACCTTCCCATCTTCTTTAATTTTTAACCTGAAAAACCCTCTGATTCCAACTCCTTCTTTGGTTATATTTTCCAATATTTTACCCTCCTTTTTATTTAATTAATTTAAACTGTTAAACTAAAAGTGCTTTTTGTTGTATACAATCTGCAACTGATATTGTCAATGTACCACCACCTGTTGGGGCAAATTTAACCACCAAATAACTTTGCCCATTTAATGACTTGGCATCATATGGAGGCTCTTGTTCTGCCTGCAATAAAACTGACTGTCCATTTATATCTTCTGTATTAATTGCCATATTATCCCAATTGGTTATCTATGTATACTTTTGCCGTAGCTTCGTACACTTTTAAATATGCTCTATATCTAACTTTGCCGATTCGCCCCGGTGTAAACGTCACATCAAATTGTTCCCATGTCGTGTTGTCAGTTAAAACAGTAGTTGATTTAATAACTGTCTTTGTTACATTGGTAGCGTGATCAAAATATTCTGCTTCAAAATATAATTCTGTCGCAGTAGGCCATGTTGTCCACGCTTCACCTTTCATGTAAGTTGATCTTGTCTGACTCGATGCCGGTACGCCGAACTCTGCCCATTCAAATATTTTGACATAGTTTTTTATGCTCATTGTTGCTAACGGTATTACTTCTATTGAATTATCTGCTCCGCCACTGCGTACAGTAACCGTATTCTTAATAACATCACCATGTGAATGATAAGCAAATGACGCACCTATAACTTGATTGTGATCTTCGGAAAATAATACTCCTGTTTCACCACCACCACCACGACTGCTAAACACTAGCCCTCCAGAAGGTAGTTTTGCCACACGCAATATAATAAGGCCATCCTTGAATAAAAAATCTGCAACTGTGTTTGGCAGTGATGTATCTGTAGAGTCATAACCTATTTTCCCACTCATTATATGATTAGAACCAGAATTAAAGCCCTGTTGATTACTGTACACATTTCCACTCATTGTATGATTAGAACCATAATAAAAGCCATGTTGATTACTGTACACATTTCCACTCACTGTATGATTAGAATCAGCATTAAAGCCATATTGATTACTGTACACATTCCCACTTATTATATGATTAGAACTATAATTAAAGCCATGTTGATTACTGTACACATCCCCACTTATTATATGATTAGAACCATAATAATAGCCCCGGTGATTACTGTACACATTCCCACTTATTATATGATTAGAACCAGTATAAAAGCCATATTGATTACTGTACACATTCCCACTTATTATATGATTAGAACCAGAATAAAAGCCATACAATCCATTGCGAATTATTGATTCAATGAATTGAAAATCATAGCCAGAATTAATACTATGAAAACCTGTTACTTGAGCATTATTGATAATACAATTATTATTCCCACTTGCATTAAGATCATATATGCGTGGCCTGTTTGAATTATAATCGCCTATTCCTGTATCAGAACTCAGTTTCGACAAGACTACATTTCTTGACATATTAACGACAGGTGCTTCCCATGTGTCCCCTGCCCCTGTATCTGCATTAATGTTTATATCCAGTACAATAGTAGTTCCGCTCATGCTCTGGATAGTGCCTAGCTTTATTGCATCAATATAACTTGTACTATCGCCGGCATCTTCAACTTTTATCGTAAGTTCATCACCAATATTCCACAATGCAGACATATCCTGCTTCGTTATTATAGACGTATCATCGTCTGTATTTTCTGCATCATCTTCTAAAGCGGTTTCATCATCACTTCCATAATACGTAGTATCACCAAATATATTTAAAATGCCACCATCTGCAACGTAGATACCTTTTGCATTATCACTTGTCGTATTCCATACTAATTCTGCTGTATATGCAGTTCCTATTATCGTTCCTGATTTTCCTACCCGAAATTCGCCTCCAGAATTAACCCTTATGTCATCATGACCTAATGTGATTTTTGTATTAGCAGTAGTAAGGAAATTAAGAATACCACTTGAATTAATAGTAACTTGTGCAAGTTCATTAGCTTCAGATACGTTGTATGATACATCATGTCCTATGTTAACTATATCACCAGCAAGCCCGGGCCAATCCGTGCCTTTTGCACCAGGAGAAGTATTCCCCCATGTACCCCCATCATCCCAATCGCCTGTACCTGTTGACGTAAATGTTGCCATATTATCCCATTTCCTTTTTTAGTTCTTCAACTGTCATAGATAAAGTAAAATCCCTGTTAACAACATACATTTCCGCTTCTGTTTTTGCGACAATATCCGTCAATTTTCTTTCCCATAAATTCTGGTAATAATCGTATACTATCCGTTGCGCCAATAAGCTAGATTCCCATGTTAAAAATTCACACCATGTTTTATAATCACTATATACTGCTTTCGGATTTGTTACTATATACTTTAAAGATTTTTCTCTTAATTTGTCTTTATCTTCAATTAAGGTTTTTGTTCCTTGAGAAACAATTATAGTTTCCACTTTTTCTTCAATAACTTCTGCATCAAGCCTTACTTTTCTTTCATTAATTATAGTTGTGATTTCTGAGTTTTTCGGGTCAGTCAAAAACAGCAATACTTCATTTTTTATCTTTCCTGTTGTCGCTTCTGTATAATCGACACGAACCTCATATCCCCATCCTCGCGGCACTTTACCCCAATACGTTCCAGCTATATAATTCATTTAGAATCCCCAAATGTGCCGTCCTGCCAATACTTAACCCCGGCCTGTGCAGCTTTAATTCTTTGTTTCAATGCTTCCTTATCCGCTGGGTCTATTTCTACAGCCTGTTCAATCATGTCCGCAATCTTAAAGCCTAATTCGAGTAACGCTCCCACAAGTGGTATTACTTGATTGTAACCCATGTTTTCTACCCCTCGATCAAAATTTAATTTCATTATAAGTTTAAGCGATCTAACTTTTTCCATATGCTTGTATTTGTGCTAATAATTCCATCAACTTAGCGGCCATTATTTTATAACTTGATTCATCCCCGGTATCAACGGCTATTATAGCACCATCCCCTAAAAATTTATATATCGAAACCGCTTCGTTATATAAATCTTTAGCCTCTATACAATCTTCTGCGCTCATAGCTCCGGTTTTACATAATTCCTGGAGGGTTGGTAATGCGGTTCCAATTACCGCCCCCATACTTTCATACGTTAATACTACTTTGGTTTCTCTGGGCATATCCTGAAGGGTTCCGCACCCTGTAAAGCTAAATATTAAAATAGCTATAATTGCGGAAAAACACGCCAAACTAATTATTTCTTTCTCTTTTGCCCTTGTCATAATATACCCACAATTATAGTTAAATTAATAAAAAATCAAGTATTAATAAACCAGTCTAAAAAATATTATTTAATTACTATTATTAACAAGCAAACCGTTAAATTCTGCGGATATTATTGTGTTACTATCAGACACGTCAGCACAATTCCATTTTATATCAGTGCGCTCTGAAAAAGTAAACCATGTGGCATCATTATGATATGGTCCCTCTGTTGTCACTTCTGGATTTATCACAGCGTTAAACACGCCACCATATGGCCTTGCAAGTAATCGCATCACCGCACTACCAGCCGCACCACTTGCTCTGCCTATACGAGCGTTGACACTATCTATGTATAATGTTTTACCTAATGGTACTGTATAGGCTGCAATAGCTGTTTGATTGTTAACCGATGGCATTACAGCAAAAATATTAGCCGTTGTAGTTTTATGTCGTAATGTTAATTCACCCTCGTTAAAACCACTTGACCCCGCTGTTAATACTCGCATTCTCGACCCCCCGCGATAATAGAGGCTTGATGTATGTACGTCAACTGGTGTAGTTCCCGCAAGTGTTACCGTTATAGGATCAGCCTCTGCGCCTGTACTATCTATAAGGTTATATATTTTAACTGTCCTTGCGCCTGTACCCGCTGACGTGTCAGCGGCATCTGAAGAAAATATTTCTAAGATTTCAGATGATCCTAGTGGAAATCCCGTATATATACCAACTCCATTCCACACATCTTGAGGCACCGTACCTGTATCAATGTCTATGTTTTTACCATACTTTGTAAATATTATTGCCCCTGGTACTTCTCCCCGTGCTACCCTGAATTTATAATCTATATTTAAGCCAAATGGTAAATTTGCCATTTTGTTTTTAATCCGCCGATAGTATTAATAATGTAATACCTGTACCGTCCGGCTGATTACCTGTTACGCTATAAGCCATAGACGTTGAAACCTCGGTAAAGATATCACCGTGTATGACTCCGGGAATATCTTCGTCTGCGCATGTAATCGCCGGGGTTAAACTTTCTACATCTTCAATTAATGTTATAAATTCTTTATCGAATAATACGGATATAGTTAAGCCTGTTCGGGCGTTTATGAAATCGTCCGCGAATTGTTCATTATTCATGAAAACATTTTTTATATCTGATACTATCCGATTTCGTAATGTCATTGTTTTGGTTTAGAAAGGAATTCGAGTAGCTAACCAGGATAGCTGAAAGGACAAAAAGCCGCCCGATTAACCACTCGAATGATAAATAATTATTACTAATTACCGTTTACGACACACCAGTAATCAAACGGCCGGCACCTACAAACGTATAAACTTCATCTGTATTCTGCCTTGCTCTAAACACATCACTACGGCTAGATTCAGCGCGGTATTGTTCTGTTACCATTATTTGTGGACTGTCTCCCGTCCATAACATAGTACGCCCAAAACTAGGGTCTTTCAAATCTCTGTTACTGGATACCCTGTACAAACCCGCTATGGTATTGGTCCAAAAATCCGTTAAAGATTTAGACTGGCCTTTTTTCGCACTGTCTGTCTGTGCGTCTGCTACTACCACTTCATCGACTCCAAAATATTGCGCCAATGTTCTTAGTTGTGCTTCCTCTCCGCCTAATTCAATAGGGTTAGTATATTTTAGCGCGTCTGTGATTTCAGCGGTCAAAAGTAAATCGTTTTTACTTGCGTCTGAGACTACCATCAAGTTAGGCTTAACACCAAAATTTGATCTCATGGCCTCTTTTGCTGCTAATACATCTATACGTGGCGTTGCTGTAGCCGCCGTACTCCATGCAACCGCCGCCGCCGCATTACCGATTGATCCGGTATCAAGGGCCATTGTAATCTGCCTTGATTCCTGTTTACGTAAAACCACATCCATAGCACGCATGACTGCGATTGCTTCCGCGTCCATTTGTGCGTCTCCGTATAGTGTACGCTCTGAATCGTCAAGCAATTCTTCAAAACCGTCTTCCTGACAACTATAAGACTGGTTTTCGAAAGTATAATCACTCCTTTGATACGCTGCACGTGGCGCACGCCTTGTACTCTGTGTTTTAAGGAAACTTTCCACTGTGATTAATGGATATTCTCCTTCTTTTTTTGGCGTTTCAAATGTAGGAAATATTTTACCTCCTACAAATCCGCGCCTTGACGCTTCCATAGCATATTCCCACGCTATGGTTCCTAAATCGTTTCTGACGATGGCCGTTGTTTCTGGACTAGGCATCTTTTAAACCTCCTTTTGACTGATTATTTAAATACAAAATAATATTCTTCGTTTCTTTTTTAAACCGGGGCGGGGAAAGGGTTTGATAAGCTCCGTAGGGGTGGAATATTTCGCACCCCCTCCCTGCTTGAGTCATGTCACTTGTTTATGTATCGGTATTCACGACAGGTATAATTTCCACTATGTCACCGTCTGCGGTGGCCGCCTCAACGGCTATACCCAATGGAACGCCTGACACTGCGTCATCTACTTTACCACCGGCGGCAGGGTAGATAGTTGCACCAACCGCAAACGCTCCAGCGGCTACTACTTCATTCGATTTACCACTACTAAACAAATCAATAGCACATAAATCGCCACTGGCTACCACTACTTCATTGATACCTATACCGTGCGTGGTTGCGTCTGCTATTTCAACGCCTACAGGATCGGTAGAGGACGCTGCCACAATAGATACTCTTAATTTCTTTGCTATCGCCTCACTGGCTGTAAACGTCTTCGGGCTTGTGCTTGTTCCCATTTTCTAAACCTCCTTTTAAGATAAAAAATTTATTTTATAATTCCACTAATTAACTTTTTGCTTGTTTTCTTAATTAATACTTTTTCTTTTTAACAATTTCAATGAAATCGTTTTCCGCTTCCGGGTGCGCCTTGCTACATTCCGTAATAGCGGTTCCCTTGCTACATTTATGTTCGGACATGTAATCAGCTACCAACGCTTTTAGTCCCTTTTTACTATCGTCTGTCTGATCGATGTTACTATTGTCAACTCTCATGGCATCAGGGGAACCTTTAGCAAGGGTTTCCAATGCGGTAGCGTTAGACGTGTTTTGAGCTTTCAGGATTTCTACCGCCGCTTCCGGAGCAGTTGTCTTCCCATCTGTTATAAATTTGTCTACCATTTCTTTACATCCAGGATTAGAAAGGGCCTGTAAATCGGAAATCCTTCCGCGCTCTGCCAAAATACCTTCGTCACGGCCTGTAACCTTTCCAGCTTCAACACCTTTGGCATGTTCAGCGGCTTTAACATCCGTTAGACTTTCCTCTATTTCCGCCTTTGCTTCTATCTTGCCTTTTTCGATCATGGCATTATACAAGTCCACATTTTCCGTTTTCATTTGTGCTATCTGTTCAATCAACGTCATCTTTTGCCCTCCATTTAAAGAATTAAAATTATTATCTTTTATGACCTTTGTTATATCGGCACCATTACCAGCACCATTACCAGCACCATTACCAATATTATCAAATAATTGATCCATAGTTAAAAGACCGTCTATCAAACCAATCTTTATAGCTTGCGAACCAATAAACACTTTACCCTCAGCCATTTTATTGACGGCAAGAGGTTTTATATTTTTAAATTTTGCTATACCAGATATAAAAGCTTTGTTAACTTGGTCAACTTGGCTCTGTAATACCGCACGTCCCGCTTCGCTTAACGGAGCCAATGCAGAGGGAACGCGCTTAAATTTCCCGGCGGCAATTTCCGTTTGGGTAATACCCATCATTTTATTAAGTCCAGAAATATCGGTATGCGTGGTAACAGTCCCTATTGATCCGGTTACGGTAACTTCTCCCGTTATAAAGGTTTTATGGGCCGCCGCACCAATCCACATAGCCGCGCTTGCCATCATGCCGGATGTTACAGAAACAATCGATTTAATACTCTGGGACTCAAATATCAAATTAGCAAACTGCTCAACGCCGAACGCATTGCCGCCGGGGCTGTCAATATCCATAACGATTGTATGAACATCTTCACGCCCCAATAATATACGGAAATCTCTTTCCAGAATATCTAACGCGGCGAATCCGCCAAAGAATAACGTAAAAAAATCACTCTTTGGAATAACCATTCCTGTTATCGGTAAAATCGCTATACCCTCTTGGATGGTGAAAGTTTCCGGGGCGATAGTCTGGTCATTAATATTAATGTTACAATTAAATTTATCTTTCATCTCTTCCGGGTTTTGTTTGGCATAAAATTCCAATTGCTTATCATGCATATCATATATTGTTTTTGCATAATTTGGAAGTATGGCCCAAAGAGGTGAAAGTAAATTGTTATTTATCATATTTTATTTATCTCCTTTACTTGAATTGTCCGGGTCCTCATCGTCATTGTCATCGGACTCTTCCGGGGTTTCACTTGTGTTAGCCTTTTGGGTTGCTTCAGCATTTGCAATTAATGCACCTGTACTTCCACGCGCTCCTAATCCGATATATTTGACATTTAACGCGTCCATTGTATTTTCTTCATACGCTGTTTGTTCTATGTTCCTGTCAAAATCACCGCCAATTGCTGCACTTTCTTCCGCTATAGTGGATAATCTACCACCTATTCTATCAAGGGCGGCAGTGGTTTCTTTGGTCGGGTCTATTTGTCCCGGTGAAGGACCGACCCATTTATTTTCAAGGTATGCCGCACGTATTGCAAAATCATCCATAAATCCAGGAGCGGGTACACGTCCAGATAATACAGCTTCTTCAAACCATGCAGCGTATACTAAATTACAAAAATGAGTTTCTAGCCATGTACGCCGGGCCTTGAACATCTTCCACGCTAATAGCATGGCTGATCTACTCGCGGAATAACTCGAACTGAATTGATAATTTAATAATTCGTAAGGTATTGACAACGCCGCGCCAATCTGCCTTAACATAGATTGCATAAACCCATCAAAATTATTGTTTGGTCTTTTCGGGTCTGCAAATTCTACAGACTCTTCATTGGATAGGGTAATAAATGCGCCCATGCCTAATTTATAATCTTGATCGTCTGTCGCCGCATTGGTTTCTTCCGTCATGGCATACGGGCTTAACTCCGTATCACCATCTGGAGATTTTAGAAAAACGGTAAAGTATGAATTAACAACGGCGGCGGCTATTTCCGCATTAGTATATTTGCTTAATTGCTTTACTATTTCGATTATTGGGGCTAAATAAGGCATACCACGTGTTTGATCCGGGCGTAATTGCTCATATATATGCAATATTCTACGTCTACCAGTTGGGCTAAACGCCTGCACCGTTTTCCAGTCTCTTTCATGGCTCTTTTCCGTTCCTGGATTAGTTGTTCGTATATCGTATGAAACTGGCTGGCCTTTATTACTAGTATGAACGCCGCCGGCTAGATTCTTAGTGTTTGTTATATCGCCTCTATTACATACCCTATCTGACTCAATTAATTGAATTTTTAGGCCGTATGGGCTTGTATTACGCATTTCATAGGGCAATAATGCGAAAATGTCCCCGGATTCCAACGCACCACGTAAAACTAAATTAACATTATCGTTAAAGGTCCCTTTACGGTTATAGCTACAATCAAGGTTATTACTCCATAATTTCCATTCGCTTTCAATTAAATTCTGTTTCTGGGCCGCTTCCTTTTCATTTAGTTTTAATACATGGCGATTTAATCTTGATTGCATCGTTAGCCCGGACCCTACCACATGTAAAGCATTAGTGTTGATAGCTCCAGTGGCAATAGGTGCATTTCTAATTAAATCACGTGACCGATTAACAATAGCTTGTCTATCTGTTAACGTGTCCCCGTCTGCGTCACTTTGCGGCGGTCTCCATCCAACCGTACCACGCCGGGTAGATGATCCGCCGAAATACGTACCAGAACGCGCGGAAAATTTACCCCCTTTGGTTACTCTTTGCTTTTGTGCAAAAGGCGGAAGAGAATTAAACTTGACTATTTTTTCTTTGTCCATTATCCAATATCTTCCTTATCATCCTTTTTGTTTTTTGGCTTAAATAAAACTAATCCAGCACATTTCCCGGTTTCGTCAATCGCTACACCTTTTAAATTACACACTTCACCAATATTATTAACACACATGACGGCTAAGCAATGTACTTTACATTCAACCTCCAGGCTATATAATGCTTTTGTTTTATTATCCATGATTTATTTATCCACACAGGTAAACGCACCGGCCCGCATACCACCGCCACGTGCCTCTCGGTCTACTTCTTTTTTGTATTTATCCCGGCCCTTTTCTAAATCTGCCAAATCTGCAAGGGTAACAGACCTGTTATTGATTGTGTAACTTTGGGCGGACAAAACAGCGGTTATTGCGTCTTCGTATAGTCCTAATAATGTTGTAGCTGTGCTCATTCGATCCGTTCCCCTTTCGTTAATTGCCTTTTTTTACGGCGTTTTTTAACTGCTTGGTACTCTACTTTTTCCTTATAACCTTGTAAGCTATCCAACATTTGGTAAATTGTCAAGGACGGATAAATCACAAAAGCAATTATATTTAAAACAGCTATGTTATATACCATTAAATCTAATTGCTCATTACGCTTTCTTGTTTTTATCCATTCGTATTTTTTAAACCCTTTTACAAATTTAACTTTACGTTTTTCCGCTGTTAATTGTTTAAAATATTCCTCGTCTAAACTCATAGGAAAATGAACGTAACCCGGCCCCGCTTCCTCGATCAACAGACGCGCAAATAATAAGTTTTTAATGGTGTCTGTACCGATCATGTATAAATTAACGCCGTTTTTTTGTACTGAAGGTTTACCGGATATAGGGGACCCAGGAGTAGATGATCCCTTAATGGCAAAAACGCTTAATGAGTCGGAAGCTTTAACAAATGCGTATGTTTCGGCTGTATGGTGTCCCCCGGTATCTATTGCCGTTGCTACTATTCGCATTTGGCCTTTGGGGTGGCTGAAAGTTTTCCCTATGTATTCGCGGAGATTATCCCATACCGTTAGTTCCGCCGGGCTACCCATTAAATATTTGGTTTCTATTATGTCGCACTCTTCACCGGAACGCCACCCCACAATAGCACATTCTATTCTATCGTCTTGGACATCCGCCGCCATTGTTAGCATTACAATGTTAGGATTTAAGCCCGGTTGTACTGGTTCCCGTCGATTAAATAGATAACTATATTCAAGGCTTGCCCCTTTACTTTCCCATGTTTCGGCCAATACGGTATTTGTCCATGTTTTTAATAATGGTTCATCTTTTAGTTTCTCAAATTTCAAAAACTCTAAAACTATATCCTCCCACGATAACCAACCTAATGGAGAGTATAAACCGTTAATGTGGAACCCTGGACATTTCCCGTTTTCGGTATTCTCCGCAATCCATTTACCCCTTGTTAACATTTCGGTTTTATGTCTTTCCTCAATATGGCACCCGCACGAATCACAGATATAAGTTACCTCTGATATTAGTTCATATTTTTCGTTTTTCTCAAATTTTATATTGGACCATTGTAGGTGTTGCATGTAATCACAATGCGGACATGGGAGGTTATATTTCCTTTGATCTGATTCTAAATATTCGCGTTCTATTCTGGAATTTTCTTTTTCTGTTGGAGAGGATAAGATAAATATTTTACGGCGGCGTCCGAATGTTGTTGTACGTTTTACCGCTAATGCTATAGGATCGCCTTCTCCTTCCAAATCCAACGGGTAAGAGTCCACTTCATCTAATGCCAAATTACGTATCGGTAACATTCTGAGAGAACTTGCACTATTGGCCCCGGTTAAGACGGTAACGCCGCCCCGGTATTCTTTGCATAAAAGAGTGTTGCCCCCGTCTTTCTCTCTGGATGGTGGTATGATTTCACGTAATACAGGGGAATCTTGTATCATTTCTTGGTAACGCTGCTTACTTAATTTTTTTGCCATCTCCACTGTAGGTTCTACGATCATGAAAGGGCCGGGCGATAAATCTATGCTATGCCCATTCCAGTTTAATATTAATTGTGTTCCTGTGATTTGAGCAGGTTTCATAAAAACAACGAAATCGCAAGGGTGTGAAGGGCTAAGACAATCCATGATTTCTTTTGTGAATGGAACGCGTGATGTTTGATATCTACCAGGGGCAGCGGAACCTTTGGATGATAGGATAACGTTTTCGTCCGCCCATTCCGAAATGTTTTGTTTGGGGTCGAGTCTTAAACCTTTTCCAAACGCATCATTATAAGCTGATTCTGCTTCCGTGACTCTTCTTACCATTTATATATATTTAAAATAATTGTAATTGCTTGCAGTGCGCGTTAAACCGTTTCATTGCTACATCGTAATAGTCTTTGTCTAGTTCATACCCTGTTAAATACTAAATTCATCATCTATCGTACATAAACGTAACAGTTCCCGTTATAGCAAGTGCCGATAACCAATAGCAAGTATCTGCATATGATTTATGCCACAACCACCACCCTGCATTAACAAAATACAACCCCATGATAATATAATTAAATAGTTTCGGTTCAAACATATTATTCTACTTCTGACGGGTTAAACTTCTTTTGCAAAACCGATGTTAATTCATTTTCTATTTCACGTTGGATATAGTCGCGCACCTTTACTTCATCCGTTTCAGCTGCTACAATAGCCGCCACGCGATCCGGTATATTTAACATTCTATCCCGTATTTCCCTTGCGGCACTAAACGCGGCATTTTCCACGTCTTCAGCTAAAACCATTTGGCCTGTTTTCAATGCAACGTCTAATTCAAGTAGTTTTATTTTTAATTTCTTTTCTTCTGTTCGCGCTTCCGTATAGGTGATATTATTTTGCTTTGTTTTGCGAATACTTGCGCCTTCATTAGATATAGCATGTTTTTCAATCCGTCCACTCCCTAACGGCTCCACTAAAAATATATCTAATTTTCTGTCTGCCTCCTCCGGCCATATTTTATTATCCCATAGGGGTATAACTCCAGACTGTACGTATTTACCTATGGTCCGCCCTGCTACTCCTTTGCGGATTGCATATTCAGCACGTGTGATTAATTCATCCGGATAGTGTTCATCTATTTCTTCTAATATTATGTTTATGCTTTTTTCTGGTATTTCGGCTTTCTTCTTGCGCTTCCTTTTTTTTGTTGCCACTACCGGCCCCTTTTAAAATAATTCCTACTATAAATAAACGTACACACTGAGTATATTCGCCGTGTACGTTAAACGTTCGCCATTAGGTCTCCACCCTTTAGCTAATATACCCAGTGCTCATACATACCCACTTTCACTAAATCCTAATAAATCCCTTTCTCGGATTTAGCGGTTGCCCGCATTTGGTTGATAATGGGTATGTAATATTTTAAAATAATTGTAATTGCTGCTGGTGGATTGCCAATCTGTCATTGTACTATTCAATTCACCGGCCCCTTTTCTCAAATTGCGCGTTAAACTGTTTATCTAATTCCTTTTGAAATTTTTTCTCTATGGTTTTGTTCATTACCTTTTTAGCACCTTTGCTCGTGTAAAGAGTTGCGATCTGTGGCCCCCATTCTACTTGCCTTTTTGCTGCTTTGTACGGTTCCCCTGATTTAGAAACACGTGTGATCAATCCCGCACGTCTACCCTTACCCTTAGACATTGCAACTTTTTGAGATCCCTTTCTCCACATTGGCGCGATAAACCCGCCTTTTATTAATTCCGTCCTGGCCTTGACTTTGACTATCAACCCTTTATCTGTTTGTTTAGTACCCCACTCTGACAAATCCCGGCCTTTTCTCCTGATAAATATAGTCGCCACTCCAATGCTCCTGTGTGCGTTTGCTAATTTAAGCGATACAAGGCCACCGGGTTTACCAGTATCTTCTTTGGGTATATGATAAGTGGTTTCTAAATGTTCCCGTAATGCTTTGTTAACCTTTCGTGTGGTGAAATTAAGCGCGTTAGCTGTAGCTCTTTTAGTCACGTTCGGAAGGTCTGAAAACATCCGGTCTAAACTTCCTTTGTCGATTTCTAATTTGAATATTCCTTTTCCCATATCTTATAAATACAACAACGGGATAGACTTGTCAAATATTATTAAACTGATTCTGACCAATTCTGACTCGATACAGAGGGGAAGGTCAATGTGTATTATTTAATATTCTATACAATACACAATTATTACGATATAGGCCTATGGAATAATTGCTTGCAGGATACATGGCTTGTAAGTGGTTATACTATAAAGGGTTAGCTGACCCTAGAATAATTCCCTGGAGATTTTCAAAAGGTGCGCAGCTCCAGACCCGTGC
>Ga0164313_10000226_pt1 | contig 41907 bp, 41 predicted proteins | sample GuaBasSedimGuay4_FD_113735 | JGI IMG/M metagenome (GOLD analysis project Ga0164313, IMG submission 113735) | Subseafloor sediment microbial communities from Guaymas Basin, Gulf of California, Mexico - Guay4, Core 4569-4, 0-3 cm | ecosystem: Environmental > Aquatic > Marine > Hydrothermal vents...
AGTTACGCAACTTTTAGAGTCCAACCATCTTCTGACTCTTCAACGCGAATATCACCGCGATGAATAGCACGGTCTATCTTTGATAGCATATCAAGGACTTCTCGTACTTCTGAATCCTCTCCTAGGCTTTCCATATAAACCAGCCGGATAAATGCGTCTGCCCATTGTGGAACCCGATCATTCTTTTCCCACAAAGCAACTGTTTGATCGGACATGCCGAACCATAGACCACACGCTTTTTGCGATAAATCCATTTCAATACGCAAAAATCGGAACTCACGACCGGTCAGCCTGGCTTCCTGATGCACTAACGCACATGAAATAACTTGATGCAGGCCATCGATGTTATGGATCGACACAGCCTTTTCTTCACCGTACTCAATTACATCAAATCCATTGAGCAGATAGACATCGTCCAAGCCACTTGTTCTGTAATGATATGCTTCCATCTCTTCCACCCTAAAATGTAGTAATTACCAGGTCACAATGACCGTCGCTCCGTTCAACCAACTTAACCACCGCTGTCACACTCGCTCCAGCGGTAATCCAGTTATATCTGCACTTCCACCCACACTCTTTGTCTATATCCCAAACAGGGTCACCAACAAGATTCCCGTTTCTCACAACATTAAAAACCTGTCGTTTAGTAATATCTCTTTCAAGCAGTCTCATTTCAGCATGAGCCGTAAAATAAAACCGACCAGAAAGACCCGTCGCTAAACGACGTATTTCCTGATCCGCATCACACTTCTTAATTATTGGTAGTTTTGCTATTTTTGCCATGACAGGCCCCAGCTACCTATAAATATTATAGGTAATAACGTAAAAGCACAAGGTTTGTTACTAATGAAGAGTTTATTGCTGGCCTTGCAGGGCCGCCAGTGATCGACGGCCCCGGTTGATTCAAGTGACTAAACAAGCACCTTTCCAAATTCACCTCGCAGCAAGTGATTGGCGTTGCTTTCAATCTCCCGCATTGTATGCGCGTATTCGGCAAGCTGGCTAACAGCGTATCCAGTTTGCGTTACGGTATGTTCCGTAACATTACCGTCAACTGACGCCAGCAATAAGCCAATAGCTTCAATTGCCCATGTGCATTGATCTGAAAAACCAGCAGCCTGGTGGGCCTGTGTTTCGAGCAAAGCTTTCTGTTTCTTGGTCAGAACCAAACCTTCGTCTGGGTAAATTTCTCCGAGACGCGAGGCTGTGTCGATAATGTCACGCATAGAATGGTGTGAATGACTCATGATGCTGCCCTCCCTTGAATCTCGTCCATAGTTGTAACCAGGCTATCCAAGGTAGTCAGTTACAGCATTCAAGTTGTCTGCAAGTACCTGGCGGGGCATGTCAGCAAACTGGTCATTCCTACGAAGACCGTAAACGATACCGGCGGCTTTTCCAATCCCCGCGCTAAGTTGGTCGATGTGGTCTATTGAGACTGAAATGCCAAGATCAAAAGGCGCTTTATCACCGGCGGGATGATCCTTGTTGCCCGTATTGGCTTTCTGTTCCGGTATGGTATTTATTTGTGGTCAAAGTCTGTGTAAGGTTAGCGATTTGCCCATGCCTTATGGGTGTCATTCGTGCGTTGATCAGATCTGTGATATTGATCCCACTTGCTGTGATACCGGGTTTGATCAGGCATGTTTGAATAAAGTAAATACGCTTTGTAGTTTGCTTTGTGAGTAACTCACCAACTTCATACCGTGACTAGCCATCCTCTGAGGTCGTACCGGCGCGGCTTCCCTGATCATACTCTGTTTGCCAAACCCATCTTCGTAAAGATTCACTCGTACAACCGAGCTTGGATGCGATTGACTGGATGGCGGCCCACTGTGAACTGTGTTCCTTTTGCTATTCCATAACCATGCGCACTGCGCGTTCTCGTACTTCCGATAAATATCTTCTTGATGTATTCATAACCATATGCTCCCTTGAGTATAATCAAGGCAAATGTCACTTCACGTATGAGACTAAAAGAATGAGAAAGCTACTTTCTGCAATTCCACTGATACCTACCCTCATGGTCTTAATTTCCAGTTCCGCTTATGCATTGAAACCACCTGAAGATTTTGGAATAAAGTTGGTGCCATCTTTCATGGCAGAAAAAGCCCTCTCTGAGTGCAATTATCTTGAAGAAGTTGCAACACGTTCAATGTGGGGAGGTTTAGTCGCTGGGTCACTTGGAAAGAAAGGTGTCATGAAACGGCTCTATAAGAAGGCAAACAAACTTGGCGCCACTCACTTGGTGGTGATCGACTCATCAAAGACCGCTTGGTCCGGGTTCACTGCTGGATCGGCCCACGCATTTTATTGCAACCCGGACGACCAGGACCCAGGGGGGTATTCGGCGAGAGAAGTTGTTAGTCTCAAAACTGCCCAAAAGAGTGCTGAAGAAGCTGCGGCAGCAAGTCGCTCCGATGATGGAGCGAGTGAAGTCAGGTTGCGAGCTGTCAAATCAGAAGCTGCCAAGAATTGTGAGTTCATTAAATCGATCACGACCGGAGCGGGCGGGACTGGAGACCCATCCATATATGTTGAAAGAGCTATGGAAAGCGCTCTGAAGGAAGCCGTAAGCGTCGGCGCTGATTCGTATCAAGTGATCAATCTGGATACAACCGCTTCAGGAGCATCAATTGTCTTGGAAGCTTTGAAGTGCTCGTAAGCACAAAACAGTAAAAACTGAAATGGCTAAGGGGTGGCCGAGGTCTGAATTTTTCAACCACTCAACGTAACCCCCTCTTTTTAAACCGACTTAATTTATGGAGGGATTACCTTTCTACACCCTGGACGGAGACGATCATGTTTGCTCCGCACCGGATTATTCTGCCCTTGGGCAGGCCTTTAGATTGTAAGCCACGCCCTATAGAAAAGGGGCATCATCGGGGTCGTACTCGGCTGCGACGCTGGCGCTTGAGGGTAGCTTGGCCATTTCCTTCCGTAGCATCTCGACGTGTTCGGACTCCTCGTCCCGAAGCTCGGTGAACAGTGTCCTGACCTCGGGGTCAGTGATGCCGGGCAAGGCCATGTCGTAGAAGTCGTAGGCCTTTTTCTCAGCTACGAGCCCAACCTCGAATGCCTGGGCCGTGGACATGCCACGGTGTGGTGCTCCCATTTCCGGGGCCTCGACATCGTAGAGGTCGTCCAGCTTCAGCTTCATGGGGGTCTTACCAAACAGAGACATGCGCCGTTCTAGCAACTCTGTTCCGTGCTTGGCCTCGTTCTCAGCCATCGAGGCGAAGAAGGAACCGGCATCATAGCCGCTGCCGGTGCGACCGAGCTGTGAGGCGAACATTTTGTAGCGCTGGTGCGCTTCCTCCTCGATCAGAGTCGCGAGGTCGAGCGCGTCCATTAGACTGAGCTTGGAAAGGTCTAGACTGGTGGACATTGAATTACCCCTGTGTTGCGTTTGACGTTCGAAACAGCCCGTTGGCTGCGCCTAAATTGACTCGTACCAGCCGAGCCCCATTTGCGGGTTCAGCGGCTCTTGAAATGGTGTAATTGAAACAGTGAAATTATAACACCGCGGAGCGGATTTCGCGCGATATTGCGGGGTCGGACTTTTCGTAAATTAAACTTGAATTTTGACAATTACCGTAGAGATAATTGGTTTGCGGGCTACCAGCGGTTATAATCGCCAGCTACTAATAATCGGCTGATAAGATCAATCATATGCGAATACAAAAAATCCTGATTACATCATTGTTTTTACTGGCTTGCGCTAATGTTTTTGCGGCCGGGGACTATGAAGCGGGCAAGATAAAGGCCTACACCTGCAGCGGCTGTCATGGGATCGCAGACTATAACAATGTCTATCCGACGTACCATGTTCCGCGCATCGGCGGTCAAAACCAGGAATATCTGGCCATTGCCCTGAAGGCTTTCCGGTCAGGTGAGCGCAAGCATAGCAATATGAACCTGCAGGCTGAGGGGCTTTCAGATCAGGATATCGATGATATCGCTGTATACCTTACCGGTCAGACGAAAGAAACAACGGCCGCTTCAGCCTCTGACACTGCGGGCCAGGCCAAATCTGCCACCTGCCAGGCTTGTCATGGCCCGACTGGCACAAGCACACAAGCCATCTACCCCAACCTGGGTGGGCAACATCAGAATTACCTGAGCAAAGCGCTACACGACTTCCGTGATGGAAGTCGACCGAATGCGATCATGAGTGGCTTTGCCGGTGGCCTCAGTGATGCTGATATCGAAGATATAACAGCCTGGTATGCCAGCCAGGCAGGCCTGACTGAAATTCAGGATAAATAGCCCGGCCTACTTGTAATACGGGTTGTTGCCACTGCTATGGTCGGTGGCATCAACAACCGACCTGATTTCAGGGAAATGCTCTTTCAAGGTCTTTTGAATACCTTCTTGCAAGGTAACGTTGGCCATTCCACAACCGTGACAGCCACCACCAAAACGCATGATGACGTCCATTTCCGGGGTGATCTGCTCCAGCGATACCATACCGCCGTGAGACGCCAGGCCCGGGTTGATTTCTGATTCCAGTATCCAGTTGATCTTATCCATAAGACCCGCATCATCATCCGGTTTGTGGCCTTTAATACCAGGTGCCTTGATCGTTAACTGGCCACCGGCTTTTTCTTTTTCAAAGTCAATTTTGGCATCCGTGAGCCAGCGTTCGCTGCTGTGTGGCACGTACAGGTTAAAGCTGTCGTACTCAAATGTCTTTTCAAGATCACCGGAGCCGTTGTCGGCAGATTGCCCCGGGACGTGAAACTGGAGGTCACAGGCCGCAGTTGGTGTACCCGGATTCAACACGGACAGATGCAGACCGATATCGTCCATTTCCTGCTGTTCAATCAGATTGGCAAAATATTCTTGCGCACTTTGTGTTATTTCAATCATTTAATATCCAAATAATAATTTTCGGTAATTTAATCGCCCATTATACCGGTTCAGGGTCACTATGGCGTGGCTTTAGCGGTCGGTTTATAAAGGCTTAGCTTGCCATATAAAGTACTTTTGCAAGCATTGGCAATGAAATATCCAACCGCCAGTCCATGCCTGAATGTGTTCCGTCAAACTCCTCATAGGTATGCTCTATTCCTAAATCATTCAGACGCTTTACAAACGTTCTGGATCCGTACTGAATGTTATATTGATCGCGACTACCGACATCAATATAAAGCAGTTCCAGTGCTGCCAATTGCTGCGCGTGAGTCTCAAGCATGTTTAACGGGTCGTGTCGCAGCCACTGCTGCCAACGGTCTTTATCCAGTTCCAATGTGTGTATATCGAATGGCAACTGAATCACGCTCTGCGAAACCTTGCCTGGCGGATCATAACTGGCGGCCATGGCCAGCGTCATCAGGGTGGAGTAGTCAGGTGAACCCGGGTTCTTTTTTGCCCAGAAATTCTTCAGAAAACGGATGGGATCACCTTTGCAGGCAGACAGCATAGCAGCGGCCCGGGGAAACTCTGGACGATAAACCCACTCAAAGCCGATGTCACCTGCGTGCACGGCCACCCCACCCCATGTTTCTGGAAAATACATGGCATGAACCAGTGCACCGTACCCGCCCGAGGATTTGCCAAAAGCACCACGGCCATGCCGGCCGGCAACCACATTCAGGTTTTCCGATAAAAATGGAACCAGCTCCTGTACGACGTAATCTGCGTACCGGCCGACGGCTGTTGAATTGATGTATTGGTTGCCGCCCAGAGAGGTATAACAATCGGGCATAGGTACAACCACGGGCGGCATATCGCCGTTGGCAATTAACCGATCTAATCGATCTGGCAAATTCTCGCCATGGTTTCTCCAGTTCAGGTGACCCGGGCCCGCATTGGTAAAGGCGGCAAAATCCCATAAGCTGACGTAGGGGTCTGCTGTCTCTGAGTATCCTGCCGGTAAATACACACATAGATCACGGTCAGCCGGATCATTCCAGACATTGCCTTTCAGTATTTTCGAGTGGTGTTTAAGTCTGACCACCTCACCTTGCGGCCAGCCGGTTTCAGGTCGGACCGTCATCGTTGCAGGGTAGCAAAATGTGCCAGCAACTCATCCCGCATATCAGCGTGTTCAAGGGCGTAATCAACTGTTGCCTTGATAAAACCCTGACGGCTGCCACAGTCATACCGCACACCTTCAAATGGGTGTGCCAACAAACGCTGACTGGAGAGTTGTGCGGCGATTGCATCGGTTAGCTGGATCTCACCTCCGACCCCCGCTTGTACGGATTCCAGTAAGGCAAAGATATCTCCGGGCAGGATGTAACGCCCAACCACCCCCAGGTTGGAGGGTGCCTTGTCCGGTGAAGGTTTCTCTACGATTTCGTCAATATAGTCACGCCCATCCTTGTCTTTTTGAACCGATACGATCCCGTAGCGGTCAGTCATGGATGGCGGAATCTGCTCAACACCAATACTGCCCGCACCGGTTGCATGATATTCATCGACCATTTGTTTCAGGCAGCCATCACCGGGGGAACGAATTAAATCATCTGCCAGTAACACTGCAAAGGGCTCATCACCCACCAGCGATTTCGCACACCACACCGCATGCCCCAGTCCAAGGGCCTCCTCCTGAATGACATAAGCGGTCGTGACATGGGAAGGGATAATGTCCTTGATGCGTGCATGAAGATCGTGTTTGCCCTGCTTGAACAAATAAGACTGCAGATCCTCATCCGTATCGAAATAATCCATGATTGCCCGTTTCCTGTGACTGGTCACAAATATAAGGGTATCAATGCCCGCCTCTATAGCTTCTTCCACGGCATACTGGATTAAGGGCTTATCCACGATGGGCAACATTTCCTTGGGGATGGACTTGGTCGCAGGCAGGAAGCGGGTTCCAAGTCCGGCAACAGGAAATACGGCTTTCCTGACAGGCTGTTTTGTGTTCATTCGAGTTAGCTTCGGCGGTGAATAGGAATAACTTTAGCAGGTTCCGTATTGAAGCTGGACTTGGCCAGTTCAGGCACGAGACGCACCAAAGCGTGTTGCAGATGTTTGGTGTCATAACGCCGGACGGCACGTTCAGAACTGGTTAATTCTGAGCGCAACTCATTCCAGTCAGCCTCACGCGGATGGGCCAGAAAAATCTTTTCATGGGCTGTTTTCTCATACGGCTCAAGTTCATGAAACAGTTCTTCAAACAGTTTCTCGCCCGGCCTCAAGCCTGTGTATACGATTTCAATATCCCGACCGGGTTCTTTCCCGGCAAGACGTATCAGATGCTCCGCGAGGTAAGTAATATTGACAGGTTCACCCATATCAAGGACAAATATCTCACCACCACTACCAAGTACAGCAGCCTGCATAATGAGCTGACTGGCTTCTGATATGGTCATAAAGTAACGGGATATTTCCGGATGGGTAACTGTCAATGGCCCACCTTTGGCGATCTGTTCCTTGAACAGGGGTACGACGCTGCCATTTGAATTTAAAACATTGCCAAACCGCACCGTAATAAATCGCGTATTGGAGTGGGCGTTCATGTTCTGGCAATACATTTCAGCAACCCGCTTGGTGGCGCCCATGATATTAGCCGGATTGACCGCCTTGTCTGTAGAAATCAGTACAAAAGTACCGACATTGTGTATGTTCGCAGCTTCTGCCAGGCGCTTGGTACCCAATATATTGTTACGGAAAGCTTCGCGAATTTGTGTTTGCAAAATTGGCAGGTGCTTGTAAGCAGCGGCATGGAAAATCATGTCTGGCTTGTATTCGCCGACCACCTTTTCGACCGTAGCAGGATCGCAAATATCACCCAGTACAGAGTAGAACACCAGGTCATGGAATTCGCTGCGCAGTTCGAGATCAATCTTGTAAAGGGAGTATTCACTGTGATCTATGATGATCAGCTCTACCGGGTTGAGGCGTGCAATCTGGCGACATAACTCGGAACCAATTGAACCGCCGCCTCCGGTAATCATCACACGTTTACCAACCAGTCCCTCACGGATAGACTCCCATTCCAGAGAGACCGGATCACGGCCCAGCAGGTCGTCAATCGCAACCCGTTTCAAGTCGCCAATTTTTGTAGCCTGTGAGCCAAGGTCCTGTAATGTTGGTAGCGTCCGGAATTCAATTTCACTGAGCTCACATATCTCAACAATATGCTGCATTTGCTGATTATTGGCAGATGGCATCGCAATAATTGCCAGTTCAGCGTTCTGCTCAGGCCCTATCCTGGGCAATTGATCTATTGTGGCAAGTACTGGAATGCCATGCACCTGAGAGCCTCGCAGGCGTTTATCATCATCGAGGAATCCCACCACCACAAAACTTCCACGGCGCCTTAATTCCCGCTCCAGCATGGCGCCGGAACGTCCTGCACCGAGAATCAGGACACGCTTAAGACCCTTCTCTGAAGTTGCCCCTGCTGTGTGCGAATCTTTCCAGAACCGGAAACACATTCTGGGCAGACCCAAAAGCACAAACAGCAAAGCCGGATAGACAAGGATTGTCGGGATCCACTGGTTGATTGTCAGCCCTTTGGCAAGTGCCATGGCTGCCGTAATCGCGACCGTGCCAAACACGCTGGCACGTGCGATATTCCACAAGTCCTGAAAACTGGCAAAACGCCACAAGCCTTTATAAAGTCCTGTAGCCCAAAGCACGCTGCCCTGGAGAAAAAGTACGACCAGGTAGCTTGAGAAAAGTGATCCGGAAAGAACCGTTGTACTGGCGTCTGTTGCAATTTCAGCTGTGCGTTCAGTCAGCAAACCCGCTGCATACCATGCCAGCAAGACCATACAAAGGTCGTGAACAATCACTGCCGCACGTGGGTGACGCAGAATCTCTATAATCCGTTTCATTCCAACCGCCTGGTAGCCCGTATGCCAATTTTCCAGTTTGTGATATACCAGCAAGCCCCAAGTATCGATATCGTCAGCCCGGCTATCACAATGGCATATTGCGTATACATAGATGCCAGCACTATGGCTGGCAGGACCAAAATCACATTTAACGCCTGGTAAACCGCCAGAACACGACTGTGTGACCACCCTTTGGCGATCAACCGTTGATAAATGTGTTGGTTGTGCGCAGTATACCATCGCTCGCCTGCAATTACCCTCGCAAGCAAGGTTAGCGTTGCATCAACAATAAATACCGACATGATCAACAATGACAGGGACAGGCTCATAACCCCGGTGTGTAAACCATAAACCGCCAATGAGGCAAAAATAAAGCCCAGCGGTACACTCGCTACATCGCCCATAAATATACTTGCCCGGGGAAAATTTAATGGCAAAAAACCCACGCAGACAGCCGCCACGACCAGTGCCAGAGCAGCCATCGCAAGCTGATCACCCTGCCAGAACAAAGCGGCCATTACGAGGCCTGCAAACACACCCTGAAATCCTGCCATACCATTACTTCCATCCATGAAGTTATACAGGTTCATCCACCAGATCATCGCAATCAGCATCCCCACGCACAGACTGATATTGATACTGGTATTCTGAAAACAAATGGAGCTTAACAACCAGATACTGACAGCAAGCTGAATGAGTAACCGTAGCAGTGAAGAAATGTGATGCCGGTCATCGAACCACCCTGCTGCTGCCAATGCAACCACACCGGGTAACATGTTCAACCACCAGAATATCGGCAAAGGTTGGGAAAACTGCATCGCAATGGATGTTACAAGCAAGCTGAAAATCAAGCCCAGCCCGCCACCGGTAGGTGTGGCTACTGTGTGGCTCTGGCGCTCACCCGGCTGAACAATCATATTCAGGTCTGTCGCAATTCGCAGCGTCGTGCGACAACTGAAGTAACTAAGGATGCCAGCCAACAGGGCAAAAGCAGCCATCAGCTTGCCAGTAAGGGCCATGCTATTCGCCCAGGACGCCGCGGATAATCCGCGTGGTGCTCCAGCTTTTGCAACTGGGGCATTGCCAATGATGGCTGTGCCCAGCGTATCCACAATGGGTACATCGGTAGGATGGTTGCCGGGCCAAAAGTTTTTGGGCTACCGCGCGTAAGATTTCATCTCCGGACTCAGTCGCTGGCCCCCCTGCAAGTTTAAGCTCTATCAATTGGTCCAATCCTTTGACGGATGGACGCCGGGTAAGTGCCTCGGCCAGGTAATGTGTGGCGACCTCAAGGCCCTCAGCCTCCCTGATGACAGTGGTTTGCGACAGCAGCAAGCTGACACCATCATAGTTTTGAGACCAGCTTGTCATTTGTTCCAACGCACGTGGAAACTCATTGGCATCCTGTGCACAATCCAGGTAAGACTGAAGGATGTCATGGATGTACTCTTGATCCATTCCTGCAATCTCTTCATAAACCGTAATAGCTTCTCCAGGCATGTCCTGCTGTTTTGCAATACGGGCTAATATGATCCTTGCCCGGATACTCTCCGGATAATAGCGACGGGCCTGGCGCAAATGCTTGCGTGCCGCTGCCGGTTTGCCCGCCTGCAGGTCAACCTCGGCCATTTCACAACAAAAATGTGCCATCACCAGGCCCATTTTTTCATCAGTGACAGCATCGAGCTTCTGTGCCTGTTGCAAAGCCTTTTCCCAGTCTTTTTCCTGCTGATAAATATCCAGAAGGTGCCGCAAGGCCGATGGGGTGTGAGAGTCCAGCTCAATCAGTTCTGTAAATAAACTCTCCGCACGGTCAAACAGGCCGGCATGCATGTAATCCTCGCCCAATTCCAGTAGCGCACGGGTCTTCTGGCGCTCATCAAGGCTGGGCTTGGATATAATATTCTGGTGAACTCTGATAGCGCGCTCTACTTCGCCCCGGCGCCTGAAAAGGCTGCCCAGCGCAAGGTGGGTTTCGACTGTGTCCTCTGTAACCTCGGCCATTTCGATGAATACTGCAATGGCCTTGTCGGGTTGCTCATCCAGCAGGTAGTTCAACCCCTGGAAATACCGATCACTGAAGTTGCGATTGCGTTTACGTTCGCCACGGGTCGTTGTACCTTTAGCCAGCGCCCAACCAGTCCATGCTGCCACTGGTATCAGCACTAGCAACAAAATCTCAATCATCCGGATCAATCACCAGGTGCATCTAAACCGGGCTTGCCCTGGTCGTGCTGGTTATCCCGGGTTTGCCTGGCCAAAGATGACCGGGCTTTTCGAAGTTGCAATCGCAGGGGCAATACACCACCCAGGTAAACCATGCTCAGGCCCGCGATCAGGCCGGTAGAAAAGCCCAGCAAGATTGCCAGGCCCAGGGGGATTTCAAGCTGGACCCAAAGCAAATCCAGGCTGACAGGAACAGAGTTCAAGGTGCCGACAATTAACCCGGTCAGGATGGCAGCGACGGCCACGAGGATGAAGCCAATTCTTTTCACTTTACTCCGGCCTGCTTGATATCAAATAGTTTCCATCAAGTACGATGCAGTACACTAACTAATATTATTTACCCGTTCACGCAGTGACTTTCCGGGTTTGAAATGCGGTACATGTTTTCCGGGCAGTGCTACAGCTTCACCGGTTTTCGGGTTACGACCCATCCTGGGTGCACGGTAATGCAGAGAAAAACTGCCAAAGCCCCGTATTTCAATTCTTTCCCCGGAAGACAATGAAGTGCTCATTTGTTCGAGGATGGACTTAACACCAAGCTCTACATCCAGGTGGGCGAGGTGTTGCTGTATTTCTGCCAGGCGGTCAATCAGTTCTGATTTGGTCATTGGAATTTCATTTTCCTGTTATTTGTATGTACATCTTTACCATCACGATGCAGTACATTGGTAATTATAGCCGGAAAAAACGGGCGGTTCTGCCTGAACCGCCCATTTAATGACATTAGCTGTCCTGATCGAGTTGCTCCTTGAGCAATTCACCCAGTGAAGTAGTACCACTGGAAGCGTTCTGTGAATGATACTCTTCCAGGGCTTCGGCCAGTTCTTCGTCTTCCAGCGCACGAACAGACAGCGTCAAGCTGCGATTCTTGCGGTCCAGACTGATGAACTTGGCTTCAATCTCATCACCGACAGTCAACTCCTTGCTGGCATCTTCAACACGCTCTTTCTTGATGTCAGAAGCACGCAGATAGCCATCAACGCCATCGGACAACTCAATGATTGCACCACGTGCATCCACTTCCTTGACCGTGCCTTTGACCTGGCTGCCACGCGGATGCTCAGCCATGAAGGTAGCAAACGGATCCTGATCCAGCTGCTTGAGACCCAGTGAAATACGCTCACGCTCAGGATCAACTGCAAGTACAACTGCTTCGATCTCTTCACCCTTGGCAAAGTTACGTACAGATTCTTCACCCGGTGTGAGCCATGAGATATCGGACAAGTGAACCAGACCGTCGATACCGCCATCGAGACCGATGAAGATACCGAAATCGGTAATAGACTTGATTGCACCGGAAACACGGTCACCCTTGTTATGGGTAGCAGCGAAGGCTTCCCACGGGTTGGAAGCACACTGCTTCATGCCCAGTGAAATACGGCGGCGTTCTTCGTCAATTTCCAGCACCATGACTTCAACTTCGTCACCGGTCTGAACAACCTTGGCGGGATTAACGTTCTTATTGGTCCAGTCCATTTCGGAAACATGCACCAGGCCTTCAACGCCATCTTCGATCTCAACAAAACAACCGTAATCGGTAATGTTGGAAACATTGCCGAACAGGCGTGCACCAACAGGATAGCGGCGTGACAGATCACTCCATGGATCATCACCCAACTGCTTCAGACCCAGTGAAACGCGATTCCGCTCACGATCGAAACGCAGCACCCGTACTTCCAGTTCGTCGCCTACGTTAACCACTTCGCTCGGATGACGGACACGTTTCCAGGCCATATCAGTGATGTGTAACAGGCCATCAATACCGCCGAGGTCAATGAACGCGCCATAATCGGTGAGGTTCTTGACCACGCCCTTAACGATGACACCCTCTTCCAGGCGTTCGAGCAACTGCTCACGCTCTGCACTGAATTCAAGTTCAACCACTGCACGACGTGAAACCACGACGTTATTGCGTTTGCGATCAAGTTTGATGATTTTGAAGTCCAGATCCTTGCCTTCAAGATAAGCAGGGTCGCGAACCGGACGAACATCCACCAAAGAACCTGGCAGGAAGGCGCGAATGTCGTTGATGTCGACAGTAAAGCCGCCTTTGACTTTTCCGCTGATTTTGCCCTGTACAATATCTTCGCCTTCGAAAGCGCTCTCGAGCTTGTCCCAGACCATTGCACGTTTGGCTTTTTCACGTGACAGCTTGGTTTCACCGTAACCGTCTTCAACGGCCTCCAGTGAAACTTCAACGCTATCTCCAACTTCCACTTCCAGTACACCGTCCATAGAACGGAACTGGTAAATGGGCACAATGCCCTCAGATTTGAGTCCGGCATTGACGACAACTACGTCGTCCCTGATTTCAACTACCGTACCGGTAATGATAGTTCCTGGCTTCAGGCTTTGTGAAGCGAGGCTTTGTTCAAATAATTCAGCGAAACTTTCAGTCATTGGTTTAATCTCTACAGATATACCCCTGGAACCGGCATATCCACCTGGTTGTATGGCACGTTATTGTGCCGTTAAAAAATTCACCACCCCGTAAGGTGGCACCGTATTACTTACCTAGTAATCAATAACATATATAACATATCTAAACCATTGAAATAACTTTATCAAGAACATCTTCAATGCTCAGATTAGTCGAATCAATGATCACCGCATCTTCAGCGGGTCTAAGCGGCGCGATGCTACGCGACTGGTCGCGCGAATCACGGGCTTTGATCTCCCTGAAAAGGCGCGAGAGATTAACACTTTCTCCTTTTTCTTTCAACTGCTTATGTCGTCGTTGAGCACGGATCTCCGCACTGGCAGTCAAAAATATCTTGAGATTTGCATCGGGGAAAATCACCGTCCCCATGTCCCGTCCATCGGCAACCAGTCCCGGTAGTGTCCGGAAACGCCTTTGGCGCTTGACCAGAGCCGCTCTGACGGCAGGCGTAACCGCGATCTTTGAGGCCAGTACGCCGGTCTTTTCATGACGGAGTTGATGACTGACATCAACATCATCCAAAAAGGTCCTTACACCATCCCCGCTGGTCTCAAAGTGAATATTCAGCTCGTTGGCAGCCTCACCAAGCGCGGCTTCATCATCCAATGGTACATTGTTTTTCATCACCGCCAGCGCAGTCAGTCGATAAAGCGCACCACTGTCGAGGAAGTTCCAGCCCAGGTGGTCTGCCAGACGACTTGCTATGGTGCCCTTACCTGAACCGCCGGGTCCATCAATCGCAATCACCGGAATATCTGCATTGGAGGTGTTCACACAGATTCCTCAAGGCGCATGTTGGCTCCGAATGTGTTCATATCCTCGCGAAAGCCAGGGTAGGAAGTTGCGATGAATTCCGCATCCTCAATCTTTACCTCTGCGTCTGCCACAAGTCCGAGCACAGCAAATGACATTGCACAACGGTGGTCACCCGCACTTTCAACACGCCCTCCCCCGATACCGCCACCCTTGATATCAATACCATCCGGATACTCTTTCAACTCAACACCCAGCGTCTTCAGACCTGCTGCCATGACAGCCAGCCGGTCACTCTCCTTCACCCTCAGTTCCGCAGCACCGCGAATACGTGTAATACCTGTAGCCGTCGCTGCCAGCGCCATCAGTAATGGTAATTCATCGATCATATCCGGAACCCTGGATTCAGGCACATCAATGCCCTTGAGCTGACCGCTGAATCGTAACTGGATATCGCCAGCCGGCTCTGCACCCTGCTCATAACAACCAATGATGCGCACATCAGCACCCATCTCTTCCAAACAGTCGAGAAAGCCTTTGCGGGTGGGGTTTAACCCCACGTGCCTGAGAGTGATTTCAGAACCGGATATCAATGCTGCAGCTGCAAGCAGAAACACCGCAGATGAGATATCGCCGGGCACGTCAAATTTGGCTGCCTTCAGTCTTGATCCACCGGTGACACTGCACATTGCCGGCAAATCCACGCCAAACAATGGCAACATGCGTTCAGTGTGATCGCGGCTCAAACGTGGTTCTTGAACATGGGTGATCCCGGAGGCGTATAAGCCGGCCAGCAGCACACAGGACTTGATCTGGGCACTGGCAACCGGTGACCGGTACTCAATGCCATGCAGGCCATCACTCGCTCCTATGGAGATTGGCGCAGTACCCTGCCCGCTCGGTTCGATATGCGCACCCATTTGCCGCAACGGCTCAACAATACGTCGCATCGGGCGACTGTTCAGCGAATCATCACCGCTCAGCGTACAATCAAAGCCCTGCCCGCTCAGAACACCGGCCAACAGGCGCATAGCCGTACCCGAATTACCCATATCCAGGGTGCCGGAAGATGGTCGATGTAAGTCACCACCGGTACCGTCGATAAAAATCTTGCCGGGACTGCGTTCAACGACCGCACCCAGTTGTTCACAGGCTCGCAGCGTTGCAAGTGTATCTTCACTTTCGAGCAAGCCACTCAGCTCTGATCGCCCGTTCGCAAGACTGGAGAAAATCAGCGCCCGGTGACTAATAGATTTATCACCCGGCGGTGTAATTTCACCGCGTAGTCCGGTGCTCTGGGGATTAACTGTCAGAATCACAATATTGGGACTGCTTCAGTCTTTTGTTGAAGGGCGACCGGTGACCGCCTTCGGGTATGAACCCAGCACACGCGTCAAACTGGAAACCTTTTGCATTTCAGCCAAAGCGGTTTTGAGCGGTTCGGTCTCTGCGTGACCTTCGACGTCAATAAAAAATACGTAGGACCAGGCTGCAGCGCTGGATGGTCGTGACTCAATGCGAATCATGTTGAGTGAATGACGTGCCAACGGGTCAAGCAATGAATGCAGCAGACCCGGTCCTTCATCACCGGCTAACAAAAGAGAGGTTTTATCTTCACCGGAAGGTGCCAAAAGCCGTCGGCCAATCACCAGGAACCGGGTCGCGTTATCCGGCTCGTCTTCAATACGGGCAAACAATATTGGCAGGCCATAAATTTCAGCTGCCGATTGGCTCGAAATAGCTGCGGCATCGGGCGCGTTTCGTACCCGTCTTGCTGCCTCGGCATTACTGCTGACTGCGATGCACTCAACTGTCGGCAAATGCTGGCGAATCCAGGTCTTGCACTGTGAAAGAGACTGCTGATGCGAATATAGCCGCTCTATGCCTGACAACCCCTTGGCCTTGGTCAGCAGGTTGTGATGGATCGCCATTTGAATTTCACCACAAATCTTCAGGTCGGACTCAACAAACCTGTCCAGTGTATGACTGACGATTCCCTGGTTGGAGTTCTCCACCGGCACCACGCCAAAATCAGCCTCGGTGGTTTCAACCTGTCCGAAAACATCATCAATACTGGCCACACCCAATGCCTGCACAGAATGGCCAAAATGGCGGTTCACCGCTTGTTGGGTAAACGTACCTTCAGGCCCCAGGTAAGCGATCTTTAATGGCTCCTGCTGGGCCAGGCACACCGACATGATCTCGCGGAACAAGCGCAGCATTTCGGCATCGCTGATCGGCCCTTCATTACGTTCACGCACGGCGCGCAGCACTTCTGCTTCACGTTCGGGACGATAATAGTCCACCGCATGGGCCAGGCTGCCCTTTGACTCACGCACAGCGGTCGCAAGCCGGGCCCTGTCGCTGATCAGAGCCTGTATTTGTGCATCCAGTGCATCAATCCGGGCCCTGACCTTACGCAGCGATTCTTTGCCCTTATTGTCGTTGCTATGAGCCATCAACCGGTCCTGTTCTCAAATTCAGTCATGAAACCAATCAATGCCTCAATACCTTCTATGGGCATTGCATTATATATGCTGGCACGCATGCCACCCACGGAGCGGTGTCCTTTCAGGCTGCTCAGGCCGGCGGCTTCAGCCTCGGCGATAAACTTTGTGTGAAGGGACTCATCCGTGATTTTGAAAGGAATATTCATGTGCGACCGGAACTCCGCTGGAATATCGTTCAAATAAAATGCACTTTGGTCCAGGTAGCGGTAAAGTGTGTCTGACTTATGCTGATTGAGTTCAGCCATCCGCCCTACACCGCCCTGCTCCTCTATCCATTCAAACACCAGTCCAGCGATATACCAGGCGAATGTCGCCGGCGTATTCAGACGTGAACCTTTTTCAGACTGGATTTTCCAGGACTGAAGGTCGGGAATGGCCGGCGGGAGGTCGTTTAACAGATCTTTTCTGACAATCACTACGGTGATACCGGCTTGACCTATATTTTTCTGCGCACCCGCATAGATGACACCAAATTTCCCAACATCGACAGGCCGTGACAGAATGTCAGAAGACATATCAGCCACCAGCGGTTGTGCGACCGATGGTGGCTGCCGGTACTGGACGCCCGATATGGTCTCGTTACTGACGTAATGAAGATAAGCATACTGACCATTGATATCCCAGTCAGCCTGGTCGGGTATTGATTTGAAGCCACTATCTTCGGAACTGGAAGCTAAATGCGCCAGTCCCAACCGGTTGGCGATGGCGAATGCTTTCTTACTCCAACTGCCATTGACAATATATGCACCCGGTTTATCTGCTGTTGCGAGGTTAACCGGAACCTGGGCGAACTGCGTCGTAGCTCCACCGGCAAGGAATAGCACCGAATAGTTATCAGGTATCGACATCAGACGACGCAAACAGGCTTCTGAACGATCTGCAACTTCATCAAATGCCGCGCTGCGGTGGCTGATCTCCATCACCGACATACCGGTACCACTGAAATCCAGTAGTTCATCACGGGCTTTTTCAAGTACAGGCAAAGGTAAGGTTGCCGGTCCGGCGCAGAAATTAAAAATACGTGTCATGGTATTAGATCACTCGTCAAATAGTTAATTAATGTATGCATGATAAGGCCTGAACGACCTGTCCGCCATAGTAAGATCAGAGGCATTAGAAATTACCTTTCGCAAGGCGGGTACACTTGGCGACCAAGCCGGATAAACTCATGGATTCGGTTATCTGGTCATGCGGGATCAAGAGGTAATTCCAGGGTTTAATTACGCCATTCGCCTGCGCATGGATCGTTGCCTGTTCACACCAATTGGCTGCTGCATCCGCTTTTGACTGAACAACCTCATCTGCAACTTCTGAAGCGCGCTTGGGTTCGCAAATATACTTCCCGGTTATAGTTTCGACTACAAAATCCGGCTCATACGAGTGATTATGGCTGTAGTGAATCTGAAAATCGCCCCTGGCAGGCTTAAACCACTTGAGGACATCCTCATCGTTTTCGAGGATAACTGCAAAACGCCGCTCCGAGTCAGAATCAAATTTCTGTTCTGAGTACAAGCACTTCTGAAACTCTCCAAAAAGCATTGATGCAATACGACTTTTCTCACCATCCGCAATTGGTACTCTGAAATCACGAACTGCTTGATCCGCACTTGCTGTGTAGTTGTTAGAACGCAAAGTTCGAAACCCCTTGGTCACCTGTGCCTCATAGGATGTAGCTGTCTCGGTAAAGTGATCCTGCATTTGAGAGTGGATCAGATTTACAAGTACTTGCTGATGGTATTGCAGCACGTTTACCACATCATCTTCTGCGCTCAGGTAGGAGCGCAAGTGCACAACAACCTGAGCCGCCAGCTTGTAGAGTAAGACGGCGTGATCGTCATAACTGATGTCATTGAAATCAACCAGACCACGCACCAGGTAATCTTCCGGTCGCTGCTCCTCGACCACACCTGATCCGTCGCGTAACTTGTAACGCTGCCTGTCATGGAGGTGTTGAATCAGAATATCCTGCGACACTGGTTGCAGGTTGATGTTGCGGGTGTCCAGTTCAAATTCCTGGTATCCGGCGACCACTTCGCCTTTCGGTACCACCACAATTTTGGGAATGTCGATGGACAGATCCTGATACAGGGTCGTGGTCTCCTTAACCAGCTTTGTGACAGTGTCTTCGCCCAGACTATCGTATAAAACTCCAAGCTTTAACCGGGCGATCTCCGCAACCTTCCTGACAATTTCCTTCTGAATCTCCACGCCCTGAAGTTGGTCGCTGCCTCGCAGATGTTCATATTGCCGAATAACTTCAAAGGTTGCTTTCGCCACTTCCTGCTCTTCCGGGTCTTTGAAGAGTCTGTGGGTTCTTGCGGTATCGTCTTTTTCGCCGGTTTTTGTCGTATCTGCCGAGATGATTTTTTCAAATTCAGATGCAACAACCACCAGCTTCTTCCCTGCCTCAGGGATATCCTTTCCAATGACAATCCCGGCACGGATAAACGAGTCTGGATCATTGGCGTGATCAATGATCTCCTGAAACCGGTCGTGCGAAACGATGGTCAGGCGATCCACGGCTGGAATCCCCACCCGCTTGCCATAGGGCAGGCGCAGTCCGCGACCAATGGATTGCTCCACCAGCGTGCGAGAGTTGGCTGCCCGCAGGGGAACAATGGTATAGAGATTGGTAACGTCCCACCCCTCTTTCAGCATATTAACGTGGATGACAACCTCGACAGGGTTGTCCGGGTTTTCAACATTAAGCAACTGCTCAATGACCTCGTCTTTCTCTGCGCCACGCACGTTGGAATGAACGGTAACCACCTTGCCTTTGTAGCGCCCTTCGAAGAAAGTGTCATCTTCCATCAGTTGCTGCAATGCGTTCGCGTGGCTTGTGTCCTGGGCGACCACCAGCATAAACGGCTTAACTATCGGTCGGCTGTGATTGCGGGCATAAACATCTAATTCGACCTTGGTATTCTCGTGAATCCGCACACCATCTTCGAGCTTGATCTTTTCCAGCCCTTCATCCGAATAGTTTGCGGCATCAAAGTTTTCCCGTGTCGCCACTGCCGGCTCCTTTACGAAGCCATCGTTCATTGCACTGCTCAAAGGGTAGCTGTAAATCACGTTCCTGAAGGGCTCGGGGCGCTGCCTGCCGCGCTCCACCTGCGGCGTGGCGGTTAACTCCAGCCCCAGAATGGGATTCAACTCATTGATCGCCCGCACACCCGCACCGGCCCGGTAGCGATGTGATTCATCCATCAACATGACCAGATCATCCAGACCAGCGAGATAATCGAAATAACTCTGCCCGATATACTCACTCAGGCGCTTGATGCGCGGACTCCTGCCACCTCGTACTTCGCTGTTGATCTTCGAGATATTGAAAATATTGATATGGATGGCATCAGAATGCCCATACAGATCACCACCCCGAATGCCCCGTCCGCTCTCGTAGTTATCACCGGTGATGATCTCCGGTGGGTTGACAGCAAAATCAGAAATACCCTGAAAAACATATTTAGGCGTGTTCGGCGTGAAATCGGCGATCAGCTTGCTGTAAATGGTCAGGTTCGGCGCGAGCACAAAGAAATGCCGGATGCCCTCGCCCAAATACAGGTAGCTGATAAAAGCCCCCATCAACCGCGTTTTACCCACTCCAGTCGCCACGGCAAAACATAGAGAAGGAAAATCACGTTCAAAGTCATCTACGGTGGGGAACTCGGACTTGATCGCGGCCAGTGCCCTGGCAGTGTCGCCATCCTTCTCAAGTGAAACGATCTCGCACACACGAGCCAGGATTTCCAGTGAATCCCGCTGAGGAGCACGCAGGCTCAAGCGGTTGCTGATGGCGTTGACGTGTTGAATGCTCATTTTGAACCCCTCTTACCGGGACGAGTTTGTGATTCCTCCCTTTGGTTCAATTCCCTTGCAGCTTCCTCCAATCGTTTGATGGTTTCCCCTTCGCCAATAGACTCTTTGTATACACGCTGCTGAATTTGATACTGCTCATATTCCATTTTTGCGCTCACTTCCGCATCACGCTTGCTCACCTTGCCCGCATTGGGCAAAACATTACGGTCATTGAAACGCAGAAACTCATCAAGTTTTCGCTGCCAGTCATGCATGAAAACCTGCTTGCGGTGTCTGGCCTGATCTTCAGAAAAATCCAGCCACATCACTACAATCCGGTTCAGATCATTGATTTCATCTTCTTTCAGGTAGTTTTTTGCAATGGTCACATCGGCTTTACGGACTTCATCACCTTTCCATGACGTCAATCCCATATTGGGTAATTGTTTGTCCGCACGGCTCTGGATCAACTCAGCAGCAGTCATACCCGTTGCAGAAAAATGCAGCTTGTTTTGAATCACACTGAAAAACTTCGTGGTTTCCGGCCATGAAGGTTCGTAGTCTGCCGCCATTGTGAATATTTCCTTCACCCGTAAATACATCCGCCGTTCGCTGGCGCGGATGTCGCGGATGCGTTCCAGCATTTCATCGAAATAGTCAGGGACAGCAGACCCCTTGACCGGCGGGTTCTTCAGGCGTTCATCATCCATGAGAAAACCCTTGATGATGTATTCCTTCAACTGCCGGGTGGCCCATATCCTAAAACGGGTGGCGATCAGGCTCTTGACCCGGTAGCCGACTGAAATAATCATATCCAGATTGTAATAGTCCAGTTCACGCCGGACCTCCCTGCTCCCCTCCTGACGAACTGTTAAGAATTTCTTAATGGTTCCTTCCGGGCTCAGCTCTCCTTCCGAACAGATATTCCTGATGTGCATGCTGATGTTGGGAACGGTAGTCTGAAACAGCTCCGCAATCATCTGTTGGGTGAGCCAGACGGTCTCGTTTTGAAGACGAACTTCAAGTTTCACCAACCCATCTGTGGCTTGATAGACAAGAAACTCGCCTTTCGGGCCACCCTTTACCTGATTTTCCGGTATTTTGTTCTTGCTCATTGTTCACCATCCACATCGAACATCGTGGCTTGAGCCGGGTTGTTCTTGCCAAACTTCCGGTGTGACTTGCCAGGATGGTCTTGCGCCTGTTCTTCTGGCTCCGGTCGTGCCTGGGGGAGGTTCTGAATTTCCAGGCTGTAGTCGTCGTGACCCCATTCGCATCTTTTCAACACTGCCTTAGGGATTTTTTTGATGGTCAGGTTCGGAAATTGGCCCGGATCACAGCGAAATGCAGAACAACAGATGAGTAGACTGTGCTGTGGCCCGACTTCGTCGCTAAGCCGGGTCAACATATCCCGGCTCATGAACTGGGTGGTCACATAAATTGAATCCGTCTCTGTGCTTTTGCCATGCACCCAGAAGACATCTTCACTGGGGGCGTAGTCAAAACCCTCAAGCTTGCACATGGCCTCGGCCAGCATGGCCGCATTGAACTCGGGATTGATCACCGGGTTGCCCCATTCATCTTCTACGATCAGAGAGGGGCCAATGCGGTAGTAGCGGAAACCGCCACCGCCTTTCCAGTTGACGGTTTTAGTAATGCCGCCCAGGTCTTCGCCATCAATGACTTTTTTCAGGCGAGGAATGATATGTGTATGGCATGTCTCCTCAAGTTCAACCATGATCCAGCGGCGGCCCATCTTATGGGCTACAGCGCCGGTAGTGCCGGAACCGGTGAATGAATCCAGCACCCAGTCGCCAGGGCTAGATGCAATGTGCATAATACGATTCAGTAATCTCTCTGGTTTCGGCGTCGAAAATGGCTCGATGTCAGGGAGGAGTTTTCTTAAATGATCTCTTTTGGCTTCTTGATTTGAACCAACTTCGACGGAAGGCCACCAGGTTCGAGGAACGATGCCCTGCTGTACCTTCGTAAGGTAGCGCTTAATTACAGGCATGCTATCGCCCTTCTTTCCAAACCAAACGCGCCCTTCACGGCATGCTAAGGTAAACGTGGCCACAGAGAAACGCCAAAAATTCCCTTTCGGGGGCACTACTACGCGCCCGGAAGGAAGCGTTATGGGATAGCGCAGCGAGTCGCTACCACTCTTTGCAGTCCCGTTATCGCCTTGTAGCCACCGCCCTCGAGAATCATTGTCGGGATTTTTATAACGAGCATCGTGCTTCGCTGTACGTGGAAGAAGATTACGCACTTTACGCCAAACACCGAACTCTTTTGCGTAGAGTAAAATATGGTCATGTGCGCTCGATATGTGTGTATCACCTCGCCGTCCTTGGTCCTTCTCCCAAGCAATAGAAGATACGAAATTCTGCCGTCCGAATACCTCATCACACAGGACTTTCAAGTAATGGCATTCATTGTCATCGATTGTGATCCAAAGAGAACCCTCCGTCGACAGCATAGAGCGAAGTAAAATAAGCCTATCCCTCATAAGGGAAAGTCACAGTGAATGCTCAACACCATCTTCATAATGAGCAAACGCACTACCAGTATTGTACGGCGGATCAATGAAGATGCATTTAATCTTTCCCAAAAACTCCTGCTCCAGTGCTTTGAGTGCCAGCAGGTTATCGCCAAAAATCAACCGATTATCGAAGATATCGTTTTCACTATGACGTTGAGCCGCGTGAAAGGACCTAGTCGGATCTTCAATCAGGATTCTCGGCTCCAACTTTGGCCGGTTTTCCTTCCCGATCCACGTCAGTTCGAGTTTTGTTCGATGTTTCCTATTCATTCAATTAATGCCAGTATTTATAGCAGTAGAGTTGTTGGATAGATAAAACTATGACCAGCCTGGCTCAGAGTTTTACTACGGGTACAACCGTAGCAGCACCTTGCTTTCTTCGCACCTTACCAATACTGCTTTGGTTTTCATTCGTAAGATGATAGCCAGGACAGCTTTCAGTTGCGACACTACCTGACTAGCTACCTGCTCGTCGAGCTTGCTCCGGGATTTGGTGAGTTGGACTTCCTGTTCACGAATGGCTTGTTCACGTTGAACAATATCTTTGTCTTTCTGCGCAAGTTGCTGCTTGAACTGTTGGCGGGTGGATTCGATCAGTGGCTCGATCAATGATTCAGTGAGTTTGATCTCAGTCTTGCAGCTTGGACAAATAATTGTTGGTTCGGTCATTCCCCTTCCCGTTCTTAACCAGCTTTACGTTTGGTCGCACCTTGCTGGTTTTCCAATTTGGCCAGATCGGATCGTCTGCGCTGCAAATCATCCAGATAACCGGCTTCAACACCGGTGATATATTCACCGGAAAAGCAGGATGTATCAAAACTTGCGATACCCTCATTGCCTTCACGGCAGGCATCGATCAGATCCTGGAGATCCTGGTATATCAACCAATCTGCACCAAGCTCCTGCTCAATCTGCTTCTCATTCCGCCCACTGGCAATAAGCTCGGAAGGCGCCGGCATATCAATGCCATAAATATTCGGGTAACGAACCGGTGGAGAAGCCGAGGCAAAATACACTTTCCGGGCACCGGCATCCCGTGCCATCTGGATAATCTGCCGGGAGGTGGTACCCCTTACAATTGAGTCGTCTACCAGCAATACATTCTTACCCCGGAACTCCAGGTCAATGGCATTTAACTTTTGGCGAACCGAGCGTTTGCGTTCTTCCTGCCCGGGCATAATAAATGTGCGTCCGATATAGCGGTTCTTGATAAATCCTTCACGGTATTTCACATCCAGTTCGTAAGCCAGCGGCAAGGCTGCTGTCCGACTGGTGTCCGGAACAGGTATCACTACATCAATGTCATTTTCCGGCCATTCTTTCAAGATTTTGCGTGCCAGTGCCTCCCCCATACGCAAGCGGGCTTTGTAGACTGAAATATCATCCAGCATGGAGTCCGGGCGGGCGAAATAGACATACTCAAAAATACATGGACAGGCGGGTTTCGCATGTGGACTTACATGACTGTGTATTTGACCGTCAAGACTGATAAATACGGCTTCACCGGGTTTCAGGTCGCGCATAAGCGTGAAGTCCAGCACATCCAGAGCAACACTTTCTGAAGCAATGGCGTATTCCCGACCTTTGCCGGTATCGCGGTAGCCAATAACGGCAGGCCGGATACCGTGGGGATCTCTGAATCCAAGCACCCCCTTGCCGGAAATCAGGGCAATGACAGAATAAGCACCTGTACAACGTTCGTGCAACCTGTCGACTGCCGTGAATATTTCTCCGGATTGAATGCCTTTTCCGCCCTGCTCATGCAACTCGTGGGCAAACACATTCAGTAATACTTCAGAATCAGATTCTGTATTCAGGTGTCGCCGATCACTGTCGAACAGCTCTTTTTTCAGCGCTCTGGTATTAATCAGGTTTCCGTTGTGGCCCAGCACGATGCCATACGGGGAGTTAACATAGAAAGGCTGAGCTTCATCCAGACTGTCACTACCTGCCGTTGGATAACGGACATGGCCAATTCCGGTGTTGCCGCGCAGTCGTTCCAACTCCGCAGGAGGAAACACGTCCCTGACCAGGCCGTTGCCCTTATACAAGTGCAACCTGTGACCCTCTAGCGTGGCAATGCCCGCAGCATCCTGTCCGCGATGCTGCAGGATAGTCAGTGCATCATAAATGGATGGCGTAACGGCCTGTTTGCCGACTATACCGATGATTCCACACATTCAGATTATCCTCAGATGATCAATCAAGGGGGTCTGTTTCGGGCGAATTCTACCATGAGAAATCTCTCAAGTGTCTGCTGATTCCGGCTCTACTGATTCTGGTGACATATCCATGTGTTCCATAATGTAATCAGGCAGAAACTGTGCCGCCCATTCCGCCAGTGGCAACAGGCTCTGAATTGAACGTGAACTTTTCCACCAGGGATCCTGCGGGATGGGTGTCAGGCCGGCCACCAGCATCAGGGCGATTACAAGGACCAACCCCCGGATGCCACCAAATACGCCGCCCAGAAGCCGGTCTGTACCACTCAGGCCGGTTTTCTCAACCAGCTTGCCAACCAGGTACGTCAGCAGGCCGCCAACGAGCAGCACAACGAGGAACAGGCCGGAAAAAGCCAGCGCAGTGCGGGCAGATGGTAATTCAATATGGCCTTCAAGCTGCAGGGCCAGGGCCCCGGAATACTGAAATGCCACCAAAAAAGCAGCCGCCCATACAGCAAGTGAAAATGCCTCTTTGACAAACCCGCGAAGGGCGCCCACCAGGATTGAGATCGCAATAATTACGATAACGACCAGATCTGTGTAATCTACCGGCATGTTATTCCTGCGTTGTCACAAAACCATCAATATGGTGCCTGGCTTTGATATCTTTTGCCAACTGCACGGCATTTTCCCGATTGACTTCAGGCCCAATGCGTACTTTGTAGGCAGTGCCTTTTGCGGATGTGACCTTTTCAGAAAATGCGGTCAGGCCTAAAAGCCTCAGTCTTGAAACTTCAGACTCAGCTGTCCCGGCATTGTTATAGCTGCCTACCTGGACCACCCAGCGGACCAACGGGTCGGAGGGAGCGGAAACGGGTGCCGAATCGTCGGGCCTGGTATCCAGGATACGTGGGCTCAGATCGTTATCCAGGGAGTGCACCCGGGTCACCACGGCGTCGGCATCTGCACGTTCAACATAAGGCCCAACCCGCACACGATGCAAACGGCCTGCCGTACGATCCACTACATCCATCACCACCGGCATATTCTGTTTTCGAAGCGCTGCAGCCATCGCATTGGCCCTCTTCTCACTACTGAAGCTCGCAACCTGCACCAAATATCGTGGCTCGCCCTTCAAAACCGGCATGTTTGCGGGTTCGACATCTGTAGATGTTTCCGATGGCTTGAGTATGACAGAGGTCGAAGCTGGTGGCGCTTCAACCGGGTTCATCACCGCTGGCGCAGGTGTCTCCGCCTTGCTGTCTGTCTCCGGTTCAACTACCGCAGGCTGCTCTTTTTCTGGCGCTAGCGAGGCCACCGTGCTGTCTTCGGTACTGTTCCCCGTTACAGTGGTATCTACAGATGTTGATTGCTGTTGTAACGGTAAAGTATCACTTGTGTCAGTTTTTTCTGAGTCCTGCCTGTCTGCTTTTGGTGCAACGGACATAGCCGACTTATCCGGAATCCCAACCGGAAAGCGCCTGGTTTTAAAAGACAATTCTTCAGGTTTGGGGGGCAATTCGATCTGACGTGACTCGGTGTTGAGTGTTTCGGAACGTCCACTCAGCAGCATCGGCAGTACGATGACCGCGAGAATAATCAACACACTTGCGCCAACCAGCCTTTGTTTTAGTGCTTTATCCATCGGTGCTTCCCGGGTTGATCATGTTTCTAATACTGAGGTGATTCAAGTGTACAGTCAAATGCAGCAGCAGCGGTCGAAAATGAACCAAAAATGAGAATCGTATTAGTGCCGCCGGCCAATAATAAAGCTTTTTCAATCGCTGTCACTACCAACCTGACCGACTCGACTTGTGCCAGCGGTAATGCGGCCTTTATCCGGCTGGCCAGCAGTTCTCCTGACTGACCGCGTTCACCGGGACTGCCGGCACATATCCAGCGTGAACAAACACCATCCAGCGCAAGTGCGACTGGTTCTGCCTCCTTATCAGCAAGCATGGCCAGAACACAGATGACATCATTTTGATTGTTTGATGCCAAATACTCTGCGACCGCCTCCGCCGCGAGCACATTGTGCCCCACATCCACCAGGATTTCAGGCGAGTTATGAATTAGCTGCAAGCGGCCCGGCACCCGGACCCGCTCAATGGCAGCAGCAATCACCTCCCGTTGCGTTAGACAGGCGGGGTTCATCAGCACCAGCGCTGCCAACGCCGCTGCCAGGTTATCCACCTGGTGGTCACCGTGCAACGGTGGTCGTGGCACAGTCATTGACTGATCACCGAATGAAAAAACCAATTCCTTTTTCCCGGGTATCAGGTCAGAACCCGGTCGCTCGTAAATATCAAAGTCATGGCCACGCCTATACACCTTTGCAGCAGACATTGAAGCAACCTGCATGATTGGCCCGGGTGGTTTCCTCTGCGTGCAAACCACCGGAATTCCGGACCGGATAATCCCTGCTTTTTCGGTTGCAATGGAACTGATATCCGGGCCGAGGAAATCCTGGTGATCAAGACCGATGGGCGTAATCACGGCGCAATCCGCAACAACAAGATTGACGGTATCAAGGCGACCACCCAGACCGACTTCCAGCACCGCACAGTCCAGATCCGCCTGCTGCATGATCAACAGAGCTGCCAGGGTGGTAAATTCAAAATAGGTCAGTGAAATGTTTTCCCGGGCATTCTCCACCTGTGAAAAAGCCTCGACCAGTTGTTGGTCTGATACCGGTTCACCCATGATGCGGATGCGTTCATTAAAGCGCAGAATGTGCGGGGATGTGTAAGTACCGCAGCGCTGCCCCAGGCTCCCGCTCATCTCAGCGAGGTAAGCAACCGTTGAACCTTTACCGTTGGTGCCAGCCACGGTAATAACTTTTTTTGCCGGTCTTGGTGAACCCATTTTGTGATAAACCAGGCCACAACGTTCAAGCCCGAGATCGATCGTGCGAGGGTGTCGCTGTTCAAGTAATGCCAGCCACGACTTTAATGAGGTGCCTGTCAACTCTGCAGAAGTTCACCGCTCACCGCACGCGGCAAGCTTCCGGAACTCAGTAGCGCCAGTATTGAACCAATGTCATCACGCATACTTCGGCGATCCATAATCATGTCGACAGCGCCCTTCTGCAACAGAAATTCACTGCGCTGAAATCCTTCCGGTAAAGTCTCGCGTACCGTTTGCTCGATTACCCGGGGTCCGGCAAAACCAATCTGCGCAAGTGGTTCTGCAATGTTGACATCGCCCAACATACCGAGGCTGGCGGAAACACCGCCCGTGGTCGGGTGCGTCAATACGGAAATAAAAGGAATACCCTTTTTTCTGAGCCTTCCCAGAACGGCTGAAGTCTTGGCCATTTGCATCAGCGATAACAAGCCTTCCTGCATTCTGGCCCCACCGCTGGCGGAAAAACATACAAGAGGTGCTTTCAAACGCAGGCTTTCCTGGCCGGCACGGGCAAACTTTTCTCCCACCACTGAACCCATTGAGCCACCCATAAAACCGAATTCAAAGGCACAAGTTACAATATCAGCACCTTTTAGTTGACCCGCCATCGCGATCAAAGCATCGGATTCACCGGTTTTCTTTTGCGCCGCCGCGAGCCGGTCCTTGTATTTTTTTGAGTCCTTGAAACGCAAAGCATCAACCGACTCAAGCCCGGCTGCAATTTCACGGTGCTCACCCGGGTCCAGAAAAAACTGTAAGCGCGCACGGGCACCAATCGGCATGTGAAAACTGCATTTCGGGCGAACTTGCAGGTTTCTTTCCAATTCAGGGCGATACAAAACAGCCGTGCACGATACGCATTTGGTCCAGAGACCTTCGGGTACATTGTGCTTATTACCGCCTTCAGTGCGAATCCTTGAAGGCCTTAGTTTGTGAAACCAGCTCATATTTACTCGCTATGTCCTGTTGGCATTTAGTGTATTGTCCAATGCCTTACGCACCGGCGCAACAAAAGCCTCCGCAATTGCGCAGGCAGCCTGTTCACTATCGGCTTCCGACAGAGCTTTTACCAGCGCACTGCCAATCACGACAGCATCGGCATGAACGGCAACCGCCGCGGCCATTTCAGCATTCTTGATGCCAAAGCCGACCGCAACCGGCAAATCACTGAACTCCCGAATCTGCCGTACCGGTTGACTCAGCTCGGGTAAACTCAATTGTCCTGAACCGGTAATGCCTTTCATTGATACATAGTAAATAAACCCACTGGCAGTCGCTGCTATCTTTTCAACCCGGGCACGTGTGGTAGTTGGTGCCACCAGGCTTATTCCATCTAATCCCGCCGCAATCATTGCCTCACCCAGATCTCTGCGTTCTTCGGGTGGACAATCGACCAGCAACAGACCGTCAACACCTGCCTGTTTCGCCGCCAGCGGAAACCGGGTTCGACCAAAACGTTCTACCGGGTTCATGTAACCCATCAATACGACCGGCGTTTCCTCGTCTGTACTGCGGAATGTTTTCACCATCGCGAGCACATCGTGCAGACTCACACCTTTCTCAATGGCCCGCTCGCTGGCCTTCTGGATCACCGGTCCATCCGCTGCAGGGTCTGAGAACGGCACACCCAGTTCCAGCAGGCCCGCACCGGCGGAAACCAGCGCATGCATGATGGCAACTGTCCAGCCAGGTTCCGGATCTCCGGCAGTTATGAACGGAATCAATACCTTTTCACCGGCCTTGCCAGCTGACTCAAACCTGGCTGCTATCCGCCCGCTCACAACGTCATTCCTTCAAGCTCAGCGACCGTCTGTACATCCTTGTCTCCCCTGCCTGACAGGTTGATCAGAACTTTCTGGTCGGTGCGCATTTCTGCTGCAAGTTTGAATCCATATGCCAGTGCATGGCTGCTTTCCAGGGCTGGCATAATGCCTTCCAGTCGTGTCAATTGGTGAAATGCAGTCAGTGCTTCCTGGTCCGTCACACTCACATAACTGGCACGACCGGTTTCTTTCAGCCAGGAATGCTCAGGTCCGACACCCGGGTAGTCCAGTCCGGCGGAAACGGAATGTGTTTGCATGATCTGACCGGCATCATCATCCAGCAGATAAGTGCGGCAGCCATGCAATACACCGGGCCGTCCCGCACACAAGGTGGCGGCGTGCTCGCCGCTATCAACACCACGCCCGGCCGCTTCAACGCCGATCATTTTTACATCAGTATCATTGAGAAACGGATGAAACAAACCCATCGCATTGGAACCACCGCCCACACACGCTACCAGCGCATCCGGCAGACAGTCACACATCTCCAGCATCTGTCTGCGTGCTTCGCGGCCGATCACAGCATTGAAGTCCCTGACCATCTCCGGATACGGGTGTGGACCGGCCACGGTGCCAATGATGTAGAAGGTATCGTCAATATTGGTAACCCAATCCCGCATCGCCTCATTCAGCGCGTCTTTGAGTGTTGCGGAACCAGAGGAAACCGGCGTTACACTGGCACCGAGCAATCGCATCCTGAACACATTGATGGCCTGCCTTTCAATGTCTACTGCCCCCATATAAACCTGGCATGTCTGGTTTAACCTGGCAGCCACAGTCGCTGATGCAACTCCATGCTGACCGGCACCCGTTTCGGCAATAACACGGTGCTTGCCCATATGCTTTGCCAGCAAACCCTGCCCTATGGTGTTGTTGATTTTGTGTGCGCCAGTGTGGTTCAGATCTTCTCTTTTCAAGTAAATCTTCGCGCCACCGGCCGCCTCTGAATATCGTTGTGCATAGTAAACAGGCGAAGGCCTGCCGACGTAGTGCGCCAGATCGTGATCCATACGCGCTATGAATTCATCATCCTTGCGCCAGCGGCCATAGGCCTCACGCAACTCATCCAGGGCGTGTATCAGCGTCTCGGATACAAAGCGCCCTCCAAATTCACCAAAATGTCCATCATTATCAGGTTGCTTATCAATCATCATTTACTGCCAGGTTATAATTCAGTGCGAATCTGTTCATCATCCGGCAGCCTCTTTGACTGCCAGAACAAAGGCAACTATTTTAGCTGCATCCTTAATACCAGGACTTGCCTCAACTCCGCTCGATACATCGACCGCATAGGGTTTAACTGTGCGGATCGCCAGCCCTACATTGTCTGCATTCAGACCACCGGCCAGCCATATATGTTTACCGCGTGGTCGCGATATTGTCCAATCAAATACCTTGCCGCTACCACCGGGCTTGTCCACTGTATGGCTGTCGAGCAATAAACCCATCGCAGCGGGATAATCTGCCTCTGCCTGTCCTGCCGATTGCTCATCCATCATCGCCACTGCCTTCAGGTACGGAACGCCAAAGGCCAAGCACTCATGTTCGCTCTCACTGCCATGAAACTGAAGCACGTCGAGTGCAACTTCATTCAGGACTTCTGCAACCTCGGATTGAGGCTGGTTCAGGAACAAACCTACCCGCAAAATTCCTTCAGGAATGTGGCGGGACAATTGTACGGCTTGCTGTGCAGAAATGCGCCTTGGACTGGCGGTAAAAACAAAACCGATGGCATCAACACCTGCTGCAACCACGGCTTTCACATCTTCAACCCGTGTCAGTCCACAGATCTTTATCCTGGCCTGACTCATGACCCGCTTTTTGGGGCAGCAAAAGGAAAAGCCACTTCCTGCTCCGGCAGTGCATATTTCCGGTCGTAACGAACATGCATAAAACACAATCCCTGTGATTCAGCCGTTACCCCCGCAGCCTTGCGGTCCCTGCCCTCAAAAACCTCATGAAACCAATTGACCGGCCTTTCACCGCGACCGACCGTCACGAGGCTGCCAACGATATTGCGCACCATGTGGTAAAGGAAGGCATTGGCAGTGATATCGATGATGACCAGGTCTTTTTGGCGCTCAACACTGATATCGGTAACTTCACGGGTGGCATGCTGGGCTGAACACCCTGCCGACCGGAAAGCGCTGAAATCATGTCTGCCGGCCAGCGCCTGCGCTGCTGTATTCATACGCTGTTCGTCAAGGGGGTCACGACACCAGCCATAATATGCGGTGCCAATGGCCGGACGTACCCAGCGATTCATAATGGTGTAACGATAGCTGCGTGAGTAAGCACCAAACCTGGCATGAAAGCTGTCATCAACCTCGCGTATCCAGACCGACCTGACGGCATCGGGCAGATTCGAATTGACACCCAGCATCCATTGCCTTGCAGTGCGTTCGGAGGTGCTGTCGAAATGAACGACCTGACCACGTGCGTGCACACCTGTGTCGGTACGCCCGGCACAAATAACCGTTACAGGATGATTCGCAACGACTCCCAGTGCCTTTTCTACGCTTTCCTGCACCGTGGAAGTGTTGCGCTGTCGCTGCCAACCCAAAAAACCAGCACCATCATATTCCAATCCAAGTGCATAACGCATGGGTTGGTTTAAAGTTCTTCCATCATTTGTAATGCTTCGGCCTTTTGTGCTTCGTCACCGTTGTTTATGACCTCATCAAGCATGGATTTCGCAGCCTCTTTGTCACCCAGTGACAGGTATGCCCTGGCCAGGTCGAGCTTTATTTCAGGATCATTATCCTCTGCATCTGCATCACTTTGTCCAGTTTCTCCAGCCTGAGTAATAGCCGGCTCAGGCTCAGGTTTGGGCTCAGGCTCAGGTTCCGGTTCAGACTCGGGCTCCGGTTCGGGCTCAGGCTCAGGTTCGGGCTCCGGTTCGGGCTCGGGCTCGGGCTCGGGTTCAGGTTTGGACTCAGGCTCGGGATCGGGTTCAGGTTCGGGTTCGGGCTCTGGTTTTGGTTTTGATCCGGCTTCCGGCTTCTCTTTTGCAGCCTCATCTTCGTACCTGTCCAGAATTCGCAGCAGGTCCTCAGCTTCTTCAGTTACAGCCTGCACAGCTTCCTGTTGATCATCTGACCGCGTCACTTCAGCCGTGTCGGAAGCTTTTCGCCTCAATAGCCACACGATCAAGGCAACCAGAAGTAGTGCACCTCCGATAAGCCATGCTGTAACACCTGCATACCAGGGTTGTTCCTCACCACCCGGTGTCAGGGCAACGGGCGGCTCCGGTACATCTTCAGCACGTTTCTCTACAAGGGCAGACTCCACATTTGCCAGCTCGGTATCTTTGACTTCGAGCGCTTTGGCCTGCTCGGCCTGTAACGACTCCAGTTCCTGTATTCTGTCTTTCAGGTAAACATTTTCCTGCTGTGAGTTAAGCAGTTCCTCTTCAGTGCGCGCCAACTCCAGCTCAGCGGACTCATCAATGGTGGTTTGCCCCCCTGTGCTGTCCGCGGCCCCTGCATCATCGCCCTCGGTGGCCGGTACCAGTTCAAGATGACCGGTTTCCTCTTCGATTTCCGGTTCTGCAATAGTTTCCGTCACTGTTTCCTGATAGTCGCCACTATCTGCGATAGTCGGTGTACTGTAATCCGGAGTCGCTGAAACAAGTCCTGTGCGGATATCCTCTTCCTGTCGCATAACCTCAAGCATGGCCTGTCGGGACGTGAGTTCACCTATTTCGCTGTATGCCGGCAATCGCAGAATAGCGCCTCGTTTAAGAGAACTGACATCGCTCCGGAAAAATGCCTGCGGGTTCTTGCGCTGTAAGGCAAGCATGGTTTGATTAATGCTGTAATCCGTGCCCTGGCTTATTTCACGGGCAATACCCCAAAGGGTCTCACCGCTGGCAACAGGGCCGTATACATCCCCTTCGGTAGCGTCATCTTCAAGCTGCTCTGCCGCTTGGCTATCCTGCTCATCGAATGTTGTGCTCACTGCATTTTCGGTAGTTGATTCAGGTGCTTGCCTGACCGGCTCCGCAATCGCAGGTTTACGTTCAGCGGGAGTCTGTTCAACACTGGCAGGCGCAGGAGTGGGTTTGGTCAATACGGGTGGTGCCGCTGATTCTATGGTTGGAGGATCAAGAAACAGGGTGTACTCTCTTAACATCCGTCCGCTGGCCCAGATAACTTCTACCAGCACCTGTATGACCGGTTCATTAACAGCAACACGGCTTGTAATTCGAATATGCGGTTCGTCAGAGTCTGTAACCACTACAAAGTCAAGTGGCACGGTTATGGCTGACCGGCTCAGACCAAGTAATTCATAATCATCAGCCGATGCCAGCCCGGCAGTGATGCTGTTTAACTCATCACCCGACCGGCTAACCAGCTCAACCCTGACATTCAGCGGCTGTTCCAGGTAAGATTCGACGCTGGCACTGCCAAGCCCCAGCGCGAATAAGACCGGGCTAAGCAGCATCATTGCCACAGCCACAGTCCATTGAATTAGTCTTTGCATTCCTGTCACTCCCTGACCGTCAGGATGGCCGGCAAAAAACCAGCATGAATTGTATTAGCATCAGTTTACGTTTGCTCGCTTCCTGATACCACCGGCAATTTATAGGACACAATGGTTTTCAGTATTTGCACAGCGTTCAATGCCGCTCCTTTACGCACATTATCACCCACCACCCACATGTTAATTCCGCGTGAATGACTATGATCACGGCGCAATCTGCTGACAAAAACAGGATCCTTGCCGGCCGCATGGGTAACAGCGGTTACCTGTGCTTCAGCATCTGTACTATCAACCAGCTCCAGTCCAGGTGCGTTTTGCAGAAGTTCGCGAACATCCTCAATACTGATATCACGGCTAGTCTCCAGGTGAACTGCTTCTGAGTGACCGAAGAAAACAGGTACACGCACTGCTGTTGCATTGACGCCAATCGACGGGTCACGCAGGATCTTGCTGGTTTCCCACTGCATTTTCATTTCTTCACGGGTGTAATCATTGTCCTGCATGGTATCAATCACAGGTATGGCATTAAATGCGATGGGCTGCGCAAATACCGATGGATTGACGTCTTTAAAACTCAGCCGGTCCATAGTCTGGCGCGCCAGTTCTTCCATACCCTTGCGTCCGGCACCGGACACAGACTGGTAGGTTGCGACATTGATGCGGTCAATGCCCACTGCAGCATGGATTGGTGCAATGGCTACCAGCATCTGTATGGTGGAGCAATTCGGGTTCGCAATAATATCGCCGGGGGAAAGGTCTTCAAGCAAATCGGCATTGACTTCAGGAACCACCAATGGGATATCGTCATCCTGCCGAAATGCCGACGTATTATCGATGACGATACAGCCTGCCGCTGAAGCGCGCGGCACATACTTCAGACTAATGCCCCCACCAGCGGAAAACAAGGCAAAGTCCACGCCGCTAAAGTCAAAATCATCCAGTACTTCAACCGCTATAAAGCGTTTGCCAAACTCAACGGTTTTCCCCAGCGAACTTTCGCTGGCAAGCGCGTGAATCGTACAGTCTTTAAAGCCACTTTCCGCAAGGATTGAGAGCATGGTTTCACCCACCGCTCCAGTTGCACCAACCACGGCAATATTCAGTTTTTCATTCATGTCTTACTACAGTCCAGTTTGTGAGTGTTGTTCAGAGGTTCCCTAACCATTTTGTGCGCGCTGCCTGAGCACATGATCCATTAAAACCAGTGCCAGCATAGCTTCTACAATTGGGGTCGCCCTGATGCCTACACAAGGATCGTGACGGCCCTTGGTAATAACTTCAACGGCATTGCCATTAACATCCACGCTGCGACAGGGAATTCTCAAGCTGGAAGTAGGCTTAAAAGCCACGCTGACCATTACATCCTGCCCGCTGGAAATACCACCAAGAACACCGCCAGCATGATTACTCAGGAAGCCGTCCGGTGTGATCTCATCACGATGTTCAGTACCCATTTGTTCAACACAGGCAAAGCCCGCACCGATCTCAACCGCCTTGGCCGCATTGATACCCATCATCGCAGATGCCAGGTCTGCATCCAGCTTGCCATATACAGGCTCACCCAAACCGGCCGGTACATTGCTTGCAACTACGGATATACGGGCACCAACTGAATCACCGGACTTCCTCAGGCTGTCCATATAGGTCTCAAGCTCCGGGACGACCGATTCATCCGGACTGAAAAAAGGGTTGCTTTCAATGGCATCCACATCCATCAGGTTATCGGTCCGAATCGGTCCAAGCTGCGCGAGCCAGCCCTGTATTTTAATCCCAAATTGTTCATATAAATATTTTTTTGCGATAGCACCCGCAGCAACCCGCATGGTGGTCTCACGCGCAGAAGACCGGCCGCCGCCACGATAATCACGGATACCGTATTTTTTCCAATAGGTAAAATCTGCATGTCCGGGGCGAAATTTTTCTGCAATATCCGTGTAGTCCCTTGAACGGGTATCCGTATTTTCGATCAACAAGGCAATCGGTGTGCCTGTTGTACGGCCTTCAAATACTCCGGAAAGTATCTGCACCTCATCTTTTTCTTTGCGTTGAGATGTGTGTCTGCTTTTTCCGGTGGCACGGCGTGCCAGTTCGTGTTGGATTTCAACTGCATCAATCTCAAGCCCCGGCGGACAACCGTCAACGACGCAGCCAATAGACGGGCCATGGCTTTCGCCGAATGTCGTCATCCTAAATATCCGGCCAAAGGTATTGTCAGACATCTTTTCGTTGCTCCAGAACAGTCCGCACGTCCTCGTGACATGCAGTCAATTGATCATACTCCAACAGGAATATCCCGTCTCCGCCATGATGGAAATCCAGCCACAGGAAAGGCACTGTCGGCAAAAGGTCTATCAGGCTCTGCGCACTCTCCCCGACTTCCACTACCAATATGCCCTGCTGTTTTAGCCGGAAAGGTGAAGCATCCAGTATTTTCAGCACAATTTCCAGTCCATCTTTACCGCTGATTAACCCGACCGGGGGCTCCGCGTGATATTCCGCTGGCAGTTGTGCAAACACTGCGGCTGATACATAGGGAGGATTACTGACGATCAGGTCATATTTAACCTCTCCGAGCGATGAGAAAAGGTCGGATTGAATCAACTCACAACGCTCGCTGACATTGTGTTGCTTTATATTGGATGAAGCGATTTCCAGTGCTGCGCAGGAGATATCCACTGCATCAACCACTACACCCGGCATGTGTACAGCCATTGCTGCTGCGATGCAGCCACCACCGGTACACATATCCAATACCCTTCCCTGCCCGCTGCTGTCCGGTTCAACATTCAGCCATGGTGAAAACTGTGTCACTATCATCTCTGCCAATGGAGAACGTGGCACCAGGACATCCGGCGTAACAACAAAGTCCAGACCACAAAAGCGTGCCTTGCCCGTCAGGTAAGCGAGCGGTTGGCGTTCAACAATACGACGCTTCAACAGGTACTTAACACTTTTCTGCTGATCATCAGTCAGCAGCACGTCCCAATCCATGAAACTGCCATCCAGCGGCGCACCCAGCACATGCAACACCAGCCATGCGGCCTCATCGTGCGCATTGTCAGTGCCATGGCCAAAGTACAGCCCGGCACGGTCCATTTCCTCGGCGCAATATCCAAGCCAGGTGGCGGCAGTTTTCATAAAAGTCCCTAAAAAGTGTGGCTCGCATTATAATTGACTGCCATGAAGTTGGCGCGAACCTTTTTAAGCAAATGAAATCTTTAATTGAGAAAATTCTGGCAGGTTTTCAATACATCCTGCCCCAGCACCCCCTCTCCCGCATCGTCTATGCATTGATGCGCTGTGAAACCCGGTGGCTAAAAAACCTGTTGATCACAACAATCAGCAAGTTGGCAGATATCAAAGTCGATGAAGCCCTGTCACCAGACAAAAATGACTATGCCAGTTTTAACGCCTGGTTTACCCGTGCCCTGAAGCCTGGAGCCAGATCATTCGACCAGGATCCACTGGCCTTCCTGTCTCCCTGCGACGGCATGATTAGCGAAACAGGCACATTGCAGGAAAACAGTATTCTGCAGGCGAAGGGAAAAGATTACTCAGTACAAGACCTGCTTGCTGATGATCCGGTTAGCGTACAGCTCTCAAACGGGTATTTTTCGACAATATATCTGTCACCAAAGGACTATCACCGTATCCACATACCAATAGCCGGTCGGCTTCAACGCATGATCCACGTACCGGGGCGGTTATTTTCAGTAGCACCCTATACTGTCCGGCAGGTTCCGGGCTTATTCGCTCGTAATGAACGTGTGATCTCCATCTTTGATACCGATTCGGGGCCTTTGGTGATGGTGCTGGTGGGGGCTATGCTGGTTTCCAGTACAGAGACCGTTTGGGCGGGTGAAGTTACGCCAACGAAGAACAAAGATGTGACAGTTACGGAATACGCCGACGATGACATCAGCCTCGACAAAGGTGCTGAGATGGGGCGGTTTAATATGGGGTCTACGGTGATTTTGTTGATGCCGCCGGGCTCGGTTGAAGGCCTGGCTGGTTTGGGCGCTGGGGATGCTGTTTTGGTTGGGCAGAAGTTGGGGGTTCTTTGAGGTTGGTGCCATCTGATCCGCGGCGACACGGGGGATATACCCCCAGAGACACGCCGTGAACACGTCCATGTGGGCTCATCCGCGACGTCCTGTCGCGTAAGGTCTCTGGGAGTATATCCCCCATATCCCCACTAATTTCTTAGATTCAAGGAGGCGTGTCTCGCGCTGGTTTTAAGCTGGTGCAAGACCAAAACAATCGCGGCGAGACGCCGCTCCTACATGTCGAAGATGTAGGAGCGATCAGCGAAGCGGGTCGCGATTGCCAATCATATCAGAGCCCCCAAACCCAGCGGTGATATGGGGGGTATGCCCCCCCCATGTCGCCGCGGATCGGCTAGCACTATTCTTAAAGAATTCTACCTACCACCCGCACTGCCGCCCTTCATTCTGCTTATCCAACCAGTCTTTCAACGGAGAAAAGTAATCCAGAATCGCAGTCGCATCCATATTCGGCTGTCCTGTCAAAGCCTCAAGCTCTATCGGCCAGGGTTCACTGCGGCCCATTTCCAGCATGGCGTTCAGGCGTTCACCTGCCTGTTTGTTCCCGTATATGGAACAACGGTGTACGGGCCCTTCGTTACCAGCGATCTCACACAGAGAACGATGGAATTGAAATTGCAGAATGCGGGCAAGAAAGTACCGGGTGTAGGGGGTATTTCCCGGTACGTGGTACTTGGCGCCCGGGTCAAAGGCATCCGCGGGGCGCTCATCAGGTGCTTTCACCCCTTGGTATTTTTCGCGTAACTGCCACCACAAGTCGTTATAGCCTTCAGGACCGGCCTCCCCTGCGAATACCTGCCAGCGCCACTGGTCGACCATTAAGCCGAATGGTAAAAATGCAATTCCTTCCAGTGCACGCTTCATCAATAGTGCGATATCCCCGGATGCGTCGGGGACATTTTCCAACAGGCCGATCTTCTGCAGGTACTCAGGTGTGATAGACAAGGCAATGGTGTCACCTACTGCTTCGTGGAAACCATCGTTGGCACTGCCACGGTAGAGATAGGTCTCTTTGTTATAGGCGCGCTGGTAATAGTTATGGCCCAGCTCGTGATGGATGGTCTTGAAGTCCTCGGCATTGATCTTGATACACATCTTGATGCGCAGGTCGTCTTTTTCATCAACATCCCAGGCTGAAGCATGGCAGACCACGTCCCGGTCTTCGGGTTTGACGAATAAGGACCGTTCCCAGAAAGTAGCCGGCAATTCTTCAAAACCCAGCGAACTGAAGAATGACTCGCCCGCCTTGACCATATCGATGGCATCAAAACCCCGATCTTTGAGGATTGCACTGAGATCATAGCCGCTGACCGTCTCTTCAGGCGCGACCAGCGGATAGATATTGCTCCAGTCCTGTGCCCACATATTGCCGAGCAGATGTGCGGGTATTGAACCATCCAGTGGTACCAGGTCTGTGCCGTACTGTTCACCGAGTTTTGCACGCACATGGCAATGCAGTGCCTCGTACAGGGGTTTTACTTCGCCCCAAAGACGATCGAGCTCGCCGGGAAAGTCTTCCGGTGGCATATCGTATGCCGAGCGCCACATCGTTCCAAGATCTGAAAAACCCAACTCCGATGCACCTTCATTGGCAAGTTCGACCTGGCGGGCGTACAGGCCTTTCATCGGCGGAGATATTTTGCGCCAGCCATTCCATGCCTCGAGTAAAGCCTCCGGATCGCGTGATTCGGCCATGACGTCACTCAGGTGGCCAAGGTCGAGGCATTCGCCATTTGCGTAGCAGTACTCACCTTTACCGTACATACCACCCATCTTTGCACCAATCTCTGACTGTTCCGCTGTTTTAGCGCTATCCTGCGGTGCGGGAATAACAATTCCGCTGCGCAACATATCAAGCTTGCGCCGGGTATTGTCATCAATACCTGGGACGTCGTTGAACTGTGCAGACTGAATCGCCAACTCAACTTGTTTCGAGGTAAATTTCTTATTCGATAACGCCGCAAGTTTTTCCGTATCCCCGGTTATGAAATTACTGTAAACCCAGGCCATACGTTCGGCCTCCTGTCCCAGTTCTTCAAGTTGTGCTTCTGCATCCAATACAAACTCAACAGCTTTTTCTGCACTTGGCTCAGCATCATTATTGCTGGACACAGTGACGGTCAAATCATCCATCGGCTCGCAGGCAAGCAGCATCACTGCCACCAAAAGGAGGGAAAAGCGTGTGCAAATTTTAGTCATTATGGTGGTCCTGTAACAAATCAGCATGTGTTTCAGAGGGAACTACGATTGTCATAGCGGATCAGATGTTAACATTCTAAACAGATAAGGCAAACAGGAGCCAAAGATGAATGTCCGGAGTTTGATTGTGGGTTCAATGCTGATGATAAGTACTGCAGTTTATGCCGCTGAAACGACCGGCAAAAAGGAAAATACCCCCACGGAACCCGCTCCTGTCAGCCTGTCCGAACTGGCTATGAAGTCCGATATTGTCGCCGTGGCCCAGGTGAAGGACACCGACTACGTATATGCACGTTCATTTCCCAATGAGGGCAGTGCATTTTTAAAAATCCTGATTCCTTATAAACTCAACAATCCAGTCGAAGAGATTGTCGAGGTATACGAAAAGGGATTACATCCCAATGAGTGCTATTTCGAAAACCCGACGGTGTTTGAAGAGGGCCGCCGATACCTGGTGTTTTTCCGTCTTGACCCGGAAGACCCCGAGACCTACCGGGGCCTGGCGGAGGGCTGTGCGCTTGAACTGTTTGTCACCCAGGATAATCAATACGCACTGAAATATCCGTTTGATGGCATCAAACTGACGGATAAGCTGGATGAACTGGTTCGCGAATTTGACTTCCACGACAACTATGCGGTGGTATCAGATGAGAACCTCACGCCTGAAACCCGCAATGAACTGCTGGCACGGGACCTCATCATCCACTACAAGGGTAATTACAAATACACACACGGTATCGACCTGACCGCCGTCAGGAGCCTGATCAGCATCGAAGCACTGAAACCAAGACGTAGTTGGTAGGGTGGACATTCATGTCCACCAGGCCAGATATAAAATCACGGGAAAACGTAAAGGGGTGGGCGTTCACAATTGTCTGGTAAACCAGGCATGGGCTTGGTGGACATGAATGTCCACCCTACAGCTATCCAAAAGAAATCTGCGTAATCTGCACTCTAGGAAACCACCCGGTAACACGGCTGGTAGGTCGTTCCAGGTAACTTCATGCGACGCTGCTCAACAAAGGACGCCAGCATGCGGTCCAGCGCTTGCATGATGTCTTTTTCACCATTGATTTCAAACAATCCGTTTTCACGTACAGACCTCAATGTTTCAGGTTTGACATTACCCGCAACTATGCCTGAAAACGCCTTGCGCAGATTAGCAGCCAGCATATGTTTTGGCTGGTCGCGGTAAAGGTA